>Ga0214467_1000143_pt1 | contig 20415 bp, 13 predicted proteins | sample RVTome_8_FD_187339 | JGI IMG/M metagenome (GOLD analysis project Ga0214467, IMG submission 187339) | Soil microbial communities from uranium-contaminated site in the Upper Colorado River Basin, Wyoming, United States - RVT160D0 HiSeq ...
GAAGTACACGTCCCGCTGGGTCGGGCGGCGTGCGGCCAGATCCGGAGCTCCTCCTTGGCCGTCAGCATGCACCAACGCTCTTATCCGCGAATGAGGCCTTACCTTGCCGGCTTGTAGGCGGCGGGGAAGAAGGCACGTTTGAGCTGCTTGTTGCTGCTCTTGGGTGGGTGTTCGCTGCGATGCTGGTGCCGGAGCAGTGGGCGACCGGCGCGAGGCCGGCGTAGGTGGCCAGATGGCTTGGGGTGGGAAAGGCGCTGCCGTCGCCGACTTCGAGCAGGGTGCGGGCTGCTGTCGGGTCCGCCTGAAAACCTGACTACTTGGTTCCGGCTGAATTGGGACCACGTCCAAGCATCGGGAGGTGCTGTGCGTGGAGGACTGGGCAGAGATCCGGCGGCTGCGGCGGTCGGAAGGTATGGCGATCCAGGCCATCGCACCGGCGGTTGAGGATATCTCGCAACACCGTGAAGAATGCCCTGGCCAGTGATGAGCCGCTGCGGTATCGGCGGGGCGGCGAAGGGCTCGATCGTGGACGCGGTGGGACCTCATCGGGGCATGTTGGGAGCCAGCCCCGACAAGGTCCTCGCCCGGTAAGTGGAGTCAACGTGACCGGATCAAGAGCGACCGCATCCCCACTCCTGCTGGGCCTTGATCACGATCGGCATGGTCTGCGTCACCACTCCGTCCGTCACCTTCATCTCCGCCCGGTACTCCCCGAAGTCCAGCGGCGGCAGGGTCATCGCGACCCAGACGGTCCCGATGTACTGGTCGCCGTTCGATCTGGGCGCGATGGGTGGGTGTGGCAGGGTCGAGTCCGTGCCGGGAGGAAGGCCCTGCACGTCGACGTTCAGCGGTGTTGACCAGGAACCGGCGATGAAGCCGACGAAGTAGGTCCAGTAGGGTGCGTTGGCCGGGATACAGGCCCGCTGCTCGTACGGCGCCAGGTGCCACGTCGCCTCCGTAGCCGCAGGGGCGTGAGCCGGGGCCGCGGCAGGTGCCGAGCCCGCGCCGCCAGTCGCCGCGGCAGTTGTCGGACTGACCGCCGTAGCCAATGCCAAGCCGGCTGCGACCGCGAGCGCCGTCCCGGCGACACGTGACCTCAATTTCACATCGAACTCCCCTCGGCCGCCCTGCTCCGGCGGCCTATCCCGGGCTCAGATCTCACCCGGGCACCGCCGCTCATGATGGAGTGTCGCGCGGGCAGACCGCTAATGGCCATCAATGGCTGGATGTTTGCACCAATTGACGTGAATAACTGCCCTGGCGACACGGCGACTGCCTGGACGCCGGGGCACGCACCCTGCGCGGCGCCCGGGAGCGTCAGTTGACGGCTGATCTTGGTTGAGGTGTCAGTGGTTGGCCGGGGTGAGTCGGCCCTCGATGGCGATCTGGAACGCGTTCAATGGCGCCCTCCAGTGCATCGTCCAGCGCCGGCGCCGGTCGGGTCCGGGCTCGTCGACGCCCAGTACACGCACTTCGGCGCGGCGTGCTCGTTCGTTAGGTGGCCACGAGCTCGCACGGCTTCTCGGGTCGCCGGAGACTTATTGGCCCAGGCATCGGCGAACTCCATGAACCGCTCGGTCGCCGCGTCCTCGGAGGCCACGGTGTAGACCGCCCGCGCCGCCTTGCCTGGCGCGGGCCGCAGAGCCGGCTCCGGTACGAGCGTAACCACGGCCGTGGTGCCAGCGACCGGGGATCCGGTGTGGGAACTTGAGTCGCGGTTATCCAGACCAGAGGAACCGCGACCACCACCGGACAAAAGGCACACAACGCCGGCATGCGACTCTCCACCGCCACCCCCAGCAGTCGCCCCAACTCACCCACGCCAGTAAATCCATCAGAGAGGAGACCTTCTTGGCCTCGAAAATGCGCGGATCTGCCGAGAACAATGCACTCGATCAGGATCGCAAGTGGTCCAGATCGATAGAGTCCTTGCCTAGCACCAACCCTTCCGCGCTCATTCGCCGAGCTCCTCCTCGATCGCATAGGAGAGGTTGACGAGGATTTTTTCCCATTGCGGCCGGCGAAGGGTCGACAACGGGTGGGACGGCGGGTTGACGCTTTGAAATGCGGACAAGATCGGCGTTCGTTCGAAACGACTTGGCCGCAGGATAAGCGGCATGATCGTCGTTCCCTCCTGCTCGGCCGCTTGGAAGAGCTTAGGCAGCTCCTCGTCGAGGATGAAGTCCGATGCGAGAAAATCCGAGCTGATCAGCGGGATGGCGATGCCGGCCGCGTCCAGTGCGACGTTGATCTCGGCAAGCCAGTCCTGGCCGGGCTTGATGTCCTTGTCCGACCAAAGCTCGATGATGCCGTCGCGCTGGAGCGGCTTCAGGAAAACCAGCAGGCGTTCAAGCCAATCGGCATCTTTGTGGCTGTAGCTGATGAACACTTTCTTCTTGTCTCGCCGCAGCCTAGCCGGCGGTGACATGTCACCCGGCTCGAACCGCCGGTCGCCTGTCTCGGTGCCGGGGAAGGTCGGCGCAATCGATGGTTTTGCTCGCCGAGGCGCCAAACCGGACAGCAGAGCCTTTCGTGCCTCCTCCTCGGAGAGGCCGTATATCCGGAGTTGGCTTATCGGACGCAGTAGGGCCGGCACCTCGGTGGGCGTAACAAGGACCGGGATAACGCGCTTCTCCGGACCTCCGACGAGGAAGCTGAACCACTCTTCGTTCGCGTGCCGCCACGGTCCCGCCGATTCGGGCGAGATGACGGCGATCACGCTGTCTGATCGGTTGACGGCCTCGGCGATGGCTTGCACCCAGTTCCCACCCGGCCTGATCTCCCAGGAGTCCAGCCAAACCGTCAAGCCGGCCCGCTCCAACTGCGCCGCGATCCACTCGGCCCAGGGTCGATCTGGCGCCGCGTAGCTGATGAAGAAGTCGAACCGATCCGAGTCCATCCTTGGAGCTTAGTGACTGGCCGGGGAGATCATCGGTCGACAATCTGGCCTCGTGCGGATCCCTGTATCGAATCGCACCGCGCCGGGCATCCTCATTTGCCGCGGATCGCGATCGGTGCCGCCGCGTTGATGGTGTTCGCGTGGTGGGTGGGTGGGCTGGCTGAAGGAGATCTTCGGGGCGCAGCCGATCTGCGGCCGCGGTCGGATGTGGATCGGCCCGGGGCTGGCGTTCGCCGCGGTCGCGGGACACGTCGGCGGCACCGGCTGGCACGGTTGGAGCCGTGAGGGAATCGCGTTGATGGTGCTCTTCGGCTCGTGCGTCGGCGTGGCGGAGGAGTTGGCCACCTGCGGCCTCGCCGTCAAGATGCTGCGCGACGCGGGCCACGGTGAACGCTTCGTCGTGATCGTGTCATCGCCGCTGTTCGCGCTCGTGCATATGACCAACCTGCTGTCCGGCATGAGGTGCGCGACCGTGGCGGCAAGACGAACAGTGCGTCGTCTTGTCATCCTGCCCGCAGTCTCGGTGACTCTGCCTTGATGTGAGGTTACGACGTCGTCTTGTGGTGCCGTCCGTGGGTGTTCCACGAGGCACTAAAGTTGGTGGATGTTTGGTCGCCGGCGCGTGGTTGGCAATCCCATCGTGGCGCGTCGCATGCACGCGTTCTTTGAGCTGACCGATGAGCATCGAGGCGACCCGGTGACGGTGGCCGAGCGGTACGGCCGGCATCTCTTCGCGCCGACGAGACACACCCTTATCGATGACAAGAAGTTGTCGCGGTCACGCTTCTACGTCGGGATCGCGGCGGGCAACGGCCAGCGCGCGTTCGCGCAGCTGACTCGGCGAGCGATGTTGATCTCAGATACGCTGCTGCTGTCGCACAACTGGGAGGGCTCCTACCACCACCTCGGCATCCGCTACGTGCTGGACCCGGAGAATACGTCGTACGGGAGTAGGTCGCCGGGATTCGGTGACTGGCGGACAGTCGCCGCCGGTGCCGCCGCCGACAGTTCAGCGCGGGCGGAGGCGCGGCAGTTCAACAACACGACCCAGACCTTCGGAATGAGCTGCCCCGACCTCGAAGGCCTGGGCGCGTGGATCCTCGACGCCGAGCCGTTGCTGACCGCGGGACTAGCGTGGTACCTGCCTAGCTACTCGCTGTCGCAGTACCAGGTCGTGAACGGTGAGCGGCACGATCGGCCACACGAGAAGACGCGCCAGCTCAAGGCGGTCGATGTCGTGATGCGCAACGGCCGAGTGGTGGACGGGACGGGGCAGCCCCCGCTGAAAAGTCATCTCGTACGCGAGGTGCTACGCGCCGAGGTGCCGTTCGTCGACGGCGTCGGGCTACGCGACTTCGGCCTGATCACCGTGGAAGAGTTCGATGCCTTCGCGTCGTTTCGCGACTTCATGCGCCAAAGCATGCTCGACCTTGATCCGGCTCTGGACGGTGTGCAGTCAGAACACGCGATCGTCAAGCTCGGCCTACAGATCAACGACGGTCTGCGGTCGATGCGCGCCGAGATGGAGAAGGCGCGACGCAGGCGCGCGGTCGCGATGACGGGCGCGGTGGTCGGCTCGGTGAGTACGACACTGGTGGCCGTCTACGGCCCGGCGCTGGCCACGGCCATCGCGGCGATCGGCGCAAGCGGCGGGCTGTGGGGCGTGATCAGTGCCTACGCCGAGAACAGCACCCGATCGCTGAAGGAGAACAAGTGGTACTACGTGTGGGCGCTGTCCCGAAAGGCAAACTCCTGACGGTGCCGGCCCGCTGGGATTCGCTGATGCCTTCCCAGCGGCGCGCCCGGCGAAGCGGAACCGACGCCCGAATATAGACCCCAATCCCGGAAGACTCGATCGAATGCTCCGCCCGGTACGCGGGCGAAGCCGTCCCATCGATGTTCACTCATTTGCCGCGATCCGCGTGGTGCGCGTCCCCGGGAAGTGGGCACGGCTGTGCGCTAACCCTACCCTCGGCCCACTCTTGCCGCAGTTCGCCTGGTTCGATGCGCCATTCTTGGTCCCACCCGATCCTGGGCGGTCTGGTTGCCGGCTCGCTGGGCGAGCGGCTGGTACAGGACCGGGCCAAGCTTCGTCAGTTCCGCAGCGGTCAGCCGTACGGGCTCGTGTCCGCGATCTAGGTCGACGCTCCAGCTGACGCCGGCCGGTAGGACGCTCATCTCCGGGTATGGCAGGGCGTCACCGCGCCGGTTCTGGTTGAGGTCACACACGACGTGAGCGACGACGACAAGAAGAAGGACATCTTGGTCGCGGTCGGCGACATGTTCAAAAGTTTGGACGGCGGAAGAAATAGCTGCTACTGGCGGTACAACCGCCGGTAGCGCCGCATCGGGTACGAGCGGACCAGCGTGGTATTGCCGACCAGCCGCATCCACGCCAGCGGGTTGCCCTCGCCGTCGCAGTTGACGGCGTGGTTGATTCCGCCGCACGAGCACAGGCAGTCGTCGCCGCAGGCGTTGGTGCAGCGCGTGTCGCAGCGCTCGTAGGGCTTGTGGTCGGTGGAGTTCTCCGCTGGCCGAAGGTGGCCGGCCCGGCGTGGACCAGCGCGCCGAGGTGCCCTCCGGCGACGAGGAAGGGGCAGTCGCAGTCGCCGAAGCAGACGGTGTCGAGCTTGATCGGCGCGCCCGACCGCTTGGTATGGCGTCGGCGGTGAGTCTGGTGGCTGACAGTTGGCTACGCGGACGTGTGTGAGGATTTCTCCTCGCGACGTGGGTGAGGGATATGGATGGGGCCACTGCTGAACGGTCATGCGCTGCGTGTGCTCCGGGCGGCTCGCGAGGTGCTGGCTCCGGACGCCGAGCGGTTGGCTGTCAGCCGGGTGCCTCGTGAGGAGGAGCGACGCGTCCTGCGACCGGTGCTGCGGCAATGGTCTGTCGGGTTTGCAGCGTATTGGTGCTCGCCACTGCGATATGCGCAATGGTGTCTGCTGGTACTCGGGTCGCTCGTCGTCCTGCTCGCGCCGGTGGCCGCTGTCGTGGTGCCGGCGGTACGCGCGCTCGCCGTTGACGAGCGCGTCTTGGCAGGCGCGGTGTACCTGGTCGTCTTCGGTGCGATGGGCACGACCTTCTTCCGATACGTCGGAGCGGTGATCTTCGTCTGGCTCGGGCTGGCGGGCACGTCAATATGTGCGGTCGCCGTGCTCTTGATCGCCTGGCGTGTCTCGATGTGGCCTGCGGTGGGGTACGGGCTGATCGGCGGCGTCCTGGGTGGGCTGGCCATCCTTGCCGGATCCCTCTCTGTCAAGATCATGTGAGACACCGGGATACCGGATCTTGTGAAGCAGGGCGAGACGGGATCATCAACGATCGTGACCTTGAGCATCGCTGACATGGGCGAGGATGGGCTGGTGGGTTCAGCCTCCTCGCCGCGGGCGGACCGGCCGAAGCGCAGGACCTTCACCGCCGGGTACAAGCTGGCCGTGGTGGCCGAGTACGACGCGTTGACCGAGGCCGGGGCGCGGGGTGCGTTGCTGCGCCGGGAAGGGCTGTATCACTCGCACATCATCGAGTGGCGTCGCGCCCGCGACGCCGGCGTGTTGGCCGGGCCGGCGCCCAGGCCGGGCCGGCGGCCGGGCAAGAGCTCCGAGCAGGTCGAGAACGAGCGGCTGCGGCGGGAGAACGAACTCCTGCAGGCCGAGCTGGCGCGGACCAAGGCCGCGTTGGACGTGGTGGGAAAAGCGCACGCGCTCTTGGGGCTGCTCTCCGAGAGCGCGGAGCAGACACCCGAGCGGCGGCCGCGCAGGTGATCGACGACGCCTTCGCCGACCTGGCGCCACTGACTTCGACCAAGCGGGCCTGCGCGCTGCTGGGTAAGTCCCGGGCCACCCACTACCGGCGGGCCAAGCCCAAGGCGGCCCGGACGCCGGCGCCGCGACCAGCACCGGCTAACGCCCTGTCCGACGCCGAACGGGCCCACGTGTTGTCGGTGCTGCGCTCGCCCCGGTTCGTGGACAAGGCCCCGGCGCAGGTATGGGCCGCTCTGCTGGACGAAGGCGAATATCTGTGCAGTGAGTCGACGATGTACCGGCTGCTACGCGAACACGGCGAGGTCCGGGAACGCCGCCGCCAGGCCGCCCATCCGCCTCGGGTGCGCCCGGAGCTGGTGGCGCATGCCCCGAACGAGGTGTGGACCTGGGACATCACGAAACTGGCCGGCCCGTACCGCGGCGTCTACTTCGACCTGTACGTGATGCTCGATATCTACAGCAGGTACGTGGTCGGCTGGCAGGTCGCGCCGCGTGAGTCCGGCGAGCTCGCTGAGGAGTTCATCGCCGACGCCATCGCCCGCATCGGCGCCGCCCCGAAGGCGGTACACGCCGACCGAGGCACCTCCATGACCTCCAAGCCGGTCGCCGTGCTGTTGGCCGATCTCGGCATCGCCCGCAGCCACTCCCGGCCCCGGGTGTCCAACGACAACCCGTACTCCGAGTCCGCGTTCAAGACCCTCAAACACTGCCCGGCGTTCCCGGACCGGTTCGGCTCCATCCCCGACGCCCGCGCGTTCTGCGAACGGTTCTTCAGCTACTACAACCACGAGCACCGCCACTCCGGCATCGGCCTGCATACCCCCGCATCCGTCCACTTCGGAACCGCGCAACAGGTACGGGCGCACCGAGCGGCGGTCCTCGACGCGGCCTACGCGGCCAAACCCGACCGATTCCGCCGACGCCCCGTCCCGCCACGCATCCCCGGCGCGGCCTGGATCAACCAGCCACCAGCCGTCATACAAACAATGTGACCAATCCCTGTCTCATTGATCTTGACAGGTTCCGGCCCACCGAGCATGATTCGTCGCTACTGCCCGAGCTGCTCGAATATCTTCTGGCCCGACTCGATGATGCCGGCGGTTGCCAAACTTGCGTTCGCGGCCGGACCGAGCAGCGCGAGCGCATGACCTACCAGCTCCCGCAGACGGCCACGGTGCGGTTTCGGCTCCGCGACCTCCGAACGGCCGCGCGCGATGTAGTCCTGCAGGTATGCGAGGCGCCGCTGGTCCTGCACGAGCTCGGCGGCGGCATTGTCGACTCTGTCAAACCAAACGCCAACATCGTCGGCCTCGTACGGCTCCACAATGTTCGACTGGGTGGCTCCCGGAGAGTTCTGGGCGATGTTCACGTTGCTGTTGCTGCCGACGCTGAAGCCGCTGATGTTTGCCGTCGCTGGCTGCTGCGGCGGCGCAATCCAGCCCACTACGGCCGCCTTGCCGTCCTCGGTGATCTTCGGGCGCCCGACGGGGCCGCCCATCGCCGCTTGGCCGGAGATGTGGCCACGGTCCCTAAGTTGCAGGGTGAGCCGCGTGAGAGTGGCGTCGTCGTTTGGCACGCCGCTGACCTCGCAGACGCGGTTGAGGGTGGGCATGCGGTCGCCGGCCCGGTCGAGGTCATACATTGCCATGAGGAACGCGCGGTTCTGTGCCTCGTCGTCGCGGATCTGGTCTGAGGTCGGCATCGTTCTCCTGTGTCTTCGGATTCGTCACTTCCCACGAGACAACGACGCCTGGTCCGCTGCGTTATGGGCTAAGTTTCACCCCTTTGCGTGTCCCGCCGTAACCTCCGCGGCCGCCGCTCGCTATCCTCAAGGGTTCAACCCGTCCCGCCGCGTCTTCCGGCGGCGGATAGCGTCGACTTGCCCGGACTTCATCCGTCGCCTGCCGGTTCGGGGGGGTGGCGGCGTTCGCCCGCGCCCTCGTCGGCGCCATGGCTGCGACAGTGCCGTGTTGCGTCGCGTTGGTCGTGCCAGGCGACCCCAAAATCGCACCGGCAGGGGTTAGCCGAGCGTAGCTAGGCCACCCTCTGGGCGGAAACCACCTTCAACTCGTCTGCCGCGAGTCGCGCGCTCGCCTTTGCCGAGAATAGTGTACCCGATCATGTGCGTATTGCGCTCCGAGTCACGACTTGAGCCCTTCTTGGAAAATGACCACGTTCAGGGTTCAGGCATCGATCGCAGCAGAAGCCACATACTTGGATAAACGAATCTTGGCTCTGGTACAGCTCGCCTGGTGGCTGTGCGCCAGTTTCGTTGTCGTACGGCTCCAGCTTCTGGTACTCCGAGGCAGCCCACACACCCGAAGGCACGTCACGCCGGTACGGGCACGACTCGCATGGCCGCAGCGCCGGCGGACCGATTCTATTCACGACGTCGCCCAGGCCGGTAGCGGGTCGGGCAAGAGGGTCTGGTGGCGGTGCCAAGAGGGTGACCTGTGGCAGGCACCTGTCTACTCGCGAGCAACCTGGTTCGGCCGCGTCGCACGACTAGATCCTGGCGGTCCTGTCTCGTGTTTGCGATGCTGAGACGGCGTCAGCGGCCGGGGAGGAGGCAGACGCTTTGCGGGCTCGGTCCTGCTCGTCCCGTGGCGCAGGTGGACTCCCGCAGAGCGATCGCTCCATGGTCTTTCGCGTCGGGCCCCTGTTTCTGTTCATCTAACTACAAATCCATCTCGTCTGCTCTACTTTGGGGCTGATTCCATTGCTATCGTTTGAGGTACTAACCTTCGTGATTGCCGCCCTGGCATTGCTGACGGCGATCCTGGTTGGCTACATTAATCATCGAGCCTCCGAAGCTGCGCAGGATCAGGCTACGGCCGCGACCCAACAGGTCAATCTGACGCAGCAGCAGCTCGACTTGTCGGAGATTGCACGTCGCGAGTCCCTGGAGCCCTACGTGGTCGTAGACATCGCTCCCAAGCTAGGCAGCCCACAAGCTCTAATGCTGACGATCGAAAACATTGGTCCGAGCCTTGCGCGCAACGTGAAGATCGCGTCAGAGCCCCCACTTCGGCGTTCATATGAGAAGGCTGAGGGCCCGGCCACACCTATCATGTCTTGGCCTATCTTCGTAAATGGCATCGCAACTCTGCCTCCCAGGCGACGCATTGAGTTGCCCTTTGACATACGGGGCGCACGCATCAATGGCGACCTGCCTATGCAATACCGGATTACAGTTGATGCAGACGGCCCGTTCGGGTCGGTGCCGCGAATGGAGTACGACATCGACTTGAATATCTACGATGCGGAATACCTCGAAGAAAAAGGCGCAGAGCATGTGGTGAAGCCGCTAGAACGGATCGCCGATTTCTTCCATTGGTACAGGCGACGGGATGAGAAGCGGCAATTCGACGATTGGATTGCAAGCCAAGGTGAGAAGGATGGTGAACCGAAATGAAGCGATCTATCACCTGCCAACATAACCACGAGCGCTCATTTCTGCTTGTCTCGAAGTCGGCAGTTATCCGCGATCTCGACCTCGTCCACCGCTCTCGAACTGTAGCGAGGTGTCGCGAACCCGGGGTCCCGTGAGTGCACTGTTCTGCCGCGATCCGCTCGCTACGGAGCGTCATGGGACCCGCTCAGTCGATCGTCCCGGTCAGACTGCATCTCGGCTGCATGGCGTCTCGTTCGTCGGTGACGTCCCGATCGTGCCGGCTCGCCACGGCAGCTTGCGTAGGCCCGGGGGACCGGGACATGACCCCGGGACGGGTGCCGGCCATCCGGTGTCGCGATCGGGACGGTCCCGGGTTTGGAAGGGTAGGTGTCCCGTGTCCCGTCGCGTGTGGGGGAGCGCCGTCCCGCGCGATGCGGGGATGGATTCGGAGTGCGGCAGGTCTGCCTCGGTCCGCCGTTGCGCGATCCAGCGAAGGGGCGCGATTCGACGCGTCTCGTTGCCGGCGCGGCATCTTGTCGGGGCGGGCAGGTCCAGTGTGGACGTGGCAGCAGGGGCTGCACTTGACTGGCGCCGCTAACGAACGCGCTCACAGTGGAGATCAATTACGTCCGGATGTGGTAGCACGAGTCAACACCACTCAGTACACAGACGTGTTAGTATCCGCAGGTCCCATGTACATGAGGATATAGGCCGACACGAGGCAACACTCCATAGTGGAGCCGTTCCAACGCTGGGGGTCAAGGGGTCGTGGGTTCGAATCCCGCCGTCCCGACAGTGTGAGCTGGGATTATTCAAGCTCATAATGTACACATTGGACAGTTTGTGTTAGCGCGCGCTAACGAAGGTGCTAACAACGATTCGGGCGAAACCGGGGCAGGGCGCCCCGAGTGACGCCAGGTTTGTCCCCCTTTGGGCACGTCGCACTTGACGCAAATCAAGTGCTGTCAGTGTCGCGGGGTGCCATCCGCTAGCGATCCGTTCGCGGTAGATGTCCACCGGTCGCTTTGGCCAACCGATGCGGCCGTTCAAAGTCATCAGCTGGCCGGCCGCTGGAGCCGGGGTGCGCCCGATCGACCGCACCAGATCCGGCGCCTACCGGCCTCAACGCTGTTCAATGACGGGTACGGCATCCGCGAAGTCGCCGAACGCCTCGGCCACCACCCCGGCACATGCGTGCGCTACTACACCCGTCGCCGCCAACAGACGACGGCAAGCCACCGAACACATCGCCGAACTGATCACGTCCCGCGTACGGGCTCCTCCGTGAGGCAGACGGCAACCGCGCTCCGCGCTGCCGTGAGGCGGCAGCAGCGGTCCCTACGACCGAGTTGCCCAAGGGCAAGCCAGCTCGCAATCGAGCTCATCGGCTGACCCGACCGCCGGGCTCTGGCAACAGAGTTGCGCGCAGCCGTGATATCGCCGCAGGCTATGACACTGTGGCGCGAACACTGACGACCAGGAGGATGTGGTTCACCAATGGAGCTCGTGCACTGCGTGCTGAGTTCCGGGTCCGCGGCATCGAAGGTCAACTTCCGAGCGACGAGGACTGGTACGCCTGCCCACTGTGCCTGAACGTAGTTTTCAAGATCGAGGTGCTGGACGAGCCAGACCCGGCGCTTACCGTCGAGCATGCGCCACCGAAGTGGTCTGGCGGCACCGAACTGGCCCTGACCTGCAAACGGTGCAACAACGAAGCCGGTCGGCTCTTCGACGCCGAAGCCCAGAAGCTGCAGCGGATGCGCGGCTTCGTCGCAGGCCAGACCGGCGAACCCGTCCGGGCTGCGTTTACCGTCGACGGTGTCACGATCTACGGCGATTGGCACATGACCGGCACAGGCGACGCGGCAGGCATGTACATGGCTGGGGTGCCTAAAGCGAACAATCAAGCCGACCTGGATCGGATGGTCGAGGCCCTAGACCGCCACGTCGGAACGGGCGCGACCGGTCTATCCTTCCAGATCACGCCGCGCACGCCGCTCTTCCCGGACCGAGCGCGCGTGTCATGGATCCGGGCCGCCTACATCGTCGCGTTTGCCCGGTTCGGCTGGCGGTACATCCTCCAGCCCGCACTCCAGCCGATGCGGGAGCACTTCCTGGACCCGACTGGCATGGAGCTGCCGATCCTGAGCATGACCGACCCTGACGCCGACCCGGCCCGTCGCGAGTTCTGGATCATCCGGGAACCGTTCGACAGGCGGTCAGTCTTCGTCGTCATGGGCCAGCAGACCGTGATATTGCCGCTCCCTCGCGACCCGCGTTCGCTCGAGGAGTTGTCTCGGTCCTGGGTAGGCGACCACGACCTCGCCCAAAGGGCCACTGGAACGTTGACCGGCACGCAGTTTCCGTGGCCTGAGGGCCCCTGCCATAGCCTCGATCCGACGCCTACCTCATGAGCCGGCACGCCGAAGTACCCAGGCCTGGGCGCAGCTGTTCTGGTGGTCTTACCTCCCTTCGATCATGCGCGACAGACACGCGTGTAGGTGTCGCAGTTACGCAAGTGGGCCCGGACCAGCAGCGCCTACCGTCCCGGCGCGAGCTTGCGCCACCGGCCGCCGATCCGGGCTCGATGGCCGTGTAACAGATTGGCGAGGTGGGTCAGGTGCCCGCGCGACAACGACAGCGCGCCAGGATAGGTCACTGAGGTTCCTTGGGCAGACCGTCAGGCTTCGACAACCCGTCGTCTTACCGGGAGCCTCGTCTTATGTGGACGATCGACACGCTGCCGAGGTCAACCCGTGATCATCGATCGGGGCAACCTGGAAACGGCTCTGTCATCGAGTCAATCAAACGTCGGGAGACCGCGCGACCTGACCAGCCATCTGATTGATTCGATGCCACCGCGTGTCGTGCCCGGCAGACGCTTCCTCAGGCGTTGAACCCCGAGGGGTATTCCGACTGAACAGGGCATTCCGGCACCAGGCAGAGACACAGCCGGCGATCGGTGGCGACGGCGAAGGCGACATAGGGCCCCTGTTAACCAAGTTGCGGAGATGGATCCAGAATGCGTCGGTCCACCGGGTCCAAGGGATCGCGTGCCACTGTCGGGTTTTCGATAGCCACTGTCCTCGCTGGAGGTTGCTTCGCCGATCGGCGGTCTGGTTGTCTTTCCAGCTTAGGGGTAACCACAGTCATTGAGGAGTCGGTTGCATGGTCGCAGCACACGAGACGACGCTGCGGGAGTTGCTGGAGGGCGCGAAGCAGTATCGGGTACCGCTGTACCAGCGGACGTACTCGTGGACGGATTCCCAGCTTGAGCGCCTGTGGGAGGACATCCGGAAGCTGGCCGAGGAGCGGATCGAGGATTCGAGCCTTACGCACTTCATTGGCTCTCTGGTGCTCGCGCCCAGTCCCGCGAATGGACCGGCGGGGGTCTCCGAGTATCTGGTGGTGGACGGTCAGCAGCGGCTCACCACCCTATCCATTCTGCTTTGCGCTATCCGTGACTATCGGGCCGAGCACGAGGATCCGGGCCATCGGGACCGCGTCGACCAGGAATATCTGATTAACAAGTACAAGCCCGCCCACCGGTTGAAGCTCGTCCCGACCCAGGCTGACCGGCCTGCCTACGAGGCGTGCTTGGGCGCGACCCCCCAGGCGGGTGGGACTGACCGGGTCGGTGGGGCGTACCGGTTCTTCGTGGCGCAGCTTGCCGCATTTGACGATCCGGACGATCCGCTGGACATCGAACGCATCGAGGATGCGGTCATCTCGGGGATGGCGCTGGTCTCGGTTGTCGCGCAGGCGGGCGACAACGTTTACCGGATCTTCGAGTCGCTCAACAACACCGGCCTCAAGCTCACCCAGGCCGATCTGCTGCGCAACTACTTGTTCATGCGGCTGCCCAGCCGCGGCGAGGCCGTCTACGACTCGCTGTGGTTCCCGCTTCAACAGCAGTTGAACTCCGGGGAACTGGAGCAGTTGTTCTGGCTCGACCTGGTGCAACGCAAGCCAGAGATCAAGCAGACCGACACCTACGCCGGCCAGCAGGCGCGACTAAACGGGCTGCGCACCGAGGCGGAGATCGAGGCCGAGGTACGCCGGTTCTGCCGGCTCGGCGCCCTCCTGCGGACCATCCTCCACCCGGGGGAGGAAAGCGATCCCGAGGTGCGGCGGCGGCTGGGCCGGCTCAACGCCTGGAACACCACCACCGTGTACCCGCTGCTGCTGCACCTGCTGGATCGCAGGGAGCAGAGGACGGCGACCTCCGAGCAGGTCGCGGCGGCGATGCGGTACGTCGAGAGTTTCTTCGTCCGGCGCCTGCTGATCGGCCGAGCCACCGCGAATATCAACCGGATCCTGCTGCGGATCGTGACCGACATGGGTGCGGATCTGCCAGTCGACGAGGCGGTGCGAAGGTACCTGTCGGTCGGCCGCAAGTACTACGCCAGCGACGCCAGCGTCCGGGAAGGAGTCCGATCGATCCCCTTCTATCTAAATGGGCGCGCCACGCAGCGGAAGCTGGTGCTCCAGTGGATGGAGGAGACGTTCGGCAGCAAGGAACCGGTTACGTTCGACGCGCTAACCATCGAACACGTCATGCCGCAGAGTCCCACCACGGAGTGGCGGCAGATGTTGAGTGAGGATCTGCAAGGAGAGGAGACCTTCGCCGAGGTGCACGAGGCCCTGGTTCACACGCTGGGCAACCTGACCCTCACTGGCTACAACGCTGAGCTGAGCAACGGCTCCTTCCTGATCAAGCGGGCACAACTGGGCAAGAGCGGGATCTCGCTCAACCAGGAGATCGCTGGGCAGAAGCGGTGGGGGCGCTCCGAGATCTACGCGCGCGCGGATGCGCTCGCCGAGCGAATCATCGCCCACTGGCCTGGGCCGACCGAGGAGGCGGGCAACCGGGCCGAGGTCCCTTGGGACGTCATGAACAGGGCGCTCGCGGCACTCCCCGCCGGCTCCTGGACCGCGTACGGCGACGTCGCCGCGTTGATCGGCAGCCACCCCGTGCCGGTCGGCGCCCGGCTGGCCAACCATCCGGCGCCGAATGCACATCGGGTGCTCCAGACCGAGGGCATCCCCTCGCCGAGTTTCCGATGGCTCGACCCGGCGCGGACCGAGGACCCGCGTGACCTGCTGCGTGCCGAGGGCGTTGAGTTCGACAAGTATGGGCGGGCCAGCCAGGCGCAGCGCTTCGGTGTCGAGGATCTGGCCCAACTCGCTGGTATGGCGCAGGGGGATGCGTCCGAGCAACTCGTTCGTCCACGATCCCGTCGTAATGATCCGCTCGACGACCGGTTTCTTGAGCAGTTGACCGACCTGCAGGATGCGCGGGTCGTGGCCGGCACGCTTGCCGTCATCGAAGCCTGGAACGAGATGGGAGGCTGGCCGCTTTACGGCTCGGGTGGTGAAACCTCGTGCTTTCTCATGGCGCGGGGCAAGGATCATGAGCTCGGCAACATCTGGCCCGCGGCGATCTACCCGAGCGGCAAGTTCGAAATCGTCTTCCAGCATATGTGCCTCAGGACTCCGTTCGACGACATCGCGCTCCGCGAGGAGTTCCGCCAGAGGTTGACCGAGCTGCCCGGCGTGAAGATCGCCCCGGCGAAGCTCGCCCTTCGCCCTGGCTTTCCCTTGGGCGTTCTCGCCGACGTCGAGGCTCGTGAGGCTTTAATCGATCACCTCGGCTGGTTTCACCGGCTCGCGGTTCAGTAACAGCTCTCGGAGACGCCGGACGAAGATGAGCACGATCGGTCAGCTCTACTCGCTGCGTGGCACGGTGCGCCTCGCCTGGTTCCGGCTGCGTCACCGTCGTCGAAGCCTCGACCGGGCGATCAGCCATCTCGCACGCGCCGCCGCGCGACTGGGCGTGTCTCATCCGGATCGGCCGCTGGTGCTCGCCGCGCTCAGCAACGGTTTGATTTGGCGCTACGAGCTGACGTCCGAAACCGCGGATCTGGACGATGCACTCGGCCGACTTCGGGATGCGATCGCGTCGCCCGGGGTGTCGGCGGACGAGCGGGGCGCGTTCCTCGGTGACCTCGCGGCGGCGTTACGGACCCGGTTCATCCGGTACGGACGACCGGCCGACCTCGACGAGGCGATCGAGGCCGCGACGGGCGCCATCCGCCAGTGCGAGGACCCGACATCGGGCATCACCAACCGGGCGTTGGCGCTACTCGACCGCTACGAGCGGACCGCGGACCTCGGCGATCTGCTCGGGGCGCTTCGTGACGCCCGGACACCGGTGCGGGGCTCCGTGCGGGTCGCACTGCACAACGGACTGCGGCTCGGCGTACTCGTCAGCGCGCTCAGTTCTCGATACCAGTACACCGACGACCCGCAGGACCTGCGGGACGCGATCGCGGCCGGTCGGAAAGCGCTGGCGACGCTGTCGCGCGTCGATCCGTACCGCGCGCAGTACGCCGCCTTGCTCAGCGGCGTTCTACGCCTCAGCGACGAGGCCGCCCTGCGGTCCGAGGGCGTCGACATGGCTGAGGAGGCATTGCGTGACAGCTCGCCGGAGCAGGTGGACCACGCGTACCGGCTGAGTTCCCTGTCCTTGGCGCTGCTGATGCGCCATCTGAGCTCCGGTGATGAGGACGATCTGCGGCGTGCCCGGGAGGTGGCCGACGACGCGCTCGCCTCCGCCACCAGCGGCAACCGTCCGATGCTGCTTCAGCGGGTCGGCCTGCTCGCCCGCCGCTGGTTCGACGTCACGTTCGACGCGACGGCGTTGGCGACGGGTGAGCAGGCGATTCGCGAAGCGATCGAGGTAACGGCGGCCGAGCACCCGATGCGCGACGGGCTGGTCTGCGAACTGGTCGATCTCTGGCGACGGCACCCGGACAGCGCACAGCGGGAAGGCGATGTGTTGCCACTCCTGGTCGACGCCGTACGCCGCCCGGGGCCGGCCGTCTCGCTGCACAACGCCCTGCGGGCAGCCGTCCGGCTGGCCGAGCTCGGCGCGGAGTCTGGCGACACCGTGCAGGCCCTGCTCGGCTACCGTCGAGCTGTCGATCTCCTGCCCACCGCGGCCTGGCCTGGCCTGCGTCGCGCGGTCCGTGAAGCCCGCCTCGCGGAAGCGCCACGGGCCACGGACGCGGTGGCCCAGGCGGTCAAGGCCGGCGAACCACAGCTGGCGATCGAGCTGTTGGAGGCGGGTCGATCCGTCATCTGGTCGCAGCAGCTGGACCTGCGCACCGACCTCAGCCGTCTCCGCGGAGCCGCCCCCGAACTGGCCGAACGCATGAACGGAATCCGGGGCTGGTTCGAACGTCCCACCGTTGAGTCGTGACGCTCGCGCCGCCACGCCGGTCCTGGTTGTCCGCGGTCGACGCCCGGTCACCTCTCAGGAGGCGACTCCAGCTCGCTGCGGACCTCGTCGAGGCGTTGGGCGAGGTCCGACCGTACGGCGCGCAACGCCCCGAGGTCGACGTCGCGACCGAGCTGCTGGCCCCAGAGCACGTTGCGGCCCTGCTCCAGCAGCTCCAGGGCCTCCCCGCCCTGGCCGCGGCCGACGGCTCTGGCGGCGGCCGAGGTGACGATCGGGTTCCAGATGTTCAGCTGCCGCTCCTGGCTGCGGCGGTCCAGACCGTGCCACGCGGCCAGTGGCAACAAGCGGACACCGGCGGCGTACCCCGCGACCGCCTCGTCGCGAAGGTCGTATCGGGCGGCGATCTGGCCCCATCGCCCGGCCGCCCGTACACGTTCGGCCGCGGGGGCATCCGTCAGGCCGGCTGCCTCGCGGAGCAGCCTGATGGCCTCTCCGAGGAGACGGCGGTCGGAGCCGGCCGCGTAGAGCTCGGCCAGCCGCTGCCCGAGCTCGGACAGGTACGTGTGGCGGTTCGGGTCGGACACGACCACTCCCGCCAGCGCCTCCCGCAGCATACCCACGCCCTTGTCCAGGTCGGCGACATCACCACCGACGCGGTACCGGACGACGTGGCAGGCGGCGAGGTTGAACAGCCGGACCGGCCGGGCGGCGCCCCCGCCGTCGATCGCGACGGCGCGCGCCGCGACATCGATGGCGGCGTCGGCGTCGGCAAGCTGGCCCGTCCGTTCCGCGAGCGCCCGCCTGGTGTTGCTGAGGTTGGAGAGTTGGGCCGCGTGGCCGGCGGCGGATGGGGCCGCGGAGAGCACCGCCGCCTCGCCGGCGGCGACGGCGCCGAGCAGGTCGTCGAGGTCACCGTGGAGCTGGTATCGGTTCTCCAGGGCGCCGGCGAGCAGCGAGAGCCGTCCGGCCTGATCCAGGTCGTCGCTCGGCGCCCCCGTCGTTGCCCGGCGGGCGACCTCGATGCACTCGTCAAGGTCTTCGATGCTCTGCGTCCGCCGAAACCTGTCGTAGAGCGCTTTGACGAGGTTGTGCTGTTGGGCTGCCCGCTCGGGATGGCCAGCCAGGTCGGCCACCGCGCTCCGGGCTGCCGCGACCGCCCCGTTGAGATCCGCCAGCCGGCCCGACGCGTCGGCCTGGTAGGTGAGCGCGACGGCGAGCAGGCCCGACGCGATGCCGCGCTCGCGGCGGCCAGCTCGCAGCGCCACGGCCCGCCGTGCCACGGATACGAGCTCAGCGAGGTCGTCGCGGTCGCGACGGTGGTGGTAGCAGGTGCCGAGCACTAGACCGAGGTTGCCGAGCAGTACACCGCGGTCCTCCTCGACGCCGCTGTTCACCGCCGCTCGGGCGGCCCACACGGCCTCAGTGAGGTCCTGCTCGCCGCGGGTCAGCATGAAGCGGGAGTGCAGAGCGAGCGCCAGCATCGACAGTGCGCTGGCCCGGTGGGGAATGCCCAGTGAGGGGTCGGAGAGAGCCTCGCGGATCAAGGCCACCGCCCGGCCGAGGTCCTCAGGACTCCGTTCGCGGCTGCCCCGCGACCGCAGTGCGACGCCGAGGCCTACCAAAGTGTCGGCGCGGTCGGGGCCGGTGGGCGGGGCGAGGTCGAGTGCCTCCCTAAAAACCGCGATGCAGCGATCCAGGCTCGCGGCCGTACCGGTGCGGTCGTAGCGTATCTGCTCCAGCACACCGATCTGGCGCAGCGTGATTACCCGGTTGCCGGCGTTCGTCAGCGCGAGCGCTCGCTCGGCGGCGTCGATCGCCGCCGTGACGTCACTGGTGTCCGCGGAAAGGTCGTACCGCCGCCACAGCGCGCGCATGAGCGCGTGCCACCGGGAGAGCTGGTCACCCGCGTCGCGCTGGACCGAGCGGCGCAGCAACGTGACGGCCACGTCGACGCCGGCGAGGTCGGCCCGCTCGTCGCCGAGCATGACCTCGGCGAGCTCGCGCTCCCGGTAGGCGATGTCGAGCACCGCCCCGCTCGCGGTCACGGCCTCGATCCGGGCTCGCTGAAAGGACGGTATGAGGTCCGGCCGCACGTGGTCGACGACGAGGAAGAGGCGCATCGCGTGGGCGCCTTCGTCGCGCCCGTGTGCGTCATCTCCCGCGGTGGTGAACGCGTTGTCGCGAAACTCCGATGCCCACGCGGCCAGCCAGAAGTGGTCGGCGTCGACCTCGTCGAGCCCGACGATCCGCCCGCCGTCTCCGGTCAGCGTCGCCACCAGCAGCTCGCGGCGGAGCGCTGCGGTTTCCGGCGAGATCATCTCGGTGCCGTCGGCGCGCTCGTCCACGTCCAGGGCCGCGTTGTACCGGTCGACGCGTTCGCGTAGGCGGGCCGCGAGCGTCTCGGCGGGACTCACAGCAGAAGGCCCAGAACGGCGGCGATGGCACCCAACCCGATGTGCGTTCCGAGGACGACCACGGCGCCGGTTAGGGGATGACGGGGTACCGAACCCCCGAGCCATGGCCGGAAGAGCGTTCCAGCGGCCAGGGCACCGGCCGCCAGCGACAGCCAGGGCAGCGCCAGGCACTGCACCAACAGCAGCCCGACCAGGCTGGCGCCGGAGGAGCCGAGGATCGCGACGGTGGGCAGTACGGACACGGCGAGCGCGATGATCAGGTATCCGAACGTGGCCCGCCCTAGGGTGGACCACGACGGCAGGCGACGGGATCGGGCGCCCGCCTCCTCCACCGCGTCGATGGCGTCCTCCACCTGCTGCCAGAGGCGCCCCGCGTCCTCGGGCTGTGGGCCGCGCGGTGCCGCCGGGACGGACACCGGGGCATGGCCGAGCCTGCGCCGGAGGTCCGCCAGGTGCCGCTCCTGCGCGGCGACCGCCATCCGCAGCCGCGCCGCCACCGGGTCCGATGTGGACGGCGCTGCCACGGCGGCCGTCGCCCGCTGATGCAGCACCGACGCCTGGGCGAGCGCCTCGTGCGGGTCGGCCGGGAGCATGGGGGCCGGCGGGTCTTCGATGGCCACCGTCGCCGAGGGAGCGAGGCGGCGTCCAGCCGCGAGGAGCGCCTGCGGCGCCAGCCCACCGATCCGGTCGGCGACCCGCTC
>Ga0214467_1000145_pt1 | contig 20279 bp, 20 predicted proteins | sample RVTome_8_FD_187339 | JGI IMG/M metagenome (GOLD analysis project Ga0214467, IMG submission 187339) | Soil microbial communities from uranium-contaminated site in the Upper Colorado River Basin, Wyoming, United States - RVT160D0 HiSeq ...
GACCACGCGCCCCATCGCCTGCATGCCGGTGATCGCGCCGGCGGCGAAGACCAGCAGGCCGATGCTGAGCTGCCCGTCGCTGAGCGAAAGGTCCTGCTTGATGGCCGGGATGCGGGCGGTCCAGGTGCCCAGCGCCGTGCCGAAGAGCAGGAAGAGCAGCGATGTCGAGACCCGGGCCCGGCGGAGCGCGGCACGGTCTTCGATCAGCGTCATGCGGCAGGCTAGCGCTTACGCCGGTTTTTTGCCCCGGCCCCGGCCCCGGCGCTTGCGTTTGGGCTTGCCGGCGAACCGCTGCGTGACCAGCAGCGCCTCGTGAGCCTCGACCGCGGCGGCCATCGCCTCGCCGGACATCTCCCGCGACTGTGTCTCGGCGGCCCGCAACGCCTCGTACGCCCGCCGGGCGACCTGCGCCGCCCGCTCGTAGGCCCGCCGCGCGGCCAGCTCCTCCGCCCGGAGATGGCTGGTGCGCCGGTCGATCTCCTCATGCTCCGGATCCCAGTCGACGGAGCGGTGAAACACCTCGCGCAGCTCGTCGACGGAGAGCTCGCCGCGCCGGTAGGCGGAGAGCGCGGCCCGCGAGACCTCGCGCTGGCGGTCGCCGTCGGTGCCCTCGACATCGCCCGCCGCGACCAGCTCCAGGTCGACGGTGGCGGGGTCGTGCGCGGGCCGCCCGTACTGCGCTTCCTGCCAGGCTCCCTGGTACGCGGCGCCGGCCGCCTCCTGCGCCCGCCAGGCTTCCTCCCGGGCGGCCTCGGCCTCGGCCAGCCGTTCCCGCGCCTCGATGACCGCCGCGGCGGCCCGGCCGGCTATCGCGTGCGTCTCCCCGGCGTACTCGGCCAGCTCGCGGGCGGCGTCGCGCAGCTTGACGGGATCGGGGCGGGGCTGGCGGCGCGGCCGCTCGGCGATCGCGCCCAGGATGAGCAGCCCGAGCACGACACAGGCGCCAATCACCATCAGAGCCTCTACGGGCGTCAGGTCGGTCAAGGCGGTCAAGTCCACTCGGGCCTCCCCAGAGACCATCGACCAACGTCAACTATAGGCGCAGGGTGATCGTGACGTCACCGGACAAAGGGTTCGACTTTGGTGGACGTGGACGGTACTACGGCCGTTAGTAGAGTGTCGAGCGTGAACGCAACCCTCGGGGCCGTCGTTACCGTCGCGGCGTTGGCCGTCGCGCTGCTGTGCCTCGTCGCGGCGATCCGTAACCGGCCGCCGGACCTCAGCCACTACGTGGGCGTGGGGCTCGTCGAGGCGGCGGCGCTCGTGCTGACCGTGGTCGCCGTGATCGCGATGATCGGTGGCGACCGACCCACCGAGGTGGGCACCTTCGTGGGCTACCTCTTCACGTTTCTGGCGCTGCCGCCCGTCGCCTTCTCGCTGGCCAGGTTGGAGCCGACCCGCTGGGGCTCGGTGATCCTCACCGTGGCCATGCTCGTGATGCCCGTGCTCGTCGCGCGGCTCCACCAGATCTGGGAGGCCACCGGTGCGTGACCGGCTCAACTCGGGACCAGGCCTGGTCCTCGTGATCGTGTACGGCATCTTCGCGCTCTCCGCCGGCGCCCGCGCCACCGTGCAGATCGCCACCAAGTTCGACGAGGCGCCCGAGGCCTACCTGCTCTCCGCCTTCGCCGCGCTGATCTACCTGGTCGCGACCATCGGCCTGGCCCGTGGCGGCGCGTCCGGCCGGCGGCTGGCGCTGGTCTGCTGCTCGGCCGAGCTGATCGGCGTACTGGTGGTGGGCACGCTGAGCATCGTGGACAAGTCGGCGTTTCCGGACGACTCGGTCTGGTCGGTCTACGGCCGGGGGTACGGCTTCGTCCCGCTCATCCTGCCGATCATCGGCCTCTACTGGCTGCGCCGGACGGCCCGCGCCGACCGGGCCGCCACCGCCGACCGCGCCTGAGGATCAGTCCCGGGGACCGCCGGCCACGTAGATCACCTGGCCGGAGACGAAGGACGCGCCCTCGCTGACCAGGTACGACACCGTGTGCGCCACGTCGTCCGGGTGACCGGAGCGGCGCACCGGCGTCTCCGCCGCCCGCGCCTTCTGAAACTCCTCGAAGTCGACACCCAGCCGCGCGGCCGTGGCGGCGGTCATCTCGGTGACGATGAAGCCGGGCGCGACGGCGTTGGCCGTGACGCCGAACGGGCCGAGCTCGATCGCGAGCGTCTTCGTGAAGCCCTGCATGCCCGCCTTGGCGGCGGCGTAGTTGGCCTGGCCGCGGTTGCCCAGCGCCGAGGTGCTGGAGAGGTTGACGATGCGGCCCCACTTCGCCTCGACCATGTGCGCCTGGGTGGCCCGGCTGAAGAGAAACGCCCCGCGCAGGTGCACCGAGAGCACGGTGTCCCAGTCGTCGTCGGTCATCTTGAAGAGCAGGTTGTCGCGGAGCACGCCGGCGTTGTTGACCAGCACGGTGGGCGGCCCGAGCTCGGCCACCACGCGCGCGACGGCCGCGTCCACCTGGGCCCGGTCGGCCACGTCCGCGCCGATCGCGAGCCCGCGCCCGCCGGCGGCCGCGACGCTGTCCACAGTCGCCTTGCCGGCGGCCTCGTCCAGGTCGACCACGGCCACGGCCATGCCGTCAGCGGCCAGCCGCCTGGCGACCGCCGCGCCGATCCCCCGCGCCGCACCGGTCACTATCGCGATTCGCTGCTCAGTCATGCCGGCAGCCTACCCGGCGGTAATACCAGCACGCGTTCCGCGCGGGCGGTCCGTACATGACGGCACTACGTATCGTGTCGAAGAGCGGGACATCGGAGTCCACGCGCATTCTGCGATCATCGGGGGCGGCAGCGGGGACTGTATGGGGGGAGGTGCCATGGCGACGATCTATGACGTCGCGCGGAGGGCGGAGGTGTCACCGGCAACGGTGTCCCGGGTGGCCAACGGACACGCCAATGTGGACCCGGCGTTGGCTGAGCGGGTCCGCGACGCGATGCGCGAGCTCGACTACCGGCCCAACGCGGTCGCTCGCAACCTGCGGCGCAGCCGCACCACGCTGTGGGCGGTCATCATCTCCGACATCGGCAACCCGTTCTTCACATCACTCGTCCGCGGCGTGGAAGACGTGGCCCAGCGGGCCGGCTACTCGGTCGTGCTCTGCAACAGCGACGAAGACCCCGGCAAGGAGGGGCAGTACGTCGACGCGGCGCTCGCCGAGCAGATGGCCGGCGTGATCATCTCCCCCGCCGGCAAGGCCAACCACGTCAACCGGCTGGTCGACGCCCGCGTGCCGGTCGTCGTGATCGACCGCCAGCAGAGCGGCGCGCACGTCGACACCGTGCTTGTCGACAACGAGCAGGGGGCCTACCTCGCCACCACCCACCTGGTCGAGTCCGGCTACCGGCGGATCGGCTGCGTCACCGGGCCGCTCGGCGTCTTCACCGCTACGCGGCGGCTGCGCGGCTACCGGCGGGCGCTGGAGGATCACGGCCGGCCGTACGAGGAGGAGCTGGTGCGGCACGGCGACTTCCGGGAGGAGGGCGGCTACCGGGCGATGGCCGAGCTGCTGAGCCTGCGCCCCCGCCCCGACGCGCTCTTCGTGGCCAACAACCTGATGACCGTCGGCGCGGTGGAGTGCCTGGTCGACAGCCGGATCGCGGTGCCGGACGAGATGGGCGTGGTGGGCTTCGACGACGTGCCCTGGGCCCACCTCGTGCGCCCCTCGCTGACCACGGTCGCCCAGCCCACGTATGAGCTGGGCCGCGAGGCGGCGAGCCTGCTCACCCAACGGATCGCCGACCCCGAGCGTCCACCCACGACGATCACGCTGGAGACCAAGCTCCAGATCCGGGACAGCTCCCTGCCCGTGCGCCACCCATGATCAAAGCTCCTCTCCAGCCGTTAGAACTGCTGGCGAGGAGCTTTGATCATGAAGGCGGCTAGAAGCCGGCCGTGATCCTCGTGAACTCCCAGTCGGACTGGGAGATGCCGCTGCAGTTGGAGACCACGCCGCCACCGGGGCAGCCGCGGTCGCGGTTGACCGCCCAGAAGGCGAGCCGCGCCAGTCCGCGTGCCTTGGCCCAGTCACGGATCTGCGTCCAGGTCGCGGGAGTGGTCAGCTCCTGCTGGTCGGAGAGGCCGTTCATGCCGGAGATCCCCATGTGGCTGTAGGAGACCGCGTCGCTCCAGCCGAAGGCGGACTTCAGCGCGTTCTTCAGCCCTTCCGAGGCGTTCACCGTGCTCTGGTACATGTTCGCGCCGCCGCTGAAGTCGAACGGCATGATCGTGAACACGTCGATGTTGGCCTGCAGCGCCGCCGCCTGGTTGATCAGTCGGATGCCGGTACCCGACGGGCCGGTCGTGGTCGTGCCGAACGTGATGATCGTCTTGATGCCCGGGTTGTTCTGCTTGACGATCTTCATCGCGCCCAGGATGCGGTCCTGCACCGTCGGGTTCTCGAACTCGTCGAAGTTCTCGATGTCGACGTCGATCGCCTTCAGGCTGAACGCGTTGATCACCTGCTGGTACGCGGCGGCGAGGGCCTGCGGGGTGGCGCAGTTCGGCCCGAGCTTGTTGCCGCTCCAGCCGCCGATCGACGGGATCACGTCACCACCGGCCGCCCGGATCGCGGCGATCGTGCTGGCGTGCGCGCCACCGGTCAGCGATCCGCCGTCCCAGCCGGGCGTGCAGCCGCCGGCCGAGAGGATGAACGCCATCGTGAACCACCGGATGCCGGTCGCGCCCATCACTGTGGACGGTGCCGGCGGGTTGCCCCAGCCGGGGTAGATGTACGGCGCCGCCGCCATGGGGCCGCCGCCGGTCGGGCAGCCGGTCGTGGTGGCCGACACCGCGCCGGAGCGGGCCGACTCGCCCGCGGAGTTGTACGCCGCGACGGTGTAGCTGTGCGAGGTGCACGCGCCGAGCCCCGAGATCGTGGTCGAGGTGCCGGTGACCGTGGCGCGCAGGGTCGAGCCCTCGTACACCCGGTAGCCGGTGACCGTGCCGGAGGAGGCGTTCCACGCCAGCGCGACCGAAGAGCCGGTCGTGCCGGTGACCCGGAAGTTGCCCGGCGTCCCGGGCGCGCCCGGGTTGGTGGGCGGCCCACCGGCGCACGAACCGCCGTTGACCGTGCAGTTGGTCGGGTCACCGTTGCCCGTGACGATGAAGCCGAAGCTCGCGCTCGCCCCCGCGCCCAGCGTCCCGTTCCACGACCGGTTGGTGAACGTGTGGTGCTGCCCCGACGAGGTGAGCAGCGCGTCCCAGTAGGTGCCCATCGTGCTGCCCGACGGCAGGTCGAACTGCACGTTCCAGCTGGTGATCGTCGTGGATGTGTTGTTGGTGACGGTGAACTTCGCCTCGTAGCCGGAGCCCCAGCTGGAGGTGCGGGCGAAGGTCGCGGTGGCGGCGGAGGCGGGCGAGGCCACGGCCACGGCGGCGGAGGCGGCCACCACCGACATGACCGCGAGGGCGAGGAGTCTTCTCACTGTTTACCTCCTACGGGAGGGTGTCGAGGTGGGGCTTGACGGTGCGGGCGAACCCGTTGCCGTTCGCGACGTCCCAGTTGATCGACCAGGTCATCGCGCCACGGATGCCGGGATAGGTGCGCGGCGGCCGGAAGCTGCCGCAGCTGGTGCCGCGGGCCAGGCAGTCGAGGCCCTGGTTGACCACGCCGGGTGCGACGATCCCGCCGCCGGCCGCGCCGGGTCCGGCCGGCAGGCCGAGCGCGACCTGGTCGGGGCGAAGGCCGTTCTCCAGCTGGATGCAGGCGAGCGCGGTGAGGAAGTTGACGGTGCCCTGCGAGTACGCGAACGACTGGTCGCAGCCGAGCATCGAGCCCGAGTTGTAGAACTGCGTGTGTACGACCGTGAGGATGTCGCGGATGTCCAGCGCGAGGCGGAAGTACGACGCACCGGTCGACTGCATGTCGATCGTCTGCGGCGCCATCGTGATGATCAGGTTGGCGCCCACGCGGGAGCGGAGCGAGCGCAGCGCCTGGCCCATGAAGGTCGGGTTGAGCCCGTTCTCCAGGTCGATGTCGACGCCGTCGAAGCCGTACTCCTGCATGACCGCGAAGACCGAGTTGGCGAAGTTGGTCGCGGCACCCGAGTCACCGACGGCTACCCGGCCGGCCTCGCCGCCGACCGAGATGATGACCTTCTTGCCGCGCGCCTTCAGCGCCTGCACGTCGGCCTTGAAGTCGGCGTTGGTGTAGCCGCCGAGCGCGCTGGCCAGCCCCGGGTCGACACCGAAGGTCACCGCGCCGGGCGTACTGCTCGCCTCGGCGAAGGCCACCGCCACCAGGTCGTACTCGTTGGGCACGTCGCGCAGGCGCAGCTCGACGGCGGGGTTGACGAAGTTGTGCCAGTACCCGGTGAGGAAGTGCTTGGGCAGCGGCCCGATCGGCGGCTGGCTGGTCGGCGGCGCCGTCGTTGGCGGTGCCGTGGTCGGCGGTGCCGTGGTCGGCGGTGCCGTCGTCGGCGGGGTGCCCCCACCGCAGGGCTGGCCGTTGAGCGTGCAGTTGAGCGGCGAACCGGACCCGCTACCCAGGAAACCGAAGGACGTCGACGCGCCCGGCGCCAACGTCCCATTCCACGAACGGTTGGTGAACGTATACCGCTGACCCGACGAGGTCATCAACGCATCCCAATAAGTCCCCACCGAGGTGCCCGCCGGCAGGTCGAAAACCACCGACCACGACGAGATCGTCGACGTACCACCGTTCGTGATCGTGTACTTGCCCTCCCAGCCGGAACCCCAGTCAGAGGTCTTGATGAACACCGCGGTGGGCGTCGCCGCCGACGCCGCGGGCGCCAGCCAGATCGCCGCGACCCCGGCGGTCAGGGCCATCGCGAGGGTGATGAGCAGGGCTCTGGAACGGGACACGGCAACCTCCCATGGACGGTTGCCTAATTATTAGGACTATTAACAGAAACTGTAAAGACCCTTGGGAGGTTGACAGCCTTCTGTACTCGCACTTACCTATTTCCCACCCCTTGACAACGTTGTCCGTCCAGGTTTAGCGACACCCGGATCCAGGAGTTCAGCTTCAGAACGTGGTGCTCGACCGCCGCCGGCACCAAGACGCTCCAGGTCGACCTCGGCGGCAGCCAGAACGTCACGTCGTTCGTGGTCAAGCACTCCGGCCTCGCGGGCGAGAGCACCGGCTGGAACACCGGCGCGTTCACGGTCGAGACCAGTGTGGACGGTACGACGTGGACGAACCGGGTCACGGTGTCGGGCAACCGCACCAGCATCGCCACGCCGGCCAACGACGGCAACAGCGCGGCACGGGTCGTCGAGTTCGAGATGTACGGCGGCGGTGGCGGTGGACCGTCCAATGTGGCGATCGGCAAGGCGGCGACCGCGGACCCATCCTGCAACGCGGACCAGAGCGCGGCCAAGGCGGTCAACGGGAGCGTGAGCGGCGGCAACACGCGTGCGGCACGCCAGCGCGGGCGGCGAGTCCACAGACTGGAACACTCGCGACTTCGACCTCCAGATCTCCACGAATGGCACGACCTGGACCACGGTGGCCTCCCCGCGCCAACGCGGCCGGTGTCACGCGGCATGCGGTGGGCGCCGCCGTCAGATACGTACGCCTGAATGTCATAACCGCCACCCAGACGACCGATTCGGCGGCTCGAATCTACGAAGTGGAGGTCTACGCGTAGCGGTATCGCGAGGTACCGTGCCACAGATGAGTGCTGAGGCATCGGATCTGGTGGGTGAGAGCGGCGGTGACCGCGCCGCCCACCCGGTCCGGCGCGCGCCCGAGATAGCCCGCCGCCCGACCATGGTCGATGTCGCCCGGCACGCGGGCGTGAGCATCAAGACGGTCTCCCGCGTCATCAACAACGAGCCCAACGTGCAGCAGCAGCTCATCGACCGGGTGCTGGCGAGCGTGGCGGAGCTCGGCTTCCGGCGCAACCACCTGGCCCGCACACTGCGGTCGGGGCAGTCCACGGCCACCATCGGGCTGATCATCGAAGACCTGGCCAACCCGTTCTACTCGGCGATCGCGGCGGTCGCGGCGGAGGTCGCCGCCCAGCACGAGACGCTGCTGATCACCGCCAGCTCGGAGGAGGACCCGCAGCGCGAGCAGCAGTTGCTCCGCGACCTCTGCTCGCGCCGGGTCGACGGGCTGCTGATCGTGCCGGCCGGATACGACCACTCGTTTCTTCGGCCCGAGGTGGAGATGGGCACGCCGGTCGTCTTCCTCGACCGGCCGGCGGGCGGCCTGCTCGCCGACACCGTGCTGCTCGACAACCGGGGCGGCGCCCAGGCCGGCGTGCGGCGCCTGCTGGAGCATGGCCACCGGCGCATCGGCATCCTGCTCGACTCGGTCGCCGTCTACACGATGCGCGAGCGGGTGGGTGGCGCGCAGGAGGCGCTGGCCGAGGCCGGCATCGCGTACGACGAGCGGCTCGTCGCCGAGGGCGTGCACGATCCGGGCACGGCCGCCGCGGCGGTGGCCGGGATGCTCGAGGCGGATGAGCCGCCGACGGCGTTCTTCAGCCTCAACAACCGGATCACGGTCGGCGTGCTGCAGGAGCTGTGGCGGCGCAAGAGCCAGGTCGAGGTTGTCGGCTTCGACGACTTCGAGCTGTCCTTCCTGATGCCGCAGCGGTTCACGGTGGTGGCTCACGACACGCGGCAGCTCGCCCGCACCGCCGCGGACCTGCTCTTCCAGCGGATCGCGGGCGAGCGTTCGTGGCCGCGGACGGTCACCCTCCCCACCTCACTGGTCGAGCGCGGGCTTTCGTGAGGCCGGGGCGGTGCCCGCCCCGGCCGCACGCTCTCACCGCCGGAATTGGAACCAGTTCACGTTGACGAAGTCGGCGGGCTGGCCGCTCGCGAACTTGAGATACACCGTGCGGGTGCCGGTCACCCCGCCCGCCGCACCGGGAATCGTCTGCCAGCTCTGCCAGCCGCCGGTGTTGGCCAGGGCGAAGTTGCCCAGTAGCTGGCCGGTCGGGCTGTCCAGGCGCACCTCGACGAGGCCGCTGACGCCACCGCCCGCGCCCGAGGCGACGCGCGCCACGAAGTCGCGCGGGGCTGACGAGCCGAAGTTGACGTTGTCGTAGCGGGCCCAGTCACCGTTCGCGATGTGGCTGATGTTCAGACCACCCTCGCTGCACGTCTCGGTCTGCAGCCCACTCTGCGCGTTGAACGACTCGGCCTGGATGGTCGAGTACGCGTCCCGCCCACCGCTCGGCGGCGGTGTGGTCGGGTTGCCGGTCGTCGGTGGTGGTGTGGTCGGGTTGGTGCCGCCACCGGACTGGTAGACCGCGACGTAATCCACCAGCATCGGGATGCCGGACACCGTCGCCGCGGTCGGCGTCTGCCCACCGGGTACGGCGTTCGGGAAGGCGCCGCCCATCGCCACGTTCAGCAGGATGAAGTAGCCGGCGTGGTTGGTCATGTTGGTCCAGTGCGGCTCGCCGACCTGAGACTGGCTGACGGTGTGGAAGAGCTGGCCGTCCACGTACCAGCGCAGCTGCTGCGGGTTGGTGTCCCACTCGAAGCGGTAGGTGTGGAACGCCGACTGGCAGGAGCTGCCGGGGCAGGCGCGGTTGGCACCGATGCCGGTGGTCTCGTTGCACGGACCGCCCGGGTTGACTCCACAGTGGAGCACGCCCCAGACCGAGTTGATCCCGTTGACGTTCTCCATGATGTCGAACTCGCCGATGGCCGGCCAGTTCCAGTACTGGCCCCGGTAGGGAGCACCGAGTGCCCAGAACGCCGGCCAGTAGCCGGCCGCGCCCGCACCGGTGATGTTCGGCATCTGGATGCGGCCCTCGATGCGCAGCTCGCCACCGGATGGGGGCTTGAAGTTGGAGCGCTGCGTCTCGATGCGGGCCGAGGTCCACTGGCCGGAGCCGTTGCGGATCGGCGTGATCACCAGGTTGCCGTTGCCGTCCTGGCGCAGGTTGGAGGTGCTGTTCGTGTACGTCTGGATCTCGCCGGTGCCCCAGTTGGCTGGCCCGCCCGGGTACTGCGTGCCGGTGTCGATGATCCAGTTTGAGGAGGAGGGCAGGGTGTTGGCGGATCCGGTGAAGTCGTCGCTCCAGACGAGGCTCCAGCCGGAGGGGGTGGATGGCAGCGAGGCGTTGGCGTTCATCGTCACCGCGAGCATGCCCGCGACCACGGTGAAGGCCGCCGCGGCGGCGATCAGCACGCGGCCGCGCCTGGGTCTGGAGGTGCCCTTGTCTCTCATCTCTGGGGCCTCTCTGTGGGGTGGTGGTCGGGCCGTGAGAGCGCTCTCACAGAGTTTTACGTTGGCGACAACAAATTGTCAACACTCATCGATATCTCCTGAGTACGCCCTGCTCCAGCGCCGTCCATCCGGTCGTCGTGATCAGGTAGAGCCCAGCGGCGAGTGGCACGAACACGGCGAACACCACCGTGCCGTAGGGCAGCAGCGTCATGAGCCTCCGCACCTGCTCCTGCGCCCGCTCGACCTCAGGACTGGGCGCCGCCGCAGGTGCCGGCGCCGGCGCTTCTCGCATCCGCTTCGATGACCGCCACGCGAACATCGCCAGAAGCACGAGCAGGACGGAGTAGAGCAAACCCGCGTTGAGGCTCAGGCCGTCGGTCAGGTGGTGACCGAGCGGTACGCCGGCGAGCTCGGCGTCGAGCAGGTCGTTTGATGTGGTGAAGAGGCGGTACATGACGAAGAAGAACGGCGCCTGCACGAGCGCGGGCAGGCAGCCGGCGAGCGGCGAGACCCGAGCACTGCGGATCTGTGCCCAGCTCAGCGGCGAGATCAGCAGCCGGACGGCGACGGTGAAGAGCACGATCGCCGCGGCGGTGGCCGCCGGCCCGAAAGCGGGCGCGACCCCGCTGGCGATCGCGGACACGGCGGCATGGGCAAGGTTGACGACGAAGTCGAGCACGGTGAAACCCCTCGGTGGCTACCGCTTTGGACAGGACGGCATGCCCACCGCGAAAGCCGATCCGTCCTATGGGGACGGACCGCGGCTACGCGGCGGAGGGGTGGCGAGGGTGCTCGCGGGCGTGGACGCCCGGCGGCGTCCGGATCGACATAGCGGGGCACGGCGGCCCGGGGCCGCACCGGCGCGGCGGCCCAGCCGACCGGCCGCTCCGGGATGGCGCGCAGCGCGCCGGCGAGCTGGCCGGCGACCGCCACCGCGAGCAGGCCGACAGCGACGGCGAGGGCGACCTCGGCGGGCTGGCCGGCGAACGCGAGGGCGATCGCCCACGCGCCCAGCAGCCCCATCAGTGCCCGCACGCCCGCCAGCCTAGAAACCCGGCGCCAATGTGATCAAAGCTCCTCTCCGGCAGTCAGAACCGCTGGAGAGGAGCTTTGATCACGAACCAGGAGCGGATCAGCCGGAGGCGCAACTCGCTGTTGGCGTGGTGTTGTTGCCGTTCTTGTAGAGCGTGATGCCGAAGTTGTTACCGGCGCCGTTCGGCCGTGCCGTGAGCGTGCCGCTGCTACCGCTGACCGAGGCGTTCCAGCTGTTTTGCAGGCTCTGGCTGCCGTTGGTGCGGATCGTGACGACCCAGTTGCTGCTTCCGCTGACCGAGAAGGTCGTGTTGAAGCGGTCGCTCCAGTCCTCGGCACGGGTCACGCTGACCGAGCAGCTGCCGCCGCCGGGGTTACCCGTGGTCGGGTTGGTGGTGGGGTTGCCGCCGCCACCGCCTTCCCGGACCGTGATGTCCGAGCTTCCCTGGCTCTGGTAGCCCTCGGTGGCCATGACCTGGTAGGCCCAGCTGCTGCCGAGGTTGAGGCCGGCGCGGGCCCAGGCGTCGACGTGGTTGGCGAAGGTGATAGTGCCACTGCTCCGCTTCGACTGGCGGACGCTCCAGTACTGGTAGAACGTGGCGGTGCCGTCGATCGACGGCTGGTTGACCCGCTGGCTGCGCAGGATGTCGTAGGTGCCGCCGTCAGTGGTGACGGTGCCCAGCCGCTGGGCGCCGCTGCTCGGGTTGTAGCTGCCGAAGTTCTCCACCACGTAGTACTCGATGAGCGAGTTCCGCGTCCATCCGTACAGGGCGAGGTAGGTGTTGTTGTTGCCCGGGTTGTAGGTGCCCGAGTAGCTGACTGTCCGTCGGCTACCGGTGGCCCAACCCTTGCCGCCGACCCAGTTGTTGGTACTCCTGCTCCACGAGCTGGAGTAGCGGCCGTTCTCGCGCAGGTTCATGCAGGCGTCGCCACTGTCTTTCCAGAACGAGAAGTAGAACCCGTTGTGCGTGCCAGTGGTGTTCGAGCAGACCTGCCGGTCGGCTTCGGCGTTCGCGGCGGTGGCCGTGAGCGTGCCGCCGACGGCCAGCACTACGGCGCAGGCGGCGCCGATGAGCATCCTGGTGCGGCCGCGTCTGCGGCTGGGGTGAACGGGGGCGTCGTTCATGTGCGTGCTTCCTCCTGGTGAGCCGGTCGACGACCAGAGGACCAGGGTCGCCGTGGGGGAGACCCGGATCGACGGCGACTGATGCCGTCGATGGCACAGTATTGATTCGAGCGGTTCGCATTGTCAACAGTTCCCGAAACGATTCCGAAACCTTGCCTCGCTAGAGCTGCGGTCGAGTACCTGCCCTGGCCAGTGCATGCCTGGTCAGACGCACTTCGAGCTCGATCGATCGAACCTCGCATATGTAGCCTGGCCCGGACGCAAGTTTCCGGAACTTCCGGAGCCTTTCCGGACGATCAGCGGCGAGCCTCCCGCACCAGGGGGAAGGGGAGCGTCTCCCGGATCGAGCGGCCGGTCAGCAGCATGACCACCCGGTCCGCGCCGAGCGCGAGCCCGCCGGTCGGGGGCATCGCGTACTCGAGCGCCTGCAGGTAGTCCTCGTCCGGCTCGGCCGCGTCCGGGTCGTCGGCCGCCGCCTCCGCGAGCCGTCGACGCTGCTCGACCGGGTCGGTGAGCTCGGAGCGGCCGGTGCCGATCTCGATGCCGTACGCCACCAGGTCCCACCGCTCGGCCAGCCGCTCGTCGGCCGGGTGCGCCCGGGCCAGCGCCGACACCTCCGCCGGAAAGTCCACGTAGAACGCCGGCGCGGTGGTGCGCGCGGCCACCAGGCGCTCGTACATCTCGCGCAGCAGCGCGCCCCGCTCCTCCCGCTCGTCACACGGCACGCCGGCCGCCTCGGCCATCCGGCGCAGCGCGGAGACGCCGGTGTCCGCCGACACGAACTCACCGACCGCCGCCGAGAGCGCGTGGTAGAAGGGCACGACCGGCCAGTCACCGGTCAGGTCGTACTCGATCGGCGAGCCATTGGGTCCCGGGCGATAGGCGACCGTCGAGCCGTACGCGGCGAGCGCGGCCCGCTGCACCAGCGTCTGTGCCAGTGCCCGCATCGTGCGGTGGTCGGCGTACGCCTGGTAGGCGGAGAGCAGCGTGAACTCCGGGTTGTGCTTGACGTCCGCGCCCTCGTTGCGAAACGAGCGGCCCAGCTCGAAGACCCGCTCGACCCCGCCGACGGCGAGCCGCCGGAGGTAGCGCGCCGGGCCCACCCGCAGGTAGAGCCGCAGGTCGTAGGCGCCGGCCCGGGTGGTGAACGGCCGCACCGCGTCGCCCGCCGGCACGCGCTGGAGCACCGGCGTCTCCACCTCCAGGTAGCCGCGGTCGATCAGCGTCTCGCGCAGGCTCTGGATCGCGGCGCTGCGGGCCCGGAGCAGGTCCCGCGCCTCGGCGCTGGTGATCAGGTCGAGGTATCGCTGGCGCACCCGCGCCTCCGGCCCGGCGAGGCCGTGGCGCTTGTCCGGCAGCGGGCGCAGGCACTTGGCGGTGAGCTGCCACGCCTCCGCCCGGACGGAGAGCTCGCCGCGGCGGCTCGTGACCACCTCGCCACGCACGCCCACGTGGTCGCCGATATCCACCGTGGATCGCCAGGCCTCGACGTCCTCGTCCACCATCACCTGGAGGTCGCCGGTCCAGTCCCGCAGGGTGGCGAAGCAGACACCGCCGTGGTCGCGCATCAGCACGATGCGGCCGGCCACCGCCACCGTCTCGCCGGTACGCGTGTCCGGCGGCAGCCCTTCGTGCCGGATCGTGACCGCGACCGTGTTGTCGGTGCGCGGGAAGCCGGCCGGGTACGGGTCGCCACCCGCCTCGATCAGCCGTTCCCGCTTGCCGAGCCGGACCCGGGCCTGCTCGCAGCGGTCCGGCTCGTCCTCGGCGGCCGGCGCCTCGTCCTCGGCCGCCGGCGCCGCTCCGGCCACCGGTGGCATCACGAGCCCCGCCGCCGCCCGCCGCACGCGCGGCAGGTCGCGGGCGTCGGCCACGCAGGAGTAGCGGGGTGTCCACTGTGGCTGGTAGCGGGCGCTCTCCGCGTACCGCCCCACGCCGAGCGAGACCGAGTCCACCCGCAGCCGGGGTGCCGCCCGCATCAGCGCCGCCACCGCGAACTCCAGCACGCCCGGATCCGCGTCCGGGGCGCGGGCCGCGACGTCGAGGCTCAGCCCGTGGGCGCCCCACGGCAGGAGGTACAGCAACGCCCGCCGGGCACCGTCGCCGTCGTACGCCTCGACCAGCACGCACCGCCCGTCATCCGGGTCACCCAACCGCCCGAGGGCGCCGGCACCGCCCCACGAGCGGGCCAGCGCCGCGGCGGCCTTCAGCTCTTCATCGGGTACCTCCGAGAGCCGGCGGACCTGCGCCGTGTACCCGGCCCGCTCGACCCGGCTGACCGCCTGCCGCACCGGGCGCATGCTCCGGCCGTCCAGTGTGAACTCTCCGCTGTGGAGGATCGCCTCGTCACCGGAGCGTTCGGCGGCGAGCCCGGCGCGGGCGTACGCCACGGCGCCCTCCTCGCTCGCCCCCGTGACGGCCGGCGTCCAGGCGTACTCGCCCGCCTGCTCCAGCCACGCCGCCACGGCCGGCCCCCACGCCTCGGGGTCGCCGATCGGGTCGCCGGTGGCGATGCCGAAGCCGTTCACGACCCGGTACGACACCGCGGACTTCCCGGTGGGCGAGAACGCGGCGAGGTGGTCCCGCCGGGTGGCGAGATAGCCGAGCGAGTCGCGGTCGCCGTAGCGGCGCAGCAGCTCGCGGATCCGCTCCTCGTCGCCGGCCGGCAGCACCGCGGCGGCCCGCTGCGCGCGGCGGTACGTCCACAGCGCGGCCAGCAGCGCGAGTGCCCCCAGCAGGCCGAGCAGGAGGTCCACCCAGCCGGGCGCCCGCGCGTCGCGGCCGGGGTCGACGACGGCGCCGCCGAGCACCTTCTCCGCCGCGTACGCCACCCGGTCCCCGGCGCCGCCCAGCCCGCCGGGATCGGCCGTGACCAGGAGGTATCCGAGCGCCACGCCGGCCGCGGCGAGCACGGCGAGCACGACCGCCGCCGTGCCGGGGCGGCCGGGCCGCATCCGGGCGGTGAAGTCGCGCCGGGCGATCAGCAGCACGATCAGCGCCAACGCGGCGACCCCGCCGTGCACGCCCGCGACGACCCGGTCGCCCGCCCCGATGCCGGCGTCCGCGAGGCGGCCGGCGGGCATGGCCAGCAGCACCACGCCGACCGTGACAGCCACGGCGAAGTAGGCGATCAGCAGCGCGTACGCGATCCGCTTGCGCCGGGCCGTCGCGCCGGCCAGGAGGGCGACGAACGTCGCGTACCCCAGATTGGGCGGGACCGGGACGAGCGGCGCGCCAAGGTCACGGTGTACCTCGTCGGTGAAGACACCCGCGACGGCCGCGAGCGCGGCGACCAGCGCGACCGCCCACAGGATGGCCGCGAAGATCTGGGGAACGCGCGCGGTTCGCGCCCGTGGCGCGAGCGGCGCCTCGGTGCGGAGCTCGGCACGGGTCAGGATCGGGCCCAGAGTGGTGGTCACGTCGAGCCTCCTACCAGCGGTGGCGGTTGTGCCCATTATGGGAGTATTTTTCGGAAAACGACGGTGTTTCCGGCGACGGGGGTTCTGGGTACATGGCAGCGGTGCAGCTGACGGTGGGCGTGGAAGAGGAGTTCCTCCTCCTCGACGCGGAGAAGAGCCAGGCGGCGCCGGCAGTCGACGCGGTGCTGGCCGAGGTGCCCGACGACCTGCGGGGGCAGGTCGCGCGGGAGTACCTCACGAGCCAGATCGAAATCAACAGCCCGCCCGGCCTCGACCTGCGCGCGCTGCGGCACTCGCTCGGCCTGCTCCGTGCCGGCGTCGCCGCCGCGGCGGGGCGCGCGGGCGCCCGCGTGGCCGCGATCGGCTGCTGCCCCGTCATCGGTCCGGAGCCGCCGGTGGTGGACGTGCCCCGGTTTCACCGGATGGTCGAGCGCTACGGCGCGCTCTCCCCGGGCCCCGGGCTCAACGGCGTGCACGTCCACATCGGAGTGCCCGACCCGGACACCGGCATCCAGGTGCTCAACCACCTCCGCCCCTGGCTCCCCCTCCTCCACGCGGCGACGACCAACTCGCCCTTCGCCGACGGCCGGGACAGTGGGTACGCGAGCTGGCGATCGGTGATGTGGGAGCGCTGGCCCTCGGTCGGGCCCACGCCGTACCTGGAGTCGCACGAACACTACGAAGACCTGGTGACCCGGCTGATCTCGGCCGGCGCGATGCTCGACGAGGCGATGCTGTACTGGTACGCCCGCCTCTCCGCCCGCTATCCGACCGTCGAGCTCCGCATCGGCGACGTCTGCCCCCGCCTGGACGACACGATCCTGGTGGCGGCGCTGGCCCGCGGCCTGGTCGGCACGGTGCTCGCCGACATCGAGGCGGGCCGGCCGGCGCCCCAGGTCGAGCACCACCTGCTGGCCGCGGCACACTGGCGGGCCGCCCACGACGGCCTCTCCGGCCTGCTCGTGGACCCGGCCGACCAGCGCAGCCGGCCGGCGTGGCACCTTTTCCAGCGACTCTTCGACACGGTGCGACCCGAGCTGGAGCGCAACGGCGACCTGGAGCTGGCCACCGCCCTGATGGGACGGCTGCGCTCCCACGGCACCGGCGCCTCCCGCCAGCGCGCGGTCTACGCCCGCACCGGCGACATGGCCGCGGTGCTCGACCTCGTCACCCTGCCCCACTCCCCTATCTGATGCCGAGGCGGCCCAGCACCTCGCGAAACTCGCCGAGCGAGATCCGCTCTCCCTCCACGGGCGACAGCTCCAGCAGGTAGACCACGCCGGATGCCTCTCACCGGAGCTCGTAGCCGGTCGCCTCATCCGGGTGCGTATAGATCGTGCCGCGGGCGCCGGCGACGTCGACGGTGTCGATCCGTGCCCCATCAGACGTCAGCGCCTGCATGGGCGCAGCCCCCGTGATGCGGTCCGGTCCACGCGCGCCTGCCGAGCGCAGCAGCCGCGGCCACGCCGCCACCAGGTACGCCTCGAAGTCGCGCACCGCCTCTTTCTCGTCCACCGTCCCCTCCCACCCCGTCAACAGGGCGGCGCGCGCCGATGGTTGCCACGCCCTTCTATGGCTGGCAGGTGGGGCACCAGTACGAGTTGCGGCCGGCCAGGCCCGCGCGCTCGATCTCGGTGCCGCAGATCAGGCAGGGCTGGCCGGCGCGGCGGTAGACGTACACCTCGCCGCCGTGCCGGTCGACCCGCGGGGCGCGGCCCATCGCCTCGGGCATGTGGTGACTGTGGACGGTGTCGATGCGGCCGCGGCTCACGCCTTCCTTCATCAGCTCGCGCAGGTCGGTCCAGAGCTCGCCCCACTGGGCCGGGGTGAGCAGCCGGCCGGGGCTGGTCGGGGGGATGCCCGCGCGGAAGAGTGCCTCGGAGACGTACACCAGACCAGGTCCGGCCACAGTGGACTGGTCCAGCAGCAGCGCGGCCAGCGGCGTGGGGCTGCGGCGGATGCGGGCGTACGCGGCGTCCGGGTCGGCGTCGTCGCGCAGCGGGTCGGCGCCGAGGCGGGCACGGAGCGCGTCGGGATCGTCAAGGAGATCGCACGCGGCGGGCCCGCGCAGGTCGATCCAGTGCCGCTCGGTCTCGAGGCGCAGCCGCACCTGCCCGACCGGCGGCGGGGTGGGCGCCTCGCCGTCGCTGAAGACCCCGTACAGGCCGAGGTGCACGTGCAGCGTCCGGCCGCCCTCGTAGTGGTGCAGCAGGTGCTTGCCATACGCCTCGGTGTCCAACAGCACCGTGCCGGACAGGATGGCGGCGCCGGCCGCGAACCGCCCCTGCGGGCTGGACACCGTCACCCGCCGCCCCGCGAGGAGTGAACGGTGCTGGGCGGCGAGGCGGTGGATGGTGTGTCCCTCTGGCACTCGGGGATGGTAGTGCATGACTCCTCGCGCATCTGGGTATGCCGATGGGTATCCCCCGCGCGGTGGCCATACCGGAAGTGCGCCGCGCTCGTATGAGGAGGTGCGCAGCGGTGCGGATCCCATCTTTGACGCGTCGAAGCGAGGCACAGCGAGAAGAAGCAGCGCAGGCCGAGGGCCGGGCTGAGGGTCGAGCCGAAGGTCGGGCCGAGGGCCGGACCGACGATCGCACGTTCGGTCGTGACGCGGGCCGCACGGCGGTGCGCGAGCGGTCGGTGACCAGCGACGAGACGCCCACCGAGAAGATCAAGCCGGTGCCGCCGCCGGAGCGGGTCGAGACCCGCGAGCCGGACGCGGTGCCCGAGCCGCGCGGTCCGCGAGGGCGGTCCAGCCTGGTGGCGACGCTCGCCCTGATCGTGGGTGTCGTGAGCGCGCTCGCCGTGCTCACCGGCACCCTGGCCGGCTACGGCATCGCGGTCGGTGCGCTGGCCACGGTGATGGCGCTCGTCGCGATCCCGGCGACCCGCCGCCGGCACGTGGCCGGGCGTTTCGAGGCGATGCTGGCGCTCGTGCTCGGCCTGGGCGCGATCGTCTGCGGCATCCTCGTGGTGACCGACTCGCTGTCCTGGATCAGCACGGCCAGCGACAAGGTCGGCGACCTGCGCAACTGGCTCGACGCCCAGACGGTCGACCGGTTCTGACACGCTTGTGGGGCGGGCGGCTGGCCGCCCCACAATAAATCGCCTATTGATCCGGCCCTACGCGCAACGAATCGTCGCTAGAAGCAAGATTCATCGGTGGTTCCTGATGGTCGATGCCGCATAGCGTAGTCGGTATGACGATGGACGCCACTCCCCGGCACTACCTCATGTGCCGGCCGACGTACTTCGCCGTGGAGTACGCGATCAATCCCTGGATGGACCCCACCGCCCCGGTCGACACCGACCGCGCGGTGCGGCAGTGGGATGAGCTGCGCGGCGTCTACCTCGACCTCGGCCACACGGTCGACGAGATCGATCCACTCCCAGGACTGCCCGACATGGTGTTCGCGGCCAACGGCGCCACCGTCGTCGACGGCAACGTGCTGGCGGTGGAGTTCCGCGACCCGCAGCGCGCCGACGAGGCGCCCGCGTACGCGCACTGGTTCGAGCGGGCCGGCTTCGAGGTGCACGAGGCCAAGCACGTCAACGAGGGCGAGGGCGACATGCTGCTCGCCGGTGACCTGCTGCTGGCCGGCACCGGCTTCCGCACCACGACCGCCGCCCACGACCGGGCGCAGGAGATCTTCGGCCGCCCCACGATCACGCTCCAGCTCGTCGACCCGCGCTTCTACCACCTGGACACGGCGCTGTGCGTGCTCGACGAGCGCACCGTCGCGTACCTCCCGGAGGCCTTCTCCCCCGGCAGCCAGGCGGCGCTGCGGCGGCTCTTCCCGGACGCGATCCTCGCGTCGGCCACGGACGCCGAGGTGCTCGGGCTCAACGCGGTCAGCGACGGACGGCACGTGGTGCTCCCGGTGCAGGCGACCGGCCTGGCCGCCGCACTGCGCGACCGCGGGTACGACACAATTGGTGTTGATTTGTCCGAGCTGCGCAAGGCCGGCGGCGGCCCGAAGTGCTGCACCCTGGAGGTACGGTCGTGATCGTGGATGATCTTGTACGCACGCCCGCCGCGATGGCCGAGGCCGAGCGCTGGACTGCGCACAACTACCACCCCCTGCCGGTGGTCATCTCGTCCGCCGCGGGCGCCTGGGTCACCGACATCGACGGCAAGCGATATCTCGACTGCCTGGCCGGCTACTCCGCCCTCAACTTCGGACACCGCCACCCCACGCTCATCGCCGCCGCGCACGCCCAGCTCGACCGGCTCACGCTGACCAGCCGCGCGTTCGTGCACGACCAGTTCGCCACCTTCTGCCGGGAGCTGGCCGAGCTGTGCGGCAAAGACCTCGTGCTGCCGATGAACACCGGCGCCGAAGCGGTCGAGACGGCCATCAAGGTGGCCCGCAAGTGGGGGTACAAGGTCAAGGGTGTGCCCCACGACAAGGCGACCATCGTCGTGGCCGAGGGCAACTTCCACGGGCGCACCACCACGATCGTGAGCTTCTCCACCGACCCGGACGCGCGCGCCGACTTCGGGCCGTATACGCCCGGCTTCAAGATCGTGCCCTACGG
>Ga0214467_1000146_pt1 | contig 20168 bp, 21 predicted proteins | sample RVTome_8_FD_187339 | JGI IMG/M metagenome (GOLD analysis project Ga0214467, IMG submission 187339) | Soil microbial communities from uranium-contaminated site in the Upper Colorado River Basin, Wyoming, United States - RVT160D0 HiSeq ...
CGTGCCGAGCCCGTCCCCGACAGCCGGCGCGACACCCTCCGACGCACCGCCGACGACGACCGGCGAACAGCCCAGCTCCCCCACCATTGACCCCGCCATCCCCGCGGCCGCCACGCTGCAGCTGGCGGACCTGCCCAACGGCTTCCGACTGACTGGCAGCGACCTCGACGGCGACTGGTCCCTGGAATCAGTGACGATCTACTGCCGCAACGAGTCACCGTCGATTACCCCCGGGGAGGTGGCCCGCCGGGGCGCCGTGTTCGACTCGCCCACCGCCAACATCACCCAGCGCGTGACCCGCCACTCGGGCAGCAACGCCGCCACGTCCATGGACCGGGTGCGCAAGCTGGTCACCGGCTGCGTCCCCCACCGGGAAGGAGACTCCCTGTCCATCCTGGCCGAAGGACTCGGCGGCGACGAATCGCTGCTAGTGGGTTCGGTCATCGAGGGCAGGCAAAACCGGTGGCTGTTCGTACGGCAGAGCGACCTGGTGGCTCAGGTCTGGCTCGACAGCGAGACGACCCCGGCCGAGGCACGGCGGTACACGCAACCGGTAGCGGACCGGCTCTGTGCGGGCACCGACGCCTGCTGACGATCATTGCTCGACAGGGGCCCCTGCCCGCGGGGGCCCCTCAGAGCCGCAGCGTCTCGGAAGCGCGCAAGCAGAACTCGACGACCGGCTGAGGGAACAGGTCCGCACGGCTGGTCCGCAGCTGACCGGCGTCCGTCGGCTGCTGCAGCAGTGGACCAAACGAGTCCTGGAGTCCGCGCTGGAAGGTGAGATCACCAGCCGTCTCGGCTACGGGCGCCCACCCGGACGCCGGCGAGCGGCACCCGCCGTCACCATCGGTGACGTGCGGATCGCGGCTACTTGTACACCTGACCTTCGTCGACGCCCAGCCACCGGTGAGGCAATGCGCCCGGCGGCTATCCGAAGGCATTGACATCTGCCGTCGGGCAGCTCCAACGTAAAGGTCTTCCCGACCGCGTTCTTGGGGCCGTTCCCAGCGCTGTTGGCGGGTCGGAAGTCACCTGCCCACGGCCGGATCCCACCCCCGCGTGCGGGCTCGGTGATGAGCGCGGCGGTGCCAGGGGTCCTGGTGCCGTCCGAGGAGAGAAGCACTGAGGCGCTGCGATAGGTAGCCCTCCTCACCGCCGTGCGGAGCGAGGATCGGTCCGGGTCACGCCGGCTGCCTAGCGCTGTCCCTTCCGGAACCGGCCGGCCGGCAACCACGTCCGAACCGGCGTGAAGAGATTGTTGGCCGTGGTCATGCTGCTCGCCGCCGGCGCCTGCTCGGCGGAAAACTCCGGCAGCGAGCAGACCACACCCCAGGCCGCCATCCGCATCGCCGCGGACGGCACGGTCAGCCTGTCGCGCTGACCACGATGGGTTCTTCAAGCACATGTGCCCTGGTCCGCGTCGGCGGTCCGCCGCTGACCCGGACCCGGTAAATGCGGAATTCAGCAACGGATTCGCCGGATGGTGGCGCTGGGGCGGGACCTCTGGCGCGTGTTGTGCTTCTATCCCACCGACATCGTTTCGATTGGAAGGAGCCCCGATGCACGCAGAGTCGCGTACGCGCCGGCTCGTTGCTGTGCTGGCCGCCCTCGTGTTGGGCGCCATCGCAGTCGCACCGTTGAGCGCCGGGCCGGCGGCGGCCGCCACGCCGGAGTGGGTGCGCATCCCGTGCAGCGAAGGTGCCATCGACCAGGCGACGCTGGATCAGAGCAAGGAGGAGGGTGAGCTCTTCCTCACCCTGGCCGGACACCTGGACTGCGCGGACCCGAAGCAGTCCGGCGCCGCGTTCGCCTACGCCGTCTACCAGGAGAATCTCGCCTTCGCCGCGCTCTACACGTCAAACCTGCGGCAGTACGCGGCAGCGGGGCAGTCACTGTTCGCGGACCGCAAGCGGGTCACGACGAACACACTGACCGTGTGCGTGGTCACCGACGTCGATGTGCGGGTGGCGTGCATCGAAATGTACTTCGACCAGCTGGACCATCGCTATGTCGTGCGGCCACTGGCTACGGACGACCCGTTGGTGCAGCGGCCGGTGCAGGCCACACCGTCAGAAGGCGGTCCACGACCGGTTTGTGGCCACTGCTGGTAAACGCACCCGTCGAGACCATGTGGCCGAGCGGCGCGACGGTCCACGGTGATCGGCAACAGCGCCGACCCGGCCACCCGCTACCAGGATGCGGTGAGCACCGCCAGGATGCTGCCGCGCTCGTCCCTGATAACGGTCGAGCGTTGGCGCCACACCTCGCTGTTCCTCTCGTCCTGTGTGGACGGCCACGTAAGGCGTTACCTGTTCACGGGGCAGGCACCAGGCCGGCACACCGTTTGCGGCGTGGACACCGTCCCATTCGCCTCCCGGCGGACGTCGGTGCGGTCAGCCGTCGGCTAGCTTGAGGAAAGGCAGTAGGCGGACGAGCACCGCGGCGGCGTGTTCGGCGGCGATCTGATGGTCCGCAGTGCCCTTGGCCACGTCGGCCCGGTCGGAGATGCCGCGGACCGCGAGCCAGCCGCGCAGCGTGGCGTCTTCGCCGATCTCCTCGTAGCAGGCCTGCACCAGCCCCGCCGCCTCGGTCTCGACGGCGAGTGTCTTCTCGTTGTACTCCAACAGGTAGCGGCGGATGTCGGAGTACTCGTCGGTCACGACCGCGTCGCCGGAGCCGATCGGCCCACTGTGGACGCGCAGCACGTCTGGTCCGAGGGGGACGGTGCCCGGATACTCCAGGAAGAAGTCGTTGAGCCGGTGTCGCATCACGGCGGCGGCCGGCTGGTCCTGGCCGCGCCGGTGGGTGCCGGCCGCGGACACGCGCCGGGCGTCGTAGTAGATGACCTGATCGGCGATGACCACGTCGCCGATGCCCACGTAGTCGCTGATGCCGCCCGCGACGCCGACGAGCAGCACCACCGGGGGCGCCCAGTGCCGCCGCATCCGGGCGAAGGCCACGGCGGCCGAACGCGGGCCGCGGTCGAGCGTCTGGGTCAGGACAGCGCTGACGCTCCCGCCGCCGACCGCCGGAAACCGGGCGTGGTGGGCCATCGGACCGCCGGGCACCCGTGCGGTGGTGTACCGCTCGGACTGCGCGAACACGTCGACCACGGCACGCGTCTCCACCGGCAGCACGGTCAGCACGCCGATGTCGGCCCGCTGGTCCGGCCGGGACAGCGCCGGCTGACCGTACACATTGGTCTGATTGCCGACGCCGGGACCGTTGATGGTGATGTCGCCCTGGCCACGGTGGACGGCCCCGATGTTGTTGAGGTTCATGGCTTACGTCCCGGACTGGCCGGGCCGGGGTGGTTGTTGGTCTGGTTGCCCACGCCCGGGCCGTTGACGGTGATGTCGCCGCTGCCGTTGTGGATCGCACCGGCGTTGAGGATGTTGACCGCGCGCTGGCTGAACTCGGTGGTGTCCACCCCACACGCGTCCAGGAAGTCGAGCACGGTGGCCATGACCCGCCGCTGGATGAGCTGGGCGTACTTGTCGATGTCCTGAGCCTGGAGGTAGTGCCGCTCCGCCGCCGCCCGGCCCAGGTCGCGGACGCCGCACCGGGCGCCGTAGTCGTAGCCGCGGGTCACCGCGCGGTCGGGCGTGACGACGCCAGCGTTGGCGATCGCGCCGCCGAGCACCTCAAGCCCGGTGCGCACCAGGTTGCCGAGCGCGGTGCCAGCCGCCCTCGGCGTCTCCACGATCGCGTCCAGCGCCGCCCGGGCATAGGCGACGGGGCCGGTGCCGCCGACCTGGTCGACGATCCGGTAGCTCTCCTTGCACGGCGGCAACGCGGTCGAGACCGTCTCGAGGTAGAGCATCTTGCCCTGCACAGCGACGTGGACGTACACGGTGGTGACGAGCTCGCCGTTCCAGGAGACGACCTGGCAGACCAGGTAGTGGCGGGACGGATTGGTCGGGTAACGGATGGCCTGCGCCATCAGCTCCGGCGTGGTGTGCGGCACGAGGTGGGAGATCTCGGTGCCGGCCACGAAGAGCCGATCCTCGACGGTGAGCGCCGGGATCCGTCGCTCCGGCTCCATCTCGACGGCGTACGCGCGCAGGCTCTCCCGGAGGGTCTCAAGGAGCTGCTGCGCGGTAAACGGCGGCGTGGCAAACTCCCGCTGCGCCTCGGTCACCGGCTCGTGGAACAGACCGGCCGGCCGCATCAGCCGCTGGGCGAACGACCACCCGCCGATCAGGTCGCCGGAGCCCACGAAGGGCCACGGGCCGCTGTAGACCACCTGGTTGCCCCGCTGCTGGTAGGCGATCTCGTCGAACCGCTCGCCGCGCGGCGCGGCCGCGAACGAGCCGTTCGGCGTGAGGGTGCTGAGTTGGGCCTGGATGAACATGTTGGCGCCGAGCGGGATGCTGTAGACGACCAACAGCAGGACGACCATCCGGCCAGCTGCAGGCCGGCCCACGTCGCGCTCGGAATCGCTCCGCTGTCCACGACCGACCCGGCCATCACGAGGCCGAGGAACGTGAACACCGCGTAGCCCACCAGGAAGCGGAGCCCCAGCATCCCCAGGCGGGCGAGCGTCCCGGTCCCGTCGAATTCGCCGGCCCGTATCCGGCGCACGGCGTCGCGCAGCACCCGCCACGCTTCCAGGATGAGGTGAGCGAGCCAGAGGATGTTCAGCGCCAAGAGGAGCGCGAGCGGGGCGGCGACCAGCGCGACCAGCATGACCGCCACGAGCGCGACATCCCGGAAGAAGGCGATGTTGCGCGCCCGCAGGCAGTGCAGCAACACCGTGGCGAGGTCGAACCCGTAGGACGGCGCGACCATCCGTTTGGCCTGGTAGTACACCTCGCGAAGGCTGGTCCGCCGGAAGTCGGCGTCCAGGTAGGCACCGGCGCAGAGATGGCGGGTCGCGGCCGAGTAGGTGGCCGCCTGCGGCACGGCGACCGGTCGGTACTGGGCGGGGCCGGCCACCACCGGTCCAGCCTGCACCGGCACGTGGACCGCCGAAGCGGCGGCATGGCTGGGGTAGGGCGTCGTCACGGAAACCGTCCATGGCTAGATCCGACAGGGTCCTCGACCGTCCTGCGTGCGGCCCTTACACCCGGCGCCGCGCGCCGCTGGCCGTACCGTCTGGCCCCGGTTGGTCTCAGCCAAGCACGCGCGTTCCCGGAGCGAATACCTCCGACGAGGCCGCGGTTCCAACTACCGGCTGACCGCGATCGAGTGAACGCCGGCAGGCTGACCCCCCATGGATGGACCAGATCCGGAGCACAACGAACTGACATGCGCCAGGTCAGCTACACCCAAGATCGGACAATCCCTCGGCCTGGTCCGACACAGGGAGTTGAGACTGCCGGCGTGCCGGGCTGGCCTGCCACAACATGGTGATCCGGACATGGCAGCCGGTCAATTACGGTCCTGGCCGGAGGCGACGCGGACTCGGGCTCGGATCGGCTGCTTGAGCACTCCGACGTCCGTGGAGCCGGTTGAACAGGCGGACGCGCTCGCGGGCCAGAGTGCGAGATAGTGCAGCATTTCGCGCGTGATGACGCAGCTTGGCCGTGCGGCGCGGCCTGCAACGGCGATTTTCTTGACGCGCCTCCGGGCGTCGGGCGCCAATACGTAGGCGACCATTCGCCGGCGGGCGTCGCAGCAGACTCGTCCACCAACATGGAGGCTTCATGCTCTTCGGAAGACGTCCGGCCGAGACGCACGCCAAGCGGCGGGGCCGGTTGACGGCCTGGGTCCTGACGGCGAGCCTGGCCAGCAGCCTGGCCGCCGTTGTCGCGCCTGCGGCCGCGCAGGCAGGTGCGATCGTGCCGTGCCCGACCGACATCCAGTACTGGCACGTCTACAGCTACGACAGGCTGGGGCGCACCTACGAGGGTCATCGGTACCGCATCGTGTCCGCGACGCCACGGTTTCTGGCCAGCGACGGCCGTGCGGTGACCAACGGCCTGCCCCATCCGGTATCGGCAACCGTGACGGCCAACCAGACGCAGACGTTCCAGGTGACCACGACGGTGGGTGCGGCCGCGCAGCTCACCGAGCAGCTCACGATCAACGTCAGCACGGCGATCACCCAGATCCGCTCCACGATGATCGGCGTATCCACCTCGTTCGAGGTACCGGCGCACAGCACTGTCTACGCCGACTACGGCGTGCACGGTTACGACGTCTCGTACTACGTCGAGAAGTGGCACCGGCGCAACAACTCAGCGAACTGCGAGGAGTGGGGTTACTACCCGTCGACGATCACCGCCCCGACGTACATCGAAGGGTGGCAGCTGCGGACCGGCTGAACCAACGCCCGGCGAGGGCGGGGCGACCGAGGCCGTCCTCGCCCTCGCCCCGACCGGTACCACGTGCACCAGCCCAGGCCATCTGCCGCCTCAGAGAGCCCGCCCTGACAGGCCCGGGCACAACTGAGCCTCCAGCGCCTCGATGGTGCGCCGGCGGAGTTCGGCGGCGCGGATGACCACGTCGACCGAGCCGATCCGGACCGCGCGTGGACGTCGTGCACCCGGTCGAACTCCGCGATGACCTCGCCAAGCTTCTCCACCCGGACCGCGGCCCAAAGCTCGTCGAGCACGGTAGGCAGCGTGGCCGATCGACGCCGGTGGCAGCCGCGGCCCTGGCCACCCGGTCCCCACACCCGCAGGTCGGCCGCGGTGCGAGCGGTTGACGTTGCCATACACATTCAGCACGTCGACCAGATTGGCCGCTCGAGGGTTGTAGCCGGCCGTCTCGATCACCAACACCCACCGGTCGGCCGCTGAACGTGCTACAGGGCGGCCAGCGTCGCCGGCTTGACAAGCTCGCCGGCACCCACACCGCCCCGAGTAGGTCCCCAACATCCCGGCCCCGCAGGGACCCGTAGAGCCTGCGACAGCATGTGCCCCGAACCGGCCTGGGCTATCGCCCGCCCTACACCGGCGCGTCGCGGAAAGATCTGCGCGCTCGTCGGCCGGGACCCGAAAAGCCCGGCCCCACCCGACGCACGGACACCCACTCCGCGAGATCGGCCACGGAGCCTGCCTACGCGCCGGCGAGACCGTCATCTTGGCGAAGACGTTCAGGCGCCCGGTCTGGCACCTTCGATCCGCATCACCGGGCGCCGGCCACGACTAGGCCCGCCTCGACCTGGCTGTCTATGTGGTGCCGGTCTGCTCCCGTGTCTCACCCCGTGGCAGGCGCTCGGCCAGTTCGGTGCCGGGTTCCACGACCTGGACCTGCGCGACGCGACCCGGCCCGGCCACGGGGCGATGATTCTCACCGACGCGGGAGAGGCCACCGCCGAGACGTGGCGGGCGCGGCTGCACCGTGGTGAGCTGGTCGGTATCGCCGTGACTGAGCGGCACGGCGGCTCGCGAATCCAGGAGATCACCACCCGCGCCCGGCTGCGCGGCGACGGTTGGTGGCTGGGTCAGCGGTGAGAAGTGCGGGTGTCACGGCCAAGGCTGACGGAGTCGGCCGGTTTCGTGGCAGTGTTCTTCCGCGATCCGGACAGCCGGATCCCCGCAGCCGTCGTCGACGCCGGCAGGGGTCTGGAGCGTTGTGCGGCACCGTGGGTCGATCCCTGGGCCACTCGTCGCGCTGATCGGCGTCGACATCCTCGACAAGCGTTCGCTGCTCCTAAAGGCGCAACGATGGGACGGGACGACAAGGCCGGCCCCGCCAATGGATCGGCGACCTCGCCCGCACCCCCCGACTGGTAGCCAACGTGGCCAGTTGCTAAGTTTGGCAACTTGTGAGGCTTGCAGAGATGGCGTCGGTGTCGGCACGTACGTCTGGCTGCTGGAAGGGGGCGGCGTCGTGAGTACACCGCTATATCAGGCCAAGGCCGAGTTTTTCAAGACGTTGGGACATCCAGCGCGGATCCGGGTCCTGGAGCTGCTGTCGGAGCGGGAGCACGCGGTTTCGGAGTTGTTGCCGCAGGTGGCAATCGAGTCGGCGCATCTGTCGCAGCAGTTGGCGGTGTTGCGGCGGGCAGGGCTGGTGGTGACCCGCCGGGAGGGTTCGGCGGTGTTCTACTCGCTGGTCAGCCCGCAGGTGGCCGAGCTGCTGGCGGTGGCGCGGCGGATCTTGACCGAGGTGTTGACCAGCCAGGCCGAACTGTTGGGCGATTTGCGGGCAGCCGCCGAGGGCGGCTCCGTAGCTGACTCAGCGGGACGGGGGTAGGCGGTGGGCTTGATCGACAAGATCCGCAGTATCGGTCGGGTGGCCGAGCCGGCCACCGAAGCACCGGCGCAGCGGTTGCCGGCCGCCGCCGGGCTGGGCGGGTCGGTGCAGGTGCGGCATGTGGATGCCGGTTCGTGCAACGGGTGTGAGATCGAGATCGGGCAGGCGTTCAGCCCGGTGTATGACGCCGAGCGGCACGGGCTGCGGTTGGTGGCCTCGCCGCGGCACGCGGACGTGTTGACGGTGACCGGTCCGGTGACGTTGAACATGGCCGAGCCGTTGCGGACCACGTACGAGGCGATGCCCCGGCCCCGCATGGTGGCCGCGGTCGGCGATTGCGCCCGGGACTGCGGGATGTTCGCCGGTGGGTACGGGGTCCTCGGCCCGGTGTCTGATGTGGTGCCGGTGGATATGCAAGTGCCGGGCTGTCCGCCGGAGCCGGCCGCGATCGTGGCCGCGTTGCGCAGCCTGTCGGGCCGGTGAACCAGGTCGCTACCGCGCTGGGCGTCGCGTTCGCCGTGGCGGGCGTTGGGGCCCTGGCCGGTTTGGTGGTGCCGGCCCGCGTGCGGTCGGCCGCCGCCGGCGCGGCGACCACCGGTGTCGGGCTGGCCGGGGCAGCCGCCGGCCTCTGTGCGGTGTCCGGCACAAGCTGGCAGGTACACCTGCCGAACTTGTTGCCGCTGGCCGGGGTGAGCCTGGCAGTCGATGCCCTGGCGGGCTGGTTCCTGCTGCTGGTCGGCGGGGTCGCCGCCGTGGTCGGTGTCTACACCGTCGGGTATGCCGGCCAGAGCGGGCACGGCCCGGCGTCCCGAACCGCCCTGGCGATGCTGCCGGTATTCGTGGCGGCGATGCTGCTGGTGCCCGCCGCGGGCAGCGTGTCGACGTTCCTGCTGGCCTGGGAGCTGATGGCGGTGACGTCGCTGCTGCTGGTGCTGTCCGAGCATCGCCACAGCCCGGCCGTGCGCACCGCAGGGCTGTGGTACGCGGCGATGACCCAGGCCGGGTTCGTGGTCATCCTGTTGGGGCAGGCCTGGCTGGCGGCGGCGGCCGGTGGGGAGTCATTCGCGACCATCCGCGCCGCCGGCCCTGGGTTGTCGCCGGTCGTTTCTGGCGGGGTGTTCCTGCTCTGTGTGACCGGGTTCGCGTCCAAGGCGGGCGCGGTGCCGTTGCATCCGTGGCTGCCCCGGGCGCACGCCGAAGCACCCAGCAATGTGTCAGCGTTGATGAGCGCCGCGATGGTCAAGCTCGGCGTGTACGGCATCGTGCGGGTCGGCTTCGACCTGCTTGGCGGCGGCCAGCGTTGGTGGTGGCTGCTGCTCGGTGCCCTCGGCGTGGTCTCGGCCTTGTATGGGATCCTGCAGGCCGCGGTGGCCACCGATTTGAAGCGGCTGTTGGCGTTTTCCACCAGCGAAAACATCGGCCTGATCCTGCTCGGTCTGGCCGCGGCCGGGTTGTGGGCCGAGGCCGGGCAGCCCGCGGTCGCCGGCGTCGCCCTGGCGGCGGCGTTGCTGCACGCGGCCAACCACGCCGGGTTCAAGTCGCTGCTGTTCTGCGGGGCCGGGTCGGTGCTGAAGGCGACCGGCACTCGGGACCTGGACGAGTTGGGTGGGCTGTCGCGGCGAATGCCGGCCACCACCGCCCTGGTGACGGTGGGTGCGCTCGGCGCGGCGGCGCTGCCGCCCGGGAACGGGTTCGTCTCCGAATGGCTGCTGCTGCAGGCCCTGCTGCATCAGGCCCCGGGCGGTGGCACCGTCATGATTGTCGCCGCCCCGGTCGCGGTCGCCGTGGTCGCGTTGACCGCCGGTGTCGGGGTCGCCACGTATGTCAAGGCTCTTGGCACCGGGTTCCTGGCCCGACCACGCAGCACCGCCGCCGGACGCGCGGTCGAGTCCCCGCGCAGCATGCTCGCCGGGATGGGCCTGGCCGCGACCGTCTGCATCGGGCTGGCCGTCGTCCCCGGTGTGGCCGCACCGGCCCTGGACCGGATCGCCACCGGCCTGCGGGCCGGATCGGCGCCCCTTCCCAGCAGCGGTGTCGACGTGCGGCTGTCCGGCGTCGCCTCCACGATCTCTCCACTGTGGATCGCCGTGGGGGTGGTCGGCCTCACCGTCGGGTTCGCGGCGCTGGCACGGGCTGTTGGTCGGGCCCGGCGGCGGGCGGCCCCGTGGGACTGCGGCGATGGGCCCTTGACGGCGCGGATGGAGTACACCGCGACCTCGTTCGCCGAGCCGCTGCAGCGGGTCTTCGACAATGTCCTGGCTCCGGAACAGGACGTCGACGTCACGCACCCGGCCGAGTCCGCATACCTGGTGCGGGCCGTGCAGTACCGGCGGCGGCTCCCGGACCGCATCGAGGCCCGCCTCTACCGGCCGCTGATTGCCGCGGTCGAGAAGGTGGGCCGCGCCGCACGGGTCTTGGCCACCGGCAGCGTGCACCGCTACCTGGCCTACATGCTGACCGCCCTGGTCGCCGTCCTGGTCGCCGGGGTAATCCGGTGAGCGCCTGGGTCGCCGCCTGCGTGCAGGCGGGGCTGGTCGCCGCGGTCGCCCCGCTGCTGGTCGGGTTCATGCGCGCGGTCCGCGCCCGACTCGAGGGCCGCGCTGGCGGACGGCTGGTCCAGCCGTGGCGGGACCTGCGCAAGCTGCTGCGCAAGGAGCCGATTACCCCGACCGGCGCGGGCGTGGTCTTCACCGCCGCCCCGGTCGTGTTGATGGCCACCAGCGTGCTGGTCGCCGCCGCGGCCCCGTATCTGTCCACCCGCGGCCCGCTGTCCGGGGCCGCGGACCTGATCGTCGTGGTCGGGCTGCTGCTGCTCGGCACCGTCGCCCTCGCGCTGGCCGGGCTGGAGACGGGCACCGCGTTCGGTGGGATGGGCGCCAGCCGGGAGATGACCATCGCCGCGCTGGTCGAACCGACACTGCTGCTGTCCGTGTTCGCGCTGTCCACCCGGGTCGGGTCGACCGACCTGGGCGCGATCGTCGCCGCCGGCGCCACCGACCCCGCCGCGGTGTTCACCCCGGCCAGCGCCCTCGCCGCCGCCGCGTTGGCCATCGCCGTCCTGGCGGAGGCCGGCCGGCTGCCGGTGGACAACCCGGCCACCCACCTGGAACTGACCATGGTGCACGAAGCCATGGTCCTGGAGTACGCCGGACGCGACCTCGCGTTGGTCGAGTGGGCGTCGGCGATGCGGCTGAGCATCATGCTCGGCCTGTTGGCCAACCTGTTCATCCCCTGGGGCGTGGCCGGCAGCCTGCACCCGGCGGCCCTCGCCCTGGCGGCCGGGGTGTTCGTGGTCAAGCTCACCGTCCTGGCCGGGCTGCTCGCGGCCGGTGAGGTGTTCCTCGCCAAGCTACGCCTGTTCCGCATCCCGGAACTGCTCGCTGGCTCGTTCGTCCTGGGTCTGCTCGCGGTCATCACCTCCGCCGTGCTGGCCTGACCGTGGAGAACGCGATGGTCGACCAGTTGCTCAACCTCTCGTGCGGCCTGTTCCTGCTGTCCGCGATCGGGGTGCTGTGGCGCCGGGAACTGTCCGCGCTGATCGCCCTGCTCACCGTCCAAGGGCTGGCGCTGACCGGCATCGCCGTGCTCCTCGCGGTCGACCATCACAGCGTTGAAGCGGCGGTAGTGGCGGTCGGGGTCGGGCTGCTCAAGGCCGGGCTGCTGCCATGGCTGCTGCGCCGCGTGCTGGCCCGGGTGCCCGGCGCCCGCGAGACGGCTCCGCTGGTCAACGTGTCCGCCTCGATGCTCGCCGCGGCCGCGCTGGTTCTGCTCGCCTACGCCGCCGCCCGGCCATTGGTCGCGCTCGCCCCGTCATCCACGGCGCGGGCGGCTCCGGTCGGCGTCGCCGTGGTGCTGCTCGGGTTCTTCCTGGCCGCCACCCGCCGCCGCGCCATCTCCCAGATCATCGGCGTGCTGCTGATCGACAACGGCATCGCCGCGGTCGCGTTCCTAGCCACCGGCGGCGTACCCCTCGTGGTCGAGCTCGGCGTCTCCGCCGACCTGCTCCTCGCGGTCCTCGTGCTGCAGGTGCTCACCACCCGCCTGCACGCCGCGTTCGGCGACACCGACCTGGACGAACTACGAGAGCTGCACGACTGATGACCGTCACCCCCACCCTGGCCCTGTACCTACCGCTGGCCGCGCCGATCGCCGCCGCCGGCGCCTCCGCCCTGCTCGGCCGGCGGGTAGCCGCCTGGCTCGGCGTGGTCGCCGCCGCGAGTATCCTGGCCGCCGGTGCCGCGCTCGCCGCAACCGTCCACGATGGATCGAATGCCAACGCGGGGCTGCTGCGCGCCGACGCGCTGACCGCTTTCATGCTCATCGTCATCGGCGCGGTGGCTGCCATCGCCTGCTGGGCCGGCGTCCACCACCTCGCTGACGAGGACACCGCCGGCATCACCACCCCGGCCGCAGCCCGCCGCTACCTGGTCCTGGTGCAGTTGTTCCTGGCTGCGATGTGCCTGGCCGTCCTGGCCGACAACCTCGGCGTGCTCTGGGTGGCCGTCGAGGCCACCACCATCGTGACCGCGTTCCTGGTCGGGCACCGCCGCAGCCGCGCCTCTGTGGAGGCGGCCTGGAAGTACGTGGTGTTGTGCTCGGTCGGTATTGGCATCGCGTTCCTGGGCACCGTGTGCGTGTACGCCGCCGCGGTCGCGGCCGGCGCGCACGGCACCACCGCCCTCAACTGGACACATCTAGACGCCAACACCGCCGGTCTCGACCCCGACTTGATCCGGCTGGCGACCGGGCTGGTCCTGCTCGGCTTCGGCACCAAGGCGGGACTGGCTCCCATGCACGCTTGGCTACCCGACGCGCACAGCCAAGCCCCCGCCCCGGTCTCGGCGCTGATGTCCGGGGTGCTGCTGTCGGTGGCGTTCTACGCCATCTGGCGCTACAAGGCCATCACCGACGCCGTCCTTGGCCCCGGCTACGCCCGCACGGTGCTGCTGGTCGCCGCACTCGCCTCGCTCGCCGTCGCCGCCGTCCTGCTCATCGCGCAACGGGACTACAAGCGGATGCTCGCCTACTCGTCCATAGAGCACATGGGCCTGGTCGCGCTCGGCACCGCCACCGGCAGCCGGCTGGCGATCACCGCCGTGCTGCTGCACGTACTCGGGCACGGCCTGGGCAAGGCCGTCGCGTTCTGCGGCGCGGGACAGCTGCAGCGGCTGTCAGGCAGCTCCCGCATCACGGCCGTGCGCGGGTTGGCCGGCCGGCACCCCACCCTCGCCGGCGCCCTCGGACTCGCCCTGGTGGCCCTGCTCGGGCTGCCACCGTTCAGCCTGTTCGCCTCCGAGATCGGCATCGCCCGCGCCGGCCTGTCCGCCGGGCAGGGCTGGGCCGTCGCAGCCGCATTCGGGCTCGTCCTGGTCGCGTTTGCCGCGCTGGCCCGCAACGGCGCCGCGATGATGCTCGGCGCAGCTGAGCCAGTCCCGCCCGCTTCCGCCGGGCGGCTCCGTCCGGCGGCGATCGCCCCACTCGTACTCGGATTGGCCGCCGCCGCGGCCCTCGGGATCAGTCTCGGTCCGTTGCTGATGCTGCTGGACGCCGCCGCGACGACCGTCGTGGGAGGCCACTAAACCATGTCCGAACCCCAATGGGTGGCTCCTTCGGCCGCCGTCATCGAGGTCACCGCCGAGACACTCGCCGGTCAGGCCGCGCGGCTCCTCGAGGGTGGTGCCCGGCTTGCCCTCGTCGCCGCCCACCACGACCCACCGGACAACCCCGGCGGGCCAGCGATCCGGATCGTCTACCTGTTCACCTCAGGGCCGCCGGACCGGCGCACCGAACTGCACCTGCGCACCGACCCCGACCAGCCCGCCTTGCCCAGCCTCGCGGCCCTGTCATTTCCCGCCGGCCGGTTCGAACGCGAGATGCACGACCTGTACGGCGTCCAACCCCAAGACCATCCGCTGCCGCGCCGCCTCGTGCGCCACCCCCACTGGCCACGCGGCTGGCACCCGATGCGCGCCGACGCCGGAACCCGGCCACCCCTGGCCGCGTCCGAACCGTTCCCGTTCCTGACCGTGCAAGGCCCCGGCGTCTACGAGATCCCGGTCGGCCCGGTCCACGCCGGACTGATCGAGCCCGGCCACTTCCGGTTTTCCGTCGTCGGCGAAACCATCCTCAAACTCAAAGCCCGACTCTGGTACGTCCACAAAGGAATCGAGAAGCTCTTCGATGGCCAGCCCGCTGATCAGCGGGTGGTATTGGCGGAGCGGGTCAGCGGCGACACCGCGGTCGGCCACGCCCTGGCATACACCCTCGCCGTCGAAGACGCCCTCAACCTCGCCGTCCCACCCGCCGCGCAGCGCGGCCGGGCCGCGCTGCTCGAGCTGGAGCGGCTGCACAACCACGTCGCCGATATCGGCGCCATCTGCAACGATGTCGGCTACGGCATCGCCCACGCCCACACCCAACGCATCCGCGAGCAGCTCCTGCGCCTCAACCAGCAGACCACCGGCCACCGGCTGCTGCGTGGCGCGGTCTTCCCCGGCGGCGTCCGCGTGACTGCGGCACCCGACCCGGCCGCGATCCAAGCTGTCGTCGACGACATCACCGACATCGGCGAGCTCGCCTTGGCCAACACCGTCGTCCGGGACCGGCTCACCGGCACCGCCGTCCTCAACCAACAACAAGCCGCCGACATCGGCGTGCTCGGCTACGTCGCCCGCGCCAGCGGCCTCCCCTTCGACGCCCGCCACGCCCACCCGCACACCAACCTCGACGACCTCGCCATCCCGGTCCGCCACGACGGCGACGTCCTTGCCCGGCTTCTCATCCGCGTCGACGAAATCCACGCGTCCGCCGCGATCCTGTCCACCCTGCTGCCCACCCTCACCGCCGGTGCCATCATCGGCGGTGATGCCCGAACGAGCATCGACCGGCCGGCATCCGGGATCGGGATCGTCGAAGGCTGGCGGGGCACCATCGTCCACCGGGTCGAATTGCGACCCGACGGCACCCTCACCCGGGTCAAGATCGTCGACCCGTCGTTCCTCAACTGGCCCGCCCTGCCCGTCGCGCTCGCCGACACCATCGTCCCGGACTTCCCGCTGACCAACAAAAGCTTCAACCTCTCCTACGCCGGAAACGACCTATGACCCACGCTCTCCCGCCGGGACCAGACGTCTGCCGGCGAAGGGTCGCCGCGCAGGGGGTCACGGTCGGGCAACAGTCCGTTGAGGACGTGGTGGCGATCGTGTCGGCGCATGAGCCTTAGCCGATGGCGCAGGCGCCGTGGCCGCCGGCGACGACGGCGCCGAAGCGGCCCCATGCCCAGCGTGACGAGCAAGCCGCGGCCGGACGCGCGGGACGTCCCCGGTGTCGTTAGGTGACAGATCCACGGACGTAGGGGTTTGGCCTGGTCGCGGTTGGCCGTGCTCCATGCGGGTGTGGCTCCGGCTGGATCAAGGCTCTTTGCCGCAGCAGCCTCACCTGGTGGACGCGTTCGGCGGCGACCAGTCCGGCGCCGATGAGGCGGCGCCGAGCGGCCCGAGGCTGCCGGCCCCACGATGCCGGCCATCGCCCCTACCACGTCACCATTGACCGCTCGAATGAGATGCCAAGTTCTTGGCAACCAGCAGGCCATGCGGACGCTGATGACGGCGCCCAGCCATCGGGTCGGAGTGGAATAGGTCACAGCCACGCCGGGCCAGGTAGACCGATGCAATTGAAGAGGTCTTCAATTGCACCTATACATCGACCCGGCAGGGAGAGTGTGTGTGATGGTCCCGCTGTACCAGGCCAAGGCCGAGTTCTTCCGCACCCTCGGGCACCCGGTCCGGATCCGGGTCCTCGAGCTACTCGGTGACGGGCCGATACCGGTGCGGGACCTACTCACCGACGTCGAGATAGAGGCGTCCAGTCTGTCCCAGCAGCTGGCGGTACTACGCCGGGCCGGGATTGTCACCGCTACCCGGGACGGCAACACCGTCCTGTACGCCCTGGCCGGTCCGGACGTGGCTGACCTGATGCGCGCCGCGCGCAGTTTCCTGACGGGCCTGTTGGCTAGCCAGGCCGAACTGCTGGACGCTCTGCGCGACGAGGACCAGCCGGCGGTGACCGGGCCGCAACTGACGACTGCGGGCGCGGCATGAGCGGCGCCGAGCTGAGCCGGTCCGGCCACGTCGGCGGCCTGTTGTCGGTGGGGCATCGGGCCTGATCGGTGGTTCTGATGTCTAGGAGGGTGGCGATCATGACCAGGTCCGGGCAGTCCGCAGCGTGGGATACCTACCGGGCGGTGTCCGGTGGTCTGCTGCCTGCCCTGAGCGGGCGCCAGGTGGACAGTCACGCGGTCACCACGCAGCTCGGCGCGGTCGCTATCCGGATCGTGCGGTACTCGCCGCTGTGGGGCGAGCACGGGCGCATGCTCATTGCCGCGCTGCACTGCGCGATGGGCCTTTACCGCACCGGCGACAACGACGAGCTGGCCGGCCTCGCCCACGCCATCGGTGACCGGCTGTACCTTCTATCGGCCGCCCCCGGTCCGCCACCACACGACCGCGACGACCCCGCACCGCCCTGACTACACATCCCTGATCGTTGCCGGCATTCGAGGCCGAGGGCGGGTGCCGTCCGCCGGAAGGTCTTACCAGTTCACCGCTGCCCCGATGACCCGGCGTGGCCCGCCGATTCTCACTCTCTCGTTCAGCGGGCCACGCCGCCCCACCGCCCACACCGCGCCCCGCCCGGAGCAGGAGACCCCGTGACCGCGATCACCCGTATCGAACTCGTCACCCACGTCGAGGCAGCGTTCGCCGACGGCCCGGCCACCCGGGACGGCCTGCTCGCCTACGCCGTGGGCAGCCACGCCCGCCCGGAGGTCATCGCCATCCTGGAGCGGCTGCCGGACAAGCCATACACCACGATCCGTGACCTGTGGTACGACCTGCCCGAGGTTCCCGTCACCGCGTGAAATCCGCGGCCCAGGCAGGTACACCCCTGCCCAGGCTTGCCATGCCTGCCTCGGGCAACGGACAAGTCCGGGTCCTGTCCGGTTCGGAACCTTCGCCCCTATCCCCATTGGGCGCCATGCCGGCAGCCAAGTCACCTGTGTGTCTATGCATCCCCTGACCGGGACCACTCCAACAGGGGCGCCAAGGGCAAGATCAAAAACCGTGTATGACCCGTATGGGGCCGGTTCTGGCCATCTGGGGTGCGTCCCGTCCCTACCGACCGGCGATGCTGGTTTTGGTTATACTTACTCAGTCATATAGTCCTCTTCCCGCAAACAAGAGGACAAAGGAGCGGCTCCCCGCCTGGTGGTAGGGAGCCGCAACCATTTTACTGCTAGCAACAAAATGGTTTCCACAGCTACATGTCGAACTCCCCGCCCTTGACGCCCTCGATGAACGCCCGGAACTCGGCTCGCGTGAACCCGACCACCGGACCGGTAGGGTCCTTGCTGTCACGCAAGTAGATTAGGTCCCCTTCGTCTTTGACCTCTGTGCACGCACCATTATCACCGCTTCGCGTGGACTTGAACCACTTATTCCGCTTCACTTCTCGCTCGCTCCCGTATAAATCTGATCGACTCCGCTGGCGACATCGCCAAGGTTTTCAAAGGTGTCGGTCGGGACGTCGTTAATCGACCTCGACTACTCGTGGCGAGACTGACCGCTTGAGCGTGGGCTTCAACGTGCGGAACCAGATACCGACGCGCGGTCTTGGTCCCTTGCCGGCCTGCCTCGACCGCAACGGTGGTGGCTGTCGTACGAGGTGTTCGCCCGGGCACCAGGCCAGGCCGAGGCGGCAATCCGCGGCTTGCTGACCGCTTGCTTGCAGGTGGGTGCGATCAAGGTAAACTCGCCGCTGGGGACGGCGCGCCTGCACGTCTGCCGCTGGTGCAACACCGAGGTCGCCGCGCAGTCGGTGTACGGGTGGGTGCACGTTGGCAGCGGGCTCTTGGTATGTGAGCGGCAACCGGGAGAATGAGTCAATCGTGTGCGTGGCGGAGCCTTCGCAAACAGAATGCTCGGAGCAGCAACGCTTCTTTGTAACGTGAACTCTCAATTCACATTGGCGCCCGTTGTCGAGTCTGCGGTCGCGTAACGTAGTACCAGCGTCTCTCTGTGCAGGTTCCTGGTTGGAGCCCCGCAGACTGCTAATATCCTCGTCGTAGGAGGCAAACGACCGGAGGCTAGGACAGGCCGGCAAGGGTCTCCCCGCCCATTGCCAGCCAGTCACCGCCTCACCGGCCGTGATAGGGGTTGTAGTGAGCGACTACCGGTGGACGGTTCAACCGCCTGGTGATTGTCAGTCACTTCCATCCGCCCGCGCTGATGCGCTGGGCGGCATCTTCGTTTGCCTTCTTTTCTGGGGAAATTATGTCTCATATTGATAATGTGGCGGGCCGTGAGCAGAAACGGTCGTCGAAAGATGCTGTACCTCAGACTCCGCCGACGTCTTCGAGGACGACGTCATCCAAGGCCAACGAACTCCCGCCCGCCGAAATCGAGCGCCCCCACGACCGCTCATCGGCCATGAGTGTGCACCGGTTTCGCCGCCGCTCGTGACGTTCTGCAGCGAGCCGACCGCCGCTAAAGAGTGCGGCTCACGACACGTCGACGCTCCGCCCAGCAGGCACCCGCGGGCTGCGGTTCACCGCGTTTTGCTGGCGAGCCGGCGCTTCTCTTCGGCCATCCGCTCCCGCTGGATCGCTACCCGCGGCGGCACCAGCCCCTGGCGCTCCGCGGCCGGGGTGAACTCGAAGCGCGGCACGTCGAGCGCGTGCAGCACGGCGCGTTCGACGAGGGAGAACTCGCTCGGATCGGTCCGGTCGAATCGCATCGGCTCGGCCAGCGTCAGCGGCGGGTTCGTGATGACTCGAGGCAGCCGGAGCACGTTCTGTGACTTGGCGTGCAGGATGTACGGGTGCAGCAGGTAGACATCGCCCGCGTCGCCGGTGGCCTCGACGAACTCGCGGCACGGCGCGATCAGGTCGGCGAAGGCGAACACCGGTGCGTCGTCGATGCCCGGCGGCTGCGGGAAGGGGTAGGCCCCCTCGGGGTGTGCGGCGAGGAACCGGGCGATCGGGCCGACCGAGTCGGCCGCGACGAACGTTGCGCCGCCCTGGTGCCGCACGTCCGACCACAGCACGAGGGTCAGCAGGCCCTGCTCGGGCGAGTCGAGGAAGTGCCGGAAGAAGTCGCCGTCCTTGTGCCAACCGGGCGAGGCCGGTGAGGCGGGCGCCCACGGCTCGTCGGCGCCGTGCCACAGGTTGACGATGAACCCGTCGTTCCACAAGTACGGCCGCTCGGTGCTGATCCGCTCCTCGCCGCCGACCAGGTCGCAGACCGCGGCCCAAGCCTTCGGAGCGAACTCGCGGACGTCGAGTTGCCGCCGACCGGCCAGGTGGATCACCGGCTCGGCCCAGGTCGACGGGGTGTCAGCGGCATACCCCAGCCGGTCCCACACCGGTTGGGTGAACTCCTTCGCCGCCTGGCCCGAGAAGCACCCGCGCACCACAACGAAACCCTTGGTCAAGAACTGCTCGACGTCACTGTCGACCAACACCTCGTATCGAGACATCACCATCGCCTCCCCGCCACGCGGGCATTCGCAATGCTACCCACGCCGCCCCACCCGCGTCCGCGGTCCGTGTACCCACGAGGATGGCGACGCCGCCCCCGACGGAGGCGAGCCTTCCGGCGGGGAACGAAGGCACGCTATCAACGGCAGGGCGAACTATCAGCTCGCCACGTGGCCAGGTGGTGTGGCGTCCTCGCCGAGATCGACCCTGCGCACGTGCAGCTGCGACTGGTCCAAGAACCGGCCAACAAGCGCGATCGATCCTCCCAGGCATCGCCAGTCGTCATCCCACAGCCACGACAGCAGCCACGAGCGGTCGGCCGGGAAGATCAGGTCCGGCCCGGGAGCCCGCCACGACCGCAGATCGTGCCGCCACCGTGCCGCCTCAGCCGGGCCCGCCTGAACAAGCACGTACGGCCAGCCCGCGTACAGCGTCACCCGCGGCGCGTCCGGGAAGACCACGTCGTCGGCGCCAGTGTCGAGATAGC
>Ga0214467_1000148_pt1 | contig 19894 bp, 15 predicted proteins | sample RVTome_8_FD_187339 | JGI IMG/M metagenome (GOLD analysis project Ga0214467, IMG submission 187339) | Soil microbial communities from uranium-contaminated site in the Upper Colorado River Basin, Wyoming, United States - RVT160D0 HiSeq ...
CGGATCGGCCACCCACCGCCGCCGCGGTCGCCGCTCGTCTCGCCGCCCCGCGCCCAGCGACCGCGCGGCCGCCCCTGGGCGGCGAGGTGCCCCGCCACCGGGCGGCGACCATCGCCGGACGCCTCCGAAACGGGCGCGTGGCCGCCCTGGCCGCGCTCGGGGCCGGTGCCGTGCTGCTCGCGATCGTGACCGCGGGACCGGACACCACGGACCGGAGCCCTGGACGGATGGCCGGGTTGGACCCGCCGGTCACCGCCACGCCGGCCCCGCCGTCGCACCCGTCGCCGTCGCCGCCGTCGCCGTCGCCGTCGCCGTCGGACGCACCGACCACCGCCAGCGCCACCGCCACGCGGGAGCCCTCGGTGGCGACCCGCCTCGTCCACCTCGCGATGGCACTGCGGCGACAGGTCGACGCCGAGAGGCTGGACGCCCGCGCGGCGCAGGCGCTCTTCACCGACCTCGCCCGCTCCGGCACGCTGCTGGAGGGCGGTGACGCCGTGGCGGCGGCGCGGGCCTTCGCCCACGTGCGGCGGACGATCGCGCGGCTCTACCGGGACGGCCGGCTCACGTCCGCCGGCTTCGCGGCCCTGCCCGACCTGGCCGCGATCGCCGCGTCCCTGCCGGCCGCCGGCCGCCCGGAGGAGGCGCCCCCGCCACCGCTCCCGCCAGCCCCGGCGGTGCCGCGATGATGGGGCGCGTGCGGAGCCTCACCGGCTACGACCTGCTGCACAGCCAGGCCGTCCCGCCGGAGCCTCTGCCGTGGTCGCCGCCCGGTGAGCCGAGGTCCGCCGGCGGGTCCCGGCGGCCGCTCTTCGGGATGGCGTCGTTTCCGGATGGCGAGGCCATGTCCGAGGCGGTCCTGGCGGCACGCGATGGCGACGACACCGCGTTCGGCCTGCTCTACCGCGCGGTGCAGCCCCGGATCCTGCGATACCTGCGGCTGCTCGTCGGTCCGGAGGCGGAGGATGTCGCGTCCGAGGCGTGGCTGCACATCGCCCGGGACCTGCCCTCCTTCGAGGGCGACTTCGCCGGCTTCCGGGCCTGGGCGGTCACGGTCGCCCGGCACCGGGCCCTGGACCACCTGCGGTACGAGCGCCGCCACCCGACCCGGCCCGCGCCGGACGAGGCGTTCGCCGACGTGCCGGCCCGCGACGACACCGCCGGTGAGGCGGTCGAAGCGGTGTCCACCGACGCCGCCCTGGCCCTCGTCGCCACGCTCCCGCGCGACCAGGCCGAGGCGGTGATGCTCCGCGTGGTCCTCGGCCTGGACGCGCAGAGCGCCGCCCGCGTGCTCGGCAAGCGCCCCGGTGCCGTCCGCATCGCCGCCATGCGCGGGCTGCGCCGGCTGGCCGAGCAGCTCGACCCGCACTCGATACGGCGGGCCGCCGATGAGGTGTAACACCCGCGGAGATTCGTTCGGTGAAAGAGACGAGATGCCTACACACGGATCGCGCCGGATCGACCAGGATATCGCCGAGCGCCTGCTCGCCGGAGACGTCCCAGCCGGCGCGCGCACCGAAGCCGACCCGCTCATCGACCATCTCGCCGCGCTCGCCGCGCCGGCCAGCCCGGACGAGCTCGCCGGTGAGGCGAGGGCCCGCGAGGCGTTCCGGGCCGGATTTCAGGCGCGTGACCCGGCGCCACGCCGGACCCGGCGGCGGACCGGGACGCTCGCCAAGCTGCTGACCCTGAAGGTCGCCATCGCCACGGTCATCTCCGCCACCACCCTCGGCGGCGTCGCCCTCGCCGCCAACACCAGCGTCCTGCCCGCCCCATTCCGCCCACCCGCCAAGACCAAGACCACACCGCCACGCCCCGCGTCCGAGTCCGAGGCCGGCCCGGAAACCCGGCGGCCCCAGCCCGCCCCGCCCGGACCAGCCGGTACCCCCTCGCTGGCCGACCTGTGCCGCGCGTACCAGAAAGCCGGGGGTGACCCGGCGCCCGCGCCGCTGATCGCCGCGGCGGGTGACCGGAAGAAGGTGGCCGACTACTGCCGCACCTTGCTCGACGCCAAGCCGGGACCCGGCGCCAAACCCGGACCGGCGGACCCGGCCGGGCCGGGCGGCAGGGCGTCGCCGCCGGCCCCGCCCCCAACGCACCCCAAAGCAGACAAAGCGCCGGCCGGGCCGGTAGGCCCTCGCCTCAAGCCGTAGACCACCTCACCCCAACGTCCAGGCGGGCGGCGCCTCCCAAACTCCGCCCGCCTGGACCCCCACCACGGTTGTGGATTGCACCGTGACCCTCCCGCCCGACCTCTGGCCCGTTATCCGGTTGTCGGCCGCTTCCCAGGCCGCCCATGATGAGACGTGCGCGGGCAGGAGCTTCCGAGCGGCTATGTGAGCGGCCCGACGGCCGGGCCGCGGGCGACGGCGCGGGCGCTGACGAAGGTCGGTGACGCCGCGGCCATCGTGCTCGTGGAGGGCCTCAGCGACCAGATCGCGCTCGAAACGCTGGCCCTTCGCCACGGACGAGACCTCGACGCGCAGCACGTCGTGGTCCTGCCGGTCGGCGGTGCTCACGCGGTCCGGCGCTACCTGACGAGGTTTGGCCCGGAGGGCGCGCAGGTGCGGCTCGCCGGCCTGTGCGACGTCGGCGAAGAGGAGATCCTCCGGCGCGCTCTGGCCAGCACCGGCCTCGGCTCGCCGGACACGCGTGCCGAGATGGAGCGCCTGGGCTTCTACGTCTGTGTCGCCGACCTGGAAGACGAGCTGATCCGCGCCGTCGGCGTCGCGAACATCGAAGCGCTCTTCGACGCCCACGGCGACCTCGGTGCGTTCCGCTCGCTGCAGAGCCAGGTCGCGTGGCGCGGCCAGGCGGTCGACGCGCAGATGCGACGGTTTCTGGGCAGCGGCGCGAGCCGCAAGCTCCGCTACGCGCGCCTACTGGTCGAGGCGGTCGACCTCGACCAGGTGCCGCGCCCGCTCGACGCCGTCCTCGCCGGCATCTAGGTTTCCCCGGTCCACGCCGGCCGATCGGGCCGGTCCCGCTGGGCGGCCGCACGCACGGGCCCTGACCGCACGCGGCGGCACGCCGTAGCGGTGGCACAAATGCCCCTTATTGGACGTATATGTCTAATATTGTCCTGCGATGAGCACTAACATCCTGAAACCGCTACGCCCGGACGACTGCCGGCACTGCGGGGGCCCGGTCGTCTGGGGCACGCTCCAGAATGGACGCAATCGCTGCTTCGACCGCGCTCCGCAGCCGTGCGCCGCGGTGGCGCCCGCCGAGCGGTACGCCTACAGCCGCCGCTTCGGGGCGGTCGTCTGCCTCGACGGCGAGCGCCACCTGCCGCCGCTCGTGCTGCGTAGCCACAGCTGCGCCCGCTACATCCAGGCCGCGGCCGAAGCCCTCCTGCACCGCGGGCCTTGACGGCCGGGTACGTCGGGAGGCGTAGCCGGGGCGGGGTGGTGTGAGCGCCTGGACGTAGTCGGAGCCGCGTATGAGCGGACGACGCGGCGGTGCCCGGCCGGAAGCATCGGATCGGTCATCCACCGAGGGAGGATCCGATGACGGTAACCCTGTCCAGGACCGACGAACGCCCGGCGCCAGCCCGTGCCCGTCCAGGCGTGCTCGGCCGCCTCGGCGGGTTGGCCTTCCGCCGGCGCGGGCGTGTCCTGCTGGCCTGGTTGGCGGGGCTCGCGATCGCGTTCGGGCTGTCGTCCGCCTTCGGCGGTGACTTCGAGGCCGACTACTCGGCGCCCGGCTCCGACTCCAAGCAGGCTCAAGACCTGCTGGCGCAGCGCTTTCCGGCGCGCGCCGGCGACAGCCTCGACGTCGTGGTGCGCGCCGACGCCCCGGTGACCGATCCGGCGGTACGCGGTGAGGTGACCACCCTGCTCGGCGAGCTGGCCAAACTGCCCCACGTGGCCGCCGTCGACGACCCGTACGCCTCGCCCGGCGGCGTCTCCCCGGATGGCCGGACGCTGCTGGCCAGGCTCAACCTCGACGTGGCCAACCCGGCGGACATGCCGGTCGCCGACACCGAACGCCTCCTCGAAACGGCCGGCACCGCCGCCCGGCCGGGGCTCGAGGTCACGCTCGGCGGGCGCGCGGTGCAGCTGGCCGAGGCGAACGAGGTCGGCTCGGAAGGCATCGGCCTGCTGGTCGCCGCCGCCATCCTGCTGGTCATGTTCGGCACCGTGGTCGCCGCGGGCCTGCCGATCGGAGTGGCGGTCGCCGGCCTCGCGGTCAGCGGTGTCCTCACTGGACTCGTCGCGGCGCTGCTCGACGTACCCGACTGGGCGCCGGTGCTGGGCTCGATGCTGGGGATCGCGCTCGGCATCGACTACGCCCTGCTGATGGTGACCCGCTTCCGCGAGTGGCGGGCCGCGGGCCTGGACCCGGAGGCCGCCACGGTAGCCACAATGGACACCGCCGGCCGCGCGGTGCTCGTGGCCGGCGGCACCGTGATGGTGAGCATGCTGGGGCTGTTCGCGATGGGGCTGTCCTTCATGAGCGGGGCCGCCGCCGTCACGATGGTGGCCGTCTTCGTGGTGCTGGCCGCGGCCGTCACGCTCTTCCCCGCGCTGCTGGGCTACCTGGGCCGCTGGATCGACCGGCTGCGCGTGCCGCTCGTGCCCCGGAAGGCGGCGCAGGCCGGACCGGCGCGCGGCTGGGCTTGGTGGGGCCGGTTGGTGCGCCGGCGCCGCGCGGTGGCGGTGCTGGCCGGGGTGGTGGCGCTGCTCGCCCTCGCCGCACCGTTCCTCGGCGTCAACTTCGGCTTCCCGGACGCCGGCAACGATCCCGAGGACACGTCCAGCCGCCAGACGTACGAGGCGGTGGCGGAAGGCTTCGGGCCGGGCGCGAACGGCCCGCTGGTGCTGGTCGCCGACGCGTCCGTCGCCACCCGCCTGGCCGCCGAGCTCACCGGCACCGCGGGCGTGACGGCGGTGTCGCCCCCGCAGCTCAACCCGGCCGGTGACACGGCGGTGCTCACGGTGGTGCCGGCGACCGGACCGCAGGACGACGCCACCGAAGAGCTCGTGCGGACCATCCGCGATCGGGTGATCCCGGCCGCCACCGCCGGCACCGGCGCCGGCGCGCACGTCGGTGGGGTGACCGCGACCGCCATCGACACCAACACCGACATCGCCAAGCGCCTGCCACTGCTCATCGGCGGCGTGGTGCTGCTCTCGATGCTGCTGCTGATGCTGGCCTTCCGCAGCGTGGTGATCCCGCTGACCGCGGCGGCACTCAACCTGCTCTCGGTCGCGGCGGCGTACGGCCTGGTGGCCTTCGCGCTGGAGGGAGGCTGGCTCGGTCAGCTGATCGGCGTCGACACCGCGACACCGCTGGCCGCGTTCGTGCCTGTGCTGATGTTCGCGATCCTCTTTGGACTGTCCATGGACTACGAGGTGTTCCTGCTGAGCCGGATGCGCGAGACCTGGGTCCGCACCGGCGACAACCAGCGCGCGGTGGCCGAGGGCCTGGCCAAGACCGGCCGGGTGATCACCGCCGCGGCGGCCATCATGATCGCGGTATTCGCCGCTTTCGTGCCCAGCTCCGACGTCGCGGTGAAGGTGCTCGGCTTCGGCATGGCGGTGGCCATCCTCATCGACGTGACCGTGGTGCGGATGCTGCTCGTGCCGGCCGTCATGCACCTGCTCGGCCGCGCCAACTGGTGGCTACCCGCACCGCTGGAACGCCACCTCCCGCAGCTACACGTCGAGGGCCGCGCATCGATCGACGGCACGCCGTCATGATGGTGGGATGGCAGCCAAGCGCGGATCCGACGACCCGGCGGGAGTGACGGACAGCCCGATCGGCTGGGTCGGGCGCCACGTGCGCCGGTACGTGCGGACCGGCGGCCAGGACGGTCAGCGCCGCTACGGCCACGACTGCCTGCTGCTGACCACCCGCGGGCGGGTGACCGGCCGGCCGCGGCGGACCGCACTGTTCTACTGGCGCGACGGCGATCGCTACCTGGTGATCCCGTCGAGCGGGGGAGTGCCGGCCTTCCCCGACTGGTACCAGAACCTGCTCGCCGATCCGGAGGTCGTGGTGCAGGTGGGCGCGGAGGTATTCGTGGCGGTCGCGGCGGCGGCGACCGCCACGGAGTGGCCCCGGCTGTGGCAGGTCGTCGTCACCGGCCTGCCCCGGGCCGCCGGATACGCGGCGAAAGCCGGACGCGACCTGCCCGTGGTCGTCCTGCGGCCCCGGCCCGGCGGCTCTCGATGAAGGCGCCGAGCTCGACCGTCCTCAGAGGAGCTTGCGGGCCCCGGCGGCCAAGGGCGGTAGCGGGTCGTCGGGATGGCGGAAGCGGTGCAGAGCCGCGCGACCGTCGGGCCCGCGCAGCCGCCCGGCGAGCCCGGACGGCACCGCGATCGTGTAGAGGAAACCGCTGTTGTCAAACCCTTCCACCAGCCAGGAGACCCAGGGCAGCTGGAAGGTCGTGGCCGGGCTGAAGGCCGCGGGCCGCTGACCGTCGAAGACGACGCCGTAGACGTCGAGGCGGCTCCAGTTGGAGACGGAGATGGCCCGCCGCGCCGGGTCGAAGCCATTCGGAACGCAGTCGCGCAGGCGGGACCGGCCGATCGCGGCGAGGAAGGCGTGGTTGGCCCGGAAGTTGAGGTGTGAACGCGTGAAGTCGTCTATCGCGGCGCGGATGCCGACCGCGAGCGTCACCGGCCCGCCCTCCGGCGACCAGGGCAGGCTGATCTCGCTGAGCAGATTTCCGACGACGCCCGGCGGCAGGTCGTAGCGGCGGCGCATGTCGACCGGCAGCGTGAGTAAGCGGGTCCGCGGATCGCCGTCCAGGTGGCGGATCGTGCTCACGAGGTGCGCGCACAGCGCGACGTTTCGGGACAGTTTCTGGCCGGCGGCGGCGCTGAGCTCCTCCCGCATCCGGCCCACCTCCGCCTCGCCGAGGTGGACCTGGAGGGTGCGGGTGGCTTTGGCGGCCAGCTCGACCTGCCGCCTCAGCTCGGCGGCCTCGCCGGCGTCCAGCAGCCGGAAGCCGGGCCGGCCGGAGTCCTGGACCGGCAGCGTCTCGTCCAGGTAGGCGTCGCGGTCCTCGATGACCTCGGCGGCCGGCGGCTCGAAGCCCTCCACCGCCGCGGACCACGCGTGCATGAGCAGCATGAACGTGGTGATGTCGCCGACCGCGTGGTGCCACGAGCAGCCCAGCGCCGTGCCCCCACCGGCCAGCCGGCTGACCTGGACCGTCAGCAGCGGGTGCCCGCCGAGGCGCGCGGCCGCCGCGTCGACGTGCGTGACGAAGCCCGACGAGGGCAGCGTCACCCGGCCGATCGCCCCGCTCAGCGGCTCGTCGACGTCGACGAGCGTCATCGGTACACCGGCGTCGTCGCAGACGATCTCCAGCGTCTCCGCACGGGTGCGTAGCCGGCCGGCGAAGACCGGCACGTGGGCGAGCGCGCGGGCGAGCCCCTCGGCCAGGCGGGTCTCGTCGAGGGCGCGGGCGAAGAAGAACACGACGGACACCGGGAGGTCGGCCAGCATCGTGTCCACCAGCCCGCATCTGACGACCGTGCCGGGCCGGTGACCCGCGCGGATCGTCCTGGTTTCACGCACTTGTGACCAGCCGCCCATGCGCCACACTCCTCTGTGGACACCATAAGGTCCGCCGGCTGTGGCCCCTTAGGAGTGCGCTCAAGCCGCCCGCGACCCCGCTGTGATGATCAACGAAGGGGCCGTGCCCGGCATTCATGGCTGACGATTGGTAGCATCGGCCGGCGTGAGGTTCCGGGTCGTGGGACCACTGCGGGTCGTCGACGACGCCGGCCGGCCGGTGGAGGTGACCGGGGCGCGCCGCCAGGCGATGCTCGGCATCCTGCTGTTGCGTGCGCCCCGGCCCGTGTCACCCGACCAGCTCGCCTACGCGCTGTGGGGCGACACCCCACCGGCCACGGCCAAACGCCAGATCCAGAACGACGTCTCGGCGTTGCGCCGGCTGTTCATCGGCGCGGGGGCCACCGGGCCGGTCATCGTGGCGGGTCCGGGCGGCTACCGGATCCCGGCCGAGGCCGGCGAGGTGGACGTCCAGGTGTTCACCGGCAAGGTCGCCGAAGGTCTTCGGCTCGCCTCGGAAGGCCAGGCGGCCGGCGCGGTGAGTGAGCTGCGCGGCGCGCTCGACATGTGGGGCGGGCAGCCGCTGGAGGGATTGCCCCTCTACGGCCTCACCGCCGAGCTCGACCGGCTGGCCGAGCAGCGGTTGGCGGCGCTCGAGGGCTGCCTCGAGTTCGAGCTGGCCGGCGGCCGGCATGCCCAGGTCCTCGGCGACCTGACGGCGGTGGTCGCCGAATACCCGCTGCGGGAACGACCGGTCGAGCAGCTCATGCTGGCGCTCTACCGGTCTGGCCGCCGCGCGGAGGCGCTGCGGGCCTACCGGGAGCTGCGCGAGCGCCTGGCCGATCAGGGGCTCGATCCGGGCGTGCCGCTGCGGGAGCTGCACTCGGCGATGCTGAACGACCGCGTGGCGCCCCTGCCCGAGGCCGCCGGCCCGGCGGCGGGCAGCGCCAAAGCCGAGCCTCCGGCGCCGGCTCAGCTCCCGGCGGACGTGCCCGACTTCAGCGGACGTCGATCCGCGCTGTCGTGGTTCGACGGGCTCGTCCCCGAGATCAGTGCTGGTCGGGCGGCCACGGTCGCGGTCGTCGCCGGCCTGGCCGGCGTCGGCAAGACCGCCCTGGCGGTGCACTGGGCGCACGGCGCGCGCGATCTCTTCCCGCACGGCCAGCTCTACGTGGACCTGCGCGGATACGCCAGCGCGGCGGCGCTGCGGCCGATCGAGGCCCTGACCCACCTGCTGACCGGCCTCGGCCTGCCGGCGGTCCGGGTGCCGGCCGACATCGCGCCCGCGGCGGCGCTCTACCGATCCATGCTGGCCGACCGCCGGGTGCTGGTCCTGCTGGACAACGCCGCCACCGCGGACCAGGTCCGTCCGCTGCTGCCCGGCGGCGCGGGCTGCCTGGCCCTGGTCACCAGCCGCCGCCAGCTGCCGGGCCTGGTCGCCCGGCACGGCGCCCGGGTGCTACCCCTCGACGTGTTCCCCTCGGGCGAGGCCGCCGAGCTGCTCCAGGTGCTGCTGGGAGGCGAGCGCGCCGCGGCCGAGGCGGACGGGGTGGCCGACCTCGCGGACGCCTGCTCCTATCTGCCGCTGGCCCTTCGGGTGGCCGCCGCGGCGCTGACCGAGGGCTCGGAGGGGAGCATCGCGAAGTACGCCGCCACCCTCCGGCACGGCGACCGGATGGCCGGCCTGACCCTGGACGGCGACGAGCAGGCGAGCGTCCGGCACGCCCTCGACCTGTCGTACCGCACGCTCGCGCTTCCGGCGCAGCGGATGTTCCGGCTGCTGGGTCTCACGCCGACGAGCGAGGTCACCGCCGACTCGGCCGCGGCACTGGCCGGGGTCGACCGGACCGCCGCCGGCGATCTGCTGCGCCGGCTGGCGCTGGCGCACATGCTCACCCGGCCCGCGCCCGGCCGGTACGGGATGCACGACCTGGTCCGGGCGTACGCGGCCGGCCAGGCCGAGCGCACGGACCCGCCGGCGGATCGACGGGCGGCGCTCGGCCGGCTGAGCGAGTGGTACCTGCGCTGGGCGGAGGCGGCGGCCGACGTCCTGTACGCGCAGCGGCTGCGCCCCCCGGTGGACCGGCCGTCCGGGCCCGCGCCTGAGCCGGCGCCGTTCGACCTCACCGCCCCGGCGGAGCTCGAAGCGGGGCCGCTGGCCTGGATCGAGGCCGAGCGGGCAAACCTCGCCGCGGTGGTTCGCCGCGCCGCGACCGACGGGCCCCGGCGAACCGCCTGGCTGCTCGCGGATGTCCTGCGGGGCTACTACTGGTCGAGGGTGAGCCGGTCCGACTGGGCCGAGACCGCCGGGTGGGCGTTGACCGCCGCCGAGGCGGAGGGCGACCCGGCGGCGCAGGCGTTGGCTCACATCAGCCTCGGTGATCTCGCCAGCCGGTCGGACGACTCGGCGGAGGCGCTGGCTCACTACGAGCGCGCGGACGGCTTCGCCGGTGAAGCTGGATGGCATCTCGGCCGGGCCGCCGCGCTCGGCAAGATGGGCCTGCGGTACGTCGACACCGGCCGGCCACGGCAGGCCGCCGACTGCTACGCGCGGGCCCTGTCGTTGTGCGATGACGACGACCCGTTCGGCCCGGCGCTGCTGCACGGCTTCCTGAGCTCGGTGTGCCGGGAGCTCGGCCGCCTGGACGAGGCGGTCGCCCACTGCGAGCAGGCCCTGTCCCGCTTCCGCGGCGCCGGCGCCCGGCACGGCGAGATGGCCGCGCTGGAGGAGCTCGGCCACCTGATGCTCGAACGGGGCCGGCTGCCGGAGGCGAGGCAGCACCTCACCCGGAGCCTGGAGCTGCGGCGGGCGCTCGGCGACCGGGGAAACGAGGCCTCGACCCTGCGGATCCTCGCGGCCGTCCACCGGGAGGCGGGCGACCTCGACCGGGCGCTCGAGCTGGCCGCCGAGGCCACCGCGCTGGCGCGGGAGGTGGCCGACCGGCGGATCCACGCGGAGGCGCTGAACACCATGGGCTCGATCCGGCTGCGTACCGGGGATGCCGAGCGCGCGGTCGACGAGCACCGGCGGGCGCTCGATCTGGCTGCCGGCGAGGGCTACCGGTACACGGAGGTGGAGTCGCTGCTCGGTCTGGTCGAGGCGCACCGGACGCTCGGCCGCATGGATCAAGCCCGGACGCACGCCCAGGCCGCGCTGCAGATCAGCCGCGAGGTGGGCTTCACGCGGCTGGAGGCCAGAGCGCTCCAGTCGCTGGGGCGGGCCGGTCCGGGACCGACTGGTGACGGTCCCGGGCCCGGCCCGCCCACCCCCGGTGCTAGAAGAGCGAAATGATCACGACGACCTTGGCGATGAAGCCCAGGGCCGTGACGGACTCCCAGACCAGGTCGCTCACGTCGACGTCCGACCTGACCCGCCAGTTCCAGGTGCCGCTGCTCTGTATCTCGTTCCAATGCTGGGCCAGGTCGTTGCTGGCGCCTTGTACGGCCCAGGTCTTGGTACGCCCGTCGGCGTCGTCGGGATGCGCCAGGCTGGCCAGATCGGCCCCCATCTTGAACGTGAACACCTTGCCGGACGGGACGGAGACGGTCCAGACCAGCCCGACGATGTAGGACGGCACGCCCGCGTTGTGCAGGCGGCCCCGGAACTCCCACGCCCCGCCGGACGAGACCCGTAGCGTGGACCAGCCGGACACCCCGCCGCTGAGGTTGATGTTGTTGGCGGTGGAGAGCAGGTACGCACCGGCCTGCCCCTGCGGCCCGACCTCCCACCAGCCGGCCCAGCCCGAGGTGCTCGGCGACCACGCCGCCGTGTAGGTGCCCGTGTTGGCGTCGATGCCGAAGACGTCGAGGTGATCCCGGTCCCGGACGGTCCCGTAGACCGACGTCCCCGCCGCGGCGGTCATGGCGCCGATCTGCCACCAGCCCTGGTAGGCCGCGCCGTTGTCCGAGGAAGCGGTGAAGACCTTGCCGTCGGATCTGACCGCGAAGACGTCGATGAAGTCGGGGCGCCGGACGCTGGCGAACACCGTCGAGCCCGACCGCGGGCGGACGTCCCCGACCCGGCTGATGGGCGACCAGCGATCGCCGTTCGCGCGGAGGTCCCAGACGGAGGTGATCACGTCGTTGATCAGCCATCCCGTCGACCGGGCGACCGTGAAGATATCGATCTTGTTTGGATGGCGGGCCACCGGGAAGACGCTGGAGCCGGCGGTCACCGTGTACGACCCCATGCTGAACGCCTGCCAGGGCTGCCAGCCGGCCCCCGGGAGGAACCGGGTCGTGACGATGTCGGCGTTGGTGTCCACGGTGAAGATGTCGATGTAGCCGCCCGAGCGGAACACGCCGAAGACCGTCGTGTTCGCCCGCACCGTCGTGCCGTCCAGCCGCGTCCAGGCGACCCACCCCGTGCTGGGTCGCCAGTTCGCGGTGTACACCTTCTTGTCGGAGCCGACCGCGAAGATGTCGATCTGGTTCTGGCTCACCGAGGTCACGGCGTGGACGCTGGTGTTGGGTGCCACGGTCAGATCACCGATCCGCCACCAGCCGGCCCACTGCGTGCCGTTGCTCGGATTCCAGGCGGCCGAGTACACCTTGTGATCGGTGCCCACGGCGAAGATGTCGAGCTGGTCCTTCGCGCGCGACACCCCGTACACGGACGTGCCCGGCGCGGCGACCCCACCGTTGAGCTGCGCCCAGCGATGCCAGCCGTCGGTGTGGTCCGGCTTCCACGCCGCGGTGTAGATCCGCTGGCCGGCGTCCACGCCGAAGACGTCCATGACGTTGCGGTCCCGTACGACGGCGGAGACCACCGGCCCTGGAGTCCCGGCCGGCAGCTCATCGGCCGCGGCCGCCGCCGGCCCCACCCGGCCGGCGGGGGCCGGTGCCGCGCCGCGCTTCGCCGCCGGCATCCGCTCGACGAGCGTCGCGCTGCCCGTCGGGCCGGACGGTGGTGTGGCGGGAGCGTCGCCCGCCCAGGTCTGCGGACTGACCGCGGTGAAGCTGGCGATGGCGGCGACGGCCATCACGGTGGCCACGGCGAGGCGCCATGGCGGTCTGCGTCGGATCGGTCCGGTCATTACTGGCTCCGTCCCTGGTGCGGGCAGTTACACGCGCACCGTACGGCGCCGGTTTCACAGGGTTCTCACACCGTTTTCATCTGGTCGCGGCGGCTCACGAGGCGCCCGCCGGGAATGCGGCGGGCGCCTCCGGGCGACTCACTTCCAGGATGGTTTGTTCGTCCGGATGGCCTGCTCGCGCCGCCTCGTCGCGTCGGTGACGTCGGCGCCGCCGGCGGACGCCACGGCGGCCGGGAGCACCGCCGGGTTGACCCCACCGCTGCTCGTCACGAAGCCGACCACGTCGAGGACGACGTGGGTGAGCTGGCTGGTGAAGACCGAGATGCCGGCCTGCACCGAGCCCGCCGGCTCGTCGCCGCTGGCCGTGAACACGAAGTTGGACAGGTTCTGGTTGGCGGGGTAGTTGAGGCTGGAGACGCCGGGGCGCGCGCCGCCGTACGGGTAGACGGTCAGGTAGCCGGCGAGGACCTGGCCGGTCACCGTGGCGTTCAGCAGCACCGCGTCCGGAAAGAACGCGAGGTCGCCGAGGTTGACGTGCATGGTCTGGCCCTTGGACAGCCGGCCCGCGCTGTCCAGGACCGGTGGGTTGAGGATCCGTGCCCGGCCGGCGGCGGAGCGGGTATCGACCACGCGCGTCGGGATGATCGGCACGGTGGTGTTGGAGTTGAAGTCCGTGTGTACCCGGTGGGAGAGGGTCTGGGTCGGGTACTGGACCGAGACCCACGGGATGCCGAGCCGGTCGGCGCTGAGCGAGCCGGCCGGTGCCTCGTCGTAGAGCGAGTCACCGAGCGGCACGAGACGCAGCGCCGGGCCGGCCTCGCGGGCGGTCGGCTCCTCGAACGTGTTGGACAGCTCCAGCGTCGGGCTGTTGGGGCTGTGGGTGGTGAGGCCGGTCCTGTTCTGGGCGTTGTTGGCCCGTCCCTGGAGGACCGGCTGACCGTCGTCGGCCCGCGCCGGCGTCGCGGCCACCGCACCCGCGACGCCGGCGCCCGCGACGCCGGCCGCCAGCGTGCCCGCTCGGCGCAGCAACCGCCGGCGGTCGGTGGGCTCGTCGATTTCTGCCATGCCACTACCTCCCGTGGTATGAAGCCCACGCGTGTGAGCCTCGGACTCCTCGCGGGGGAGTCGTGGGCATGCCACGCAGGACACGGGCGCGGGAGGGGTATCCCGCGATGGCCCGTGCCCTCCCCCGTGGGGGCGTCAGTCGATCAGGCGCCCGCTGGTATCCAGATCAGCATCGGCTGGGGTTGTCTGCTAGCGGGTCGCTGCCGTAAACAACGGGTCGTTTGTGGCGGAATCAAGAACAAAACAGGTTAAAATGCCGACCTAGCCTCGGCGGTACTTCTCCCACCACGTGAAGGCCGTGCGGTAGGCCGTGGGGGTGTCGTCCGCGGCGTGGTTGGCCAGGCCGTTCCGGCCGAAGTAGTAGTCGTGGATCTGGTTGCGGGCGGCCTGGGCCAGGTCGGGGTCGGAGACGGCGGCGGCGTGGATGTGGTACGGCCAGTCGCCCTGCGACGGGTTGCGCAGCCAGGCGGCGAAGCCGACGGTGCGAAGGGCCCGCACGGTCTCCCAGCGCTGTGCCGTCGTCAGGCTCGTCACCGAGACGTCGACGACTCCACCGCCGTCGTGAGTGCCGGCGGAGCTGGGGTTGGCGGAGGTGTAGGAGCCCTGGGAGAGCACGATGCTCCACGACAGCATGGCGTCGGCGGCGGTCAGCATGTTGCGGGTGCGGGTGTTCACCCGCCGGCCGCCGTACGTGTCGGTGCGCGAGCCGGTGGACACCGCCCTGCTCACGGTGTACCTGCCGTCGCCGAGCGCGGTCAGCGACGTGGGTCCGGGAATGCCGTTGGCGTCGAGGCCCGAGTAGCCCAGGGACCGCTGCCAGGCGGCGTAGGCGGAGATCGTCGAGGTGCCGAAGTGCCCGTCGATGGCGCCGGAGGAGAGCAGGCCTTCGGCGTTCAGCGCCCGCTCCACCTCGAGGACGTGGCTGGCCGCCCCGGGGGTGAGCCCGGTGTCGGCCTTGGGGGGATCGACCTGGGCGGCGAGGAGCACCAGCTCCATGTCGACGGCTGGCAGCGCGGCGGCCTTCGTGGCGGAGAGCGTGCTCGCGCCGGCGGCGACCGCCGCGACCGCGGCACCCCGGGTGAGCAACCACCGGCGGGTCATCAGGACTGGCGACTCCATCACGAGCTCCGTTCTGTATTCACCAACGCGGATGGACGGAAATCTACAGCTCCGACATCGACGTTGGCAAAAACTTTCTACGGGCGAGTGCCAGTGTGGACAGTCCGGCGGCGAGGAACAGGGCGGCGAGCACGGCCCACCCGGCCGGGCCGTGGTCGATCGCGGTCGCGGTGACCACCAGCGGCGCGAGCATCGAGCCCAGCGCGGCACCGGTCTGGCTGACGCCCTGGTAGGCGCCGGCGTTGTCCGGGTCGGCGAGCTCGAAGGCGAGGGTCCAGCTGCCCGCCTCGGAGAAGACCTCGGCGAGGCTGTGTGCCACGGTCGCGAGCGCCAGCACCGTCACGACGACCGCGACGCCGCCCGAGGTGGCGGCGGCGTAGAGCCCGCAGGCGAGGGCGAGCAGCGCGCCCGCGCGGGCGACCGACCGCCCGGCCGCGGGAAGGTCACGCGCGCCGCGCGCCGCCCAGACCTGGAGCAGCGACACGATCACGGTGTTGGTCGCGAGGAGCGCCGCGACGGTCACCGCCGGCGCCGCCGTCCAGCCGGCCACCCACAGGGGTACACCCACGGTCAGCATGCCGAACTGCATGGTCATGACCGCGTTGAGCGCGGTGGCGGTGAGGTAGGTGCGGTCGCGCAGCGGGGAGCGCCGCCGGCGTTCCGCCTCGACTGGGGCGATCCGGCCCGGCGCGGTGAGCCGGCGCAGGGAGAGCGCGGAGACGAACAGCAGCGCCGCGGTCGACGCCATCGCCAGCAGGTACGCGGGTCTGGTGCCGATCGCGAGGGCCACCGCGGCGAGCCCCGTGCCGAGGCCGATGAAGCAGTTCATGACCACGCGGAGGCGGGCGCGCACCTCGACCCGGTCCGGGCCGGTGAAGCTCTGCGCGATCATCGTGGACAGCGCGGTCCGCTGCATGGCCTGCTGGCCCACCGCGGCGCAGGCGACGGCGACGAAGGCGATGGGGGTGCTGACGGCGAGGTACGCCAGCAGCGCGAGGGCCTGGCCGGCGGTGGTGACCAGCAGGACCCGCCGGGCGCCGACCACGCCGGCCAGGTAGCCCGCGCCCAGTGACGCGCCGACGGCGACGGCGCCGGCGATCGTGAGCCCGAGACCGACCGTGGTCGGGGTGAGACCGGCGACGCGGGTGAAGAACAGCACGCTGACGCTGAAGAACACGCCCCGGGAGAGGGCGGCCGACATCGTCGACCAGGTCAGCGCGCGGGCGACCGGGTCCTCTGGGCGAAGGGTGCGCCGCACCCAACCCGCCGCCCCCCGGGCGGCTCGCGACGACAAGCACGCCAACAGTTGTCGCAGGTGCCTGGCCGGCCGCACCAACGATGTAGCGTTTTGCTTCATGGTGCGGTACGAGCTGGTCGGCATGGACCTGGCCGACGTGCGGTTCGCGGTGTCACCGCTCAACGAGCTGGTCCTGTCGCTGCGGGCGTGGCGCGACCCGGGCCGGTTTCCGCTGCACCTGCGCTGGCTGCACGCCCTGGAGGAGGCGCGCGGCGGCCTCGACGAGGCCACGCTGTTCGCGCTGACCAACGCCCGGCTGTGGACCCCGGACTTTCTCAATCCGCGCCCGTACTCGCCGCTGACCCGCATCGACGACGAGCTCGACCGGCTGGCCGGCACCGACCCGGCGACCGTGCGGCGCGACCTGCGGGCCGTCCACGGCACCGGCCCGCTCCCGCCACCGCTGCGCGGCTCCGCGCCGCGCGTGCTCGCCCGCGTCCTCGACGCGCTCCAGGAGTACTGGCGGCGTTGCTTCGAGCCGTACTGGCCCCGGATGCGGGCACTGCTCGAAGGCGACGTCACCTACCGGGGACGGCAGATCGCGCAGCACGGGCTGGCGGCGATGTTCGCCGACCTGTCGGGCACGGTCCGCCTGGTCGGCAACGTCGTCGAGGTGCGGCTCCGCTCCAAACTGGACTATGCCCGCCCGACCACCGGCGGCCTGACCCTGGTGCCCACGCTGTGGACCACCAACGCGTCGACGCCCATCTCCGCGGACGAGCCACCGATGATCCTGTACGGCGCGCGCGGGCTCGCCACCCTGTGGGAGCCGCAGGCGCTGCCCGCGCCCGGCACCCTCGCCGCGATCCTCGGCGTCACCCGGGCCGGGCTGCTCGTCCACCTCGAGACGCCGGCCTCCTCCACCGAGCTGGCCCGCTCGGCTCGGCGTCACCACCACGGCGGTCAACCAGCACCTGCGGACACTGCGCGACGCCGGGTTACTGGTCAGCGCGCGGCACGGCCGCTCGGTCCTGTACCACCGCTCGGATCTCGGTGACCAACTGACCGGCCGCGACGGCTCCACGACATAGATGATCCCTTCGGTCGATAGGCATCACGCGGAGTGGACGTGAAGAATCCTCGGCCATGGATTCGGTGCTGACCCAGGTGCTCCTGCCCGTCGCCCTCGGGATCGTCATGCTCGGGCTGGGGCTCGGCCTTGTCGTCGCCGACTTCCGGCGCGTCGTGGCGTTTCCCAAAGTGGTGGTCGTCGCGCTGGTCTGCCAGGTGGTGCTGCTACCCGTGGTGTGCTTCGGCCTGGTGCTGGCGCTGGACCTGTCACCCGTGCTCGCGGTGGGCATGATGCTGCTCGCCGCTTCGCCCGGCGGCACCACGGCCAACCTCTACAGCCACCTCTTCGGCGGCAACGTGGCCCTCAACGTCACCCTCACCGCGGTCAACTCGGTGCTCGCGGTCTTCACGCTGCCCATCGTGGTCAACCTTTCCCTGGACCACTTCCTGAGTGGAACGGGGCAGGTCGGCCTGCAGTTCGACAAGGTGCTGCAGGTCTTCGCCATCGTGTTGGTGCCGGTCGCGTTGGGCATGCTGATCAGGTCGCGCCGGCGTGAGTTCGCCGAGCGCATGCAGCGCCCCGTGCGGATCCTGTCGGTCGCCGTGCTGGTCCTCGTGATCACCGGCCTGATCATCCAGGAGCGGGACAACCTGGCCGACTCCTTCGGCTCGGCCGGCTTGGCGGCCTTGGCCTTCAACCTGATCAGCCTCACCGTCGGATACCTCGCGCCGCGACTGGCCAAGGTCGGCCGTCCCGAGTCGGTGGCGGTGGCCATGGAGGTCGGCATCCACAATGGAACGCTGGCGATCGTCATCGCGACGACGCTGCTCAACAGCACCGAGATCGCGGTGCCGGCGGCCGTCTACAGCCTCATCATGTTCTTCACCGCGGCCGGATTCGGTTACCTGGTCCGCCCCCGGACCGCCGAGAAAGCGGAGGTGGGCGGCTGACCACGCCGGGCGGTCGGGGCTGGCCCGAGGGAGGACCAACCCCGACCGGCGGTCGAACTCCGCTTTGTCAGCGGGCGAGAGCCTGGCCCTGCTTGTCGGTGAACTTGCCGACGATGATCATGACGAGGTCGATCAGCACCCAGATGCCCAGGCCGCCGAACGTCACGATCTGCAGGATGGCGGTGCCGACCTTGCCGACGTAGAAGCGGTGGGCGCCGAGCGCTCCCAGGAAGATGCACAGGAGGAGGGCGACCAGCCAGGTCTTCTGCCCAGTCGCGGTGGTCGTAGCGGTGCTCACAGGTATCCCTTTCGATGAATGGTCGTCAGCGGGCCCGGGACCGTCGTAGCTTGCCGGCGCGCGGTCACCGATAGATCCTTGCCACCCGGCGGACGGCATATTAGCCACAACCAGCGCAGCGTGCTGCCCCGTATTCTGTCCACTTTGGGGCAGCCGCTGACAGCCACCGCATCGAGGCGACTCTCGGTCCGCCTCGCGGAGGGAGATCGTGAATCAGTCCAGGGCGCGTGCCGACGTCGTGGTGCTCACCGCCACCACGACCGAATACAACGCGGTCCGTCCTCATCTGGTGGAGCTGACGGAGTTTCACCATCGGGGGACCCTTTTCGAGATCGGTACGCTTCGCGACAGCGCCTGCCGGGTCGCGCTGGCGATCACCGGCGATGGCAACCAGACCGCCGCGACGCTGACCGAGCGGGCGAGCGCACTGTTCGACCCGAAGGCGATGCTGTTCGTCGGCGTGGCCGGCGCGCTGAGGGATGACGTCACCCTCGGCGACGTGGTGGTCGGGACCTGGGTCTACAACCACCACAGCGGCAGGCAGACGCCGGACGGGTTTCGCCCGAGGGTGCGCAGCTGGGAAGGCGCGCACCACCTGCTCCAGCTGGCCCACCACATCGAGCGCACCGGCTCGTGGAAATCGCTGTTGCCCGAGCCGCGAGACGCGCCGTCGCCGGCGGTGCGGTTCGCTCCGATCGTCGCCGGCGAGGTCCTCCAGGACGGTGACGTGGAGGCGATCCGGGCCCGGTACGACGACGCGGCCGCGGTCGACATGGAAGACTCCGGAGTGCTGCGCGCGGACCACCTGGGCGGTGTGCGTCTGGCGCTCACCATCCGCGGCATCAGCGACCGCGCCGACGGCACCAAGACCGAGACCGACGCCTGGCAGCCGAGGGCCGCCGCCCACGCCGCCGCTTTCGCCATGGCGCTGATCGGATCCTTCAGCCGCGTGCGGGCGGATGTCGAAGCCCGCGAACGATGGCGCGCGCGGGTCACCCGCCGCCGCCTCGCGATCGCGGCGGCCGTTTCGCTGCTGGTGTTCGGGATGGTCGCGCACTACGCCATCCGCCTCGCCCTCGAAGAGTTCTACGGGGCGCTCGGGGCCGAGGCGAGCGAGCTGCCGATCGGCGTCTTCGACATGATAGGGCCGCTCCTTTTCGTGACGGCCTTGTTCGTCACCGTCGCCGCCATCGCGCTGGCCGCCCTCGTCGCCGGTGCCGCGCTGCTGCCCGCGAGCGAGCCGACCCGCGCCGCCATCCCCGGCGCCGCCCTCGCCGCCATGTCCTGCCTGACGATCTTCGGCGGCTTGGCGTTCGCGCCGGACGGCTTGGGGCGGACGCTGGCGGCGCTGGTGGTCGGGATGCTCTTCCTCGGGCTCACCGGTCGCGCCGGTAGGCAGAAGCCGTGGCACATCCTCGGTGGTGTCGGAGTCGGCGCGGCGACCCTCGTGGTCCTCCTCAGCCTGGCCGGCGCCACCAACAGATGGCTCCCCGGGCCATGGCCGATCGTGCTGTTCTTCGCCGGCGTGGCCGTGGCGATGGCCGCTCTCGGGCTGTGGACCCGCGGCGAGATACGCCGCCACCGGCG
>Ga0214467_1000149_pt1 | contig 19882 bp, 19 predicted proteins | sample RVTome_8_FD_187339 | JGI IMG/M metagenome (GOLD analysis project Ga0214467, IMG submission 187339) | Soil microbial communities from uranium-contaminated site in the Upper Colorado River Basin, Wyoming, United States - RVT160D0 HiSeq ...
CGGTGGCGGCCCTGACGGTACCCATGGCAGCGCTGGCGTCGCTGCGCGTGCTGGACCATGCCTCGGACCGCACCCAGCCACCGATCGCGCCGGTTTCCGCGGAGATCGTCCGGCCGGCGGCGCCCGCTGCCGAGACGGACAGTGATCAGCGACACGGGCAGGGCGGCGGCGTGCGGCTGGCCGCGAAGGTGTTACCGTGGAATCCCGTGGATGGCGCGATCAACACTTGATCAACGCTAGTCCGCAAGACCGGACGGACTATCCCACGGGAGCTGGCCTTGGCCCCATCAGCACGGACGACCAGGCACATTTTCGTCACGGGGGGCGTCGCCTCCTCGCTTGGCAAGGGCCTCACCGCCTCCAGCCTCGGAAATCTGCTCACCGCGCGCGGGCTGCGCGTCGTGATGCAAAAGCTGGACCCGTATCTCAACGTCGATCCCGGCACGATGAACCCGTTCCAGCACGGCGAGGTCTTCGTGACCGACGACGGTGCGGAGACGGACCTCGACGTCGGCCACTACGAGCGGTTCCTCGATAGGGATCTCTCCGGGAAGGCCAACGTCACCACCGGCCAGATCTACTCGGCGGTGATCGCCAAGGAGCGGCGCGGCGAGTACCTGGGCGACACCGTCCAGGTCATCCCGCACATCACCAACGAGATCAAGGCCCGCATCCGGGCGATGGCCGCGCCCGACGAGGACGGCCGCACGGCCGACGTGGTGATCACCGAGGTGGGCGGCACGGTCGGTGACATCGAGTCGCTGCCGTTCCTGGAGGCGATCCGGCAGGTGCGCCACGAGATCGGCCGGGACAACTGCTTCTACCTGCACGTCTCGCTGGTGCCCTACCTCGCGCCGTCGGGCGAGCTCAAGACCAAGCCGACCCAGCATTCGGTCGCCCAGCTGCGCAACATCGGTATCCAGCCGGACGCGATCGTGTGCCGCTCCGACCGCGAGATCCCCGACAAGCTCAAGCACAAGCTCTCGCTGTACTGCGACGTCGACCGCGAGGCCGTGATCGCCGCGCCGGACGCGCCGAGCATCTACGACATCCCCAAGGTGCTGCACCGCGAGGGCCTCGACGCGTACGTGGTGCGCCGTCTCAACCTCTCCTTCCGCGACGTCGACTGGGCCAGCTGGGACGACCTGCTGCAGCGCGTGCACCACCCCCAGCACACGATCACGGTGGCGATCGTCGGCAAGTACGTCGACCTGCCCGACGCGTACCTGTCGGTGAGCGAGGCCATCCGCGCCGCCGGCTTCGGCCACCGCGCCCGGGTGCTGCTGCGCTGGGTGCCCAGCGACGACTGCGTCAGCGCCTCCGGCGCGGCCACGGCCCTGGCCGGCGTCGACGGCATCGTGATCCCCGGCGGCTTCGGCGTGCGCGGCATCGAGGGCAAGATCGGAGCCAGCCGGTACGCGCGGGAGAACGGCATCCCGATCCTCGGCCTCTGCCTCGGCCTGCAGTGCATGACCATCGAGGTGGCCCGGCACCTGGCCGCGCTCGACGGGGCCAACTCGCTGGAGTTCGACGAGGAGGCCAAGCACCCGGTCATCGCCACCATGGCCGACCAGGAGGACATCGTGGCCGGCAAGGGCGACCTGGGCGGCACGATGCGGCTGGGCGCCTACCCGGCGCAGCTGGCCGAGGGCTCGATCGTGGGGGAGGCGTACGGCACCGACGAGGTGAGCGAGCGCCACCGCCACCGGTACGAGGTCAACAACGCCTACCGTGAGGCCCTCACCAAGGCCGGCCTGCGCATCTCCGGCACGTCGCCGGACGGGCGGCTGGTCGAGTTCGTCGAGCTCGACCCGGCGCTGCACCCGTTCTTCGTGGCCACCCAGGCGCACCCGGAGCTCAAGAGCCGCCCGACGCGGCCACACCCGCTGTTCGCCGCGTTCGTGAAGGCCGCGGTGACCTACTCCCAGGCCGACCAGCTGCCGGTCGAGCTGCCTTCGCCGGAGGCGCCGGCGCCCGCTCCGGCCCGCGCCCCGCGCAACTCGCGCTCCGGCTCGGGCTCCGGCTCGGGCTCGGGCTCGGCCGCCTCGGCCAAGCCGGCGACCACGGCCGCCAAGTCGTGACCGCTTCGCACACCTACGAGGTACGGGCACAGCACGAACGCTTCCGGGGACCGGTCTTCCGGGTGGTCACCGACGAGGTGGTGATGCCCGGCGGCGAGGTGGTCGACCGCGACTACCTGCAGCACGTGGGCGCCGTCGGCGTGGTCGCGATCGACGACGACCGGCAGGTGGTGCTGATCCGCCAGTACCGGCACGCGGTGCGCCGCCACCTGTGGGAGATCCCGGCCGGCCTCTCCGACGTACCCGGGGAGGCGCTGCACGACGTGGCCGCGCGCGAGCTGGCCGAGGAGACCGACCTGGTGGCCGGGCGGCTGGAGCACCTGCTGGAGCTGCACACCACGCCCGGCTGCTCGAACGAGCGGATCCGCCTCTACCTGGGTCGTGACCTGCGCGCCGCGCCCGACTCGGGCTACGAGCGCCACGACGAGGAGGCGGAGCTGGAGGTGCGGAGGTTTCCGCTGGCCGAGGCCGTGTCGATGGCCCTGGCCGGCGAGATCACCAACGGCCCGACGGTGGCCGGCATCCTGGCCGCCTCCCACGTGCTGTCCCAGTAGCGCCGAGAGCACACGCGGGCAAGCGGCCGCGGTCCGTGGAGACCGTAGCCGCTTGCCCGAAGCTGGTTGGGAAAGCTGGTCAGCTGTCCCGCAGGACGCGTCCCTGTGCGTCGGTGCCGCCGTTGACCAGGATCAGGATCCCGTCGATCAGGCCCCACAGGCCGCCGAGGCCGCAGGTGAGGACGCCGACGAGGAGCTGGCCGACGGCCAGGCCGGTGTGACCCGTGTAGAAGCGGCCCACGCCGAAGGTGCCCAGGAAGATGCCCAGCAGGCCGGCGACGAGCTTGCTCTTGTCCGAGTACACGACGCCCGGCTGCCCGTACGCGCCCTGCGGCTGCCCGTACTGGGGCTGGCCGTACTGGGGCGGCTGCTGCCCGTACTGGGGCTGCTGCCCGTACTGCGGCTGCTCAGGGTATTGCGGAGGAGTGGTCATGAGCGCAGACCCTAGTGACACCAGCGGATTGTGTCGGGCGCAGGGTCCACTCTGTGAGACGGTAGGCTGAGAAAAGTGTCCGATCGGGTAGGGCCGGTGGCTGACAGACCGTCAGTTTGGGTATCCACCGGCTGTCATCATGTCGCCTGATCCCGGAAACCGACCGGCCCTAGACTGCCGCCGACGGCGGCCCCAGCCGCGAGCGACGCGGCGCCGACCGGCGGTGCGCCGCGCGGCGACAGCAGCCGACGAGAGTGGTGACAGAGCGTGACAGCGGCGCTGGATCGCGGCGGCAATGGGGCCGCTGCGGCCGTAGCCCGGGCGACGCCGCCCCGGGGAAAGGTACTGGCAACGTGAAGGTCGGAATCCCACGCGAGGTGAAGAACCACGAGTACCGCGTGGCGATCACCCCGGCGGGCGTCAACGAGTTCGCCCGCGCGGGTCACGAGGTCTACGTCGAATCCGGCGCCGGCCTCGGGTCCTCCATCACCGACGAGGAGTTCGCCGCGGCGGGCGCGCGGATCCTGCCCACGGCGGACGACGTGTGGGGCACCGCGGAGCTGGTGCTGAAGGTCAAGGAGCCGATCGCCGAGGAGCACCACCGCATGCGGCCCGGTCAGGTGCTGTTCACGTACCTGCACCTCGCGGCCTCCAAGGAGTGCACCGACGCGCTCCTGGACCGCAAGGTGACCGGCATCGCGTACGAGACGGTGGAGACCCCCGACCGGGCGCTCCCGCTGCTCGCCCCGATGTCCGAGGTGGCCGGGCGGCTCGCGCCGCAGGTGGGGGCGTACCACCTGATGCGCTCCGGCGGCGGCCGCGGCGTGCTGATGGGCGGCGTCTCCGGCGTGTACGCGGCGAAGGTCGTGGTCATCGGCGCCGGCGTCTCCGGCATGAACTCGGCGGCGATCGCGCTCGGCATGCAGTCCGAGGTGCTGCTGCTCGACCGCAACATCAACAAGCTCCGCTCGGCCGACGCGATCTACCAGGGGCACCTGCAGACGGTCGCCTCCAACGCCTACGAGGTGGAGCGCGCGGTCCTGGACGCGGACCTGGTGATCGGCGCGGTGCTGGTGCCCGGCGCGAAGGCCCCGACGCTCATCTCCAACGAGCTCGTCTCGCGGATGAAGCCGGGCAGCGTGCTGGTCGACATCTCCATCGACCAGGGCGGCTGCTTCGAGGACTCGCGCCCGACCACGCACGCCGACCCGGTGTACAAGGTGCACGACTCGGTCTTCTACTGCGTGGCCAACATGCCCGGCGCGGTGCCGCACACCAGCACGTACGCGCTGACCAACGTCACCCTGCCCTACGCGCTGGAGCTGGCCAACCACGGCTGGCGCGAGGCGCTGCGCAGCGACCCGGCGCTCGCGCTCGGGCTCAACACGCACGACGGCCACGTCACCTACGGCCCGGTGGCCGAGGCGCACGGGATGGCTTCGCTCTCGTTGCGGGAGGTGCTCGCCTGAGCGAGCTGGCCAAGGCGGTGCGCACGTATCTGGACCACCTGACGGTCGAGCGTGGGCTGTCGGCGAACACGCTCACCTCGTACCGGCGGGATCTGGACCGGTATGTGGAGACGCTGACCGCGAGTGGCGTGACCGGCCTGGAGTCGGTCACGCCCGGCCATGTGGCCGGGTACGTCGCGGCGCTGCGCGGTGGCGACCCCGGCTTCGCCGGCAGCTCGGACACGGCTCATCCTCCGCTTTCCCCCGCGTCCGTGGCCCGCGCGGTGAGTGCGGTGCGCGGCCTGCACCGCTTCGCGATGCGCGAGGGCCTGGTGCCCGGCGACGCGAGCCGCGACGTGCGCCCGCCGGTCCCGCCCCGCCGGCTACCCAAGGCGCTCGATGTGTCCGATGTGGAACGCTTGCTCGCGGCCGCCGGCGAGGCCAGCGCTCTGGAGGTACGCGACCGCGCGCTGCTGGAGTTCCTCTACGGCACCGGGGCGCGCATCTCCGAGGCGGTGGGCGCCGCCATCGACGACATCGACCTCGACGAGGGGACCGCGCTGCTGCACGGCAAGGGCGGGCGCACGCGGCTGGTGCCCGTGGGCGGATACGCGTGCACCGCGCTGCGCACCTACCTCACCGGCGCGCGGATCGAGCTCGCCGCCGCCGGCCGGGGCACGCCGAGGGTCTTCCTCAACGCCCGCGGCGGACCGCTGTCGCGCCAGAGCGCGTGGACCATCCTGCACCGCACCGCCGCCCGCGCGGGGCTGCCGGTGGAAGGGCCGCGGGCGGTTTCGCCGCACACGCTCCGTCACTCGTACGCGACGCATCTGCTGGACGGCGGCGCCGACGTACGGGTCGTGCAGGAGCTGCTGGGCCACGCGTCGGTGACCACCACCCAGGTGTACACATTGGTGACGGTCGAACGGTTGCGCGAGGTGTACGCCACGGCGCATCCCCGGGCGCGCTAGCTTCACCTGCGCGGCCTCGACCGGCAGTCTTGCTATCGTGCCGTGGGCCACTGTGGCCGTGTCCACCACCACGGCCGCGCGTTGGTTAGTGTGGAGCGGCCGCCCACGGCCGGAGTGTCGCCCCGGTCCTGAGCAGGGAGTGGCGTACAGTCGGGCAACGGCCCGGGCTCGTTGGCGGCGCAGCGGGGGTTCGGTCGGCTCCGGCGCCGAGCAGTCGTCGGGAGGGGGCGCACAAGGCCATGGCTGGTAACGGTGAGCGGGTCGAGTCCTGGACCTCGACGCTGCGCGCAGAGCAGCACGCGATGGACCTGGGCGCCGAGCTCGGCCCAGCCGACCCCGCAGCGTACACGATGCGCAGGCCCATCCCCGAGCCCATGCCCGCCGACCGCCATGGCCCCGCGCGCATCATCGCGCTGGCCAACCAAAAGGGCGGCGTCGGCAAGACGACCAGCACGATCAACCTGGGCGCGGCCCTCGCCGAGTACGGGCGCAAGGTGCTGCTCGTCGACTTCGACCCGCAGGGCGCGCTCTCCGTCGGCCTCGGCGTCAACCCGCACAACCTCGACCTGTCCGTCTACAACCTGCTGATGCAGGACGACGTGACCGCCGAAGACGTGCTCATCAAGACCGACGTGGCCGGCCTCCACCTGCTCCCGGCCAACATCGACCTCTCCGCCGCCGAGATCCAGCTGGTCAACGAGGTCGCGCGGGAGATGGCACTCGCGCGGGTGCTGCGGTCGGTGCGCAAGGAGTACGACTACATCCTCATCGACTGCCAGCCCTCGCTCGGCCTGCTCGCCATCAACGCGTTGACCGTCTCGCACGGCGTGCTGATCCCGCTGGAGTGCGAGTTCTTCAGCCTGCGGGGCGTGGCGCTGCTGCTCGACACCATCGACAAGGTGCGCGAGCGGCTCAACTTCGACCTGGAGCTCGAGGGCATCCTCGCCACCATGTACGACAGCCGCACCACCCACTGCCGCCAGGTGCTGCAGCGCGTGGTCGAGGCATTCGGCGACAAGGTGTACCAGACCGTGATCACCAAGACGGTCAAGTTCCCCGAGTCGACGGTGGCCGGCGCGCCGATCACCACGCTCGACCCGGCCTCGTCGGGCGCGCGCAACTACCGGCAGCTGGCCCGCGAGGTCATCGCCGCACAGGCGGAGAGGTAGCCTCCCGGGCGATGACGTCGACCGTGGAATACGGTCAGGTGGTGGATGAGTCGGTCGTCGAGGTTCCCAGTGGGAAGTTCACCGTGCGGCTCGCCAACTTCACCGGACCCTTCGACCTGCTCCTCCAGCTGATCGGCAAGCACAAGCTGGACGTGACCGAGGTGGCGTTGCACCAGGTCACAGACGAGTTCATCGCGTACATCCGGGCGATGGGCGACGACTGGGACCTCGACGAGGCCAGCGAGTTCCTGATCATCGCGGCCACGCTGCTCGACCTCAAGGCCGCCCGCCTCCTGCCCGCCGCCCAGGTCGAGGACGAGGAAGACCTCGCACTGCTGGAGGCCCGCGACCTGCTCTTCGCGCGGCTGTTGCAGTACAAGGCCTTCAAGGAGGCGGCCGCCCACATCTCCGCGATGGAGACCGCCGGCGCCCGCCGCTACCCCCGCGCGGTCGCCCTCGAAGCCCGCTACGCCGACGCCCTGCCCGACCTCGTGCTCGGCATCGGCCCCGACCGCCTGCTCCGCCTCGCCATCAAGGCCATGACGCCCAAGCCCGTGCCGGTGGTGTCGATCGCCCACGTCCACGACGTGCGCGTGAGCGTCCGCGAGCACGCCGCCCTCCTGCGCGACCGGCTGCGGCTGGCCGGGACGGCGACGTTCCGGGTGCTGTGCGCCGACTGCCAGTCCACGCTGGAGGTGGTCGCGCGCTTCCTGGCACTGCTGGAGCTGTACCGCGAGGGCCTGGTCGGCTTCGCCCAGGTCCAGGCGCTGGGAGAGCTAACGGTCCGCTGGACCGGCGGCGACGACACCGGCACCGACCTCGAGATCGACGAGTACGCCGGCTCGCCCGCGGACGCCGCCCGCCCAGACCCGGACGCCGTGCCTCCGGGCGCGGCTGTGGCGGCTGTGGACGCGGCGGCTTCGGGCGTGGACGCCGTGCCTTCGGACGTAGATGTGGTGGCTGTGGACGCGGACGTGGTGCCTCTGGACGCGGATGTGGCGGCTTCGGGCGTGGACGCTGTGGCTCCGGACGTAGATGTGGTGCCTTCGGACGTTGACGCTGTGTCTGCGGGTGCGGACGTGGTGGCTTCGGACGTTGACGTCGTGGCGTCGGGTGCGGATGTCGTGGCTTCGGGCGCTGGTGATGATGTGGAGGAGCCGCAGTGACGGGTGACGAGCGGCGCGAAACTCTCGCCGACCAGGCTGCGGCGTGGGTGCCGCCCTGGGAGCGCCCAGACATTGAGCCCCAAGCGGACGACTCTCAGTCTCATGTGGAGGTTGAGGGTTTGGACACCGAGCCGGAGTCGCGAGCGGAGGCCAGCGAGCCCGGGTCACTAGCCGACGAGCCTGTGGTGTCAGCCGGCGACCCCGCGTCGCCAGCTGACGCGGAGGCGGAGATCGCTGAGCCTGCTGCAGCCGCTGAGCCGGCTGCCGGCGCCGAGCCTGTTGTGGACGCCGAGCCGACGGAGTCGCTCGCGGAAGCTGAGCCCGGCGTGGATGAGCCATCGGCCGGCGGGGAAGCGGATGCCGCCCCGCAGGTGCCGGCCGGCGTGCCAACTGAGGCTGACGAGCCAGCGGATGTTGTCGCGGACGTCGACGAAGCAACCGCCGCTGCCGCTCCCGCCGCCGACGACCACGAGCCGGCTGTCGGTGCTTCATCTAGCGAAGCAGAGCAAAAGGCCCCGGACGCGGCACCAGCCCCCGCGGAAGCAGAGGCCGCAGAGCCAGCCACGGCCGCAGAGCTGGGCGCGGAAGCTGAGCCGGTCACAGATGCTGAGCCAGCGCCGGCCGCTGAGCCGGGCGCGGAAGCTGGGCCAGCTACAGACGCTGAGCCATCCACGGCCGCTGGGCTGGGCGCCGACGCTGAGCTGGGCGCGGACGAGCCAGCCGACCCCGAAGCAGAAACCGCTGCGGAGACCGCCATCGCGCTCGCGCCCGCCGCGCTCGCGGCCGACGTGGAGCCCGCCGTCGAGGAGCAGTCGGCTCTCGCGCTCATCGACGACGCCGAGCTCAAGGCGGCCCTCGAAGCGATCCTCCTGGTCGTCGACGAGCCGGTCACCGAGATCGTCCTCGCCCAGATCCTCGAACAGCCCACCGAGCGCGTCACCGCCACCCTCATCCTGATCGCGGAGGGCTACACCGCGGCCGGGCACGGCTTTGATCTGCGGAAGGTCGCCGGTGGGTGGCGCCTCTACACGCGGCCGGAGTATGCGCCCTACGTCGAGCGGTTCGTGCTCGACGGCCAGTCGGTGCGGCTGACCCAGGCGGCCCTGGAGACGCTCGCGGTCATTGCCTACAAGCAGCCGGTCACCCGTTCGCGCATCTCGGCGATCCGGGGCGTCAACTGCGATGGCGTCATCCGTACCCTCGTGTCCCGGGGGTTGGTCGAAGAGTGCGGCACGGAGCCGGAGTCGGGCGCGTTCCTTTACCGGACGACCACGCTCTTCCTCGAAAAGCTCGGCATGAACTCGGTCAACGATCTGCCCCCGCTCGCCCCGTTCCTCCCCGACGACGTGGAAGAGATCGCCGATGCCGCCCATTGAGGAACGCCTCCAGAAGGTCCTCGCCTCCGCCGGCGTGGGTTCGCGCCGGGCGAGCGAGGATCTGATCGCGCGCGGCCGGGTGATGGTCGACGGGAAGGTGGCCCGCCTCGGCGACAAGGTGGACCCGGCGACGGCGGAGATCTACGTCGACGGCCAGCGGGTGGTCGCCGACACGCGGCTGGTCTACATGGCCATGAACAAGCCGCGCGGCGTCGTCTCCACCATGGCCGACGAGCGCGGCCGCGAGGCGATCTCCGATTATCTGGGTACGGTCGAGCAGCGCGTCTACCACGTGGGGCGGCTCGACGCGGACAGCGAGGGACTGCTGCTGCTCACCAACGACGGCACGCTCGCGCACCGGCTGATGCACCCCTCGTTCGGCGTGGCGAAGACTTATCTGGCCGAGGTGGCTGGCCCGCTGCCGCGCACGGTCGGGCGGCGGCTGCTGGCCGGTGTGGAGCTCGAGGACGGGCCGGTGCGGGCCGACGCGTTCAAGCTCGTCGACACGCTGGGGCGCACCGCTCAGGTGGAGATCACGTTGCACGAGGGCCGCAACCACATCGTGCGGCGGCTGATGGAGGAGGTCGGGCACCCGGTGTCCCGCCTCATCCGCGTCGCGATCGGACCGATCAAGCTGGGCGACCTCAAGGTGGGCCGCACCCGCCGCCTCTCCAACCCCGAGGTCGCGTCGCTCTTCCGCGTGGCCGAGGAGGAGCGCCCGCGCTAGAGGGCGTCGACGCTGTCCCGGATCGCCTTCAGGCCCTGGACGAGCTTGTCGCGGGAGGCCTCGGCGTGCGCGTACGCCGCCGTGGCGCGCCCCACCTGCGCGGTGAACGCGGCCCGGTGCTGGGGATGCGCGGCGAGGAAAGCCCCGGCCGTGTGGACCGCCGTATCGCCGTCGCCGTCCGAGCGCGTGAAGTGGGTCAGCGTGCCGTGGCCGGCGCCGATGCGGTCCAGGCCTTCGAGCGCCTCCTCCATCTGGAGGCGTGCCGGCCGGAGGTGGAACGACAGCGCGTCGCACTGCTGCCCGAACTCCCGCAGCAGCGAGGCGAGTGGGCTGATCGCCCGCCACGCGACGTGTTCCGGCTCGACCAGGTGGATGCGGGCTTGGAGGATCTCGTCCGCGTAGAGGCGGGCGCGCAGGCCCAGGCGCTGGAGCGAGGCGACCCCGCCGGCCACCGCCTCGGTGGGTGTCGCGGTGCGCCTGCCCGCGCTGGCCGGTTCGAAGGGGGTGGCGCGATGGTCCACGGCGGCGCCCGTCGCGGTGAGCCGGATCAGGGCCGCCGGAAACGCGGCCAGGGTGTCGGCGACGGCCGCGTCCGCACCGGGGTGGCCGGTGAGCGGCCGCGTGCGAGGCAGTGTCGCGTGGGTGCGCTGGAGGCTCCGTGCGGTGTCGGCCAGGGCGAGCCGGTAGCTCTCCAGCCCGGCGAGCCGATCCCGTAGCCGATCGAGCAGCGGTGCCTGCCGCCCGAAGACCTCGACCGCGTCCTTGAGGGCCATGCCGCCTCCCCTCGGGACCCGAGGCTGTGCTGGTTGGCGCTCGCTGCGCTCGCGCACGGCCCCGGATGCCGGCTCCCGCCGGCCTCGTCGCTGCGCTCCTGAGGGCCGGCGGTCGCCAGCCCTCCCGGGGCCACCGGGCCGGCGTCGTAGCCCACCACGCCGGCCCGTGGCCGCGGTCAGACTCAATACGCAGGCGGCGTGGATCCGGTTCACTCCCGGGTGGGATCAGATCAGGCGGCGATCACCGCGGCGAGTGTGTCCCAGTCGCGTTCCGGCGACGGCCGGTCGGCGGGGTCGTCGGCGAGGGGGTCGAGCACCACGTACGCGGCGCCGAGGTCGATCAGCGTGGCCAGGTCGCGGCGGATCTGGTCGAGGCTGCCCCGGCCGAACGGGCGCCCGGTCTCCAGCAGCTCACCGTCGGTCAGCTGGGTGCGCATGCGCGGGCAGAACGCGGGCACCGGCCGCTCCTGCCGCTCGGCCTCGTCACGCAACGCGGGCAGGGTCGCCTGTACCCGTTCCAGGTCAAGCTGGTTGGGATGCCAGGCGTCGCCGAACTGGACCGCGCGCCGGACCGCGGCCGGGCCCCAGCCGCCGATCCACAGCGGCGGGTGCGGCGCCCGCGCGGCGCGGGGGCCGGTCGCGACGTCGCGGTATTTGACATAGGCGCCGTCGAGCGAGACCACGTCGCTGGTCCAGGCGTCCGTGATGGCCTTCAGGTACTCGTCGGTCATCCGCCCACGCTCGCGGAACGGCACGCCGACCGCGGCGAACTCGGCCTCCGACCAACCCACGCCGGTGCCGAGGATGAACCGCCCGCCGGTGAACTGGTCGATGTTGTTGGCCATGCGGGCGGTGAGCAGCGGGTGGCGGTAGGGCACGATCGCGACGGTCGTGCCCAGCTCGAGCCGCTCGGTGAGCCCGCCCATCCAGGCCAGCGTGGCGAAGGGGTCGTAGAACGGCGACGGGTACAGGTCGGTGACGTCCGGCGTGGGCGCCAGGTGATCGGACATCATCGCGAGGTCGAAGCCGTGCGACTCGGCGAACCGCACCCACCCGCGCAGGATGTCGGGCGTCGCGTTCGGCCCGAAGTTGGGGATCGAGACGCCAAGCTTGGTCATGCGCGACCTTCCAGGTAGCGGCGGAACGGCTCGTCGGCGCCCTCGGTCGGCACGTACACGATCTGGTCCGGCGCGGCCTCGCGAAACAGCCGCTGCATGCTCACCAGCAGGTCGGCGTGCACGGTCGGCGCGGGGTAGCCGAGGTCGGGTACGTACTCCTTGGGGGCGGCGTAGTAGATCCGCTCGATGCCGGCGGTGGCCGCGACCGCGTGGCAGAGCGCGCACGGCTCGCAGCTGGACACGACGATCGCGCCGGTCACGTGCACCTCGCCGGCCACGGCGCAGGCCGCGCGGACGGCGGTCACCTCGGCGTGCGCGGCCGGGTCGCGGTCGTGCAGCGCGGTGTTGACGCCGGTGGCGAGCACCTCGCCGTCGCGGACGACCAGCGCGCCGAAGGGCAGCTGGCCGGCGGCCGCGTTGTCGGACGCGAGGCGCACCGCGCGGGCCGCCAGCTCTTCGAGGCTCGCCATGCGCTCAGGCCGCCACAGGGCCGAGCGCGGCCAGCGCGGCACCGCGCGCCCCGGCCATGTCGAGGTCGGGTACCAGCGCGAACGTGGTCGCCTTCGCCTGCTCCGCGCGCAGCTTGGTGTGTGTGCGCACCCGGCCGAGGAACCAGTCGCGGAAGTCGGGGGCGGCCTCCACGACGCCACCGCCCACGAAGTACGCGTGCGGGTCGGTGAAGTTGGCCGCGATCGTGAAGAGGCGGCCGAGCGCCATGGCCTGCTGCTCGAAGATGTTGCGGGCCAGCTCGTCGCCCCGCTCGCCGAGGCCGCGCACCAGCTTGGCGGCCTGCTTGACCGACACGGCGGCGAGCTCGTGGTCGGGATAGCGGGTCAGCCAGTAGGGCAGGAGGTTTTTCACGATGCCGGTCAGCGACGCGATGCTCTCCACGTCGCCGTCGAAGCCACAGTTACACGACGGGAGGAACTGGCCGTCGGCGAGCAGCCCCTGCATCGGGATGTGCACGTGGCCGAGCTCGCCGGCCATCCCGGTGGCGCCCTTGACGACCTGGCCGGACTCGATGACGCCACCGCCCAGCCCGGTGCCGACGATCGCGGAGACCGAGGAGCGGCGGGCCGCGTCGGCGCCGAAGTGGACCACGTGCGCGTACAGCGCGGCCGCGTTGCCGTCGTTGTTGTAGACGACCGGCAGCCCGAGCCGCTTTTCCAGCGCGGTGCGGATGTCGAAGCCGTACCACTCCGGGAGCGCGAAGTTGGTCGCGCCCTTCGCGGAGAGCACGCCGTCGGCGCTGGACGGGCCGGGTGTATCCAGCCCGACCGCGCGCACGGCGCTGCGGTCGGCGCCGGTGAGCTCCAGCACCACGTCGACCGAGCGGGCGAGGGCGTCGAGCGCCGCGGCCGGGCCATCCAGCACGCAGCTCGGCGTCTCCACGAGCCGGTCTACGAGAAACCGCCCGCTCTGGTCCACCACCGTGGCGTTCGTGGCCGTGCCGCCGACGTCGAGGCCGATGACGACACCAGTCGCTAGAGGTCGCACGTGAATGATCCTACGGACTCGATCCGGGAACGGGGGAGCGGCTGATCGCGGTGACCGCGAGGCCGGCGAGCACCAGTCCGGCTCCCACCAGCCCGGTGGCCGTGAGCGGCTCGCGCAGCACCAGCCAGCCGAGCAGGGCGGCGGTCAGCGGCTCGGTGAGGCTCAGCGTGGCCGCGGTCGAGGTGCGGACGGAGCGCAGCCCGGCCACCCAGATCAGGTAGGGCAGGGCGGTCGCCACGACACCGAGATACACCGCGAGGTACAGGTGGTGCGGCTCGGCCAGCCAGGTGGTGTTCGCCACGGGTGCGGCCACGAAGAGCAGCGTCGCCCCGCCCGCGAACAGGAAGGTGATCACCCCGGTCGGTGGCATCCCGGCGGCCAGCAGCGACCTGCTGGTGGCGGTGTAGGCGGCGTACGAGGCGCCGGCGACCAGACAGGCCGCCAGCCCGGCGGCGTCGAAGCGGAGGGCGCCCTCCACCCGCAGCAGGAGCCCGAGCCCGAGCAGCACCGTCGCGGTCGACAGCCACCACACCCGGCTCAGGCGCTGGCCGGTGAGCAGCGTGCCGAGGCCGGCGAAGATGGGCGCGGATCCGATCGCCGTGAGGGTGCCGACCGCCACCCCGGTGCGCTGTACCCCGAAGAAGAACGCCGGCTGGTAGGTGGCCACGCAGACCGCGCCGAGCAGGACGATCGCCGTGGTGCGGCGGCTGGCGAACGCGTGGCGCCAGGACACCCGCCGGGCTGCCGCGATGCCGGCGAGGATGAGGCTCGCCACCACCAGCCGCGCCGAGCCGAGGGGGAGGGCCGAGCCGTCGTAGGAGGCGAGCGCCTGCGCCGTCCCGGTCGTGCCCCAGAGCACGGCGGCGGCCATCACGAGCGCCGCGCCACCGCCGGATCGGTCGGTATCCGGCATCCGGCCCTCCCCGGGAACGATCTTGATGGAGCGTACCCAAGCGCTCACGGCCGGGTATGGACGGTGGCGCTGGCATGTGCGTTCGGGCGACCGGGCATGATTGAGAGTGGCTTACGGTTGTCCTGCGCGAGGAGTCGGCGTGAGTGAGCGTCTTGAGCGGACGCCGCCCACCACGGCCCTGAGCGAGTGAACTGAGGAGTATTGGTGTCACAGATGGTGGGGTCCGGGCGGTGTGTGGTGGCCGTGGACGGCCCGTCCGGTTCGGGCAAGTCCACCGTCTCGCGCCGTCTCGCCGCCGCGCTCGGCGCGCAATACCTCGACACCGGCGCGATGTACCGGGCCGTGACCTGGGCCGCGCTGGCCGCCGGCATCGATCCGCGTGACGCCGAGGCGGTCGCCACGGTCGCCGGCGAGATCGACCTGGAGATCGGCACCGACCCGGACGCGCCCCACACGCGCGTGGACGGCACCCCAGTCGACCGCCCGATCCGCGGCCCCGAGGTGACCGCCGCGGTGTCCGCGGTGTCCGCCGTCCCATGGGTGCGCCAGCTGCTGGTCGCCCAGCAACGCAAGATCATCGCAGCGGCCAGCCGCATCGTGGTCGAGGGCCGCGACATCGGCACGGTGGTCGCGCCAGATGCCGACCTCAAGGTGTACCTGACCGCGTCAGCCGACGCCCGGGCGAGGCGCCGCAGCGCGGAAAACTCGGCCGACCTCGCCGCCACCGCCGCCGACCTGGACCGGCGCGACCGCTTCGACTCCACCCGCGCCGCCGACCCGCTGCAGCAGGCGGCCGACGCGGTGGTACTCGACACCACCGCGCTGGGCATCGACGAGGTCGTCGCGCGGCTCCGCGCGATGCTTGACGGGCGGGTGTCGGCGTGAGTTCGTTCTGTTTCGACGGCGGCCGTTGTGATCGCGGCCTTCTTGATCGTGGTCTTGTCGTTCGTGGCTTTCTTGGAGGGGCGGCATGAGTCTCGAGGCTGTCCCGCAGGAGGAGGCGGTCACCGGCCCAGTGCCGATCGTGGCCGTCGTCGGCAGACCCAACGTCGGAAAGTCCACGCTGGTCAACCGCATCATCGGTCGCCGCCAGGCCGTGGTCGAGGACACGCCGGGCGTGACCCGCGACCGCGTGCCCTATGACGCGCAGTGGTCCGGCCGCCAGTTCACGGTCGTCGACACCGGCGGCTGGGAGCCCGACGCCAAAGACCGCGCCGCCGCCATCGCCGCCCAGGCCGAGGTCGCCGTGGCCACCGCCGACGTGGTGCTCTTCGTCGTCGACGGCATGGTCGGCGCCACCGACGTAGACGAGGCCGCCGTCAAGATGCTGCGCCGCAGCGCCAAGCCGGTGCTACTGGTCGCCAACAAGACCGACAACCAGGCCCTCGAGCTGGAGTCGGCCGGGCTGTGGTCACTCGGCCTCGGCCAGCCGTACCCAGTCTCGGCCCTGCACGGCCGCGGCTCCGGCGACCTGCTGGACGCCATCCTCGAAGCCCTCCCGGACCCCCCACCCATCACCGAGCCGGGCGAGCGCGGCCCCCGCCGGGTCGCGCTGATCGGCCGCCCCAACGTGGGCAAGTCCAGCCTCCTCAACCGCCTGGCCAAGGAGGAACGCGCGGTCGTCGACGCGGTCGCCGGCACCACCGTCGACCCGGTCGACAGCCTGGTGCAGATCGGCGGCGAGACCTGGCAGCTGGTCGACACCGCCGGCCTCCGAAAGCGGGCCGGCCGGGCCAGCGGCACCGAGTACTACGCGAGCCTGCGCACCGCCGGCGCCATCGAGGCCGCCGAGGTGGCCGTGGTGCTGCTCGATGCCAGCGAGCCGATCAGCGAGCAGGACCAGCGCATCCTCGGCATGGTGGTGGAGGCGGGGCGGGCGCTGGTCATCGCGTTCAACAAGTGGGACCTCGTCGACGACGACCGCCGCTACCAGCTGGAAAAGGAGATCGACCGCGAACTGCGCCGCATCCCCTGGGCGCTGCGCGTCAACATCTCCGCCAAGACCGGCCGCGCGGTCGACAAGCTGGCGCCCGCGCTGCGCACGGCCCTGGAGAGCTGGGAGACCCGCGTGCCGACCGGGCAGCTCAACCAGTGGCTGACCGCGCTGGTGCAGGCCACACCCCACCCGATCCGCGGCGGACGGGCGCCAAGGGTGCTCTTCGCCACCCAGGCGGGCACCGGGCCGCCGCGCTTCGTGCTCTTCACGACCGGCCCGCTGGACGCCGGCTACCAGAGGTTCGTCGAGCGCAAGCTCCGCGAGGAGTTCGGCTTCGAGGGCAGCCCGGTGGAGGTCACCGTCCGCCCGAGAAAGCGCACCGGCCCAGGCGGCCGCGGCAAAGCCCACGGCTAGCCCGTCCTTGCACCGCGGGCCCTCACGATGAGCGTGCGGGTCCAGAGGCCGTGCCGGGCCGTCTTCGCGCGGGCGTGACCGGTGAGGTGGCGCTCGACGTTGTCGAAGAGGTCGTGCATGAGATCCTCGTGCAGCCACCGAAACATGACCGGCCACAGTAGACGCATCCGCCCGCGCGCGTGGCCGGCGAGCGTGTCCACGATCCGGCAGCGACCGTCGCCGGTGGGCTCGATGCGGAGCTCGTGGAAGCCGACCAGCCCGATCCGCGGGTCGAAGTCGAACCGGATCCGATCCCGCTCCCGCACCGACACCGTGTAGCGGATCGGCCCGTGGCCACCGCGCGAGCCGACCGTGAGGCCGCTGTCGAGCTTGAGGGCGGGCCAGGGCGGTGCGGGCCAGAGGTCGATGAGGTCATCAAGCGCGGCGACCGCCCGCGCGGCGGGGGTGGGGAGTTCGCGGCTCTGCCTGTTCAGCATCGGGACCTCCATACGTCTGCGTACGGATAACCATACGCTACCGTACGGCCCAGGTGCGGGCGGGGCGTGTGCGCGTGGGGGAGGTGGTTGCGCTACGCTGTACCGGCTGCCGCGGGCGGGGTCTCGCTCGACGGCAACGGGACGTGGCGCAGTTTGGTAGCGCACTTGACTGGGGGTCAAGGGGTCGTGGGTTCGAATCCCGCCGTCCCGACAAGACATAAGCCCTGACCAGCGGAAACGTGGTCAGGGCTTTGATTTTGGTCTATGGAATATTGAGCCGCCCCCCGAAAACCCCCAAAAACCGGCGTCGGCAATCAAGTTTGTCATCCATGTGCATCGTTGCGCCGTACGCCTGGGTCGCCCGTCGGATGACTGTCGAGCTGTCTGCTCCGGCGGACCAGGCCGCTGTGACCTCTCGGGTTGGCCGTCCGGCGAAGGCCCACTTGCTGGCGAGGTCAAGGTCCGCGCCGGACGCGGCGCGCGTCAGGACGCGCGGACAGCGGCTGCGGCAGGGGCGGTTAGCGCCCGAGGCCAGCATCCCGGGGCCGGTTCTCTGCAAACCATTGCAACGTGGCTCGGATCGCATCGTCCTGCTTCTGTCGCAGGTAGCGGCCCTCGGCGCCGCTGACGACGGCAAGCTCGATCTTTACCCGAAGTGGGCCGGGACTCCGACGCAGACCTCGAGGAGTTCGGCCGGCATGCATCGGTGTCGCGAAAAGGCCGTCCTCGTGGACGCCTGGATCGCTGGGCACCTGTTCGCTGGATCCCTTCACCCGGTCCCTCCCGGGCCGATCGCCGACTGGACTCAGTAGACGACATGTCTCTGCGTGCTGGCCACTGCTGTCACCCGGTCGTGGCGGGTAGTAACGCCGCCCTTCGGATGACCTTCAGCCGTGCGGCGTAGCCGCCTGCTACCAGGCATGGAACGACGGAGGCCGCCGTGTAGGTTCGAATCACTGGCGGGTCCGGACAACATGGGAACGAGGCGTGACCAGCGGCGATCCGACGTTCGTGGTGCTGGACGGCACGTGGCCGCTGCCGCCGCGCGGTGACGGCCGCTCGCCGGCAGCAGGTTGACGGTGAACAACACGCTCAACCCTCTGCGCCCGCATGCCCCAACGCGAGTGGCCCCGTGGCCCAGCGGGGTGCGGCGGTCGCGAATGCAACCGCACAGAGCGCAAGACGCGACAGCGAGAGATGACCCACCGAGTGCCGCCGTTACGATCCGCCCAGCGGCGTGATCGTCCATCCGCAAACACGATCACGCCGCCCATACCTTACTTACCTGCGTGCGGGTGTTTGTCTAGGGATAGTTTCGTGATTGTTTGAAGTGGTTTGAGCCGTACGGCATTGTCTCGCCGGTCGGTCGGGCGAGTTTCGGATTCGGGTGGTGGATCTGGGGTGAAGGGCTCCTCGGGGCGGGGTGTCTTGTTCGCTCGCGTTGCCGTTGCGGGTGGTGGCGAGGTGGCAGCCAGACTTACCTATGGCCGGCGGACGGGTGTTTCGTGTCCGCGACATGATGATTGATCGGGTGGCCCCCTTGCCTGGGGTGCGGCCGCTCATTCTCATTGGGCCGTCCGCGGTCATCGACGGCGGTCGTCGGTGGTGGCGCGGTCTGACAGTGGGTCGATGGAGCTGGCCGCGGTTGGTGCCCGTCATCGCTGAGATCGGACTGCCGGTCCCCGTCTTCGGATTTTCGCAGCGTCAGCGGGCGATGGTCGTGGGTGCGGCTGGTTGGGCGATGACGGTGAACGCGTCGTCGCCGAGGCTGGTCAGGATGTGGGTGGCGTGCCGGACGATCCGGCGAGCCTGGGACAGGCAGGCCCGGTTCGCGTCGTAGCGGTCTTTGACCTGCGTGTAGTAGCCGTATGCGGGCGCGCATGTGCGGGCGGAGGTTTTCGCGGCTTCGAACAGCAGCCAGCGCAGCACTTCAGGGCCTTGGCGGGAGAGCCGTCCGGGGCTGCGTTTGCCGTCGGAGGAGTGCACGGTGATGTCCAGCCCGACGAACCGGACCGCCTTGCGCGAGGAGGAGAACCGGTCGGCGCCGCCGAGCCGGGCCGACGCCGTAGATGTCGTGCATCAACGCCCGTGCGCCCTTCACCCCGCGGGCGGTGCTCAGCAGCCGCCGGCGCAGCCGTTCGAGATGCTCGGCGAGTACGTCCATGATGGCCAGTGCGGTGTTGACCTGCAGCCGTCCGGAGATCGACAGCTGCTCCTCGACGATCGCTTTGAGTCGGGCCCGGTCACCGCGGACGATCCCGGCCTGTCCGGGGGCGGTGGTGCCCTGGTGGAAACACACGGCCTGGATACGTTGCGCCATCCGGTGTGCTGGGAGCGCAAGTCGTGGTAGAGCTCCAGCAGCGCGCGCCATTCCAGGACCTGGCCGGGCGGGATGTAACACTCGGGCAGCCGACCCGCCGCGAGCAGTTCGCGTAGCAGTTTCGCGTCGGCCTTGTCGGTCTTGGCCCGCCGTTTCGGGCCCCGCAGCACCGACGTGTCGGCCGGTTCAGCCAGGTGTGCTATCACGCCGGCCTTGGCCATCTCCTCGGCGATGTAGCGCCAGCCGGTGCAGCCTTCCATCGCGAATGCCACCGGCCCGCCGTGCCCGGGTCGAACCGGGTCAGCCAGTCGGCCAGGTGCTCCCGGTCGGCCGGAGTGATCCGGCCGCGTTCCCACGTGCCGTTCTGCTCGTCAACCCAGTCGAATGTCAACTGCTTCCGGTGGATGTTGGGTCGGACCGGGGCGCCCTGTCGGGATTGCTCCCGGTGGGTTTCTCCGGTCCGCCCGCCGAACCCGCCGTGCGGCTTGGCACCGCAACGGGCTCTCCACG
>Ga0214467_1000150_pt1 | contig 19882 bp, 19 predicted proteins | sample RVTome_8_FD_187339 | JGI IMG/M metagenome (GOLD analysis project Ga0214467, IMG submission 187339) | Soil microbial communities from uranium-contaminated site in the Upper Colorado River Basin, Wyoming, United States - RVT160D0 HiSeq ...
TGGGCGGTGTGGCTGCTGATCGGCGAGGCGGCCGCGGTCGCGCTCGTCGCCGCGTACCTGGTGTACGAGGACCTGACCGGCACGGCCAACAACATGGTCGTGGCACTGATGGTCACCGCCTTCGCGATCGCCGGTGCCGCACTGCTCTTCCTCCTGGCCCGCGCGCTGGGCAGCCGGCGCGGCGGCGCGCGGGGGCCGGCCATCGTGCTCCAGCTGATGCTGCTGCCGATCGGCTACTTCATGATCCAGGGCGGGCTGGCATGGGCCGGCGTCCCGATCATCGCGATCGCCATCGCGGTGGGCGCGCTCCTTGTCACCCCATCGAGTACCAAAGCCCTCGGTCTGGGTTAACACGACACCCAAACGGATGGCTGTGCCCCCGTTTGAGCGTCCCCGCCCCTAAAGTGTCGCCGTGAGCGAGCGAGTTGGCGCGGCGGCGTGGGGTGGATTTCCGGGGTGGCGGAGGAAGACGTCGCCTTCGGCGCCGCACGAGCGAGCGGACCGGGAGACACGGTGGGTGTAGACGGGGCAGTGCGGCCACCGGCGTACCAGACGCTCGCGGAAGGCCTCCGTGAGGAGATCACTTCCGGACGCCTCCGGCCGGGTGAGCGGCTGCCGACCGAGCCGCAGCTGTGCGCGCGCTCCGGCGTGAGCCGCAGCACCGTGCGCGAAGCCCTCCGCCTGCTCGCCAGCCAGCACCTCATCGTGACGACCCGGGGCGTGACCGGGGGCAGCTTCGTCGCCCACCCGAGCCCGGAAAATCTCTCCGACACGCTCTCCACCGGGCTCAACCTGCTGCTCAACACGTCCACCGCCGGCCTCTGCGACCTGATGGAGGTGCGCGAGTCGCTGGAGGTGCCGGCGGCGGCACAGGCGGCCCGGCGGCGCGGCGAGGAGCACCTCGCCGACCTGGAGGCGGCGCTCTTCGACCCGGAGCTGGCCGACGTGCCGGCGATGCTGGCCGCCCACCGCGCGTTTCACGCCGCCCTTGTCGCGGCCACCGGCAACCCGCTCTTCGAGCTGCTCAGCCGGCCGCTCTACCAGGTCTCGAACGAGCGGGAGGTGGCCGCGACCGCGCCGGCCGGCTTCTGGCGGCAGGTCGACACCGACCATCGGGAGCTGCTGCGCTGCGTCAAGGCCCAGGACGCCGAGGGCGCCACGAAGGTGGCCCGCGAGCACATCAGGTTTATCCGCGTCTCGCTCGCCCCGGACTCCTAGGCGATCCTTTCAAGAAGATTTGGGCTACCGCGATGTCCGCCGTGGTCCCGACCGCCGCTCCCGCGGCCTCACCCGTCCGCTGTTGGTTTCTTGCCTCCGGCGGGAGCGCTCCGGACCATCAGGATGGCACAGGCGGAGGCGGTGTGCGCGGCTCGCGCCGGGGCTTGGTAGCACTGGGTAGTGGGAGCTTTCTGCGAATTTATCCACTCATCGCGCCCTCGTGAGCGCGCGACCCAAAAGATCGTGGTATTCCACTGCCCTCATAGGGGCTACTTGTACCACGATCTACTGACGTAGCAGGGGGACCATCCTGGTCGACGCAATGCCCCCACCACATCCAGCAACGCTGCGTCACCGACTGCCGTCTGGTGGGCGTCAGCCGGAAAGGCGCGTCGCCAGGGCCCAGGTGCGATCATGGTCTGGGCGCACCGCCGCCCTGTTCGGCTTGATCGTTCGCCCGGAAATGGCGTTGGGGGTGGCGTGTCACGCCCGTTTCGGGCGAACGATCATGACGGTCCCCATCCTGATGGTCCGGAGCGCTGCCGCCGCAGGCAACAAAGAGGGGTGACCGCGACCAACCAGCAGGGTGAGGCCGCGGGAGCAGCGGTCGCGACCACGACGGACGTCGCGGTAGCCCAAGGCTTGGAAGATCGTCTAGGGGGAGCGGCGGGTCAGCAGGCGGATCGAGGCGCGGTCGTGCTCGACCGTGGCGGAGGCGTCGGTGGTGAGCGCGGTGAGCACCTTCCACGCGAATGAGGACTCGGCCGGCAGCCGCGCGCCGCGCACGGTGGTGACCGCCACCTCCACGCTCAGCGCGTCGTCGGTGACCGAGAAGCGGCAGTCGAGCTCGGCTCCCCGGCTGGCGACCGCCAGGAGCATCGCGCACGCCTCGTCGACCGCGATCCGCAGGTCTTCGATCTCGTCGAGCGCGAAATGCAGGCGCGCGGCAAGGCCGGCCGTCGCCGTGCGCAGCACTCCCAGGTAGCCGACGTCGGCCGGCACGGTGAGCAACACGACGTCGTCTTCGATCACCGGCTCCACATGCACTGTCAGCTGACTCACCCCGTCCAGCGACTCTACCGGCTCAGGGCCGTTCGGCGGGTTCCCTCGTCGCCAGTTTGTGGAGGGCGGCCCCGGTGAGACGGTACGGGATCCATTCGTCCATGGCCGCGGCCCCGAGCGCCGCGTAGAAGTCGCGGGCCGGGTTCCAGTGCAGGACTCCCCAGTCGAGCCGCTGATATCCGCGTTCCACGCAGGTGCGCGCGAGGGTGGTCAGCAGCAGCCGGCCGGCGCCGGTGCCACGGGCCGCGGGGCTGACGTACAGGTCCTCCAGATAGATCCCGTGCACGCCTTCCCAGGTGGAGAAGTTCAGGAACCACAGCGAGTACCCGATGATCTCGTCACCGGCCGCCGCGGGCGAGGAGGCGCGGACCGCGACGTGGCCGAAGAGCGCCGGCTGGGGTGCGAAGAGGGCGGCGTGGAGCTGGGGCTCGGTGAGGTGGCACTGCTCGGGCGCCCGCTCGAACTCGGCGAGCTCGTGCACCATACCGACGACGACCGGCACGTCCTCAGGACGTGCCGGTCGGATCGTGACCTCGGAAGGAGCGGGCGTCACGCCTGCTTGGTCTCCCAGAAGATCTTGGAGATTTCCTCGATCTTGCTCAGCAGTTCGTCGGCCTTGGCCGGGTCGGCCGAGCCCTTGGCGCCGGCTGCGCCCGCGAGCTTGGTGGCCTCGTTGAAAAGCTGGTGCAGGTGCGGGTACTTCTCGAAGTGCGGCGGCTTGAAGTAGTCGGTCCACAGCACCCACAGGTGGTGCTTGACCAGCTCGGCGCGCTGCTCCTTGATGATCAGAGCCCGCGTGCGGAATTCGGCGTCGGTGTTCGCCTGGTACTTCTCGGCGATCGCCTTCACCGACTCGGCCTCGATCCGTGCCTGCGCCGGGTCGTAGACGCCACACGGCAGGTCGCAGTGGGCGCTCACAATCGTGCGCGGAGCAAGGATGCGTGGAAGTCGCATAAGGACCCTCCATGAAGTTTGCGATGATCCGGGACAGACCCTACTCCTCGTCGGACTGCCCCATGCGGGAGAGGTGAAACACAGATGCCGTTCGCGGTTCTCGTGCGTGGTCCGTCGATGGTGCCGACACTGCGCGACGGCGACGCCCTGATCGTGCGCCGCGGCGGCCGCGCCCCCCGCCCGGGTGACGTCGTGGTGGCGAGATTTCGCGCCCGTCCCGACCTCCTCGTCGTCAAGCGCGTGGTCCGCGCGCAGGAGGGAGGTTGGTGGGTACACGGAGACAATGAGCTGGTCGCGGATGACTCCCGGGCTTACGGGGTAGCGGATGTGGTGGGTCGGGTGGTGCTGCGCTACTGGCCGCGCCCGGGGTTTATGCTCAGAGTTCGGACCGGGTGACCCCCGCACCGCGCATCGCCCCTCGTGCACTCACCGTCGCGTGCACGGCCGGCGGGCCACAGCGTTCCGCGCTAGGCGCGAGCGATGGATACACAACGTGGGAGTCATCGCATGTCACCGTCCTCATCGGATCCTGTTTTCGAGCTGCATCGCGGCGGCAAGATGGCCGTCGCCGCCACCGTGCCACTGACCAGCCGCGAAGATCTCTCGTTGGCGTACACGCCGGGGGTGGCCCGGGTGTGCGAAGCGATCGCGGCGGAGCCGGACCTGGCCGCCGAGTACACCTGGATCGGCCACACCGTGGCGGTCGTGACCGACGGCACGGCCGTGCTGGGGCTGGGCAATATCGGCCCGGCGGCCGCGATGCCGGTCATGGAGGGCAAAGCGGTGCTGTTCAAGCAGTTCGGCGGCGTCGACGCGGTGCCGATCTGCCTCGCCACCCAGGATGTCGACGAGATCATCTCGGTGGTCACCGCGCTGGCGCCGTCGTTCGGCGGGATCAACCTGGAGGACATCTCCGCGCCCCGGTGCTTCGAGATCGAGCGCCGGCTGGACGAGGCGCTGCCGATCCCGGTCTTCCACGATGACCAGCACGGCACCGCGATCGTCGTGCTCGCCGCCCTCCGCAATGCGATCACCCTGCTCGACCGCAAGATAGACGACCTGCGCGTGGTCGTGAGCGGTGCGGGCGCGGCCGGCGTCGCGGTCACCAAGATGCTGATCGCCGGCGGTGTCGACGCCGCCGAGGTGGTCGTCGTCGACTCGCGCGGCATCATCAACGCGGGGCGAGGCGACCTGACCCCGGTCAAGGCGGAGCTGGCCGCGATGACAAACGGAAGTGGACGCTCCGGTGGTATCGCCGACGCGCTGGCGGGTGCCGACGTGCTGATCGGCGTCTCCGGCGGTCAGATCCCGGAGGCGGCGGTGGCCGGGATGGCGCCTGAGGGGATCGTCTTCGCGCTCGCCAACCCCACGCCCGAGGTGCATCCCGATGTCGCCTCCCGGCACGCGGCGCTGGTCGCGACCGGTCGCAGCGACTTCCCCAACCAGATCAACAACGTGCTGGCGTTCCCCGGCGTCTTCCGCGGCGCCCTGGACGCGCGGGCGACGACGGTCACCGACGGCATGAAGGTGGCCGCCGCGGAGGCGATCGCCGGCGTGGTGGCCGACGCCCTCCGTGCCGACGCGATCGTGCCCTCGCCGCTCGATCCGCGCGTGGCGCCCGCGGTGGCGCAGGCTGTGGCCGATGCCGCTCGGCGTGACGGAGTCGCCCGCGTGCCGTGACGCCTTTGCTAGCGTGCCGATCATGCGTGCCGCGTACGCCTCCGCGTTCGACGACGAAAACCCGCTCGCCGCTCTGACGGTGGGGGAGCAGCCCGAGCCGGCAACGCCCGGCCCGGACTGGGTGACGGTCGAGGTCAGGGCCAGCTCGCTCAACCACCACGACATCTGGTCACTGCGCGGCGTGGGGCTGTCCGCGCAGCAGCTGCCGATGATCCTCGGCTGCGACGCGGCCGGTGTCGACCCGTCCGGCGCCGAGGTCGTCGTGTACCCGGTGGTCGCCGACCCGGGCGATCCGCGCGGCTACTCGATCCTCTCCGAGCGCCACCCCGGCACGCTCGCCGAGCGGGTCGCCGTGCCCCGGGTCAACCTCGTGCCGCTGCCGGCCGGGGTGTCCTTCGCGGACGCCGCGTGCCTGCCGACCGCGTGGCTGACGGCGTACCGCATGCTCACCACCCGCGGGCGGGTGGACGAGGGCGAGGCCGTGCTGGTGCAGGGCGCCGGGGGTGGCGTGGCCACCGCGGCGGTGGTGCTCGCGTCCGCGCTCGGCAAGCGCGTCTACGCCACGAGCCGCGACGCCGCCAAGCGCGAGCGGATCACGGAGCTCGGCGCGACCGCGCTGGAGCCGGGCGCGCGCCTGCCCGAGCGGGTCGACGTGGTGATCGAGACGGTGGGCGCGGCCACCTTCGACCACTCGCTCAAGTCGGCCGCGCCGGGCGGCCGCATCGTGGTCTCCGGGGCGACCTCCGGCCACGAGCCGAAGGTCAACCTCCGCCGCGTCTTCGCCATGCAGCTGGAGATCCTCGGCACCTCGATGGGCACCCCGCAGGAGCTGGCCGGGCTGCTCAGCCTCTGCCAGGAGCGCGGCATCCGGCCCGTGATCGACAGCGTCTTCCCGTTCTCCGACGTGGCGGGCGCGTTCGCCCGGCTCCAGTCCGGCGACGTCTTCGGCAAGGTGGTCCTCGACCACGAGCGCTAGCCCAGGCGGTCGTCGAGCCGGCCGAGGCCGGCTGACTCAGCGTCCTCGGCGAGGCGGCGCTTGGCGGCCGCGTCGCCGTAGAGCGACCACCGCCAGAAGTCGAGCGTCGAGTCGGCCACCACCTCGAAGGCCCGGTTGCCCTCGCGCAGCAGTGACTGGCCGTGGTCGCCGTCGGGCAGCGTGAGGAGCGCCTTGGGCCACGGCACGCTGTCGTAGGCGGCCTTACCGGAGGCGTACGAGACGACCGCGTCGCGCTGCCCGTGCACGAACAGCAGCGGCGCGGCCGGTCCGGTGAAGCCCAGCCCGACGCCGAGCGCGCTGCCGGAGAGCACGACACCGGCGTCCAGCCGCTCGTCGCGGGAGACGCTGAAGAGGCCGATCGTGGTGATGCCACCCGCCGAGTGGCCGGCGGCGGCGAGACGGTCGGTGGCGAGGCGCCCGCGCAGGGCGTCACCAGCACGCCGGTCCAGCTTGAGGACCTCGGTCAGCACGTACGTGGCATCGGCCGGCTGGTTGAGCACGTCGAGCGGGTCGGAGCGCTCGGCGCCGCGGCTCGTGTGCGGGTAGGTGGGCGCCGCGATCACGAACCCGGCCGCGGCCCAGCGCTCCAGCAGCGGCGCGTAGTCGGCGGGGCGGCCGGTCAGCCCGTGGCTGAAGAGGATCACCGGGAAGCGGCCGGCGTCCGCGTCCGGATACCAGATCGTCACCGGCAAGGGACGGTCCGCACCCCTGCTGAGCCGCAACTGCCGGGTGTCCACGTCGAACGTCTCGGCCGGCGCCCGACCGGTCGCCGCCGGAGCGGGTGCGGAGGTGACCGTCGGCGAGGGCGCCGGCGCGGTGCTCGTGGCCGGCCGGGGCACGGACACCGAGCAGCCGGCGACCAGGAACACCGAGACAAGTGCGGCCTTAGCGCGCAACGACGCCTCCCGCGTCCACCAGCCGGACGAGGTCGGGCAGCACCGCCCCGAGCGGCGCGTCCAGCGTGAGGGCTGCGTACGGGTCGCCCCGCGTCGCCCCCCGGTTAACGATCGCCACCGGGATGCCCAGCTTCGCCGCCCGCAGCACGAACCGCCGCCCGGACATCACGGTCAACGACGACCCGAGCACGAGCAGCAGCCGGGCGCTCTCCACCAGCGCGAAGCTCGCGTCGACCCGGGGCCGCGGCACCGTCTCGCCGAAGAAGACCACGTCCGGTTTGAGCGTGCCCCGCCCACACGCGCGGCAGCCCACCAGGCGAAACCGCTCCACCGCGGCATCCGGCAGGTCGACGTCGCCATCCGGGTTGACCGCGATCACCTGCGCGTGAAACTCCGGGTTGACCAGGCGCAGCCGCCGGTCGAGCTCATCCCGCGCGGTGCCGTCCCCGCAGTTGAGGCAGACCACGCGGTCGAGGTTGCCGTGCAGCTCGATCACCTCGGCGCAGCCACCGGCCTGGTGCAGGCCGTCGACGTTCTGCGTGATCACGCCGCGGAGCAACCCACCCGCGTGGAGGTCCGCGACCGCGAGGTGCCCGAGGTTGGGCTCGGCACGGGCGATCGTCCGCCAGCCGAGGTGGCTACGCGCCCAGTACCGGCGGCGCGCGACCGCGTCGCGGGTGAACATCTGGTAGGTCATCGGCGCATGCCGCGTCTGCACGCCGTCCGGCCCGCGGTAGTCCGGAATGCCGGAGTCGGTGGAGATGCCCGCGCCGGTGAGGACGGCGACGCCACCCTCCGCGACCATCTCGGCCAGCCGCTCGGTCCCGTCGATCACCCATCCATGGTGCCTCAGGTGTCGGGCTACTCCTCCAGCCTTCGGCTCACCGGGCCCTGTCGATCTATTCCAAGAGACATTTCTGAGCTACCGCGATGTGCGTCGTGGTCCCGACCGTCGCGTCACGGCTGCGTGTTCGGCTTGATCGTTCGCCCGGAAATGGCGTTCGAGGCGGCGTGTCACGACGATATCGGGCGAACGATCATGACGGTCCCTCTCCGGATGGTCTGGAGCGCTTTCGCCGCAGGCGACCAAAGCGGGGTGACCGCGACCAACCAAGCACGGTGAGGCCGCGGGAGCAGCGGTCTCGACCACGACGGACAGAGCGGTAGCTCAAATCGCCAGGCGGGTGCGGGCGGTCTGGTCGTCGTAGAGGGTCCACCTCAGGAAGTCGAGCGTGGTCGTGACGACCTGGGCGAAGCCGGCCTGGCCCGGGGCCAGGTACGCGCCATGGTCCTGCCCTCGCAGCGCCAGGAACCCCTTCGGCCACTGGACGCGGTCGTACGCCGCCCGCGCGGCCTCGATCGGCACCGTGGGGTCGGCGGTGCCGTGCACGAAGAGCATCGCGGCCTTCGGCCCGGCGAAGGCGCCCGCCATCCCGGCCCCGGCGATCACGATGCCGCCGCGCAGCCTGCGGTCGTGGCCGGCGGTGAAGAGGCCCGCGGTGGTGTACCCGCCGGCGGAATGTCCGGCCGCACCGATACGGCCGCCGTCCAGGTGCCCGGCGAATACCTCGAGCGCCAGCACCTTGCGCACCACGTGCCAGGCGTCGGCCGGCTGGTTGCGTACGTGGGCGCGGCTGAAGCGGCGGCTGCCCTCGCGGGTCCGGGGGTACGCCGGCGCGGCCACCACGAAGCCGGCCGCCACCCACCGGCTGATGATCTCGGCGTGGTACGCGGGAAGGCTGTGCAGGCCGTGGCTGTAGATGACCAGCGGGAAGCGTCCGGTGGCGATCGGGGCGTCCCGGCCGGCGAAGAGCGCCGGGTACCACACGGTGGTGGGCAGCGGCCTCGCCTGCCCGCGGCTGAGCGCCACCACGCGGGTGCCGACCGGGTAGGTGCTGGCGGGGGCGGGCACATGAGAAACGGCGTGTGACGCCGAAGCGCCACACGCCGCCGAAGCGAGCAACAGGACCACGCCGACGAGCCCCGCTGCGTACCGCTTCATGTTTTGACGGTACGGACGCGACCGCCGTACGGGGCCGGCTTTCCGGTTCCCGTACGGCGACCGTCCGTACACCTACGGAGTCAGTTGTGCGACAGCCGCGGCAGCCAGCCCAGCCAGCGCGGCAGGTACCAGTTGCGCTCGCCCAGCATCGCCATCACCGAGGGGAGGAGCACCGCCCGCACGATCGTGGCGTCGATCAGCACCGCGATCGCGAGGCCGAAGCCCATCTCCTTCATCGCGGTCAGCGGGGCCGTGGTGAAGAGCGCGAAGACCGCCACCATCACGACCGCCGCGCTGGTGATCACGCCGGCCGTGTTCTGGATGCCCCGGGAGACGGCGAGCTTGGTCGGCCAGCCGCGGTCGTACCCCTCGCGGATCCGGCTCAGGACGAACACGTGGTAGTCCATCGAGAGGCCGAACAGGATCACGAAGAGGAACAGCGGGATCCAGCTGGTGATCGAGCCACGCTCCTGGAAGTCCATCAGCCCGGCGCCCCACCCGTGCTGGAAGGCCAGCACCAGGGCACCGTACGCGGCGGCTACCGACAGCAGGTTGAGCACGATGGCGGTCAGCGCCACCACCACCGAGCGGAACGACACCAGCATCAGCACGAACGCCAGGCCGAGCACGAACGCGAAGACCAGCGGCACGCTGCGGGTGAGCGCGTGGTTGAAGTCGAGGGACTGGGCGGCTTCGCCCGTGACGGCCACCTCGGCACCCGGCACGCCCTGGAGCGAGTGCGGGATCACGTCGTCCCGCAGCGCGTGCACCGCTTGCTCGGAGGCCTTGTCGGTACCCGTGCCGGAGAGGCCGATGTTGATCTGGGCGACCGACTTGTCCGGGCTGACCTCGACGGTCACCGGTTCGTGTAGCTGGCCGGTGGCCAGGGCCTTGGTCTTGAAGTCCTCGATCGCCGCCGTGACCGCGGGGCTGGTGACGTCGGAAGCCTTGAACACGACGGTGGCGGGGTCGGCGCCACCGGGGAAGGCGGCCTGCACCCGGTCATACGTCTTGATCGCGGCCTCGTCGTGCTTGACCCCGTCGATGCCGTCCGACGCGGGGCGCATGCCGAGCGCCGGCAGTGCCAGCGCGACCAGCGCGGCGACCGCGATCATCGCCGAGACGCCCGGCCGGCGCAGCACCACGCGGAGCACGAAGCGCCAGAACCGACCGTTGGACTTGCGCCGGTACAGGCCCGGGATGCGGCCCAGGTCGACCTTGTCGCCCAGCTTGGAGAGCACCGCCGGGAGCACGGTGAGCGAGCCCAGCGCCGCGGTCGCGACCACGAGGATGGTGCCGACCGCCAGGCTGATGAACGTCACGTCCTGGGTGAGGAACATGCCGGCCATCGCGATGATCACGGTGAACGCCGAGATCAGGATCGACCGCCCGGAGGTGGCCGCCGCGGTGGCGAGTGCCTGTTCGGGGCTGGCCCCGTTGGCTCGTTCCTCGCGTTCGCGGCGGATATAGAAGAGGCAGTAGTCGACGCCCACGGCCAGGCCCATGAGCAGCATGAGGTGGGTGACGGTGTCGTCGGCGGGGAAGAAGCGGCTGCTCGCGGCCAGGAGGCCGAGCGAGCCGAGGAAGGCGGTGACGGCCAGGCCCAGCGGGAGCACGGCGGCCAGCAGCGCGCCGAACGCCACGATCAGGATGCCGAGCGTCACCGGCAGGGAGAGCATCGACAGGGTGCCCAGCGCGCCGCTCACCTGGGCGTCGATCGCCTTGTCGATGCTGACCTCGCCGGTCTGCGCGACGATCAGGTCGGGGTGCTTGTCCTGCACGCCGGTGACCGCCTTGAACACCGGGTCGATGCGGTCGATCGCGGTGTCCGGGTCGCCCTTCATGTCGAACGTGACCAGCGCCGAGCGCTTGTCCTCGGAGACCGCGTCGGTGTTCACGTTTTCGACCTGGCCGGTGGCCTCGACGGCGGCCGCGGCGTCGCGCACGGCGGTGCGAAACTCGATCGAGTCGGCGGTGAGCGTGCCGCTCTGCACGATCACCATCTCGCCGGCCCGCTCCGGGAAGCCGGCCGCGTCGATCATCTGCTCGGCGCGCTTGGACTCGCCGTTGCCGTAGTCGCTGTCCTTGGTGCCGATCGTGCCGAGCACGGCGCTCAGCGCGGTCGCCACGATCACGAATAGCAGCCACCCGACGATCGCGGTGGTGCGGTGCCGCGCGCTGAAGCGGGCGACGGAGGCGGCCAGGTTGCGGGGTCGCCGGTGGCTCGTCGGGGTCTCGTCCGGCCGGGTGTCCGGCGGTCGCAACATGGATGTCGTCATGCCAATGACGCTATGAGCGGGGCTGATCCGCTTCGATCCAGCGCACACCCCACTTTCTGGTGGGGCACACCGCGCCATCGTGGTAGGGCCTGCCCTACCACGCTATGGTCATGGCCATGTCTGACGAGTACGTGGACCCGAGCGGCAACACGGAGGCCTTCCGCTCCTTCGCGCAGGCCCCAGCAGCAGAGGCCGAGGCAGCGCCGTCCCGCCTCCCATTGATCATTGGCGTCGCGGTGCTGGCCGTGATCCTGGTCGCGCTAGTGGTCTTCCTGGCCCTCGGCTGACCGCCCCGAGATCACGCCGCGTGTTTGCGTGGCGATCTCCAACTCTTCGTCGGTCGGCACCACCAGGACCGCGACCGGCGCGCTGTCCGGCGAGATGATCCCCTCTTTGACTCGTTCGTTGCGCTCCGTGTCGATCTCTATACCCATCCGTGACAGGCCCGCCAGCGACTCGGCACGCACCGCCGCCGCCCGCTCGCCCACCCCGGCCGTGAACGCGATCGCGTCGAGCCGCCCCAGCAGCGCGTAGTACGCGCCCACGTACTGCTTGATCCGCCGGCAGTAGACGGCGAGGGCGAGCGTGGCGGCCCGGTCGCCCGCGGCGCGGCGGCTCAGCACCTCGCGCATGTCGCCGACCCCGGCCAGCCCGCGCAGCCCGCTGCGCTGGTTGAGCAGGGCGTCGAGGTCGTCCACGCTCATCCCCGCGGTGCGGGCCAGGTAGAGCAGCGCGCCGGGGTCGATGTCACCCGAACGGGTGCCCATGACCAGCCCCTCCAGCGGCGTCAGCCCCATCGAGGTGGCGACCGACCGTCCACCCTCGACGGCACACGCGCTCGCGCCGTTGCCGAGGTGCAGCGTGATCGTGTTGACCGTCTCCAGTGGACGCCCGAGGAGCGCGGCGGTGCGGCGGGAGACGTACGCGTGCGAGGTGCCGTGAAAGCCGTACCGGTGTACGCCGTGCTCGCGCGCCAGGTCCGCGTCGATCGCGTACGTGGCCGCCTCCTCGGGCAGCGTGCGGTGAAACGCCGTGTCGAAGACGGCCACCTGCGGCACGCCCGGCAGGAGCTTGCGGGCCACTTCGATGCCGGCGAGGTTGGCGGGGTTGTGCAGCGGCGCGAGCGGGATCAGCTCCCGCACGGCCGACACGATTTCGTCGGTGATCAGAGTCGGCTCACTGAACCGCAGGCCACCGTGGACCACCCGGTGGCCCACACCGTCCAACCCGGCCAGGTCGAGTCGCTCGGTCACTTCGCCGAGGGCGGCGTCGTGGTCGGTGACCCGCTCGACGATGCCCTCGGCGACGGTGTCGTCCCTCGCGTAGAGCTGATACTTGACCGACGAGGAGCCGCTGTTGAGCACCAGGATCTTCATGAGGTGGCTGTCCCCAGGTTCGCTCGCTCGTGCGGCGCTGAAGGCGACGTCTTCCCTCCCGGCCCCGAAACCCCGACTTCGTCGGCGGGGCCGCTCAGTCCAGACGCCGCCGCGCCAACTCGCTCGCTCGCTGCCTGGATCGCGGTGATGGCGACGGTGTTGACGATGTCCTTGACCGTGGCGCCCCGGCTGAGGTCGTTGACCGGTCGCCGTAACCCTTGCATGACCGGGCCGACCGCCACCGCGCCGGCCGAGCGCTGCACCGCCTTGTAGGTGTTGTTGCCCGTATTCAGGTCCGGGAAGATGAAGACCGTGGCGTGGCCGGCGACCGTGCTGCCGGGCAGCTTGGTGCGTGCCACGCTGGGGTCGATCGCCGCGTCGTACTGGATGGGTCCCTCCACGGGCAGATCCGGCCGCCGCTCCCGGACCAGCGCGGTGGCCGCCGCGACCTTCTCCACCTCGGCGCCGGTGCCGGACGAGCCGGTCGAGTAGGAGAGCATCGCCACCCGCGGCTCGATGCCGAAGCGGGCCGCGGTGTCCGCGGAGGACAGCGCGATGTCGGCGAGCTGGGCGGCGTCCGGGTCGGGGTTGACCGCGCAGTCGCCGTAGACGAGCACCCGGTCGGCGAGCAGCATCAGGAAGACACTGGAGGCGACCGAGACCCCCGGCACGGTCTTGATGATCTCGAACGCGGGCCGGATCGTCGCCGCGGTCGTGTGGGTGGCGCCGGAGACCATCCCGTCCGCCCGCCCGGTGTGCACCATCATCGTGCCGAAGTAGCTGACGTCCCGCACCACGTCGCGGGCCAGGTCGAGCGTGACGCCCTTGTGCCGGCGGATCACCGCGTACAGCTCCGCGAACTCCTCCAGCCACGGGCTCGCCGACGGATCCACAATGGATGCCCCGTCGACGTCGAGCCCGAGATCCTTGGCCTTGCGGGCGATCTCATCGGGATCGCCGAGGAGGGTGAGGTCGGCGACGCCCCGCCGCAGCAACGTCTCCGAGGCGCGCAGGATCCGCTCCTCGGCACCCTCCGGCAGCACCAGGTGGCGGCGCTTGAGGCGGGCGCGGTCGATCAGCTCGTACTCGAACATCAGCGGCGTCACCTTCGGCGCCCGCGCCACGTCCAGCCGGCGCATCAGCTCCTCGTTGTCCACACTCGACTCGAAGGCGCCGATCGCGGCCTCCACCTTGCGCGGGCTGGCGGCCGTGGGGCGCCCCTCGATGCGGCCGACCGCCTCCACCGTGTGATAGCTGTCGGTCGGCACCGAGAGCACCGCGAGCCCGGCGCCGAGCGACTCCACGAGCCGCATCGCCCGCGGGTCCGGCTGCACGCCGAGCGTCAACACCACGCCGGCGATCGCGGGCGAGCCGGCCGCCCGGGCCGCTCCCGCCGCCACGAGCAGGTCGTCGCGGTCGCCCGGCATGATGAGCAGGCACCCGTCGGTCAGGTGCTCCAGCAGGAGCGGCACGTGCGCCGCCCCGACCACGAAGTCGAGCACGTCGCGGTCGAGCGCCGCCTCGTCGCCGGCCAGCCGACTCGCGCCGAGCCGGGCGGCCACCTCGGCCACGGTCGGTGCCGAGACGGTCGGCACCTCCGGGATCGCGTACGCCGGCACGGGCAGCTCGGGCATCGCCGTCCCCGGCCGCACCCGGTTGGCGATCACGGTCAGCACGGTCGCGCCGAGGTCGCTCAGCGTGTGGTAGCCGCCACTCGCCGCCGCCCCCACGTCCTCCTGCTCCTGGCCATCGACCACGGCCACGACCACGCTGCCGAACTCGTTGGCCAGCCGAGTGTTGAAGGCCAGCTCGTCGGTCTCGTCGTCGGCCCGCAGCCCGTTACCCACGATGACCATCGCCTTGTGCCGCCGCTCCACCTCGCGGTAGCGGCCCACGATCAGCCCGATCAGCTCCTCCCGGCGGCCGCTGGAGATCAGCTCACCCGCCTCGGAGTACGTGGCCCCGTAGAGATCCTCATACGGGTCGTCGATCCGGTAACGCTCCCGCAGCAGCTCGAGGATCGCGTCGTGGCCCGTGGAGGGGGCCAGCGGGCGGAAGACCCCGATCCCCTCCACCTGCCGGGAGAGCAGCTCCGCAAGCCCGAGCGCGATCGTCGACTTGCCGCCGCCCGGGCCAAGGCCGGCGACGTAAACGCTTCGTGTCACGGGGCCCAGCCTATTTCCAGCGCCGGGCCCGCTCACCCGGGCTTGGGAGATCGGCCCAGCGCGAAGGCCGCCACCACGCCCAGCGACACGAGCCGTGATCCGGGACGCCCGCCCACCACCCGCCACCCGCCCCGGCCGCAGGCCGTCGCACCGCCGCACGTAGAGCACCCCAGGCGGGCCTTTCAGTGCCCGAGTGCCTGTCCCGGAACGTCCGTCAGACGGCGACGGTGATCCACACCCACCGCTGGCCGATGACCATGGCGTGTGCGGCGACATTCCCGACGAAGCACAGGTCCGGGAACAGATCGTGGTACGCAGGTCCCCGCATAGAGGGACTCAATGACCACGATCTGTACGCCGCGACCGTCTACCGCTCATGAGCGCGGGTGAGGGGTCGCCGTCGCGGAAGCTGTCGAGCTGCGCGCACAAACGGAGCATCTGCGAACGGGCCGGCCGCCTGCCCGCCGCACACCCCCACCCAAGCGGCACCTAACACCCATCCTGATGGTCCGGAGCGCTCCCGCCGGAGGCAAAGGGGTAACGCCAACCACCGCGAACCCGCCGGCCCGCGGGAGCAAACGGCCTGCAACTGACACGAACGCGGGCAAAATAATGCCTAAAGAACGGGTGGCATGACCCCGCCCCGAAAGAGCCCACGTTGCAAAGGATCTACGCGGGGGAGTCGATCCGTAGGTCGAACTCGATCGACATGCCGGAGGTCGCGGGCGCCCCGGCGATCGGCATCGGCGGCCCGACCTCGTACCCCTGGGCGAAGTCGACGCCGAAGCCGCGCAGCAGCTCGATCGTGGCCGCGTCCCGCACGTACTCGGCGGCGGTCAGCACGCCGTGCGCCTGGCAGGCCTCCACGATGGAGCGCACGAGCGCCTGGTCGGTCGGCGAGTTGACGATGTCGGTGATGAAGGCGCCATCGATCTTGACGAGGTCGATCGGGAACGACTTCAGGTACATGAAAGAGCTGTACGCCGCGCCGAAGTCGTCGAGTGCTAGCTGGCAGCCGAGCTCCCGGATCGCCCCGGCGAAGTGCATCGCCTCCGCGCGGTTGTCGATCCGCGCGGTCTCGGTGATCTCGAAGGTGATCCGCCGGGGGTCGACGTCGTGCTTGTGCAGCAGGTCCTGCACGCGGCCGAGCAGGCCGGGCTCGCCGAGCGACCGCCCGGAGAGGTTGATCTGGTAGTGGGGTGTCGGTGGCCCCTGCGCGATCAGCTCGAACGCGTTGTCCATCACCCACAGGTCGATCGGCAGCGTCTCGTCGACATGCTCGGCGATGTCGAGCAGCGGCGAGGGGGGCACCGGGTTGCCCGCGTCGTTGAGCGTGCGGAGCAGGATCTCCTGCCGGGTGATCTGGTTGAGCCGCAGGTCGAGGATCGGCTGCGTGTAGAGCGTGAACCCGTTTCCGGCGACCGCCGCGCGGACCCGGGTGCGCCAGGCCTCCTGCCGCTCGTCGGCGGGGGCGGGGCGGGGCAGTGCCTTGAGGGTGGCTCCGGTCTGCTTCGCGTGCCGCCAGGCCGACTCGGCGTCGATGAGCAGGTCGATGCTGCTGCTCTCGTCGTGCGCCTCGAAGCGGACCAGGCCGCCCCACGCGTCCAGCCGCAGCCCGTGCGGGCCGGCGACGAAGAGCTGCGCGCGCAGCTTTTCGACCATCGTCTGGGCCAGCGAGGTGGCCGGCCGCAGGCCGATGTCCGGCATGAGCACGCCGAACTCGCCCGGCCCGAGGACGCCGCAGATGTCGTTGCGCCGGGCCAGCTTCATGATGAACGTGGCGACCACCTGGGAGAGGCGCTCCGGGTCGGTGCCGCCCTGCGGCTCGGTGGCGATGACCACCAGTACGCCGGTGCCGGCGCGCCGCGCGCGGTCGATCTCGTCGCTGAACCCGGTGCGGTCGCGCAGCCCGTCGCCGGGGGCGAGGCTGCCCGAGGCCTGCTCGACGATCGCGCGGCGGCGGGCTCGCCGGTCGCGCTCCTGGCGGGCCAGCTCCAGCTCGGTGACATCCTGCGCGGTGCCGATGATGCCCGTGGGCTCGGCGTCGTCGCCGGTGAGGACCTCGATGTAACAGTGCACCCAGCGGGTGATCCCGGCCGGCTGCACGACGCGGCAGGTCAGCTCGGTGGCGGTCCGCTCCCGCCAGGCCGAGGACGCCGCCGCCCGGACGCGATGGGCGTCGTCGGGGTGGGTGAGCCCGTAGAGCGACTCCAGGGTCTGGCGGACCGCGCCGGGCGCCCGGCCGAAGATCAGGGACATCTCGTCAGACCAGGTGAGCTCGCCGGTCGCGGCGTCCCAGCGCACGGTGCCCTGCTTGGCGAGCTGTGCCGCGCGGGTGACGCGCCGGATCTCGCCGGTGTCGCCGTGCAGCGGGTCGCGCAGGTCGACGTCGCCCACCAGGTCGCGGCCGTCGGCCTTGGCCCGGGTGTACTGCTGCTGGACCCACCGGGTGTTGCGGCTCGCGCTGGCCCGCTCGAAGACCGTGGGCTTGTGGCTGGCGGCCAGGGCCAGGATGTCGTCGAGGTCCACCGTCACCGCCCCGCGGTGGGCGTGGTGAATCCGGCCTCTTCGGCCAGTGTCTTGAGGCGCTTGCGGGCCGCGGTCTTGTACGAGCGCACCGTGTTGTCGGCCATGCCGAGGATCCGGGCGATCTCCGGATCGGTCCAGCCCTCGAACGCGAGCGCGAACACGGCCGCCTGGCGCTCCGGCAGGCGGCGCAGGCAACGGAGCAGCCACTCCTGCGCCTCGCGGGAGTCGGCGGGCGGCGCGGCGAGGCGGTCGGTCGGCACCTCGTCGAGCGTCGCGGTGGCCTCCCTGCGCTGGCGGGCCTGCTCGTTCATCAGCTTGTATCGCGCGGTCTTGTACACCCACGCGAGCGGCTTCTCGTAGCCGCTGATCTCTTCCCACTTGTCCCGGGCCGTGATGAGCGTTTCCTGCACAGCCTCCTGGACGAGCTCGCGGTCGCCGCACTGGCTCCGGAGGAACCGCTCGACCGCCACTATGTTTTCCCTGCAGAAGTCCTCGAACGAGGCATCCAGCTCGACCAGCCGCCGTTCGGCGGCGGTCACGCTGGGCTCGACTACGGTCACGCCGCTTCCACCTCACCGGCTCCGCGCGCTGACACGCTCGTTCCCCCAAGCGTCAAAAGATTGATCATCGTTCTCTCCCCGCCATATGGTCCCGCATATCACTGTCGGTAGGAGTTGCTTGGGAGGTGCGTTGAGCGGCACAACTTCCCCGCATGATCGGTGGTCATGCCTCCTATCAGCACCCTTTAGTACGAACGGCCAAACTAGACGGACCAAAAGGGGGATGGGCGTGGACTAGGGCAATGTTCTACGGAACGTAGCCGTAAGAGCACGCTTGGTCCTTTGTGGTCAAAGGCCTGGGGTAGCCCGCCCTCGGGCATCAAAATTTTTTCGCTCGCTCTTGACGACATGGCACCTTCAATCGTAATTTTCTTCATCACCAGGTAACGATGAAAGGAATTACGGTGGCGGTGCAGACCCAGGGTGTCATCGGCCGGCTCCGGATGGAGCTGTCCACGCTTCCCGACGCGCTCCAGCGCGTGGCGGAGCAGATCCTGGACGACCCGGCCGAGGCGGCACAGGCGTCCATTGTGGACTTGGCGGAGCGCGCCGGCACGTCCACCGCCACGATCACGCGGTTCTGCCGGGTCCTGGGCTTCCGTGGGTACGCCGCGCTCCGGGTCGCGCTCGCCGCCGAGATCGGGCGCCAGGAGCAGGCCCGGTGGGACACCGACATCGACCGCGAGATCGAGCCGGGCGACCCGCTCGACCGGGTGCTCGGCGTCATCGCCAGCGCCGACTCGCGGGCGATCCAGGAGACCGCGGCCGGGCTCGACCTGGACAAGGTCGCGCAGGTCGCCGACGCGATCGCGACCGCCGGCCGGGTCGAGCTCTTCGGGCTCGGCAGCAGCGGCACGGCGGCCCGCGAGATGGCGTTCCGCCTGGAGCGGATCCGCATCCCGGTCTGGTATCGGGAGGACGCGCACAAGGCGCTCACCAACGCCGCCCTGCTCGGCCCCGGCGACGTCGCGATCGCCCTCTCCCACGGTGGCCGCACCCGCGAGGTGATCGAGATGCTCGCCGAGGCGGCCTCGCAGGGCGCGCTGACCGTGGCGGTCACCTCGTTCGAGCGCTCCCCGCTGGGCGAGACGGCCGACATCACGCTGACCACGGCGGTGCACGAGACGACGTTCCGGGTGGCCGCGCTCTCCGCGTTGCACTCGCAGCTGGTCGCGCTCGACCTCATCTACGTCGCGGTGGCCCAGCGCACGTACGAGCGCACCACCGAGGCGTTCGAGGTGACCGCCCGCGCGGTGGAGGCACACCGGTTGCGTGACCAACCCGCGGCGCGCCGGCGCCGCGGCTGATATCAGGGGAGCGGGGATGACGGCACAGGCGTACCTGTCGATGATCACTGAGCTGGTGGCCAAGGTGGGCACCAGCCAGGCGGACGGCGTCAAGAGCGCCGCGGGTCTCATCACCGGCGCCCTGGACCGCGGGGGCGTCGTGCAAGCCTTCGGCTCGGGCCACTCCGAGGCGCTGGCCATGGAGATCGCCGGCCGGGCCGGTGGGCTGGTGCCGACCAATCGCCTGGCGCTGCGAGACATCGTCCTCTACGGCGGCCAGCCCCGGGCGGTACTCGAGGATCCGGGCCTGGAGCGCGACCCCGAGGTCGCCCGGCGGCTCTACGACCTCGCCCCGATCGACCCGCGGGATGTCTTCGTGATCGCCTCCAACTCCGGCGTCAACGGTGTCGTGGTCGAGCTGGCCCTGCTGGTGAAGGAGCGGAGGCACGGCCTGATCGCGGTGACCTCGCTGGAGCACAGTGGCCGCGTCCCGCCGCGACACCCCTCCGGCAAGCGCCTGTGCGACATCGCCGACGTGGTGCTCGACAACGGCGCGCCCTATGGCGACGTCGCGCTGCCGGCCCAGACCGGCGCGGTCTCCTCGGTGACCGCCGCGGTGCTGGCACAGATGGTCATCGCCGAGGTGGTCGCTCGCCTGACCGAGGCGGGACAGACCCCGCCCATCTACCTGTCCGCCAACATCCCCGGCGGGCACGAGCACAACCAGGTCCTGGAAGCGCGGTACGCCGGCCGTATCCGGCGCACCGCCTAGCCCCGTATTCCGCACGTGGCTGATCGTCAGCACCACTGTCGTGGGTCGATGTCGAGCAGGTCGAGTAGTCGTGACTGTAGGGGTGTGGGCTGAGCGATGATGGGTG
>Ga0214467_1000151_pt1 | contig 19614 bp, 16 predicted proteins | sample RVTome_8_FD_187339 | JGI IMG/M metagenome (GOLD analysis project Ga0214467, IMG submission 187339) | Soil microbial communities from uranium-contaminated site in the Upper Colorado River Basin, Wyoming, United States - RVT160D0 HiSeq ...
GACAGGTATCCCTCGTCAGACGCCGTAGCGCTCAGGCGTGGGCGAGCGGTCCATCAGCTGCTGCCACCGGGCGGTTCGACCTGCGGGTCCCCCTTTCCACGCCCCGGCGGCGTGCTGGACGGCCCGGCAGACGGTGATGTCGCAGGCGATCAGCTGTTTTCGCGTCCGTCTGGGCCTGCAGCTCGGCATCCCGCCACGGTGTCCCGGTCCGCGCCCGCCACCGTATGCCGTCAATCAGCTGCCCGCCCGGCTTCGCGCCATCGGCAGCAACGGCTCCAGCCGGGCCCACTGCGCATCCGTCAGATGTCCACGTGCCACAGGACAAGATCATCCCACCACAAGATCTACTTCCGGTACGCGCTCTAGCGGCGGAGGGCGCGGATCACGAGCCAGGCGACGACCGCGGCGCCGGCGCTCAGTGCGATGAACCCCGCGTAGCGGGCCGCGGCCGTGCCCACCGAGAGCTTGAGCACGTCGATCGGCTCGACCTCGGTCTCGGGCTGGGTCTCCGGGGCCACCGCCACTTCTTCCGAAGGCGAAGGCGGGGCTGGGGTGGGCGCGGCCAGCTCACCCGCCAGGCAGTCGGCGAACTGGCCGATCAGCCGGCCGCTCACATCGGACAGCATGCCCCGCCCGAACTGGGCTGGCTTGCCGGTCACCGTCAGGTCGGTCGACACCTCGACCCGTGTCAGGTCGCCCTCGGGCTTGAGCGTGGCGATGACCGTCGCGGCCGCGGTGCCCGAGGCGCGGGTGTCGCGGCCGGACGCCTCCACCACCACGCGGCGGGCCGCCTCGTCACGTTCGACGAAGCGGCCCTTTCCGGCGTACGTGAGCACGATCGGCCCGACCTTCACCTTGACCGTGCCGCTGAACTCGTCGCCGTCGAAGTCGGTGAGCGCGGCGCCCGGCATGCACGGGGCGACCCGTGGCACGTCCAGCAGTACGCCCCACGCTTCCTCGACGGGGACTGGCACGGTGAAAGAGTGGTCGAGCTTCACGAAATACCTCCGGCCGCGAGCACCGCCCGCTTCGTCAATACCGTGACCAGGTGCCGGCGGTAGTCGGCGGAAGCGAAGACGTCGGAGGGTGGGTCGGTGCCCTCCCCGGCCCGGCCGGCCGCCGACGCCACCGCGTCCACAGTGGCCGATGTGCCGGCGAGTGCCTCCTCCACGCCGGCGGCGCGCAGCGGCGTGCTGCCCATGTTGCTGAGCGACACGCGCGCCTCGGCGATGCTGCCGTTTTCCCGGCGCACCGCCGCGGCGACACCGACGACCGCCCACGCCTGGGCCACCCGCACGAACTTCTCGTAGTGCGTCGTCCACCCTGGACGCTTCGGCACCCGCACCGACACCAGCACCTCGTCGGGCGCCAGCGCGGTCGTGAGGAAGTCCAGGAAGAACTCCGACGCGGCCACAGTGCGCCGCCCGCCCGGGCCGGCGATCTCGAACGTGGCGTCCAGCGCCACCGCCACGCTCGGCAGGTCGGCGGCCGGATCGGCGTGCGAGAGTGAGCCGCCGACCGTGCCCAGGTGGCGCACCTGGCGGTCGCCGACCCTCGCGGTGGCCTGGGCGATCAGCGGCGCGTGTTCGGCGATCAGCGGGTCGCGCAGCACGTCCGCGTGTCGGGTGGTGGCGCCGATGACCAGCGCGTCGCCGTCGTCGCGTACGCCGCGCAGCTCCTCCACCCCGCCGAGGTCGACCAGCACGGTCGGTGCGGCCAGGCGCAGCCGGAGCACGGGGATGAGGCTCTGCCCGCCGGCGAGCAGCTTGGCGTCCTCGCCGCCGTCCGAGAGCGCGCGGACCGCTTCGTCCACGGTGGATGGTCTGACGTAGTCGAACGCGGCCGGGATCACGACCGGTCACCCCCTTGGATGGCCCGCCACACGCGCTCCGGCGTGCACGGCATGCGGATGTCGTCGACCCCGTACGGCCGCAGCGCGTCGACGATCGCGTTGACCACGGCCGGCGTGGAGGCGATCGTGCCCGCCTCGCCGACGCCCTTGGTGCCGAGCGGGTGGTCAGGCGCGGGCGTCTCGGTGCGGTCGCTCACGATGTCCGGCAGGTCGGCCGAGCTGGGCGGCGTGTAGTCGACGAAGGTGCCGGTGAGCAGGTTGCCCTCCTCGTCGTACACGGCCTCCTCGAAGAGCGCCTGCGCGATGCCCTGCGCCACTCCGCCGTGCACCTGACCCTCGACGATCATCGGGTTGATCACCCTTCCGACGTCGTCGACGGCCACATAGGACCGGATCGTCACCGCCCCCGTCTCGGTGTCCACCTCGGTCGCGCACAGGTGCGTGCCGTGCGGGAACGAGAAGTTGGCCGGGTCGTACGTGGCTTCGGCGTCCAATGTGGCCTCGACGCCGTCCGGCAGGTCGTGCGCCGCGAACACCGCGAGCGAGCAGTCCGCGATCGTCTTGCCGGCCGCGTCCGAGGGCGCGCCGCGTACCCGGAACGCTCCGCCCTTGAACTCCAGGTCCGAGACATCGCACTCGAGCAGGTGCGCGGCGATCGGCTTGGCCTTGTCGACCACCCGCACACAGGCGTTGACGAGGGCGAAGCCGCCGACCGCGAGCGAGCGGGAGCCGTACGTGTCGAGGCCCTTGTGCGAGGTGCGGGTGTCGCCGTGCAGCACCTCCACGTCCTCGAACGCCACGCCGAGCTGGTCTGCCACGATCTGGCTCCACGCGGTCTCGTGCCCCTGCCCGTGCGGCGACGTGCCGGTGACCACCTCGATCTTGCCGGTGGGCAGCACCCGCACGGTCGCGCTCTCCCACCCGCCGGCGCCGTACCGCAGCGCGCCGAGCACCCGGGAGGGCGCGAGGCCGCACATCTCCGTGTACGTGGAGACGCCGATGCCCAGCTGCACCGGGTCGCCCGCCTCGCGCCGGGCGGCCTGCTCGCGCCGCAGCTCGTCGTACCCGAAGAGGCTCATCGCCTTGTCGGTGGCGGCCTCGTAGTTGCCTGAGTCGTAGGTCAGCCCGGCGACGGTGTTGAAGGGGAACTCCTCGTGCCGGATCCAGTTGCGCCGCCGCACCTCGATGGGATCCAGCCCGACCTCGACGGCGAGCTCGTCCATGATCCGTTCGATGGCATAGGTGGCCTCGGGCCGCCCGGCCCCGCGGTAGGCGTCGGTGATCGTCGTGTTGGTGAACACGCCGGAGCACTCGAAGCGGTAGCTGGGGAACTTGTAGATCGCGTTGTACATGAACGCGCCGAGCAGCGGCACACCCGGAGCGACCAGGCCCATGTAGGCGCCCATGTTGGCGAGCAGCTTGACCCGCAGCCCCAGCACCGTGCCGTCGCGCTTGGCGGCGAGCTCCAGATCCTGGATCTGGTCGCGGCCGTGGTGCGCGGAGATGATGCTGTCCGAGCGGCTCTCGGTGTACTTGACCGGCTTGCCAACCCGCTGCGCGGCGAGGAACGTGATTATCTCGTCGCCGGTGACCTGGAGCTTGCCGCCGAAGCCGCCGCCCACGTCCGGCGCGACCACCCGGACCTTGTGCTCCGGCGTGCCGGTCACCACGGCGAGCAGGAAGCGCAGGATGTGCGGGATCTGCGTGGCCGACCAGATGGTGTGCTGATCGCCGGTGGGGTCGACGACGACGCTGCGCGGCTCCATGAACGCGGGGATCAGCCGCTGCTGCACGTACCGCCGCTTGATGATCACCTCGGCGTCGGCGAACATCGTGTCGGTGGACTCGCCGGCGCCCGTCTCCCCGGAGTCGTAAACCCAGGTGTATGCCTTGTTGCTGCCCTTGTCCGCGTGCACCAGCGTGGCACCCTCGGCGAGCGCGTCCGGCATCTCGGTGACGACCGGGAGCGGCTCGTAGTCGACCTCGATGGCGGCGAGCGCGTCGACCGCGCTGGGCCGGTCGCGGGCCACGACGACGGCCACCGCCTCGCCCACGTGCCGCACCTCGTCGACCGCGAGCGGCGGGTGGTCGGGCAGTAGCATGTCTTCGGTGACCGGCCAGGCACACGGCAGGCTGCCCTGCACGTCGGCCACGTCCGCGCCGCTGAACGCCGCCACGACGCCCGGCTCGCGCAGGGCGGCGGAGGTGTCCACGCGGGTGATGCGAGCGTGTGCCATGGGGCTGCGCAGGATCGCCAGGTGCAGCATGCCCGGCAGCGTGATGTTCTCCGTCCACATCGTGCGGCCGGTGATGAGGCGGGCGTCCTCTTTACGCCGCCGCGCCGCGCCCACCTCGGTGGCCGGGCGCTCCTCCATGATCGTCATCAGCCGACTCCCTACGGGACCGGCCGGGGCAGGGCCTCGGCGGGGACGGGTGGGGCTTCCGACGGGGTCGCGGGCGCGCCTTGTGGCGTGCCCGGCATCGGTCCGTCGGCGACCGAGGCGGGCTCGGGCGTGCCGCTGGCACGGATCGTCGCGGCCGCGTCGTGGACGGCCCGGACGATGTTCTGGTAACCCGTGCAACGGCACAGGTTGCCCTCCAGCCCCTCCCGTATCTCCGCGTCGGTCGGGTCTGGGTTCTCAGCGAGCAGGTCGACGGCCGCCATGATCATGCCGGGCGTGCAGAAGCCGCACTGAAGTGCGTGGCGGTCGTGGAAGGCCTGCTGCACGGGGTGCAGCTCACCGCCGGAGCCGGCCAGGCCCTCGACCGTGGTGACCTCCAGACCGTCGGCCTGCACGGCCAGCACGGTGCAACTTTTCACGGACTCGCCGGCCATGAGGACGGTGCATGAGCCGCAGTTGCTCGTGTCGCAGCCGACCACGGTGCCCACCTTGCCCAGTTGCTCGCGCAGGTGGTGGACGAGCAGTGTGCGGGGTTGGACGTCGTCGTCGTAGCGGACGCCATCGACGGTGACGCTGATTCGGGTCATCATCCCTCCCGTCAGGAGCGGGAAACCTCCCTTCAGACAAGTCCTCCGGGGGCCCGGCCGCAAGGGGTTCGGCGTAACACGCCGGAAACATCATGATCGGCTGTGCCTACCGCGCTCCGCCGCTCGGCGCTCGTCCGCCGTCGTGGTGGCAGCCCGCGGCCTCACGGCTCCGCTGTGCCTACCGCGCTCCGCCGCTCGGCGCTCGTCCGCCGTCGTGGTGGCAGCCCGCGGCCTCACGGCTCCGCTTATGACGCCGACCAGGTCCTCGAGCGCGGCGAGGCTGTGCCCCGCGACGAAGTCGTCCAGGTAGGGCAGGGCGGCCGCCATCCCGGCGACCAGCGGTTCGTATCCCGGCTTGCCGCGGTGCGGGTTGACCCAGACCACCCGGTGCGCCAGCCGGGCGAGGCGGGCCATCTGGGCGGCGAGGAGCGCCGGGTCGCCCCGCTCCCAGCCGTCGCTGAAGAGCACCACGACCGCGCCCCGCGCCGTGCCCCGCTGGCCCCACCGGTCCAGGAACGCCTTCATCGAGTCGGCCAGCCGGGTGCCGCCGTGCCAGTCCGGGATCGCGTCGCCGGCCGCGCGCAGGGCGCCGTCCGGGTCGCGGTGGCGCAGCGCCCGGGTCACCCGGCTCAGCCGGGTGCCGAGCGTGAACGCCTCGGTCAGGGTCGGCCGGCGCCGCACCGCCGCGTGCGCGAAGCGCAGGAGCGAGTCCGCGTACGGCGCCATCGAGCCGGATACGTCCACCAGCAGCACCAGCCGGCGTGGTTTGTCCCGCCGCTCCCGCCGGGCGAGCCGGGCCGGTTCGCCCAGGTGGCGCAGCATCCGCCGGACCGTGCGGGGCGGGTCGACGGCACCGCCCCGGGCCGGGTGGTGGCGGCGGCTGGGGCGGGCGGCGGTGGCCGGGGCCAGGAGAGCCACGAGGCGGCGTACCTCGTCGCGCTCGGCGGCCGAGAGGACGGCGAGGTCGCGGTGGCGCAGCACCTCCGCGGTGCTGGCCGCGACCGCCAGGTCGTCACCGGCCTCCTCCCCGGCGGTGCCGTTGGGGTCGGCCTGCGCGAAGAGCGCCATCGCCCGCCGCTTCGCGGGCACCGACGCCGAGGGGCGCGTGGGGGCGCGGCCACCGAAGTAGGCGGCGAACGCGGCGTCGTATATCGGCAGGTCGTCAGGCTCGCCGCAGAGCGTGAGCCGGCCCGCCCAGTACGCGTCCACCGGCCGGGTGACATCGAGCGCGTCGACGGCGGCGACCATCGCCTCGACCCGCTCCCCCGTCGCCTGCACGCCCGCGTTGCGCAGCGTGCGGGCGAAGCCGACGAGGATCCCGACTAGCTGGCTGCTGCCCACGGCTGGGTCGCCTTCACCCGTTCCGCGTCCTCGCGGTATTTGAGCACCGCGCCGAGCGTGGCGGCGGCCAGGTCGGGATCGAGGTCGCGGGCGCCGAGCGCGGCGAGCGCACTGGTCCAGTCGAGCGCTTCGGCGACACCGGGCGCCTTGATCAGGTCGAGCTGGCGCATGCGCTGCACGGCACCGGCCACGTCGGCGGCCAGCCGCTCGGTCACCTCCGGCAGCCGCGACCGGATGATCGCCACCTCCTGGGCGAAGCTGGGGTGCTCGACCCAGTGGTAGAGGCAGCGGCGCTTGAGCGCGTCGTGCACCTCGCGGGTGCGGTTGCTGGTCAGCACGGTCAGCGGCGGTGTCTCGGCGGCGATCCGGCCGAGCTCGGGGATCGTGATCGCGGCGTCCGCGAGGATCTCCAGCAGGAACGCCTCGAACTCGTCGTCGGCCCGGTCGATCTCGTCGACCAGCAGCACGCACGGGCTCAGCTCGAGTGCCCGCAGCAGTGGGCGGGCGATGAGGAAGCGGCGGTCGTAGAGGCTCGACTCGAGGGCCGCGGTGTCGGGTTTGTCGCCGGCCGCGGCCGCCGCCGCCTCGACCGTGCGCAGGTGCAGGATCTGCCGCGGGAAGTCCCAGTCGTAGAGCGCCTGGGCGGCGTCGAGCCCCTCGTAGCACTGCAACCGCACGAAGTGCGCCCCGGTCGCCAGGGCCAGGGCCTGCGCGAACGCGGTCTTGCCCACCCCCGCGTCGCCCTCCAGGAAGAGCGGGCGGCCCAGCTTGATCGCCAGGTGGCCGGCGGTGGCGAGACCGTCGTCGGCAAGGTAACCCACGCCGGCGAGCGCTTCGGCCAGCGCGGCGGGAGTGGCGGGGATCACCTGGTCAACTATGCCACCGCCGCCGTGAGGGGTATCACGCGTGGTTGTAACTCCCTCGTAGCGAATACGCAGTGTCATGGGGGCGGGAGGTACCAGATGCTTTACGACTGCCCGGAGTGTGGTCTGCCGGCGGAAGTGACCACGGTCGGTAACGCGTACGGGACGGCCGGACCGGTCGGAGTCGTGCGGGTGCGGTGTGCGGCGGCGCACTGGTTTCTGGGCCCAGACGAGACCCTGCGGCGGCTGCTGCCCGATCCCCGATCGAGCAGCGGCCGCCGCTGAGGTGGGCGGGGGATCCGCGCCTGCCGGCGTGAATCCCCGCCCCTACGCGCTACTCGTCGTCGTCGGCCGGCGGGGCGCTGACGCCCTTGCCCTTGCCCGGCGTGCTGACGCCCTTGCCCTGGGTGGTCGAGCTGACGCCCTTGCCATGCGGGTCGGAGCTGACGCCCTTGCCCTGTGTGGTCGTCGCCGGCTCCAGCGGGTCGGTCATGTTGGGTCCCCCCTCAGTGGACGGCTATGTGGACGGGAGAAGCCTAGTGTCCAAAGTCGCCCGTGGGCTGTCTCGTCTTGGACAGGCAACGCTACCGTGTGACTCACTCCCCCTTGGCCCAGCGGGCATGAGCTGCGAGGATGGTCGCGGGATGGTCGATGTACCGGAGCGGCGCGGCACACAGCGAGTGTGTCTGAAGTGTGACGCCCCGGCCGACCCCGACCACCACTTCTGCGGCCGCTGCGGCGCGCCGCTGCACATCCGTTGCGGCTCCTGCCTGTCCCTCGTCTCGCCCGAGTTCACCTTCTGCACCAGCTGCGGCAGCCCGCTCACCCACGAGCTGCCCAGCGCCGGCGCGTCGCGGGAGGAGCGGCGCACGGTCAACGTGCTCTTCGTCGACCTCAAGGGCTTCACGGCGATGGCCGAGCGCCTCGATCCGGAAGACCTGCGCCGCCTGCAGATGGACTACTTCAGCACCGCCCGCGAGGTGATCCGGCGCTACGGCGGGGTGGTGGAGAAGTACATCGGCGACGCGGTGATGGCCGTCTTCGGCGTCCCGGTGGAGACCGAGCACGACGGCTACCGGGCGGTGCTCGCCGGGCTCGACATGCAGCGGGCGCTCGACGGCAAGGCGCTCGCCGGGCGCTACCCGATGCGCGCCCGCGTGGGCATCGCCACCGGCGAGGCGCTGGTCGACCTGGCCGCCGCCCGCAACGGCGGAGAGGCGCTGCTCTCCGGCGACGTGGTGGCCACCGCCGCGCGGCTGCAGACCCACGCGCCGCCGGGCGGCGTGCTGGTCTCGGCCGCCACCCACCGCGCCACCGCCGGCTCGATCCGCTACCCGGACGAGCCACTGCGACTCGATCTCGCCGGCAAGTCGCGGTCCACGGAGGCGTGGCTGGCCCAGGCGTCGGTACGCCGCCCGCCGGTCATCGACGACGAAGGCACCCCACTCGTGGGGCGGGCCGCCGAGCTCGACCTGCTGATGGCGGCGGTGCGGCGGTGCGTGTCCGAGCGGCGGGCCCACCTGGTCTCGGTGGTCGGCGCGCACGGCATGGGCAAGAGCCGCCTCGTGCGCGAGCTGTCCCGCCGGATCCGCGACGACGGCGACCTGCTGGTGCGGTGGCGGGTCGGCCGCTGCCTGCCCTACGGCGCGGGCGGCACCTACGACGCGCTCGCCGAGATCGTCAAGGTCGAGGCCGACGTGCTCGACACCGACGACCCGGCCAGCACCCGCGAGCGCCTCACCGTCGCGCTCGCCGAGGTGCTGCCCGCGGCGGAGGTGGAGCGCCTGGTGGGGCTGCTGGGGCCGCTCGCCGGCCTGCCCGGCCGCCCGGTGCGCCCCGGCGAGATCGAGGCCGCCTGGCGCGACGCGCTGCTCGCGCTGGCCCGCCACATCCCGACCGTGCTGGTGATCGAGGATCTCCACTTCGCCGATCCGGCCCTGCTCCGCTTCCTGGCCGACCTGGTCGAGGCGGGCGGCGACGTGCCACTGCTGGTGCTCTGCACCTACCGCCCGGAGCTGCTCGACGAGCAGCCCACCTGGCCGTCCGCGCTGCCCGGCATGCTCACCGTCTCGCTCGCCCGGCTGCGCAACGCGGAGATGCGCGGGCTACTGTCCACATTGCTCGCTCAGCAGGACATGCCGGCCGACCACACCGAGCACCTCACCCGGCTCACCGGCGGCAACCCGATGTACGCGGTGGAGTACGTGCGGATGATCGCCGAGCGCGGCGGTGCGGTGCTCGACGCCGGGGGCGACGTCGACGTGCCGGAGAGCGTGCACGGCGTGATCGCCAACCGCATCGACCTGCTCGACAACGCCGAGCGCACCGTGCTCAACGCCGCCGCCGTCCTCGGCGACCGCCTCTGGCCCGGCGCCATCGCCGACATGCTCGCGCTCGACGCCGTCGGCGTGGCCGGCGTGCTGCGCCGCCTCCAGCGCCGCGACCTGCTCCTGGCCGGCACGGTGTCCACAGTGGCCGGTGAGGCGGAGCTGGCGTTCCAGCACCAGCTGGTGCGCGACGTGGCATACCGCCGGCTGCCCAGAGCGACCCGCGCGGCGCTGCACCGGCGCGCGGCGGCCTGGGTGCAGCGGGTCTCCATCGACGGCCGCAACGACCTCGCCACCGCCGTCGCCCGCCACCGCATCCAGGCGCTCACGCTCGCCGAGAGCCTCGGCGAGGACACCGCCACCGACGCCGAGGCCGCCCGCACCGCTCTGCTCACCGCGGCCGAGGCCGCCTTCGCCGTGTACGCGGTGGACGCCGCGCTCGGCTACACGGAAGGCGCGCTCAACGCCTGGCCGGCCGGCCACGAGCCGGACCAGCACCGCGCCGCCGCGCTGCTCCACCACCGGCTGCAGTTCCTGGTCGACGCCGACCGCTTCTACCGCGACGGCGTCAAGGACCTGGCCCGCCTCGCCGACCGGATGCGCGAGGCCGGCGACCGGGCCGGCGAGGCCAGCGCGGAGACGCTGCTGGGCCAGGCCGAGTTCATGCGGGCCGAGCGCGACAAGGCCCGCGAGCACCTCGACCGCGCGATCGCCCTCTTCGCCGACCTGCCGGACGACACGGCCAAGGTCGAGGCGTACGCCGAACTGGCCCGCCTCCACCTGCTGGAGTTTCAGACCGGGCCGGCCCTGCCCGCCGCCCGCGCGGCCCGCGACCTGGCACACCGCCTGGGCCTGGCCGACGCCGAGGTGCACGCGCTGGTCACCGAGCACGCCACCCGGTACGTGGCCGGCGACCTCGGCGCGCTCGACGACCTGGAGCAGGTCGTCGAGACCTGCCGCGCCCACGGCCTGCCCACGCTGCGGCGGGCGCTGCACAACCTGGCCACCTTCCGGCAGGAGGAGGGCGACCTGGCCGGCGCCGCCGAGCTGGAGCGGGAGAGCCGCGGCGTCCACGGTGGACAGATCAGCCTGGTGCTGAGCCACTCGGAGGAGGCCGAGCTCGCCTACTTCAGCGGCGACTGGGTGGCCCTGCTGCGCGCGGCCGACGAGTACCTCGACCACGAGGACGCCGGCACCACCGACTGGGATCTCCAGCTGCGCGGCCGCCGCGCCTGGATCGGCGCCCTCTGCGGCCGCCCAGCCGGCGAAGACACCGCCCGCAGCCTCGACGTCGCCCACCGCTCCGGCTTCGTGCGCCTCCGCTACAACGCCTACGCCCACGGCGCCCTCGCCTACGCCCTCGACGGCGATGTGGACGGTGCCGCCGCCCTCCTGGCCGACCTGGCCGCCCTGTGGCGCGAGGCCCCGACCGCCCTGACCCTGGAGTGGCTGCCCGCCGCCGCCCACGCCGCGGTCCTCACGCCGCCGGCCGTGCCCGCGATGACCGAGGTGGTCCGCACGAGCCTGCGCCGGACCCGCTGGGTGGTCGCGGCCGAGGCGCTGATCGGCGGCGACCCCGCGTCGGCGGTCACCCGCTACGACGAGATCGGCTGCGCTAGTGACGCCGCGCTGGCCGCGGTGTGGGCCGCCCGCACCCACGGCGACGAGTCCCACCTGGACCGCGTGCGCACCTTCGCGGCCCGCAACCACGCCGACGCCCTCATCCACCTCACCCTCCCCCGCTGACGGGTCGTTTCTGAGGCATATTTCCCAGGTCCGCGTCAGTCGCGGACCGCCGCTCCCGCCGGAGACCGCGCGGGTCGGCGGCTCGCCAGCGCTCGCCGAGTTCCCCGACCCGCACTGCCAGCCACGCGGTGATCATCCTTACCCCTTGGCTCTTGCCTCCGGCGGGAACCTCCGGACCACCCGGATCGGGTAGGGGGCTGTGCGGCGGCGCCGAACAGATCGTGGTACTTGAGACCCCCTATGGCGGGACCTCAGTACCACGATCTGTTCAGGTGACTGTCAACCCGCCGCCATAGCCAAGTCGCGCCCGGACACGCGAAGCGTGGCGGGTTATGTGCCGCGGAGGGTGAGGCCGCGGGAGCAGCGGTCTGGACCACGACGGGCGTCGCGGTAGCTCGGATCCAAAGAGGACGGCGCCGTCAGCGGGCGACCAGCGTCAGTTCGAAGGAGTAGAGCGACGCGCGATAGGCGTGCTGGCCGTACTCGACCGCCCGACCGGCGTCGTCATAGGCGGTGCGGGCCATCGTCAGCAGCGGCGCGCCGCGCGGCTCGCCCAGCCGCTTGGCCTCGGCGGCGGTGGCGCGCCGGGCGCCGATGGTCTGGTCGGCGAGGCGGAGGTTGATGCCGGCGGCGCGCAGCAGTTGGTACAGGCCGCGGTCGCGCAGGTCGTCGGCGGCGATCCGGAGCAGGCCGGCGGGCAGGTAGTTGCGCATGAGCGCGAGCGGCTCGCCCTGCGCGTAACGCAGCCGCTCGATGGCGAGCACGGCGGCTCCGGCGGGCAGGGCGAGCGCGACCGCCACCTCGTCGGGGGCTGCCATCGGCGCGAGCGACAGCACGTCGGTGCGGGGCTGCTGGTGGGTCCGGTCCAGGTCCTCGTACAGGCTGGTCAGCTCGACCACGCGGCGGACCCGGGCGTGCACGACTTGGGTGCCCACACCGCGCTTGCGCACCAGCATGCCCTTGTCGACCAGGTACTGGATGGCCTGCCGCATGGTCGGGCGGGAGAGGCCGAGCTGGTCGGCGAGGGCGACCTCATTGTCCAGCCGCGTGCCCGGGCTCAGGTGTCCGGTCGCGATCAGCTCCTCCATGCGCTGAGCCACCTGGAAGTACAGCGGCACCGGGCTGGAGCGGTCGATCTTGATCAGGTGGCTCACGGACGTCACGGCGACGATTCTCCGCCGTAGAGCGCTGGCCGTTCGGCCAGGTCCACCCTCATCCGTGCGCCGTGGGAGGCGACGGCGGCCTCGGTGACGGCGGTGGCCGCGTAGCCGTCCCACGCGCTGGGGCCGTCCGCGGCGCCGCGGCGCACGGCGTCGACCCAGGCCTGGAGCTCGTCCACGTACGCCTGGCCGAAGCGGGCCTGCCAGTCCGTGGCCAGCGCCTGCACGCGCCCGCCGTCCAGGGCCACCGCACCGGTGCTGGGGGCCTCCAGCGCGACGGCGCCGGTGGTGCCGACCACCTCGCACCGCACGTCGTACCCGTAGCGGGCGTTGACGAAGATCTCCGCGTCGATGACGATCCCGCGCTCGGTCTCCAGCAGCACGAACCGCGGGTCGCGCAGCTCGGGTGAGGCGAGCGGGCTGCGCGGCACGTCGACGACGGTGGCGGCGACGATCTCCTGGCCGAGCAGCCACCGGCAGGCGTCGACCTCATGCACGAGCGAGTCGGTCAGCGACATGTCGCCGGTGAAGGTCGGCGGCACGCTCACGTTGCGGTGGACACAGTGGACGAGCAGCGGCTGGCCGATCCGCCCGGCCACGAGCACCTTCCTCACCTGGCGGTAGCCGTCGTCGTAGCGGCGCATGAAGCCCACCTGCACGAGCCGGCGCCCGTACGCGACCTCGGCCTCGACCACCTTCAGCGCCGCGGCGGAGGTGGTGGCGAGCGGCTTCTCGCACAGCACCGGCTTTCCGGCCGCGACGCAGGCCAGCGCGAGGTCGGCGTGCGTGTCGCCGGGTGAGGCGATGACCACGGCGTCGACGGCCGGATCGTCGATGACGTCGTGTGCCTCGCGGCGGGTGGCCGCGCCGGCGATGGCCGCGACCGTGACCGCGCGCGCCGTGTCCACATCGAACACGGCGGTCACCCGCGCGCCCGCCACCCGGCTCGTCAGCCGGCGGACGTGGTCGGTGCCGATGGCGCCCGTGCCGATGACCCCAACGTTCATCCGGTGCCCCTCAGGTCCGCTGAAGCTCGTGCGTGAGCGCGGTCAGCTCGTCTCCCCCGGCCATCTCGCGGGTCAGGTCGTCGAGGCTGATCTCGGCACGCTTGCGGTCCAGCCGCATCCGGCCCCGGTTGAGCAGGATGAAGTGGTCGCCGACCAGGTACGCGTGATGCGGGTTGTGCGTGATGAAGACGACACCCAGACCGGCGTCGCGGGCCGCGGCGATGTACTTCAGCACGACGCCGGACTGCTTGACGCCGAGCGCGGCGGTCGGCTCGTCGAGGATGAGCACGCGCGCGCCGAAGTAGATGGCCCGCGCGATCGCCACGCACTGCCGCTCGCCGCCGGAAAGCGTGCCGATGGGCTGCTCCACGTCGTTGAGGCGGATGCCCATCTTGGCCAGCTCGTCGCGGGTGATGCGGCGCATCGCCTCCACGTCCAGCACGCGGAGCGGCCCGAACCCCTTGGTCAGCTCGGAGCCGAGGAAGAAGTTGCGCCACACCGGCATCAGGGCCACGACCGCCAGATCCTGGTACACCGTGGCGATGCCCCGGTCGAGCGCGGCGCGCGGCGAGCCGAAGCGGGCCGGCTCGCCGTCGACCAGCAGCTCGCCCTCGTCGTGCTGGTGCAGCCCGGACATTATCTTGATGAGGGTGGACTTGCCGGCGCCGTTGTCGCCGAGCACGCACGTGATCTCGCCGGCGTTGACCCGCATCGACACGTCGTGCAGCGCCACGATCGTGCCGTACCGCTTGCCCACGCCGGTCATCTCGATGAGCGACATCGTCACCTCCGTACGGCCAGCCGGCGGACCCACATGTTGAGGACCGTGGCGAAGAGCAGCATCACGCCGAGGAAGAACTTGAACCAGTCGGCGTCCCACCCGGCGTAGACGATGCCCTGGTTGGTCATGCCGAAGATGAGCGCGCCGAACGCGGCACCGATCGCCGACCCGTAGCCGCCGGTCAGCAGGCACCCGCCGATGACGGCCGCGATGATGTAGATGAACTCGTTGCCGACGCCCTCGCCGGACTGCACGGTGCTGAAGGCGAACAGCCGGTGCATGCCCATGAACCAGGCGCAGAAGCCGACGCCCATGAAGAGCGCGATCTTCGTCTGCTTCACGGGCACGCCGACCGCCCGGGCACTGTCCACATTGCCGCCCACCGCGAAGATCCAGTTGCCGGCGCGGGTGCGCAGCAGGATCCAGGTGCCGACCGCGACGAAGAGCAGCCACCACAGCACGGTGACCCGGATCGTCACGCTCCCCACGTCGAACGAGGACGCGAAGATCGCCTTCGCGGCGCCGAATCCGTCCATGTCGGAGATGTTGTCGGTCGCCACCTGGCCGGTCACCTGCTTGGTGATCGCGATGTTGGCGCCCTGCAGCATGAGGAACGTGCCGAGCGTGACCAGGAAGCTCGGGATCCGTGTCGTCATCACGAGAAACCCGTTGAGGAAGCCCACGCCGAGCGCGAAGACCAGGGACACGAGCACACCGACCCACACGTTGACGCTGAGCTGGTAGCTGAGCATCGACGCGGTGAGCGCGGACGCGGTCACGTTGACGCCGGCGGAGAGGTCGAACTCCCCGCCGATCATCAGCAGCGCCACCGGCACGGCCATGATGCCGATCGTCGAGCTGACGTAGAGCACCGTGCCCATCGACGTCGCCTGCCGGAAGGGGTCGGCGATCGCGAAGAAGAACACGAAGATGGCGACCATGCCAACCACCGAGCCGAGCTCCGGCCGGGCGAGCAGCCGGTGTCCGGTGGACGGCCTGGCCACCGCGGTTGTCGCGGGGTCCCCGGGGAATCGTGGAGCGAAGCGGAGCGATTTCTTGGGGTGCATCAACGGGTGCCCTTCTCCGCGTACTGGGCCACGCTCTCGATGTTCTTCTGGTCGATGAAGGACGGTCCGGTGAGGACGGTCTGGCCGCCGCCGATGACGTTGCCGTTGGTCAGGTACAGCCACAGCGAGTCGATGGCGAGGTAGCCCTGCAGGTACGGCTGCTGGTCGATGGCCCACTGCACGTCGCCGGAACGGATCGAGCCGACCAGCTCCTTGTTGGTGTCGAAGGTGACGATCTTCGCGGCCGAGCCGGACTCCTTGGCCGAGTCGACCGCGGTGATGGCGATCGGCGCGCCCAGCGTGATGACCCGGTCGACGGCCTTGTCCTGCTGCAGCTTGGCGGTGATGGTGGACTTCACCGACGGCATGTCCTTGCTGTTGACGTTGAGGTTCTCCACCACGCCCGCGCCGCCGAAGCCCTTCTTCACGCCCGCGCAGCGCGCCTCCAGCGCGACGTGCCCCTGCTCGTGGATGACGCAGAGCACCTTCTTCGCGCCTTCCTGGGCCAGCCGCTGCCCGGCCGCCTCGCCGGCGATCGACTCGTCCTGCCCGAAGAACTCGGTGACGCCCATGCTCTTCCACTGCTCGAGGCCGGCGTTGAGCGCGACGACCGGGATGCCAGCCGCGGTGGCCTTCTGCACGGCCCCGCGCAGCGCGTCCGGCTTGGCGAGCGTGACCGCGATGCCGGCCACCTTGCTGTCGATCGCGCTCTGGATGAGGTTGGCCTGCTCCGGACCGTCCGGGTTGTTGGAGTACCGCAGCTCGATGTTGTCCTTCTTCGCCGCGGCCTCGGCGCCCTTGCGCACCAGGTCCCAGAACGTGTCGCCGGGCACCTCGTGCGTGATCATCGCGACCGTGTAGCGGGGCGTGTCGGCGACCCCGGTGTTGCCGGAGTCACCCTTCTCCTCCTCCTGCTTGCCGCCCTCGCTGCTGCAGCCGGCCGCCGCGAGGGCGATGATGGCGGCTAGGGCGAGCAGCTTGCTGGCGGTGCGGTGCGGTGTCACGATGTTCCCTCCTCAGCGTCGGGGTGGGGGTGTGAGATACGGCCGCTGGTTCACCTTCGCGGCCTCGTACGACTTGCGGGCCTGGCGCGTGGCGTCCACGGTGGACACTCCGGCCACGGGCACGTCCCACCAGGCTCCACCATCCGGGGCGGGCACGAGCGGGTCGGTCTCGACGTGCACGAGGATCGGCCCGTCGTGCGCCTTCGCGTCGTGCAGGGCGGCGCGCAGCTCCTCGACGGTCCTGGCCCGGATCACCGGCACACCGAGGCTCGCCGCGTTCGCCGCGAGGTCGACGGGAAGCACGTCGCCGTCGAGCCGGCCGGTGTCCGCGTCGCGGTAGCGGTAGCGGGTGCCGAAGCGGGGCGCCCCCACGGTCTCGGAAAGCGCGCCGATGGAGGCGAAGCCGTGATTTTGCACCAGGACGACGATGAGCTTGACGCCCTCCTGCACGGCGGTCACCAGCTCGGACGACATCATCAGGTACGAGCCGTCGCCGACGAGCACCCACACATCGCGGTCGGGTGCCGCCATTTTCGCTCCTAAGCCTCCCGCGATCTCGTAGCCCATGCAGGAGTAGCCGTACTCGACGTGGTAGCCCTTCGGATCCCGGGTGCGCCACAGCTTGTGCAGCTCGCCGGGCATGGAGCCGGCCGCGCACACCACCACGTCGCGGGGTGCGGAGACGTCGTTGACCGCGCCGATCACCTCGGACTGTGAGGGCAGCGGGCGATGGTCGAGGTGGTATGCCCGCTCCACGGTCTCATCCCACTCGGCGGCGAGCCGGCGCGCCTCCTCCCGGTACTCGTCGCTGACTGACCAGCCGGTCAGCGCCTCGGCCAGCGCGCCCAGCGCCTCCCGGGCATCCGCGACGACCGGGACGGCGGCGTGCTTGGCGGCGTCGAAGGCCGCCACGTTGACGTTGACGAAGACGGCGTCGCCGAACGCGCTGTGCGAGGCGGTCGTGAAGTCGCTGTACCGGGTGCCGACACCGATCACCACGTCGGCGTCGCGGGCCATGTGGACCGCGGCGGTGGTGCCGGTCGCGCCGGTGGCGCCGAGGGCGAGCGGGTGGTCGTACGTCAGCGCGCCCTTGCCCGCCTGCGTCTCCGCGACCGGGATGCCGGTGGCCTCGGCGAAGCGCCGCAGCGCCTCGGTGGCCTCGGAGTAGATGACCCCGCCGCCGGCGATCAGCAGCGGGCGGCGGGCGCCGCGGATCGCCGCGACCGCGCGGGCGAGCGCCGCCGGCTCGGCGACCGGCCGCGGCACGTGCCAGACCCGATGGGCGAAGAGCTCCTCCGGCCAGTCGAACGCCTCGGCCTGCACATCCTGTGGCAGCGCGAGCGTGACCGCGCCGGTCTCCGCCGGGTCGGTCAGCACCCGCAGCGCGCCGAGCAGCGCGGAGGGCAACTGCTCGGGGCGCCACACCCGGTCGAAGTAGCGGGACACCGGCCGGAGCGCGTCGTTGACCGACACGTCGCCCGCGCGCGGGTCCTCGAGCTGCTGCAGCACCGGGTCGGCGACCCGGGTGGCGAAGACGTCGCCGGGCAGCAGCAGGACGGGCAGCCGGTTGACGGTGGCGAGCGCGGCGCCGGTCACCATGTTGGTGGCGCCCGGCCCGATCGACGAGGTGCAGGCGAGGGTGCTGAGCCGGTTGCGCATGCGGGCGTAGGCGACCGCGGCGTGCACCATCGCCTGCTCGTTGCGGGACTGGTGGTACGGCAGCGCGCCGGGCTCGCGCAGCTCGGCCTCGTAGAGGGCCTGGCCCATCCCGGCGATGTTGCCGTGCCCGAAGATGCCGAAGCAGCCGGCGAAGAGCTTGTGCTCGACCCCGTCCCGCTCGCTGTGCTGGGCGGCGAGAAACCGGACGAGCGCCTGGGCGACGGTCAGTCTCATTGGACGGTCCTCCCGAAGGGCAGGCGCGGGTCGACCGGCTGCGTGGCCCAGGTGTCCCGGATCCAAGCGTGCGCCGGGTCGTCGCAGATCTCCCAGGCCCGGCGCGGGCCGGCCATCACGTTGAGGTAGTAGAGGTCGTAGCCGGGCGCGGCCATCGACGGCCCGTGCCAGCCGCGCGGGATCAGCACGGTGTCGCCGCCGCGCACCTCCGCGAGCACGTCGATGTCCGGACCGTAGACCCGCTGGTACGCCATGCCGCCTTCGCCCCGGACCTCGAAGTAGTAGATCTCCTCCAGCACGGACTCGCCGGGCCGGTCCTCGTCGTGCTTGTGCGGTGGGTACGACGACCAGTTGCCACCCGGGGTCAGCACCTCGCAGGCGATCAGCCGGTCGGCCTCGAAGACGCCGGGGACGCAGAAGTTGTTGACCTGCCGCGAGCAGCTGCCCGCCCCGCGCAGCTCGACGGGCACCTTCTCGGCGGCGCCGTATCGGGGCGCCAGCCGCCGCGAGGCCCGCGCGGTGGGGATCGCGAAGCGCCCGCCGCCGGTGACGGTGACCGTGGCGTCGCGCGGCACGTACGCGAAGTCGGTCACCCCGGCGAAGACGTCCTTCCGGCCACGGAGCGGGAAGGTGAGGCCGTCACACTCCACAGTGCACGATCCGGACAGCGGCAGGACGAGCACCTCGTCGTCGCCCGTGTCGAAGGACACCGCGCCGTCGAGGTCGAGCACCCGCAGGCCGGAGTAGCGCCAGCCCGCCGCCTCAGGGGTCACCACGGTCATAGCAGGCTCACCGCCGTGTCGACCGCGCCGGCCACGTCGTCGTCGGCCGGGTAGAGCAGCGAGCGGCCGGCGACGATCCCCTTCACCGTGGGCAGCCGCAAGGCCTTCTGCCAGCCCTCGAAGGCGGCGTCGGCGTCGATCGGCACCTCGCCGCCGAGCAGGAGGGCGGGCAGCGTCGAGGCGGCCATCACGCGCTCCATGTCCGGCACGACCGGCACCTTCAGCCACGTGTACGCGGACGTGCCGCCCAGCCCGGACGCGACCGAGATGGCCCGCACCATCGCGTCGGGCGTGAGCTCGTTGCGCACCCGCCCGTCGACGCGGTGGCTGATGAACGGCTCCACCATGGCCATGAGCCGCCGCCCGGCGAGCGCGTCGATCGCGTGCGCGCAACCCTCCATGGTGGAGACCGTGGCCGGGTCGCCGGAGTCGATGCGCAGCAGCATCTTGCCGCCGTCGAAGCCCATCGCGGCGATCGCCTCCGCGCCGTACCCGGTGAAGCGGTCGTCGATCTCGAACGCGGTGCCGGAGAGGCCGCCCCGGTTCATCGAGCCGACCACCACCTTGCCGTCGAGCGCGCCGAGCAGCAGCAGGTCTTCCAGCACGTCGGCGGTGCCGAGGACGCCGTCGACGCCGGGGCGGGCGAGCGCGACGCAGAGCCGCTCGAGCAGGTCGCCGCGGTCGGCCATGGCCATCGGCCGGGTGCCGGCGCCGAGCGAGCCGCGCGCCGGGTGGTCGGCGGCGATGAGCACGAGGCGCTCGCCGATGACACCGCGAGGGCGGGACCGGGCCGCCTCCACGA
>Ga0214467_1000152_pt1 | contig 19527 bp, 21 predicted proteins | sample RVTome_8_FD_187339 | JGI IMG/M metagenome (GOLD analysis project Ga0214467, IMG submission 187339) | Soil microbial communities from uranium-contaminated site in the Upper Colorado River Basin, Wyoming, United States - RVT160D0 HiSeq ...
ACGCAGTCGTGATCCCCGGCCGGATGTTCGGACCGGCCGCGCCCCTGCCCATGTACGCCGGTGACGTCGCCGAGCGGCACGGCGCCACCCTCCACCGGCACGAGTGGTCGCAGGAGCCGCCGGACCCGTTCCAGCCGGCGATCGAGCGGTGGGTCACCGACCAGGTCACGCCCGTGCTGGACCGGCTCGGCGGCCGCCCGCTGCTGATCGCCAAGTCGCTCGGCACCAACGCGGCCACGGTCGCCGCCGAGCGGTCGCTGCCCGCGGTGTGGCTGACGCCGGTGCTGACCATGCCGTGGGTGGCCGCGGCGCTCGACCGGGCCACCGCGCCCTTCCTGCTCGTGGGCGGCACCGCCGACGAGGTCTGGGACGGCGACCTGGCCCGGCGGCTCACCCCGCACGTCTTCGAGGTGGACGGCGCCGACCACGGCATGTACGTGCCCGGCCCGCTCACCGACTCGGTCGCGGTGCTGGGCCGCGTGGTGGTCGCGGTCGACGAGTTCCTCGCCGCGATCGGCTGGCCCGGCGCCGGCTAGAGCTGGGGAAACTGGCGGGTCGGGCGCTCGTCGTTCTCGAAGATCTCCACGGCGTTGCCGACCAGCCGGACGTCCGGCGCCGCGACGAGCTCGACGTCCTTGTTCTCGTACGGGAACAGGCTCAGCAGGTGCCGCATGGCGTTGAGCCGGGCCCGCTTCTTGTCGTTGCTCTTGATCACCGTCCACGGCGCGTCGGCGGTGTCCGTGTAGAAGAACATCGCCTCCTTGGCCTCGGTGTAGTCGTCCCAGCGGTCGAGCGAGGCCAGGTCGGTCGGGGAGAGCTTCCACTGGCGCACCGGGTCGACCTGCCGGATCACGAAGCGGGTCTGCTGCTCCCGCCGGGACACCGAGAACCAGAACTTGACCAGGTGGATGCCGGAGCGCACCAGCATCTGCTCCAGCTCCGGCGCCTGCCGCATGAACTCCAGGTACTCGGTGCGGGTGCAGTAACCCATGACGCGCTCGACGCCGGCCCGGTTGTACCAGGACCGGTCGAACAGCACGATCTCGCCCGCGGCCGGCAGGTGGGCGACGTACCGCTGGAAGTACCACTGGGTGGACTCCCGCTCGCTCGGCTTCTCCAGCGCGACGACGCGGGACCCGCGGGGGTTGAGGTGCTCCATGAAGCGCTTGATGGTGCCGCCCTTGCCGGCCGCGTCCCGCCCCTCGAAGAGGACGACCAGCCGCGTGCCGGTGGCCTTGACCCAGTTTTGCAGCTTGAGCAGCTCGATCTGGAGCAGCCGCTTCTCCCGGTCGTAGTCGGCGCGGGTCATCCGCTCCTCGTACGGGTATCCCTCCCGCCACGTGTCGACCGGCTCGCCCTCGTGGTTGACCAGCATCGGGTCGTCGTCATCGTCGTCGACGACCTTGTAGCCGCCGAAGCGTTCGAGCAGCGAGTCGTTCGTGTCGGCCATGCGATCACGCTACGGCCTCCGGCTGGGCCGCGCAGAGGGTCGGCGGAGCATGTTCACCGCGCGGCTACCACCAGGTTTACCAGGCCCAGCGCCTAGGGTGACAAGCATGCGGATTGTGATCGCCGGAGGGCACGGGAAGATCGCGTTGCGGCTGGCGGCGCTGCTGTCGGCGCGGGGCGAGGAGGTGGTCGGGCTGATCCGCAATCCCGAGCACGCCGGCGACCTCCGGGCCACCGGTGCGACCCCGGTGGTGCGCGATCTGGAGGCGGCCACGCCCGATGAGGTGGCGGCGGACCTGGGCGGCGCGGACGCGGTGGTCTTCGCCGCCGGCGCCGGGCCGGGCAGCGGGGCGGCGCGCAAGGACACCGTCGACCGGGCCGCCGCGGCGCTGGTCGCCGACGCCGCCCAGCTCGCGGGCGTGCGCCGATACCTGCTGATCTCCTCGCCCGGCGTGGACCGCCCGCCGCCGCCCGGCACCGACGAGGTCTTCGCGGCCTACCTGCGGGCGAAGGCGGCCGCCGAGGAGGACCTGCGCGCCCGCGATCTGGAGTGGACCGTGCTGCGGCCGGGCCGGCTGACCGACGAGCCGCGCACCGGCCGGGTATCGCTGGCGCCGAAGGTGACCCGCGGCGCGGTCAGCCGCGACGACGTCGCCGCGGTGCTGGTCACCCTCCTGGACACGCCGCCCACCGCCGGGCTGACGCTGGAGCTCGTGGGCGGCGACACGCCCGTCGACGAGGCGGTAGCCGCGCTGCTGAGGCCCTGAGCGGCCGCCTGTCGCGCGGCCCGGGCCCGCCCCCGCCGGGCAGGTGCCGCTCGGCGGCTTCGCGGCCTGGCGGGTGGTGCGGCCCGGGCGGTACGCTCCGTCCACCGACGCGGAACAGGTGGTCCCTGATGACGACGCGCGTGGTAAATCGTGAGCGCCTGGCCTGGGACGCGGCCCGGATCGTGGTGCGGGTGCTCAGCTCCGACCAGGTCGGCCGGTGGCTGCACGAGCAGATGGCCACCAGGCTGGGCCCCGAGCCGGCGGCGGCGCTGATCGAGTCCCGGCTGCGCATGTGGGCCAGCCCCCGGCTCGACGCGCCCCAGGTCGAGGCCGGCATCTGGCGGGCCAAGCTGGCCGACCTGCTGTCGACCGACGTCTCGCTGGCGGCACCGTTGCGGGAGATGATGGCCGAGGCCGCCGAGCGCCTCGCGGTCGCCACCGACGTGCGCGTCCACGGCCAGACCCCACCCGAGCCGCCCGGCCCCCGCGTCATCGACCTGGACGCCTACCGCCCGTAGCCCTGCCCGCCGCCGTCGGTGGGTGGCATACGGTAGATCGCGTGACGACGAGCGGGGAGCTGCTGCTGGTCGCCATCGTGGAGATGGCGGACGGCCACACCGAGGCTGGGCAGCGATACGAGGACGAGGTGCTGGCGTTCCTGGCCCGGCACGGCGGGACGCTGGAGACGCGCATGCGCGCCACGGACGCCCCGACCGAGGTACACGTGATCCGGTTCGCCTCCCGCGACGGCTACGAGTCCTTCATGGTCGACCCGGAGCGCCTCGCCCTCCGCGACCGCCTCGGCGCCGCCGCCCCCACGACCCGCGTCGTCGAGGTCCGCCAGCTCTAGCCGGCCCGCCTCAGCCGCCCACCGGGGCGGACGAGGCGCCGGCCAGCGCCCCAACGGACAGCCGCCCGGCGGCGACGCACTGCTCGTGGCACCCCAGGCCACCCGGGTCGGCGCCGCCGAGTACATCCGCATGCCCGACATCTACCCCAACTTCCCGTACCAGTGGGTCAGCTGGAACGACTGGCTGGCCAAAGTGGACACCCAGGTGAACGACCGGCTGGCCGCCACCGGCACCAGCAACATCACCGGCTGGGAGCTGTGGAACGAGCCCGACTACACGTGGAACACCTCGGCCGCGGGCGACTTCAACGCCGGCTGGGTGCGCACGTTCCAGCGGGTGCGGTCCCGTGACACGCTCACCCCGATCGTCGGCCCCAGCACCGCCACGTACAACGAGTCGTGGATGCGCTCCTTCCTCACCAACGCGCGCAACACCAACACGCTGCCGGACATCATCTGCTGGCACGAGCTGTCGAACTCGGCCAACATCGCCTCCCACATCGCCAACTACCGCGCGCTCGAGTCGTCGCTCGGCATCAGCCCGCGGCGGATCTCCATCAACGAGTACGCCACGCCCACCGAGATCGACCAGCCCGGACCGGTGGCGAGCTACCTCGCCAAGTTCGAGCGCGGCGGCGTGGACAACGCGCAGCGCGCCTTCTGGTACGAGTACGGCACGGTCAACGGCTTGACGGTCAACAACCAGCCGACCGGGAGCTGGTGGCTGTACAAGTGGTACGGCGACATGTCCGGCAACATGGTGACCACGACGCCGCGCGCGCAGACCGGGCTCGACGGCTTCGCCTCGCACGACCCCACCCGGCGCATCGTCAGCGCCATCTTCGGCGGCGAGTCCGGCAGCAACTTCGTCCGCGTCACCGGACTGTCCTCATTGGGCAGCCAGGTGCGGGTGCTGGTCGAGTCGACGCCAGCGTCCGGGCGGTTCACCCAGGTCTCCGCGCCCACGACGATCAGCAACACGACCGCCACCGTGTCCAACGGCGAGCTGACCGTCACCGTGCCCAACATGAACGCCACCAGCGGCTACCACATCGTCATCCAGCCGACCAGCGGCGTGCCCAGCTACCAGCAGCGGTACGAGGCGGAGAACGCGGCCATCTTCCGGGCCAACCGCTTCGGCAGCTCCAGCGCCTCCGCCGGCGCCTACGTGGGCCAGATCGACAACAGCGGCGACTCGCGCACGGCCAGCTACGTCGACTTCATCGTGAACGTGCCGACCGCGCGCGCCTACACCATGCGCATCGGGTACGCCAACGCGACGGGCGCCACCGCGACGCACGGCCTGGCGTACAACGGCGGCGCCTGGTCCACGGTGAGCTACCCGCCCACCGGCGCGTGGGGCCAGTTCGGCGCCACGGTGAGCACGAGCGTCAACCTCCGGGCCGGCTACAACGTGATCCGCCTCGCCAAGGGCGCCCCGTCCTTCGGCGGCGGCACCGGTTACGCCGAGCTCGACTACATCGAACTGACCTGACGCACAACCCACACAGGCATGGCCGTCGCCGGGCGCGGCGGTCATGCGCTGTCTACGGCACCACGTACTGCAGGCCCACCATGAACTCCAGCGCCGTGGCCGCGTCCCAGGTCTTCTGCCCTACCACCCCGTCGGGGTCAAGGCGCGCCCAGCTCTGGAACGCGCGTACCGACGCGACGGTGTTGGGGCCGAAGGTGCCGTCGACGCCCTTCGGCGTGATCTCCCACAACCCGGCGGCACCATTGGTCAGTACCTGCTGCAGGCTCTTCACCGCGGGCCCGGAGGAGCCCTCGGACAGGACCGGCATCGGGTTGCCGTTGGGCAGTGCCTGCCAGGTGGCCGCGTCGACGACGCCCGTCACCGGCAGACCCACCTGCTGCTGAAACTCCATCGTCGCGGTCTCGGTCAGCGACCCGAAGCCGCCGTCGACCGCGAGGGTCGTGTTGGGCGTACGCCGCAGCGCGCGTTGCGCCTGACGGACGGCGTCGCCGCTGTCGCCCTTCTTGACGGTCGGCTGGCCGGGGTTGGACATGACATGGTCCCCCTTTTACGTGGTCGGCACCGCGATGCGCTCGGTCCTGGTCGCGCCCACCACCTCGACGCCCTCGGTGCCGGTGATGCCGGCGAGGTCCAGCTCCACCGAGTACGGGATGGCGCTCATCGGCTGCGTGGGCCGCGGCCCGCCGTCACCGCCGGTCGTACCCACGACCTGGATGCCCCAGTACGCCGGCCGGCTGACGTACGCCAGCGGCTTCAGCGAGACCTCCATCGGGAAGGCGGTCACGCCGCGGACGACAAGGCGGGGACGCGGTGGATGGATCATCGGTGTGACGACGTCAGCTCGCTCGAAGTCGACGAGGCGGTCGATCCGCCCCTCGCCGGCGGCTGGATCTTCGGAACCCATGCGGACCAACTCTCCAGGGCATACGAAAAATGCACGACGGTCTATGCCAGAGTAGGGGATGGCGGCGGCTTGTCCAGAGTCCATGGTTTGCCAACCATGCGCGGGGTGTCCATTGTGGGCACTGCGGGAGGTCGGCGGGCTCGGCAGAATCAGACACGTGTTCGATGTCGGGATGACCGCGGAGGAGCTGGCCGAGATGCCGCCCGGCCCCGAGCTGGCCGCGGTGCTCGCCCGCGTCGACGGGTCCAGGTTGAATGGATTCGAGTTGGTGGAGCTGGCCAAGGCCACCAGCCGGCAGGTCGCCCACTACCAGGGTGAGCTGCCGCGATCCACCTACCGAGGGCACGCGTCCTCGGCGACGAGACCGCCAGCCTGCCCCAGCTGGCGGCGCGGCGGGTGGTCGACCTGATCCTGCCGGTCGCCGGCGAGCTGACGACCGGGCGTCGAGCACCGTCTCGACCCCGAGGGCACCGCCACGCTCGCCGGTCACCAGCTGCCGCCGGACCGGGCCGCTACGGCCGCGGCCCGCATCGACGCCCTGGCCCTAGCCGCCAAGCATGCCGGCGACTCCCGGACGCTGGACCAGCTACGCGCCGACTTTCTACCTGGACATTCTCAATGGCGACCACGTCGCCACATCCACTGTGGGCGGTGGCGGTGTGGAGATCGTCGTCCTGCTGGCGACCCTGATGGGCTGCGCCGGCGCCCCTCGGCCCGTGACGCCGCCTTCGTCAAGGGCTCAGCCCGCCGTGACCGTGGCGTAGGCCAGCGGGAGGGGCTCGGCCTGGCCTTCCCAGGTGCCGGTCAGGGCGGCCCCGGCCACCCCGACGGCGCCGGTCAGGCGGCGGACGACGGCCAGCTCCACGGTGGCCGTGACGATCAGCGTGGGGTCGCCGTCGACGACCCGCTCGACCGCGCCGGCCGGCGGTCCCTCGCCGGTGCGAGCCGCGACGCGCATGGAGGGCTCGCGGCGGTGCGGCTCGCCGTCCACGTCGACGAACTCCTCCGCCTGCGCGACCCGGCCGGCGATGGCGTCCGCGAGCGCCGTCACGTAGACCGGGTCGGCGCAGGCGTCGTACATCCAGCGGCGGCCGAGCACCGAGTGCTCGGCGGTGCCCAGCAGCCGATCCTCGGCGCCTTCCAGCGGGGCGTCGCGGTAGGTCATCGGCACCTGGTAAACGGGACCGCCGCCGTGGCGGACCAGCAGCGTCTCGACGCCGACCGCCCCGGCCGGGTCGTCGAAGCGGTAGCCGGCCACGCGGTCGACCTCGCCCGTCGCCTCGGTGTACCAGGAGCGTGTGGGCAGCCACTCGGCCAGCAGCTCGAGCTTGGTGGGGTGCAGGGTCGCGCGGTAGAGCAGGGCCATGCCGTTGACGATATCGGCGGGGCTCCGGCGCGGGCAGGCGGGGCGTAGCGTCCGTGGGTATGGCAGATGCGGCAGAGGTCTACCGCGCCCGGCCGACCGACGCGGAGATCGACGAGGTGCTCGCGCAGCGGGTGGTCGCCACGGTCGGCACGCTCAACGCCGACGGCTCGATCCACCTGGCGTACGTGATATTTCTGCACCACGAGGGCCGCGTGTACTTCGAGACCGCGTCGTTGACCCGCAAGGCGCGCAACGCCGAGCGCGCCGGCCGGGCGTCGGTGCTGGTCCAGGGGCACGCGTCGAGCGGGCGCAGCCTGATGGTGTCGTTCGAGGGCACCGCGCGGGTCCTTCGCGGCCCGGCGGCGCAGGAGCTCAACCACCGGTTGCGCGCCAAGTACATCCAGCCCGGCGCCCTCCCCGACGTCGACCGCGCCTGGGGGCGCCTCGACGACGTCGCCGTCGAGGTCACCCCGGAGAAGCGGCGTTCGTGGTGCGGCGCGACGCTGCACGAGGAGACGCAGCGCGAGCTCTCGATGCCCTACGGTGAGATCTGGCTAGGGGGTTAGCAGGAGCACGTCCCGGGCGGTGCCACCACGGGTGACCAGGCGGTAGGTGCCGGTGTCCGTGGCCTCGATCCGCCAGGCCGTCCGCCCGCCGAAGAGCCGACCGGTCCGGGTGTCGGCGACGCGGTAGAAGCCGTCGCCCACGTGGGTGAAGCGCCACGCGCCACCGATCCGGTGGGTGTTGGCCGGGTCGGTGATGAGCACGTCGCCCACCGGCTGGAGGCGGAACTGCTGGCACGCGTCACCCCGCCAGGCGAAGGTCTGGATCGCCCCACCGCAGGAGTCCAGGACCCGACCGGCGACCTTGTTTTCGATCCGGGACCAGCCGCCGTCGGTGGGCACCGCGCGGAGCTTCTGGCAGTCGTTGTTGAGCCAGCCCCACTGCGCGACGCGGGCACCCTCGGCGTCGACGCAGGCGGCCACCTCGGCGACCTTGTTGCTGTGCCGGTTGAGGAGGCTCGACCAGCCCTCGCTCCGGTACTCCAGGCGCCACTGCTGGCACTCGTCGCCCTTGGCCGGGGCGGCGAGGCGGATGTCGGCGCCCTCGTAGCCGCAGGTCGGGTTGGACATCACCGCGCCGCTGGCCCGGTCGACGAGCGTCATGTAGGCGGGGCCGTGCCCGTAGCCACGGTTGCCGCTGCGCGGGTCACCGAGGCTCGGCCACCCGTCCTTCCAGCGGATGGGGCGCACCGACCCCTTGGGCAGTGCTCCGTCGGCGGCGTCGTAGTAGTGGTGGACGTACAGGTCGGTGCTGTAGACGTCGCCGCCGCCGGTGCCCTGGAAGCCGTTGTACCCGCGCAGCAGCACGGTGCCGCCGCCCTCCAGCATGGGCACGCCGTCACGGTCGACGTACGGGCCGTGGACGCTGGTGGCGCGGCCGACCACGACCTGGTAGTCGGCATTGACCCCGCGGCAGCAGAAGTCGAAGCTGGCGAAGAGGTACCAGTATCGTCCCTTGCGGACGATCGACGGGCCCTCGATGGCCGCGCCGCCGCGGGAGGCCAGCGGGTAGAGCATGGTGTCCGCGGTGGACAGCAGGCCGGTGCCCCGGTCGAGGCGGCGCATCTTAATGCCGTCCCAGAACGAGCCGAACGACAGCCACGGCACCCCGCGCTCGTCGAAGGCGACGTCCGCGTCGATGGCGTTGAAATCATCGGTGGTACGCGAGCGGAGCACCATGCCACGGTCGACCCACCGGTACTGGGGGCTGTCCGGGTCGAGGGTGGCGTTGGTGGCCAGGCCGATGACGGAGTTGTTGGTGCCGAACGAGGAGGCGGCGTAGTACAGGTGGTACTCGCCGTCGAAGTAGTTGAGGTCCGGTGCCCAGAAGTCGCCGGGCGTGGTGCCGAGCTCGTCGACCACCCACTGCGGCGGGGTGGCGAAGACGGTGCCGAGAAACTCCCAGTGCACCAGGTCGGTGGAACGCCGGATCGGCAGGTAGGTGCGGGTGCCGATGTCGCCGGTGATGATCTCGTAGTAGTAGCGGCCCTGCTTGAGCAGCGTGGGGTCGTGGGCGATCGGGTCCGGGGAGGCGGGCGGCGCGGCCGAAGCCGGCGCGGGAAGCAGCGCCACCACGAGCGCGAGCAGCAGGCCCAGTGCGCGTCTCATCGCGTGACCTCCAGCCGGATCGCGCTCCACGACACCGGGGGCAGCACGATCCGCAGCGTCGCGCCGTCGACGGACACCTGGGACGTGGTGTGCGGCACCACGCGGTCGGGATCGTCGAGCGTGTTGGTGGCGCGGATGTCGTCGTCGCTCAGGGTCCACGCCTCGGCCAGGCGCGGGTCGCCGTCGAAGAGGTGCAGGTCCACGGTCAGCTCCACGGGATCGTTCTGGTCACGGTTGACGGCGAAGACGACCACGTCGCCGTCCTCAGCATCGTGGGTCGCGACAGCATCCACAAGGGACACCTCGCCGTAGCGCGCGGTGGCGTACGTGGGGGCGTCGAGCCGGGTGCGCAGCACGCTCCCCCGGGCCAGCGCGGCGGTCTTCGCGAACGGGTGGAAGATGGTCTGCCGCCACGCCGGCCCGCCGGGCTCGGTGCGGATCGGCGCGATGACGTTGACGAGCTGTGCCTGGCAGGCGGCGGTCACCCGGTCGCTGTGCCGCAGCAGCGAGATGAGCAGGTTGCCGACCACGACCGCGTCGGCCACGTTGTACTCGTCTTCGATGACCCGGGGCGCGACTGGCCAACCGGTGGCCGGCTCCCCGCCCTGGAAGCGGGACAGGTACCAGACGTTCCACTCGTCGAACGAGATGTTTATCTTCTTCTTGCTCCGCCGCCGCGCGCCCACGGCGTCCGCGGTCGCCACGACGCTGTCGACGAAGTGGTCCATGTCGGCGGCGCTGGCCAGAAACGAGCCCAGGTCGCCGTCGAGCTCCTCGTAGTACGCGTGGCAGGAGACGTAGTCCACCACGTCGTAGGCGTGCTCGAGCAGGGTGGTCTCCCAACTGCCGAACGTCGGCATCGACGAGCTGGAGCTGCCGCAGGCCACCAGCTCCAGCCCCGGCTCGGCCGAGCGCAGCGCCCGTGCGGTGGCGGCGGCCAGCAGCCCGTACTCCTGGGCCGTCTTGTGGCCGGTCTGCCATGGGCCGTCGAGCTCGTTGCCGAGGCACCACATCGTGATGCCGTACGGCTTCGCCGCGCCGTTGGCCCGCCGCAGCTCGGACAGCGTGGTCCCCTCCGGGTGGTTGACGTACTCGTGCACGTCGAGGGCCTCCTGCACGCCGCGAGTGCCGAGGTTCACCGCGTACATGATCTCGACCTCGGCCTTGCCCGCCCACCGCGCGAACTCGTCTATGCCCACCTCGTTGGTCTCGATGGAGTGCCAGGCGAGGTCGCGCCGGCGGGGTCGCCGCTCGCGCGGGCCGACGCCGTCCTCCCACCGGTACCCGGAGACGAAGTTGCCGCCCGGGTAGCGCACCATCGTGACGCCCAGCTCGCGGGTCAGCGCGAGCACGTCGGTGCGAAACCCGTCCTCGTCGGCGAGCGGGTGGCCGGGCTCGTAGAGTCCGGTGTAGACACACCGCCCCATGTGCTCCACGAAGGAGCCGAAGGTGCGGCGGTGGACCGGTGCCACCACCGAGGCCGGGTCGAGGACACAAGATGCGAGACGCATGTCACCCCTTCGAGGCGTTCACTTGAGGGCGCCGATGGTCAGGCCACCGCGCCAGTACCGCTGCAGCAACAGGAACGCGACGATCAGCGGCACGATCGCGACCAGCGCGCCCACGACGATGACGTTGAAGAGCGCCGGACCGGCGTTGCCGAGCGTCGCGGACTGATACCAGGTGCGCAGGCCCACGGTGAGCGGGAAGAGGTCGTTGTCGCTGAGCATCACCAGGGGCAGGAAGAAGTTGTTCCAGGTGGCCACCATCGTGAAGAGCAGCACGGTGACCAGCGCCGGCCGCATCGCCGGCAGCGCCACGCTCCGGAAGACGCGAAACTCGTCCGCGCCGTCGATCCGGGCCGCCTCCAGCATCTCGTCCGGCACCGAGTCGTGCGCGTAGACCCGCAGCAGGTAGACGCCGAACGGGTTGAGCAGCGACGGCAGGATCACCGCCCACACGGTGTCGGTGAGGCCGGCCTCGCTCATCAGCAGGTACGTGGGGAGCACCAGCGCGGTCGCCGGCACCATGATGAGGCCGAGCAGCGCGGCGAAGAGCATGTTGCGGCCGGGGAAGCGCAGCTTGGCGAACGCGTATCCGGCCAGCGCGGCGATGGCGGTGGCGCCGACACCACTGACCACCGAGTACAGTGCCGAGTTGCGCAGCCACTTCAGGTATACGCCGCCGTCGTGGCTGAACAGCAGCGACAGGTTGTCGAAGAGCTTGAAGTCGCCGCTGAACCACAGCGGCGCCGAGCCGAACAGCCCGTCGTTGTCCTTCGTGGAGGCGACGAGCAGCCACCAGAACGGCAGCAGGAAGTACGCGGCCATGAGCGCCATCACGGCGTGCGAGGCGATCCGGCCTCCGGTGGTACGGGCGGGCCGGCTCACCGCAACGCGCTCCTCTTCCGGGTGACGAACAGGAAGATGTACGACCCGACGAACACCACCACGCCCAGCAGGAACGAGATGGCCGCCGAGTAGTTGTACTGCTGGTACGAGAACGCCTGGTGGTACGCGTAGACGTTGGGCGTGTAGCTGTTGGTGATCGCCCCCGGGTTGAGCGGCTGGAGGATCAGCGGCTCGGTGAAGAACTGCAGCGTCCCGATGATCGTGAAGATCGTGACCAGCACGATCGCCGCGGAGATCATCGGGGTCTTGATGCGCAGCGCGGTCTGCACCGCGCCGGCGCCGTCCATCCGGGCCGACTCGTAGACCTCGCGCGGCACGCCCTGCAGCGCCGCGTACAGCACGATCATGTTGTAGCCGGCCCACTGCCAGGTGACGATGTTGCCGAGCGAGTAGAGCACCGTGCCCGAGGAGAGGAAGTCCACATCGATCACCGAGCTGAGCGGGCCGGTGTTGGGGCTGTAGAGGAAGCCCCACATGAGCGTGCCGATGACCACCGGCACCGCGTACGGCACGAACGCCGCGAGCCGGAACACCCGGGAGAACCGCGACGTCGCCGCGTCGATCAGCAGCGCGGCGACGAGCGCGATCCCGATCATCACCGGCGTCTGCACCGCGCCGAAGACCAGCACCCGCACCACGCCGCGGCGAAACTCGGGGTCGCCCAGCGCCTGCCGGTAGTTGTCCAGCCAGGCGAACACCTCACCTTCGACCAATGTGGAACGGTAGAGGCTCAGCTTGGCCGCGTACAGCATGGGAAGCAGCAGGAAGAACACGAGCAGGACCGTGAACGGGGCGACGAAGAGCCACCCCGCCACGGCCTGCCGGCCCACCCGTGCTCGCCGGGCGAGGTTCGTCATGACGCGACCTTGAAGCCTTGCTGTGAGGCGTAGGTCGTGATGTTCTGCTGCGCCGTGTCGAGCGCGGCCGTCCAGGAGGTCTTCTTCTCGATCGCCTGGTTGAGGTTGGTGCTCAACTGGTTGAAGTAGTAGCTGTTGAAGGGGCTCCACTGAAACTCGCCGATCCCGTTGTACGCCGGCACGAAGACCTCGTTGACCTTCTGGCCGCCGAAGAACTCGTACTCCTTGGTGAGGAAGTAGTCCCACTCCAGGATCGGCGTGGCGGTCGGGAAGAGGAACGCCTCGTCGATGCCGATCTTCCAGGCGTCCTTGTTGGCGCCGAAGATCTCCATCGCCACCTTGGTCGCCTGCTCGGGGTACTTGGTCTGGTCGGTCACCGCGAACGACGAGCCGCCCCAGTCGCCCTGCGCGTTCTCCCCCGCGTCCCACTGTGGGATGGGTGCGGCCCGCCATTTGCCCGAGGTCGTCTTGGCCACGCTCGCCAGGTAGCCCGGGCCCCAGCCGGCCGCGATGTACGTGGCGTACTTGCCGCTGCCGAGTCCACTGTATTGGTCGGTGGTGCCGTAGGCGACGGTGTCGGCGAGTCCACTGTCGACCATGTCCTCCCAGTACGCCATCACCTTCTTGGCCGGGTCGTTGTTGAGCCGCACGCCGACGTTCGGCGACTGGGCGGCCGTGTACTCGAACGGCCGCGCGCCGGCCTGCCACATCAGCCCGGTCATGAAGCCGCCGTCGTTGGCGCCGAAGTCGGCGATGAAGCTGCCCGGCGAGGCGGTCTTGAGCTTCTGCGCGACCTCCTTGTACTCCGCCCACGTCTTGGGGACGGTGAGGTTGTACTTCTGGAAGATGTCCTCGCGGTAGAGCATCGCCATCGGGCCGGCGTCGACGGGGATCGCGTACACCGACTCGCCGTTGGTGACCTGCTTCCAGGCCCAGTCGACGTAGTTGCCCTTGATGTCGTTCGCGCCGTACTTGCCCATGTCGACGAGATGCTTGGTGAGCTGGAACGTGGGCAGCTCCTGGAACTCCAGCATCGCGACGTCGGGCGCGCCCTTGCCGGCCTTGAGCGCGGTCTGCAGCTTGGTGTACTGGTCCTGCCCGGCGCCGGCGTTCTCCCATTCGATCTGCACGTCGGTGTGCGTGCGGTTGAAGAGGTCGACCACGCCCTGGAACGCCGGGTACCACGCCCAGACCTTGATCTTGACTGGCCCGCTCGGCTCCTCGCTATCGTCACCGCCGCCGCACCCCGCGGCGACCAGCGCGGCCGCCGTCAGCACGGCGGTAAGGACAAATCGAATCGGTCGCCTGGGCCGGTATGGTCGCCGTTCTACACTGAGGTGCCTGACACTCATCGGTCCCTCCGGGGGATTCGAAGCGCTTCACTCGCGTGTGTGTTCAGGTAGGCCGGCCCGCGGTGCTGGCACACCAAGGGCCGGCCGCCGAGTCTCCTCGCCCCACACCCACGCGGCACGCGCCGCGCGGGGCGCGCGAGAGGCTCGCCGTGGGAAGTGGGTGGCCCACGGCCGCTGTGCTGCGGGAATGGGCTTTCACCCAACCCGCCCTGCTATCATTTTGCAGCGCTGCAAACAGCATGCACTCATCGACGATGGTGGGCAAGGGGTAACGTGCCGGAAACTTCTGGTCGAGGGCACAACGGCGAACGGAGGCCCATGCGACGAGGACGGGAGGTGACCCTCCGCGACGTGGCCGAGCTGGCCGGTGTCTCCAGCCGGACGGTGTCCAATGTGGTCAACGGGTACGCGAACGTCACCGAGCGCACCCGCCAGCGCGTGCAGCAGGCCGTCGACCAGCTCGGCTACCGCCCCAACGTGCTCGCCCGCAACCTGGCCCGCGGGCGTTCCGGCCAGATCGCGGTGGTCGTGCCCTACCTGGACACGCCCTACTTTTCCGAGCTGCTGCAGGGCATCATCCGCGCCGCCCGCGTGCAGGGGTACAACGTGCTGATCGACCAGACCGACGGCGACCGCGAGCACGAGCGCATGCTCATCAACCACGGCTCCAGCCGGCTGCTCTTCGACGGCGTGATCTTCAGCCCGCTCGGCCTCTCGCAGGAGGCGCTCGCCGACCGCGACCCCGAGCTGCCGCTGGTCATCCTCGGCGAGCGGGTCAGCGACGGCACGTTCGACCACGTCGGCATCGACGACGTCAGCGCGTCCCGCCAGGCCACCGAGCACCTGCTCGAGCTCGGCCGCACCCGGCTGGCCGCGATCGGCGACCAGCCCTACGAGACCGGCGAGGCCGCCCAGCTGCGCACCCGCGGCTTCCGGGAGGCGCACGAGCGGCGCGGCCTGCGGGTGCGTGAAGACCTCATCATCGGTACCCCACGGTTCAACCGGGTCGACGGCGCCGGCGCGATGGCCCGGCTGCTCGACCGCGACGACCCGCCGGACGCGGTCTTCTGCTACAGCGACCTGGTCGCGCTGGGCGCCATCCACACGCTGGTCAGCCGCGGCCTGCGGGTGCCCGAGGACGTGGCGGTGATCGGCTACGACGACATCGAGGACGGCCGCTACTCCAACCCGACCGTCACGACCATCTGCCCCGACAAGGAGATGATCGCGACGACGGCGGTCGAGCGACTGCTGCTGCGGATCGGCAGTCCCACGCCCCCGCCCGGCATCGAGCTGCGCGCCCCCCACCGCCTGATCGTCCGGGAAAGCACCGCGGGCCGCGCCTCTACCATGATCAGATGAGGTCTGTACTCGTCACCGGCGGCTCCCGGGGCATCGGCGCGGCGATCGTGCGCGCGTTCGCCGCCGAGGGCGACCGCGTCGCCATCCACCACCGGGCATCGGCCGACCTGGCCGAGGAGCTCCGGGCCCAGCTGCCGGGCGTGGGCCACGTCGTGGTCGACGGCGACGTCGCCGACCCGGACGCGGTCAGCCGCTTCGTCGAGCGGGCGGCCACCGCGCTGGGCGGCGGGTTGGACGTCGTGGTCAATAACGCCGCGGTGTTTCCGCCGCACCCCGTCATCGCCACCTCGTACGAGGAGTGGCAGCAGGCCTGGCGGCACACCCTCGCGGTCAACCTGGTCGGACCCGCCAACGTGTGCTGGTGCGCCGTGCGCCACATGCGGGCCGGTGGCCGCATCGTCAACGTCTCGTCGCGCGGCGCCTTCCGCGGCGAGCCCGACCAGCCCGCCTACGGAGCGAGCAAGGCCGGCCTCAACGCCCTCACCCAGTCGCTCGCGCTCGCCCTCGGGCCGCAGGGCATCGCCGTGACCGCGGTGGCGCCCGGCTTCGTGGAGACCGACATGACCAACGAGCACCTCAAGGCGCCGCGTGGCGACGGGATCCGGGCGCAGAGCCCGTTCAACCGGGTGGCCAGGCCCGCGGAGATCGCCGCCGCGGTGCGCTACCTGGCCTCGCCCGAGGCCGAGTGGGCCAGCGGCGCCGTCCTCGACCTCAACGGCGCCTCCTACCTGCGCTGACGGACGCGGTCAGCCGGCCGGGGACAGCCCGGCGTCCTCGTCCATCCAGTTGTCGCCGGAGCCGAGCATCCGGTGCGCGGCCTCCAGGCCGGTCAGGGCCGTGCCGTAGGCCGCGACCTCGCGCTGGTAATGCTCGACTTTGGAGTACCAGAACCGGAGCTCGGGGTTCATCGACTTGAGGTCGATGTAGTTGACCACGTCGGTATCCGGCGTGATGCCCCGGCGGGCCTGCGTGCGGTCGAAGTGCGCCTTCGCCCGCTCATACCTGTCGTTCATCGTGGTGAGCCCGGCCTCGGCCTTGACGAGCCGGCCGCGCAGATAGTGGACGTACTCGCGGTAGGCCGGCGACGTGACCTCGTCCGCAAGGGAGATCGACATAACGAACACCTTCGTACTGGCGTGAGGGTCGAGATCGCTCTACCCAGCTTGCGGGCCAGCGAATCCACCCCCGGGTAAGATCACCTGTCCATGGATGAACCGACCGAGGCACTGGCCGACCGGCTCTTTCGCGACGCGCTCGGCGCCCTCGAGCTTTACACCATCTACCTCGGTGAACGGCTCGGGCTGTATCGGGCGTTGCACGAGGGCGGTGCCGCGACCTCGGCCGAGCTCGCCACCCGCACCGGCACCGCCGAGCGGTACGTCCGGGAGTGGCTGGAGCACCACGCCGCGAGCGGGCTGCTCGACCTCGACGACGTCGCCGCCGGTCCGCTCGACCGCCGGTACCGGCTGCCGGCCGCCCACGTCCCGCTGCTCGCCGACCACGACGACGTACGGTTCGCCGCGTACCGGGCCATCGACATCGTCCGCGCGGCCCGCCAGCTGCCCGACCTCGTCGAGGCGTTCCGCACCGGCACCGCTCCCCCGCCGCTGCCGTGGGAGCCCGAGGGCAGGGCCGCCGAGAACCGCACGATCTACCTCACCCGCCTCGGCGCCGAGTGGCTGCCCGCGATCGCGGACGTCGACGGCCGGCTCCGGGCCGAGCCGCCGGCGCGCGTGGCCGACCTGGCGTGCGGCATGGGGTGGTCGAGCATCGCCATCGCGCACGCCTATCCACTGGTCAGCGTGGAGGGGTTCGACCTCGACGCGGACGCCATCGCCGACGCCCGGCGCAACGCGACCGCGGAGGGGGTGGTCGACCGGGTGTCATTCTCGGTCGCCGACGCCGCGGCCCCCGAGCTGTCCGGCCGGTACGACCTGGTGACGATCCTGGAGGGCTTCCACGACATGGCCCGCCCCGTCGAGGTCCTGAAGACGGTGCGGGGCATGCTCGCCGACGGCGGGTCGGTCGTCATGATCGACGAGAACGTCGCCGACGACTTCACCGCGCCCGCGCCCGAGCTGGAGCGCTACCACTACGGCTGGAGCGTGGTCGCCTGCCTGCCCGGCGCGATGGGCGACCCGGAGACGGCCGCCACCGGCGCCGTGATGCGCACCGCCACCCTGCGGCGCTACGCCGAGGAGGCCGGCTTCCACTCCGTCGAGGTGCTGCCCATCCAGGACCCGACCTGGCGCTTCTACCGGCTGTACCCCTAGATGCCGTCGGTCTTCAGCGGGTACGGGATGAACGTGCTCCGGTTTTCGTCGAGGTCGAGGCTGCGGCCGATCGGTGCCGCGGCGCGCTGGGCGCAGGAGAGGCGCTCGCAGGTTTTGCATCCCGGCCCGATCGGGGTGGCGGCGCCGGCCGCGTCCAGGTCCATGCCGTCGGAGTAGACGAGCCGTCCCGCGTGGCGGGCCTCGCAGCCCAGGCCGATCGCGAAGGTCTTGCCGGCCTGCCGGAAGCCGCCGCGGTGGCGCGAGACCGTGCGGGCGATCCACAGGTAGCGCTGGCCGTCCGGCATGGCCGCGATCTGGGTCATCACCCGGCCGGGCGCGCTGAACGCCTCGTATACGTTCCACAATGGACATGTGCCGCCCGAGCGGGAGAACGGGAACCCGGTGGCCGACTGGCGCTTGGACATGTTGCCGGCCCGGTCGACGCGCACGAACGAGAACGGCACGCCACGGGCCTTGGGCCGCTGGAGGGTGCTCAGCCGGTGGCAGACGCTCTCCCAGCCCATCGCGAAATGGTTGGTGAGCAGCTCGATGTCGTAGCGCATGGTCTCGGCCGCGGTGAGAAACCGCTGGTACGGAAAGATGAGCGCGGCCGCGAAGTAGTTGGCCAGCCCGACCCGCATGAGGATCTGGGTCTGTACATCGTCGACCTGCTCCTCCTCGATGATCTCGTCGATGATGTCGGCGCACTCGAGCAGGCCGATCTGGGCGGCGATGCGGCTCGCTTCCTGGCCCGGGCGCAGCGACGTGGACAGGTGGAGCGTCCGGGTCTCGGGCCGGTAGCGGTGCAGCTCGCCGGCGAGGCTCGCGGCGTCGTCCCGGGTGATGCGGATGCCGTGGCGCTCGGCGAGCCGCTCGGCCAGCGCGGCGCGGGTCTCGCCCCGCCGCACGCCGATCCGCTCGGCGAGGGCCTCGGCCGCCTCGTCGAGGTCGGGGATGTAGTTCTGCCGGCGGTAGAAGAAGTCACTCACCCGGTCGTGCGGGCTCCAGCCGGCCACCAGCTCGCGGTCGCCGACGACCTCGGCCAGCTGCTCGTGCGCCTGGCGGTAACGGCGAAACAGCTCGATCACCGCTTCGGCCACCTCCGGCAGCTTGGTGGCGAGCTCGGTCAGGTCGGGCACGGTGACCCGCGGCGGCAGCGCCTCGCGCAGATCGTGTACCAACCGTGGGGTGTCGTGCGGCGCGAAGAATGTGGTGTCGACGCCGAACAGCTCGGTGATGCGAATGAGCACCGGGACGGTCAGCGGCCGGGCGTCGTGCTCTATCTGGTTGAGGTAGCTGGCCGAGATGCCGAGCTGCCGGGCCAGGTCGACCTGGCTGATCGTGCGGTCTTCGCGCAGGCGTCGCAGCCGCGCCCCGGCGAATGTCTTGGTCACGGGCGCTCCTTCCGCCGATGCCGATCACGACAGATTAGCAGGCTTGAAAAGGGGCGAATTCGCAAGTTTGCAAAACGGCGTTGAAGCTTCTCAATAATTGGCTGTTTCCGTCCCTTTACGGGTTGTCCGCCCGGGTGCGAAGTTCTGCGAATAGCCCCGCGAAGGAGAATCCGATGAACACGAGCGCGCAACGCCTGCAGGACGAGTGGACCACCGACCCGCGTTGGCGTGGCGTCGAGCGGACGTACACGGCGCGAGACGTGGTGCGCCTGCGTGGCGCCATCCAGGAGGAGCACACGCTCGCGCGGCGGGGGGCCGAGCGGCTGTGGACGCTGCTGCACGACGAGCCGTACGTGCACGCGCTGGGCGCCCTGACCGGCAACCAGGCGGTGCAGATGGTCCGGGCCGGCCTCAAGGCGATCTACCTGTCCGGCTGGCAGGTGGCGGCCGACGCCAACCTCGCCGGGCAGACCTACCCGGACCAGAGCCTGTATCCGGCCAACTCGGTGCCCGCGGTCGTGCGGCGCATCAACAACGCGCTGCTGCGGGCCGCGCAGATCACCACGGCGGAGGGCGTCGAGCCGCCGGTCGAGTGGCTCGCGCCGATCGTCGCCGACGCCGAGGCCGGGTTCGGCGGGGTGCTCAACGCGTACGAGCTGATGACCGCGATGATCGCCGCGGGCGCCGCCGGCGTGCACTGGGAGGACCAGCTGGCCTCCGAGAAGAAGTGCGGCCACCTCGGCGGCAAGGTGCTGATCCCGACCGGCCAGCACATCCGCACGCTCAACGCCGCCCGGCTCGCCGCCGACGTCGCCGGCATCCCGAGCGTGATCGTCGCCCGCACCGACGCGCAGGCGGCGACCCTCGTCACCACCG
>Ga0214467_1000153_pt1 | contig 19459 bp, 17 predicted proteins | sample RVTome_8_FD_187339 | JGI IMG/M metagenome (GOLD analysis project Ga0214467, IMG submission 187339) | Soil microbial communities from uranium-contaminated site in the Upper Colorado River Basin, Wyoming, United States - RVT160D0 HiSeq ...
TCGGGATCGGCGAAGTAGGCGTGCAGGCTGCCGATCGTGGTGCCACTGATCTCGGTGCGCGCGTAGATCGAGCGGTGCAGGCCGCGGGAGCGCAGCTGAAGGGCGAAGCCGGCCTCGAACCCATCGACCGGCAGCTCATTGGTGTGTGGGCCGGCCAGCAGCCGCGCATTGGCCGGGGCGGTCGGATCGACCGGGCGGCCCAGCGTCCACTCGGTGGCGCCGCTGGCGGCGATGACCCGGCCGCCGGACGTCCCGTACTCCACGAAGGTCATGCCGTCGGCGTGCAGCGCCCGCTGGCCGAGGCCCAGCAGGTGGCCCACCACCGGCAGGCCGGACACGCCGGAGCTGGCCATCTCGATGACGACGGCCTGACCGGCGATCAGAGCGGCGTAGTCAGGGCTCTCCGGCATGCACCGAGTCTGCCCTGTGGGACTCCCATTTCGCTATCACCGCGCTTTCCGTATCCCACACGGTGTCCGTCCCGGTTTCTGGCGCGGTGGGCTGTTTACAGCACGCGGCCCGGCTTGCCGTCCTCGCTTACGAGCTCGCGCCCGCTTGCGGCCCAGTCCTGCATGCCGCCGTCGAGGTTGCTCACGCCCTCCCAGCCGTTGCCGAGGAGGTAGGCCACCACCTGCCCGGAGCGGCCGCCGGAGCGGCACACCACCACGATGTCGCCCTCGGTGGGCAGCTCGGAGAGGCGGGCGGGGATGTCCATCATGGGCACGTGGTGGGCGCCGGGCGCGTGGCCGGCCTCCCACTCGTCAGGCTCACGCACGTCGAGCAGATATGCGCCGGCGGGGATCTCCGCCGTGGTCACCGTGGGAATGTGAGGTCCGAACACTCGGCCACTCTATCTAGAGTTTGTTGATCCACCGGGGGTTGGCGGTGGCCCATCCGGCGACCTCCGCGTGTGACAACGCCGCGAAGAGATCCGGCGCGGGTTCGTCCAGCAGCGCGTACGAGATGCCGCCGATCATCTCCGGGTGGGCCGGGACCTGCAGCCCCGTCAGGTCGCTCGCCCGCAGCCCGCGCATCGCGAAGATCAGGTCTTCCAGGGGTACCCCGTTGGTGTCCACGGTCAGCGAGGAGCCGACCGCCCGCAGCAGCTGATCCAGCTTGAGCGGGTTGGCGACGAGGCCGCTGTCGGACGCCTTCACCATGATCGCCTTGAGCAGCTGCTGGTGGTGCCGCTGCCGGTCGAAGTCGCCGGCCGGCAGGTCGTACCGCTGGCGGGCGTAGTCGAGCGCCACCGCGCCGCTCATCTGCTGGCAGCCCAGGTTGAAGAGGCGGTTGGTGTGGATCGACCGGGTACGCGTGTCGACGCACATCGTCACCCCGCCGAGCAGGTCGACTACCCGCCGGAAGCCGGCGAAGTCGATGATCGCGGCACCGTCGAAGCTGATGCCCGTGAGCTGGGTGAGCGTGGCCGAGAGCAGCCGCGTCCGCCCGTACGCGAACGCCGCATTGATCTTGTCGGTCCCGTGCCCGGGCACCTGCACGCGAAGGTCGCGCGGGATCGAGACCAGGAACGCCTGGTCCAATCCGGCCGGGATGTGCGCGATCACGATCGTGTCCGCCCGCTGGCCGCTCTCCGGGTCGGCCGCCCGCAGGTCCGAGCCGATCAGCAGGTAGTTGAGCGGCCCGTGCACGGCCGTCCGCCGCTGCCGCGCCGCCTCGTCGAGCAGCCGCTCCTGGGCGACCGAGCGCTCGTACCGGGCCACGAGCACGCGCAACCCCACGATGCCCGCCGTGGAGACCAGCAGCAGGGCGAGCCCGATGCCGATGACGACCTTCGCCCAGCGCGGAGCGGGCGGCCGTCCGGGTGACTCCGGCGCCGTGAAATCCCGCTCGATGGTGGACGTGGCTCCTCCCCGACCCGGCGGCGGTCTCCTGAGCCCAGCCTAAGGTCCGATTTGCAAAGAAAGCACCAATTCACCCGAACGCCTCGAGCTACCGCGATGCCCGCCGTGGTCCGGACCGCCGCTCCTGCGGCCTTTGTTGCCCTGGGTAGTGGGCACTTTCTGCTGATTTATCTGCTTACCGCGTCCTTTGAGCGACCCAGCTAAAAGATCGTGGTACGAAACTGCCCCCATAGGGGCGGTTCCGTACCACGATCTACTCACGTAACCAGGCGCCGTCTTGGTCGACAGCGATGCGCGTTGACGCAGAGTGACTCCTGCGGCCTCACCCCACCGCGGCTAGGTCTTGGCTATGAACTGGGGGTTGCTGATCACGAAGTCGGCCAGGCGGCCGTCGCGGACGGCGCCGAGCATCTGCATCGACTGCTCGCTGAGCTGCTCGAAGTCCTGACCGTTGACCTTCTCCGTGTTGAACTTGCCGGCGTTGGTCTTGATCAGCACCAGGTCGTTCGCAGCCACTCCGCGCAGGGTGAAGATGAAGTCTTCGACCGGGATGCCCTGGGTGTCGAGCACGAAGGCCTTGCCCGCCGCCTTGATGACGCTGTTGAGCTTGAGCGGGTTGGTGATCACGCCCTTGCTCGTCGCCTCCTTGGCGATGGCCTTGATGAGCTGCTGCTGGTGGCGCTGCCGGCCGTAGTCGCCGTCGGAGAGGCTCTTGCGGATGCGGGCGTAGTCGAGGGCCAGCTCGGCGGACATCCGGCGGCAGCCCTTCTCGTGCACGACCGGCTTGGCGCCCGGGGGCAGGTCCTGGATGCCGGCGCCCTCCTTGTACCAGAGCTTGTAGATCTTGCCCTTCTTGTCGATGCCCAGGTGGATCGACTCGGCGCGCTCGTCGACGCACATGTTGACGCCGCCCAGCGTCTTGACTACCGCCTCGAAGCCGGCGAAGTCGATGATCGCGGCGCCGTTGAACTTGATGCCGGTGAGCGTGTGGACGGTCTGGGCCAGCGCGTCGACGCCGCGGGCGCGCTTTTCCAGCTCGGTGCCGGGGCCCTGGTACCCGTACGAGAAGGCGGAGTTGATCTTTTCGGTCGAGCCGCCGAAGCCGGTCTTCGGGTAGGCCGGGATCTGCACCCGCCAGTCGCGGGGGATGGAGACCAGGTAGGCCTGGTCGTGCGAGGCCGGGATGTGCAGCACGACGATCGTGTCGGCCAGCACGGAGGTCTCGGAGCTGCCCTTGGGCCGGGCGTCGATGCCGACCAGCAGCAGGTTGACCGCGCCCTTGATGTTGTTGCCGCCGGGGCCGGCCGCCGCGGCGGCGCCGCCGAGCAGGTTGGTGGTCTCGATGTTGGAGGTGGCGTTGCCGATGACGACGCGCGCACCCACGATCGCGGTGCCGCTCAGCATCATGAGCACCGCGCCCAGAATGACCGTCAGGCGTGCCCACAGTGGATCCCGCCGGCGTTTGCGCGGGGTGGTGACGTCCAATCCGGGGCGCCGTTGGCCGCGCTCCACCTGCATCCTTGAGTCCGATCGCCGGGGGTCAAGTCCAGCGGGCAAGATACAGCCGCCGGAGGTACGGAAGGTTAACAGCAGATGGCGTAGCCGGAAACTTCCGGCTACGCCACCGACGGTTGTCGATCAACTACCCTGCTTTGGCGGTGGCGAGGCATTGGCAGCTGCCCATTCGGCCATCTTGTCAGAGGACATCGCCTCGTACATGGCCAGGGCCTTCTCCTTGTCGGAGATCACGACCGACTCGCCGTTGATTGTGTCGCTGCCCTTGTGCGGGCTGGTGAAGAACAGCAGGTTGTCTCCGCGCAGGCTGCGGAACTGCACCGCCATGTCCACAAGCGAGAAGCCCTTGTCGACGGTCACCGCGTCGGTCGTCGCCTTGAGGAAGGAGTTGAGCTTCTTCGGGTTGGTCAGCGTGCCGGTGCTCGCCGCCTTGTCCATCAGCGCCTTCAGGAACTCCTGCTGGTGCCGCACCCGAGCGAAGTCGCCGTCCGGGAACTGCTTGCGCTGGCGGACCCAGTCCAGAGCCTGGTCACCGTTCATGTGCTGCACGCCCTTGTGGAACGTGCGGTACGGCTTGTGGATCGAGGTGATGGTGCGCTCCACCTTCAGGTCGACACCACCGAGCGCGTCGGTGACCTCCTTGAAGCCGCCGAAGTCGATCGCCATCACGTGGTCGATGTGCACGTCGCTGAAGCACTCGACCGTGCGTACCGCGAGCGGCAGGCCACCGAACGCGAACGCCGCGTTGATCTTCCCGCGCTGGCCGCTGCCACAGTCCGCGCTCGCGCCCTCCGGGATGGGCACGTAGAGGTCGCGGGGGATGGAGACCAGGTACGCCTTGTCGTGGCTGGCCGGGATGTGCATCAGGATGATCGTGTCGGCGCGCCACTCGCTGCCCTTGTCGACGGTCGCGTCCGGGTCGCGGGAGTCGCTGCCGACCATCAGGATGTTGAGCGTGCCGTCGACCGTCTTGACCGGCCGGCCGCCGGTGATCTCCGAGAACGGGTCGGTGCGAGCCAGGTCGTCATCGAGGCCGTTGACGTAAGCCCAGAGGCCCACCCCGCCGAGCAGGCCGAGCACGAGGACCGCGATGGCGGCCACGAGTGCGATGCGGCCCCAGCGGGGACGCAGGCGGGGCTTCCGGCCTCCCGGGTAGACCCCGCCGCCCGGGCCACCGGGTCCGCCTGGGCCGCCCGGCCCCCGGCCGCCGTATCCCGCTGAGCGCGCCGGTGGCCGCCCGGGGGCAGCCGTGCCAGGCACGTGGGCACGGCCGGAGATTCGTCCCGAATCGGGCTGGTTCGTGCCCGGTACGGACGCCCGGCCGGAGCTGCCGCCGTAGGAAGACCTGGTCGCTGTCATGTAACTCAGGGTAGGTCGGGAAAGCGAATCCGGCCTTCAGCCAACGCCGGGGCGGCACAAACCCGGGAGTCTCAGGCGACCCTCTGCGCGCTCAGCTTGCCGACCCGCTGGGAGAAGTGCTGGATGGTCCGGCGCAGCCCCTCCTCGACTCCCACCCGGGGGGCGAAGCCGAGCCGGGTGCGGGCGAGGGTGAGGTCGGGGCGGCGCATCTCCGGGTCGTCCGCGGTGCGTGGCAGGTAGGTGATCGTGGACTCGCTGCCGGTCAGCCGGATGATCAGCTCGGCCAGCTCACGCATCGAGAACTCATCCTCGGTGCCGCAGTTGATCGGCCCGGTCTCGGTCGAGTCGAGGAGCAGCAGGATGCCGTTGACCAGGTCGTCGACGTAGCAGATCGAGCGGGTCTGTGTGCCGCTGCCGTGCAGCGTGATCGGCTCGCCGCGCAGCGCCTGGGTGATGAACGTCGGCACCGCCCGCCCATCATCCGGCCGCATCCGTGGCCCGTACGTATTGAAGATCCGCACGATGCCCACGTCGAGCCCGTGGTGCCGCTGGTAGGCCATGGTGGCGGCCTCGGCGAAGCGCTTGGACTCGTCGTAGACGCTGCGCACGCCCACCGGGTTGACGTTGCCCCAGTACGACTCGGGCTGCGGGTGCACCTTCGGGTCGCCGTAGGCCTCGGAGGTGGAGGCCATGACGAAGCGGGCGCCGTCCTTGAGAGCGCGATCGAGCAGCAGGAGCGTGGCCTGAGAGCCGACCCGGAGGATCTCGATCGGCAGCGTGGCGAAGTCGGTCGGGCTGGCCGGCGAGGCCATGTGCAGGATCGCGTCGAAGCGCTGCGCGATCGCCGGGTGGTGGTCCGGCAGCCCGTCGGCCGCGTCGGCCTCGATGAGCGTGAAGCCCGGGTGCTCGGCCAGGTGGGCCACGTTGTCCTTGGTCCCGGTCACGAAGTTGTCGACCGCCACGACCGCGCAGTCGCGCGCCAGGAGGGCGTCAACCAGGTGCGACGGCACAAACCCCGCACCCCCAGTGACGAGGACACGGTGACCTGCTCCGAATCGCGGGACTACGACCATGAGCGCAAGCCTACCGATTGATACCCACCGCCTATGTCCCTACGTACCCGGGCCCGGACGGCGGCAACCACCAGGCCCCCAAAACCTGCTCGGACCTGCTCAGACGGGGACGGACCCGCGCGGCTGTGGGCAGGCCGCGCGGGTCCGTCGGGAAAACGCCGGTGGCTAGTGCGCGCCCGCACCGGTGAGAGAGCGCACCTCCAGCTCGGCGTATTTCTGCTCGTCCGTCTCCTTCGAGATGATCGTGCCGATCCAACCGCACAGGAAGCCGAATGGGATCGAGATGATGCCGGGGTTGTTCAGCGGGAACCACTGCCAGTCGGAGTTCTTGAACATCGACGTGGGAGCGCCCGACACCACCGGCGAGAAGAACACGAGCACCACGGCGGCGATCAGGCCGCCGTAGATCGCCCAGGTCGCGCCCGAGGTGTTGAACCTCTTCCAGAAGAGGCTGTAGAGGATCGCCGGCAAATTGCCGGAGGCGGCCACCGCGAACGCGAGCGCGACCAGGAAGGCCACGTTCAGGCTCTGGGCGAAGAGCGCCAGCACGATCGAGACCGCGCCGATGCCGAACGCGGAGATCCGGGCCACGTTCACCTCTTGCTTTTCCGAGGTCTGACCCCTCTTGACCACGTTGGCGTAGAAGTCGTGCGCGAGGCTCGACGACGACGCCAGTGTCAAGCCGGCCACCACCGCCAGGATCGTGGCGAAGGCGACCGCGGCGATGACCGCGAGCAGCACCGCCCCACCGGTGTCGCCACCGAGGAAGTCGACGCCGAGCGCCTCGGCCAGCTGCGGAGCCGCGGTGTTGCCGGCCGCGTCCTGCTCGCGGATCGCGTCGCCACCGACCAGCGCCGCCGCACCGAAGCCGAGCGCGAGGGTGAAGAGGTAGAAGGTGCCGATGATGCCGATCGCCCACAGCACGCTCTTACGGGCCGCCCGCGCCGTCGGCACGGTGTAGAAGCGGATCAAGATGTGCGGCAGGCCAGCGGTGCCGAGCACGAGCGCGATGCCGAGCGAGAAGAGGTCGACCTTGTTGTAGAAGGTCTGCTTCGCGTTGTCAGCCACCTCCACGCCGTACCGGAGGCCGGGCTCGAGGAACGCCTCACCCTTGCCGGACGAGTCCGCGGCGGCGCCGAGCAGCGAGGAAAGGTTGAAGTTGAACTTCGCCAGCACCAGCACGGTCATCAGCGCGGCGCCGCTCATGAGCAGGAACGCCTTGACGATCTGGACGTACGTGGTGCCCTTCATCCCGCCGACCGTGACGTAGACGATCATGAGGGCGCCGACCAGGATGATCGTGGCGATCTTGGCGGCGTCGGCGTCCATGCCGAGGAACGTCGTACCCGGCCTGATGCCCAGCAGCAGCGCGACCAGCGCGCCCGCGCCGACCATCTGGGCGATCAGGTAGAAGATCGACACCGTGATCGTGGAGACGGCGGCCGCCGTCCGCACCGGGCGTTGCCGCATCCGGAACGCCAGCACGTCGGCCATCGTGTACTTGCCCGAGTTGCGCAGGAGCTCGGCGACCAGGAGCAGCGCGACCAGCCACGCCACCAGGAAGCCGATCGAGTACAGGAAGCCGTCGTACCCGTACAGCGCGATGAGGCCGGCGATGCCGAGGAACGACGCGGCGGACATGTAGTCGCCGCCGATCGCCATGCCGTTCTGGAAGCCGGAGAAGGACCGGCCGCCGGCGTAGAAGTCGGTCGCCGTCTTGGTCTGGCGGCTCGCCCAGATCGTGATGGCGAGGGTGATGGCCACGAAGACCAGGAACAGCGTGATGGTCAGTGTCCGGGCGGTGTTGTCACCGGCCTCGGCCGCGAGAAAGGTGGAGGGGCTCATGCGGCGTCTCCCTTCTCCTTGAGCTCGTGGGCGATCTTGTCAGCGATCGGGTCGACCCGGCGGCTGGCGAAGCGGGAGTACAGCCAGGCGATCGCGAACGTGGACACGAACTGCAGGAGGCCGAAGACGAGCGCCACGTTGATGTGGCCGACGACCTTGGTGTCCATGAAGCCGCGCGCGTAGGCGGACAGGATCACGTAGAGCGCGTACCAAAGAAAGAAGGCCACGGTCATCGGGAAGATGAAGCCGCGCAGAGTTTTGCGCAACCTCGTGAAGTCCTCCGACCGCTGTACCTCGACGTACCGCTCGGCGTCCGAGGTGGCGGGAGCGGGAGTATCCGTCGTCATGCGAAGTTCACCACCTTCACAGGCGTAGGCGGGTGTCGGCAGGACGGTAAGAAGGGCGGCACCGACGAAGGAAGCCGTGATCGCGATCACGGCCTTCGATTGCGCCGAACGGTTGTCTGCCTGCGCCGAGTGACGTGGATCACGCCGGTAACCGGTTAGCGCAGCTCCCGGTATCGCCCCCGGAAGTGGATCAACGGGGCGTCGTCCGGGCCCACCTCGATCGCCTCGATCGTCGCCTCCACCAGCAGCCCCCAGCCGAACTCCCGCGCACCATCCAGCCGGCAGCCCACCCAGGTGCCCAGGTCGGCGGGGACCGGCCCGTACGGCGTATCGGTCCACTCGTGCCCCCGGAAGAGGCCACCGGGCGCCGGGAGGATGCCGGCGAAGCGGTCGGCGAGCTGCTTGTGTGTAGCGGCGAGTGGTGTGACAGCGAAGCGCCCCGCCGCGCTCGCCGCGGTCCAGAGGTCGGACTCGTCGTCGACGATGCCGAGCAGGCGGCCGGGCTCGCCGCCGGCCACGACCGTGGAGGAGACCGTGAGGCCAGCCGGGCCGGGCGCGGTCCAGAGCGTCACCCCCGAAGCCAGGCGGCCGCGCAGCTGGCGTATGGGTGAGCGGGCCTGACCGGGCGTCGCGAAGGGGTCGGTGCCGTGGATCTGCGCCCCAGGCTCGGGAAAGCTCACTGCTCTATCCTCGTTCATTCACCGTTGCAGCTCTCGTTAACCCCGTCCTCCTACCTCGCCGGCCACGAAGGCGAGGGTCGAGGCCCTACGGCATCATGATGCCCCAGTCCACAATGGACCTAGTGGCGAGCTGGCCGTCTACCGGGACTTACGGATCCCAACCCCTGACGAGCAAATCTTGGGCTACCGCGATGTTCGTCGTGGTCCGGACCGCTGCTCCCGCGGCCTCACCCGTCCGCTTTTGGTTTTTCTTGCCTCCGGCGGGAGCGCTCCGGACCATCAGGATGGCACTAGGAGGTGGGGTGTGTGCGCGGCTCGCGCCTCCGGGGTTCGTTGCCCTGTGTAGTGGGTGTTTTCTGCTGACTTATCCGCTTACCGCGTTGTTGGGAGAGTCCGGCCTAGTACCACGATCTACTGGCGTAGCTGGGGCGATCGCGATGTCGGGTTACACAGAGCAACGCCTGACCGCGACCAACGAAGCAGGGTGAGGCTGCGGGAGCAGCGGTCTGGACCACGACGGGCATCGCGGTAGCTCACATCTCTCTTCAGGTCTTGATCTTTGAAACGACCCCGCCACGCCGATTCGAAGGTTTCTGGTCAGCGGTCAGGCGAGACCGCCTGGAGGAGTTCGGGCATCTGCCGGTCGAGCATGTCGCCGACCATGTACGTGCCCAGCCAGGCCGCACCCGCGCCGTAGGCGATGCCGGCTGGACCGGCCAGCCACAGCCAGGCTGGCGCGTCGCCCACGATCGTGGTGATCACGACGATTGGGATCGCTACCGCGGTCGCTCCGATCAGGCCGACGATGCCGAGCAGGCTCTTGGCCACGCCGGAGCCGGTGTTGATGGCGAACGGGTTGGAGGTTTCCGGCAGTGCGTACGCGCCGTGCAGCGACAGGAAGAGGTTGACCGCCAGCCCCGAGCCGTAGGCGGCGCCGAGCGAGCCGAGCATCAAGCCGATCCCGGCGGGCTCGCGCAGGAACGCGGCCACGATCCCGGCGATCACGACCAGCAGTGGCCCGATGTAGATGGTGAACGCGGTCAGCCGCGCTCGTAGCTCCACCACCCCGGGCACGCCGGCGACCACGTTCGCGGCGTAGGCGCTGCCGTCGTAGCCGAACTGGTTGGCTAGCGTGGCGGCGCCGAGCACGCCGACGAAGACCATGGTCAGGCTGATGACGACCGGGCCGGCGCCGGAGTTGAGGCCGCCCGAGCTGATGTTGATCATCACGGGCAGGACCACGCCGATCACGGCGAACGTGATTAGGCCGGCCCTCCGGCGTGCGTCCCGCCACCAGTAGCGGGCCTCGCGGGCGACCAGCGCGCCGTACCTGGTGCGCGGCAGCCACGGCATGCTCCGCGGGAAGAGCTGGGCCACCGCCGAGGCTGGGCTCTCTCCCGCCACGACCTTCGACCGTCCCGCGCTCGCCGCGCCCAACATCGCCGATTCGAGGGTCCGCGACCACCACCAGAGCAGGAGGGCGATGGTCGCGGCGGTGATGAGGAGCTTCAGGGGTACCGCCCACGCGCGTCCCTCGGCGACGTCGACGCCGATCGTGTACGGCGCGGCGAGCGGGGTCCAGCCAAGCACGCGGGCCGGGCCGCGCAGCCGCTCCCAGTCCGCGCTTTCCACCAGGGCCATCACGCCGATCTGCACCGGACCGAGCAGGGCGGCCAGGCAGGCGAGCATGATCGCGGCGAGGTCACGCATCCTGCGGGACCGCAGCATCGTGGCGAACGCGCTGGTCACCGCCCGGCTGGCCGCCACACACAGGAGCAGCCCGGCGAGGATGCCCACCACCTGCACCAGCGCCGCGCCCCACCCGCCGAGCAAGGCGGCCGCGATGACCAACCCGGTCGTGGCCAACACCGCAGCCAGCGCGGGGATGCCGACCAGCGCCGCGGCCAGCAGGCCGGTGACGAGCGTGCGGCGGCGCACCGGCAGCAGCGCGAACCGGGCCGGGTCGAGCGACTCGTCCACGCCGAAGAGGATCAGTGGCAACAGCACCCATCCGAGCACGAGCACCGCGCCGCCCAGCGCCGAGACCAGCACGGCCGCGTCGAGGTCGTCGGCGAAGCCGGGGGCGGCGAGCAGGAGCAGGGCGGTGACCGACCACCACAGCCCGACCACCAGGCCGATCAGGAAGAGCAGGATCCGCCACGTCTTGCCGCGCATGTTGTTGGCCATCACGCGCAGCTTGAGCCGGACGAAGAGGGCCACCGACGGCTGCCGCTGGGTCACAGCCACGCCAGTTCCTCGCCGGTCGAGGTACGCCCGCCGACCACCTCGACGAACACGTCCTCCAGCGAACGGTCGCCGCGTACCTCGCCGAGCGTGCCGACCCGCTTGATGGCGCCGTCCGCCATGATCGCGACGTGCGAGCAGATCCGCTCGACGACCTCCATCACGTGGCTGGAGAAGATGACCGTGCCGCCGCCGGTCACGTACCGGTGCAGGATGTCCCGGATCAGCGCGGCGGACACCGGGTCGACCGCCTCGAACGGCTCGTCGAGCACGAGCAGCCGGGGCGCGTGCAGCAGCGCGCAGGCGAGGCCGATCTTCTTCTTCATGCCGGCGGAGTAGTCGACCACCAGCGTGCGCCCGGCGTCGGCCAGCGCGAGCACGTCGAGCAGCTCGCGCGCCCGCTGGTCGACCACCGCTGGGTCCATGCCGCGGAGCAGCCCGTGGTACGCGAGCAGCTCGGCGCCGCTCAGCCGGTCGAAGAGCCGCACCCCGTCGGGGAGCACGCCGAGCAGCGCCTTGGCGCTCACCGGGTCGGACCACACGTCGTGCCCCAGCACCCAGGCCGTGCCCGCGTCCGGCCGCAGCAGCCCCACGGACATGGAGAGCGTGGTGGTCTTCCCGGCGCCGTTCGGGCCGAGCAGCCCGTAGAACGAGCCGGCCGGGACGTCCAGATCGACGCCCGCCACGGCCACCTTCGCGTCGAACCGCTTGACCAGCCCCCGGACCGCCAACGCGGCATGCTCAACAGTCGTCACCTACCCGACGGTAGTCCTTACCAGCGAACGCGGCTCGGCCCGCAAGATTCTGACCATCGGTACGACGCGAGGGGCTCCGCGCCCAGCGCATGGCGGGCGCGGTCGGCACCAATGTTCCAGGCTCGCCAGTCGCGCTCCTCGGCGAGATCGCGGGCCACCTCACCGAGCGCGCAGGAGCGCAGCGTGGCCGGCAGCCGATCCAGCGCGGGCACGGCGTCGGCGGAGAGCCCGGACAGGTACGCCACGTCGATCCGGCCGGTCTCGGCGTAGCGGGTGACGTTGCGGTCGGCGATGAACTGGTCCGGGTTGAGCATCGCCAGCCCGATCAACGCCGCCACGCCGCTGCCGATCGCCGCCTGGGGAAGCCAGCCCGCGCGCAGCCGTACGCCGGCCGCGAGCACCATCACCAGCACCGAACCGAGCCACAGCACGCAGGCGCTGACCAGCACGCGCAGGCGGGTGAAGCCGTACGCCTCCTCGTAGGTGTGCATCCGCAGGAGCGCGGATGCCACGATCACCAGGCACAGCGCGGCGAGGCCGCCGAGCAGGACGCGGATCAGCAGCCGGTCGCGAGGGTTGTCGCGCGGTGCCCACCGGCCGGCCACCGCGAGCACACCGAGTGTCAGCGCGGTAACCACGAGGAGCTGCCAGAAACCACGGCGGGCGTACTCGGCGTAGGTCAGGCCGGCGGTGCGCAGCACGTGCCGCTCGCCGCCGAAGAGCACGGTGAGCTGCACGGCCACGAAGGCGAGGAATATCGCGTTGAGCGCGACCAGCGGGAGTGTCCACTCCAGACGGCGCAGGCGCGTCCTGGCCGGCCGCTCCAGGTCGTCCAGGCGTGGCGGGGCGGCGAGCAGGTACGCGCCGCCGAGCAGCCCCATGGTGGCGAAGACGAACACGTACACCCAGCGGACCACCGTGGGCACGCTGAACTCCGGCGTCACGCGGCCGGCTAGCTCGGCGAAGGCCGCGTCCGCGGAGGCGAAGAGCCCACCGAAGACGAGCAGGAGCAGTAGCGATACGCCGACCGTCGCGGCGATGCGGGCGGACGGGCCGCCGCGGTGCTGGCGAGCCACCGTCTTGGCGCCTTGGGTGACCCAGGGCATGCTCCGCGCGGCCGCCACCGGTACGGCCACCGACGTGGCGACCAGCGCCGGGAGGCTGCGGCCGGCGGTGACCGCGAGCGAGGCGGTCACCGCGGCGGTGAGCAGGCAGAGGATGAAGAGCCAGCCGGCCGCGCGTACGGTACCGACGCTGAGCAGCGCGAGCGTCGCCACTGTCCACAGTGGTCGGATGGTGCCGGCCACCTGTGGCACCGCCGGACCCCGGCCGGCGACCGCACCGCCGTCCGCCCAGCCTCGCATCGACAGCGCGGTCAGCGCGGCCGCGCCGGCCACCCCGGCGACCGCCCACCCGACGCCCGGCCGGTCCAGTGACACGCTCGCGGCTGCCACCAGACCGGCCATCCCCGTGGCGCCGAGAGCGATCGCGTCGGCGGGTCTGGACGGACCTGGCCAGCGGCGTTCGAGAGGCGTGGGCGGCCGCGGGCCGTACGCCGGCGTGAACGGGCGCGTAGCGGGCGGGGCTTGTACCGTCATCGCTCCTCCGTCGGTTTCTGGGCAGGCTTCATCGGCCCGGCGCGGTTCGCACGGGCTGTCGAGCGTCAGGACTCAGGCGGGCGCCGGGATGGTGACCCGGATGCGGCAGCCGCTCTTTGCCTCCACGGGCGGGTCGAGCGCCGCGATGGTGCCACCGTGCAGCTCGACCACCCACCGCGCGATGGCCAGCCCGAGGCCGGTGCCCCCGTCGCTGCCGGCCCGCTCGCCGCGGGTGAACCGCTCGAAGACCCGGGCCCGCTGGTCGCGCGGGATGCCGTCGCCCTGGTCGAGCACGTCGAAGCGGCAGTGGTCGGCCGTCGGCACTGCGGTCACGAGGACGGTGCCGCCGGGCGGGCTGTGGCGGGCCGCGTTGTCGAGCAGGTTGGCGAAGACCTGCCGCAGCCGGTCCGGATCAGCCTTGAGGCTGCCGGCCGCCTCGGGCACCAGTACCCGGAAATCAACCTGGCGGCCCGCGCCGCTCGCGGTCACCGCGGCCTCGCGCACCACCTCGTCGAGGAATTCGGCGATGTCGAGGTCGACCCGCTCGAGCGGCACCACGCCGGCGTCCAGCCGGGAGAGGTCGAGCAGCTCGGTGACCAGCCGGCCGAGCCGCTCGGACTGGGCCAATGCGGTGCGCAGCGCGGCCGGGTTGGGCTGCGCGACGCCATCCACCAGGTTTTCCAGGAGGCTTTGCAGGGCGGTGATGGGCGTACGCAGCTCGTGCGAGACGTTGGCGATCAGCTCCCGCCGCTGGCGGTCAGCGGCGGCGAGGTCGGCGGCCATCTGGTTGAACGCCTGCGCCAGCTCACCCACCTCGTCGCGCGAGGTGGCCCGCACCCGCCGCGTGTAGTCGCCGCGCGCCATCGCCCGCGCCGCGGCGGTCATGTCGCGCAGCGGCGATGTCATGCCGTGGGCCAGGACTTGCGAGGTCACCAGCGCGACGACGATGGCCGTAGCCGACGTCCGGTAGGCGATCCACCCGATCCCCAGACGGAACACCACCAATCCGGCGAAACCCGAGCAGACCAGCAGGATGCCCAGCTTGAGCTTGATCGACCGGACCGGGTCGAGCGGCCGGGGGAGCAGGTCGAGCAGCGCGGTCATGGGGCAACCTCCAGTGCGTAGCCGACCCCGTGAACTGTGCGGATGAGGTCGCCGCCGAGCTTGCGGCGCAACGCTTTGACGTGGCTGTCGACGGTACGTGTGCCGCCGGCCGCCGCCCACCCCCACACGTCGGCGAGGAGCTGCGCGCGAGGCAGGACGGTGCGTGGTCGCCCGGCCAGGTGCACCAGCAGGTCGAACTCGGTCGGCGTCAGATGTGCCTCCACGCCACCCCGCCGCACCCGCCGCTCGGCCTGGTTAATCTCCAGGTCACCCAGTCGGATCGTCGGTGCGTCCGCGCGCGTGGAGGTGGACGCCCGCTCGAAGCGCCGTAGCAGAGCGTGCACGCGTGCGGACAGCTCGCGCATGGAGAACGGCTTGGTCAGGTAGTCGTCGGCGCCCACCGCGAGCCCGACGAGCAGATCGGTCTCGTCGTCGCGTGCGGTGAGCATCAGCACAGGCACCGGCCGCTCCGCCTGGATCCGCCGGCACACCTCGAGCCCGTCGAAGCCAGGCAGCATCACATCGAGCACGACGAGGTCGGGCCGCATCTGGCCGGCCGCCTCCACCGCGCCCGGCCCGTCGCCCGCGATCCGCACCGTGAAACCCTCGGCCCGCAGCCGCGCCGCGATGGAGTCGGCGATCGTCCCCTCGTCCTCCACCACCAATACCCGACGCTCGCTCATGTCCGGCACTCTATGCACCGTCCATGGAGACGTCCCGCGCGAGTTGTGAACAACCTGTGGAGAACGCGATCAGATACTGATCCTCATAGGCGCAGGGACTCGGGGGCGTGCAGGCGCAGCATCGTGCTTCCCACGTCTGGTGGGGTGCGGCGGCGGGTGGCCAGGGATACGGCCACCATCACCGCGAACGCCAGGGGCACCGTCCACGCGGCGGGCTGGGCGATCAGCGCGGCCGTCCACCCCTCGAGCGGCGGGCCGAGGATCGTGACCATGACCGCGCCTACCGCGGCACCGCCGCCCACGAGGATGCCGGCGGCCGCGCCCAGGTCGGTGAGTCGGCGCCACCAGATGCCGAGCACGAGCAGTGGGCAGAAGCTTGACGCCGCCACCGCGAAGGCGAGCCCGACCACCTGCGAGACGTCGAGGCTGGCGACGTTGAGCGCGAGCACCACCGGCACCAGGCCGGCGACCAGCGCCGCGACCCGGAAGTCGCGCACTGAGCCGCGCTGGCCGGGGCCACGGTCGCTGGCGTGTGCCAGCACGTCGGTGGAGATGACGCCGGCGACGCTGGTCAGCAGGCCCGAGCTGGACGACAGGAACGCGGCGAACGCGCCCGCCGCCACCAGCGCGGCCAGCAGCTGGCCCAGCGCGCCCGAGCCGAGGACGGCGACCGGCAGCAGCAGCACCGTCGCGTCGGTCTCGCCGGTCATCAGCAGCTGTGGTGTGTAGACGCGGCCGAGTACGCCATAGAGCGTGGGAAAGAAATAGAAGAGGCCGACCAGTGCGAGCACCACCAGCGTAGTGCGGCGGGCGGCGGCGCCGTTGGGGTTGGTGTAGAAGCGCACCAGCACGTGTGGGAGCCCCATCGTGCCGAGAAACGTCGCCAGGATGAGGCTGTACGTGCCGAAGAGCCCGCCCGCGTCGTTTCCCGGCAGCAGCCAGTCCATCTCCCGGGCAGTATCCACACCGGACACATGCGGCACCGGCTCACCCGCCTGGAATACCAGCTCCTCGCCGGGTTGCACCTCCCTTGTGGACCCGTCATGGAGGGTGAGGGTGGCACGGTGCTCCACCACGACGGTGGTCGCGGTGGGGAAGGTGAGGCCGTCGGGCGGCGTCACCGGCGGGCGTCCGTCCCCCTGCCAATGCAAAACAATGAACATCGCTGGTACGGCGAGAGCGGTGAGCTTCAGCCAGTACTGGAACGCCTGCACGAACGTGATCGCACGCATGCCGCCGAGCGCCACGTTGGCCGTGACGACCGCGCCGACGAGGAGCGCGCCCAGCTCGTACGGGCCGCCGGTGACCGTGGTGAGTGTGAGCCCGGCGCCCTGGAGCTGCGGCACGAGGTAGAGCCACCCGATGAAGACCACGAACGCGGTGGCGAGCTTGCGCAGACCGCGCGAGTGCAGCCGCACCTCGCAGAAGTCGGGCAGCGTGAAGGCGCCGGACCGGCGCAGCGGCGCGGCGACGAAGAGCAGCAGCGCCAGGTAGCCGGCGGCGAAGCCCACCGGGTACCAGAGGACGTCAACGCCGTACTTGAGGATCAGGCCGGCGACGCCCAGAAACGAGGCGGCCGAGAGGTATTCGCCGCCGATCGCGGCCGCGTTCCAGGTCGGGCTCACCACGCGCGAGGCGACCAGGAAGTCGGACGTGGTGCGGGCCAGCTTCAGGCCGTAGAAGCCGATCGCCAGCGTGGCGAGGGTGACCGCGACGATCGCCGGCACGATGTACGGGTTGCCCATCAGCGCTCCGGCCGGCGGACCACGGCGGTGAAGTCCTGCTCGTTGCGCTCCGCGAGGTAGACGTACGCCCAGCCCACCGCGACCAGGAACGGGAAGGCGCCGACGCCGAGCAACAGCCACGGCAGGCTGATGCCCATGACCTTGACGGTGCTGATGGTCGGCGCGACGGCGAAGAGCAGCGGCAGTGCGCCCAGCCCGATGGCCACCACCACCGAGAGCCGCAGGGCGAGGGCGAGCTGGGCGCGCACCAGCCCTCGCACGAGGGCGTCGCCGACCTGGGTCTGCTCGGTGAGCTCCGCCCTGGCGCGGTCGTGGTCGCGGCGGCGCACCACGTCGGCCAGCACGATCCTGGTCCGCTGTGGCGCGCCGGCGCCGGTGGTGGGCTGCTCCATGTCCGGCAGTCTCACCCACCACCGGCCGATGTCAAGCTCCGGTTACCTGATCGCCGCCAGATCGAGCACGTAGATCTCGGTGTCGCTGGCCGGCCATTGGAGGGTCGACTCCTGGAACCCCCCGACAACCTCGTCCTGTCCCGTTATTTTGACGGTCGCCGCCTTGCCGGTGGCGAAGTCCCAGACGTAGCGGTGGTCGCCGTGCTGCGTCTTGATGAAACCCACACCGAAGCCGCCGTCGACAGCGGGCGTCAGGTCGAAGCCACCCCGCGGGAAAGTCAACTCCACGACCCGGCTCCCATCGAGCGACTGGAGGAACTGCTCCCTGCCGGGCCTTGTCCAACCCCAGCAGAGCAGCGGAAAGCACCGGATCTCATCAATGTCTGGTGCCGCACGCCACGGCCGCCGCTCGCCGGTCTCGAGGTTCCACAAGGTGCCCTCCAGACTCAAGTCCTCCGTGAAGCCGTTGCGACTCGTGCTGGCCCACGGCGACAGGTCGATCGGCGCGTACGTCTCGCCTCCCGCAACCGCCTCCGGGCTATCGCCGTCAGGCACCGCCAGCCGGAAGAGGCCGCGCTCCGTGCTGTCCAGGTACCAGTAGATCTCGCTGCCGGTGAGGGTGATGCTCGGCTGCCAGTAGACGTCTACCAATGTGGTGATCCGTCGCGGGTCGCCGGAGCCGTCCAGCGGGGCCGTCCAGATCTGGAAGACGTCCGACCCTTCGTGGATGAACCACACCGCGTTGTCACCAATCACCGTCGTAGCCCAGTCCGCCACCTCCGGAGCCAGGGGGCCGGCCTGTGACTTGTCGCCGAGGAAACGGACATCTCCCGTCCTAGCGTTCAACACTGACGGTGCGCCCGGCTTGGCCAGCTGTTGCACGAGGTAGATGTCATCGCCCAGCACCTCGTACACGCGGTAAGCGCCGCCGCCGGGCAGGCGGGCGGGCAGCTTGTGGACGGCCTCGGGCCACACCTTGTCCGGTGTCTCGGCTTTCGCGAAATCTGGGACGGTCCCCGACCAGGGAGCGTCGCGGACGGGCAGGGCGCCGCGGCCGCCGACGGGTGCCACGTCGCTGGACTGCGGCGCCAACTTCGTGACGGCGATCCCACTCACCACCATCAGCACGGCGGCACACCCCGCCAGGACCGCGACCCGCCGGTGCCGGCGGGACCGCTGACGGCGTCGAACGCCGTCTACGAACTCCCCGTCCGGCTCGGGCGCGTGGTTGGCCGCCCCGGCCAGCGTTTGGACCAGTTCGTCTTCCAGATGTGTCGTCATCGGTTCCTCCCTTCGCCCGCGCTGACGTGTGCGGGTGTCCAGTTCGCGCGGAGCTTGTCCAGCGCGCGGCTGGCCTGGCTGCGTACGGTGCCGCGGGATATCCCCAGCAGCGCCGCGATCTCTTCGTCGGTGCGTTGCTCGTAGTAGCGGAGCACCAGTACGGCCCGCTGGCGCGGGGGAAGCGCGGTGAGGGCCCGCCACAGCCCGCCATCCCCCTCCGCGCGGTCCAGGCCCGGATCGGTGTACCCCTGATCCGGTGGCTGCCCGAAGAGCCGCTCCCGGCGCAGCACGCGCCAGCGGCTGATGTGCAGGCGCGCCATGGTGGTGCGTACGTATCGTTCGGGGTCGTCCTTGCGCAGCACCCGCGACCAGGCCGAGCCGAGGCGAGCGAGCGCCTCCTGGGCCAGGTCGGCCGCGTCGTGAGGGCTGCCGGTCAGCACGTACCCGTAGCGGACGAGCGCGGGTGACCGCGCCCTGACGAAGTCCTCGAAAACCTTGTCGGCGTCCTTCACGCCCACCTCCTTCGCCACCAGGGACGTGGCGGGCCGCCCCACTGTTGCATGGCACCTGTGGACAACCGAGACCTGTGGATAATCAGAAAGGCCTGTGGACAAAGCAGCGCCCTGTGGACAACTAAACGATCTCTCGCAGATTCCGCCAGCATGTGGAGGCATGACGACGATGGCCGATCCTCTCGTTCATCACCACGAGTTCGGCGCCGACCGTGCTTGAGTTGACCGCAACGGCAGCTACCAGGAGGCCGCCGCCGTCGAGCCCGGGGAGACGTGGCGCACCGACAAGCCGTTCCCACTCGCCTTCGACCTTGGCGAGATCTTCTAAACGATCTTTCCGAGAGACCGGATCGCTAGCGGTTCCAATCCTGCTTGGCGGCGCGTACCAGCTTGTCCTTCAGCTCGCGGGTGTGGCGGCGGGAGACCGGCAGCTCGGTGTCGTCGACGACCACGACGTAGCCGGA
>Ga0214467_1000154_pt1 | contig 19446 bp, 20 predicted proteins | sample RVTome_8_FD_187339 | JGI IMG/M metagenome (GOLD analysis project Ga0214467, IMG submission 187339) | Soil microbial communities from uranium-contaminated site in the Upper Colorado River Basin, Wyoming, United States - RVT160D0 HiSeq ...
TGCTGTCGCATCGGTGCTGCCATCGAAGCCGACAATGACGGGCTGGGTCACCATGACGTTCCTCCTCATCCCGGCCGGCGCAGGCGGCGCAGCAGCGCGTCCGGCTCCACCCCTCGGGGCGCGAGCCGGAGCTTGGCGTCGACCGCAACGGCGCTATCGGGGCCGACCAGGACCGGGTTGAGGTCCAGCTCGGCGATCTCGGGGATGTCCTCGGCGAGCCGGCCGAGTCGCAGTACCAGATCCTCGACCGCGGCGGTGTCGACCGGCGGTGCGCCGCGGTAGCCGGTCAGCAGCCGGGCCGCGCGCAGCGACCGCCACATCTGCCCGGCGTCCTTGTCGGTCATCGGCACCAGACGGAACACCCGGTCACCGAGCAGATCGGTGTAAACGCCGCCCAGGCCGAGCATGACCAGCGACCCGAACAGCGGGTCGTGCACCACACCGGCCACCAGCTCTGCCTGCCCGCGGGCCAGCGCCTGCACGAGCACCGGCGGCTCGGTGCGGCCAACCGCCGCGGCGACCGCACGGTACGCGGCCCTCACCTCGTCAGGTGCGCGGAGTCCGATATGGACGGCGCCGATGTCGCTCTTGTGTACCAGGTTGGGATCGGCGGCCTTCAGCACGACCGGGTAGCCCACCGCGGCGGCGGCGTGGACCGCGGCCCGCTCGCCGGTTACCTCCGCGCAGGGGAGCACCGGAATGCCGTACCGGCCCAGGATATCGGCGATCCGCGGGTACGGCTGCCAGCCGCCTCCGCTGGCAAGCGCCGCCTCGACAGCGGCCCGGGCGCCAGCGACGTCCACACGGGACAGCACCGGACGTCCGCCGAGCGGTGTCCGCCGCCATTGGGCGTACCGGGCGGCGTGGGCTAGCGCCCGCACGGCCTGCTCGGGCAGGTCGTACACCGGCGTACGGCGCTTGCCGAGCGCTGCCGGCGGGTCCACCGCGCCGATCAACACCGCGGCGGCGGTCAGCCGCTTGTGCCGGTCGAGGACCGGGGTCACCCCGGCCAGCACCGCGTCGACGTCGTTGGCCTTGGTCGCGGCAACCACCAGGAGTACCGCGTCGACCTCACCGCTGGTCGCGAACTCCTCGACGGTGGCGGCGAACGCCGCCGGTGTCGCCCCGGCACCAAGATCGAGCGGATTGTCCCCGGCGGTCAGCGCTGGCACTCGCAGTCCGGCGGCTTCCGCGGCGTCGGCCGCGAGCACGTTGACGCCGCCCGCGTTGCCGATGATGGCGAGTCGGTCACCGGCCGGCAGCGGCTGCTCGGTCAGCAGCCGCGCGGTGTCGAGCAGTTCGCCGAGCGTCTCCACGCGGATCACGCCGGCCTGGGAGAACAGGGCGTCCACCGCCACATCCGGGGCCGCCGCGGCGGCGGTGTGCGACGCCCCCGCACGCTGGCCCGCGGCCGACCGGCCGCTTTTGACCGCGAGCACTGGCTTTCGCCGTCCCAACGCCCGGACGAGACGGGCGAACTTGCGCGGATTCCCGAACGACTCCAGGTAGAGGGCCACCGCGCGGGTCGCCGGATCGTCGTACCAGTAGGCGAGCAGGTCGTTGCCGCTGACGTCGGCCTTGTTGCCCAGCGATACGAACGTCGAGATGCCGCAGCCCGTGCGGGCCGCCTGGGCGAGCAGCGCGATCCCGACCGCGCCGGACTGCGACGCCACGGCCAGCCCACCAACCGGCGCGGCGGAGGGGGCGAAGCTCGCGTTGAGCCGCACCTCCGAGGCGGTGTTGACGATGCCGAGGCAGTTAGGCCCGACCAGCCGCATGCCGTGCTCGCGGGCCAGCCGCACCAGGTCCGCCTGCGCGGTACGGCCGTCCTGACCGGCCTCGCCGAAGCCGGAGCTGAGGATGACTGCCGCCCGGGCACCGGCGCGCGCCGCCTGCTCCACCACGTCCCGCACCGCCGGGCAGGGCACGGCGACGACAACGAGGTCCACCGGACCGGGTAGCTCCGCCAGCGACGGCCAGGCCGGCACACCGGCGACCGTCTCGGCGCGCGGGTTCACCGCGTACAACGCCCCGGCGAAGCCACCCTCGACGATCGACCGCAGCGTCTCGTGGCCGATCCCGCCCGGATGGCGGCCGGCGCCCACGACCGCCACCGAACACGGGGCCAGCAACGGTCGTAAGGACGCCCGCTCGGCGGCCCGGTCCCGCGCGTCGACCGCCAGCAACGTGGCGTCGTCGACGGCCGTGCCCACGTCGAGGTCCACGACCCCGTCGGAATAGTGCGCCGTCGTGCGGCTCGTCAGATCGTGGGCCACCCGGAGCATTCGGTGGTTGCCCGGCAGCACCTCACCGGTGAGTTCGGTGATGCCGCTGTCCCGCGCCTGGGCGGCCAGGTGCTCCAGCAGCAGCGTGCCGATGCCGCGCCCGCGGTGCGGTTCGGCGACGAAGACGGCGAACTCGGCCCGCCGCGATGAGGACCGGTTGCGTTCGTACGACGCCACACCGACCACCTCGCTGGCGGCCACGGCCACCGCGGCGGCATGGTCGCCATCGGGCGGCCGGACCAGCCGGTGCACCTCGGTGTCGATCACCGAGTGGCCGGGCGCGGCGAAGAACCGCAGCCGCAGGCTCTCCGGTGAGGCCTCGTCGAACAGCCGACCTAGGGCCGCCGCGTCCTTTTCGGCCGGCGGCCGGATGCGCACGATGCGGCCGTCCACGGTCAGCGCGTCGCAATCCTCTACCACGAACCTGGTCACGGCCTGCTCCTCTCGTCTCCTGTCTCCAGCGAACCCCGCCGGACGGTTCGGAGGCAGAGGCGATCCGCCCGGCCAGCCCGGGACCTTGGTCCGCCGGTCACCGCCACCGATCCACCCGGCTCAGCTGGGCGTTGAGCCGGTGTTGGGCCAGGTCGACCGCTTCGGCGAACGTCGCAGCGGTTGCCGTCGCGTGAAGGTCCACGTCGGACACGTCAGCGTGCATCGCCACCGCGTAGGGCTGAGCGACGCCGGAGGCGGCGGCCCGGCTGAGGTTCAGGCGGACGAACAGCACCGGACGCGGGGCATGCGCGAGCGCGACGGTCACCTTCCGGCGGGCGTACTCCACCAGGCCGGCGCGGATCGAGCCGCGCACGTACACCTGCGGTTGCGGTGGCGCGATCAGTCGGGTCATCAGGATCCCTCCCGAGGCGAAGATCTGGTGCGATCACCGTCGCCCGGCGCCGGTGAGCCGCCCAGGGCCGACCGGCCCTGTCGGGCCGCCGTTGGTCCCGCACAAGGCGGTAGATCGGCACTGACCCGACGCCGTGGCCCGGCCCTACCGTCGAGGCAAGAGATGAGAACGTAGCCAGGAAGCGAGGCGGACGATGAAGCTGTGGACGGTGGCCGATGTCATGACCACAGACGTCGCCACGGTGAACGAGGAGACGCCCTACCGGCAGATCGTGGACATCCTGACCACACGACACGTCAGCGCCGTACCCGTGATCGACGACTTCGACCGAGTGCTCGGCGTGGTGTCGGAGGCGGATCTCCTCCACAAGATCGAGACCGAGGGGCACCCGGAAACCAGGCGGGTGTTCGAGGGCAGGCGGCGCCGCGCCGCCCGCACGAAGGCCACCGGGGTGGTGGCCAGAGACCTGATGACCGTGCCCGGGGTCACCACCATGCCACATACGCTGATCCCGGCCGCCGCCCGGCGGATGGACGCCGAACACGTCAAGCGCCTCGTCGTCATCAACGACCTGGGTCGGTTGGTCGGCATCGTCACCCGCAGCGACCTGCTCAAGGTCCACCTGCGCCCGGATGCCGACATCCGCCGCGACGTCGTCGAAGGCGTCCTGCACCGGGTGCTGGCGATTCGCGACGGCATCGTCCGCGTCGAGGTACACGAAGGTGTCGTCAAGCTGGTCGGCGAGCTCGACCGGCACAGCGCCGCCATCACCGCGGCGCGCCTGGCGCAGGCCGTGGCCGGCGTGGTCGCCGTGGAGGACCGGTTGACCTTCCTCTTCGACGACACAGCCATCACGATTACCGGCGTCGCCTGACGCCGACTCGGCGAGATCCGGGTGCCGGGCGGCTCGATCCGGGTCTCGCCACGACAAGGCCGGTAGACATGCGGCAACTGCCCGAACAGGGTGAGGCGGACCGAGGGAGTTTCCCCGCGCCTACATGCGAGGTTCGACTCCTCGCCCGGCCACCGTTCAGCAACGGCCGCAACGCGCGAAGCGGTCAGAGAAGCTTGGCTAGTCGCGCTTTGCGGCTATTCGTCGCGGACGATCCATGCGACGTCGCGGTCCGCGACGCGGGCCAGTGCATGGAACCGGTGCAGGTCCGCCACCGGATCAGCGGCCACCGCCACACTCCAGCAGTAGCCCAATGCCTGACGCAGCGCGCGCCCGCCCGGGCCGGTACGCTCGGCCGCCGGCCGGGACGCCATTGCCTGGGTCGCGCGGTCGCACGCGTCCACCGCCCTGGCGGCAGCGTCGGGCGTACGCAGCAGGCGTGGCTCGCAAACGCCGGCGATGGCTACTCGCTGCACCAGCGGATGCGGATCGTCGGCCCAGGTATGCCGGCCAGCGTGGTGAGGGCAGCGCGCGCAGCTCCAGCCGATACTGGTCACCGCGGCTCACGGTCGAGCGCCCGGCCCGGACGACCGTGCGATCGTCGCGGGCCGGGCGAGGGCCTGTTCGGGCGCTCACGGGTTGGTTTCCGCCTCCGGGCGGGTCCACCGCCACTCGGTGATCTCGGGGGCGTCCTCGCCGTGCTGGCGGGTGTAATCCCGGCAGCGCTGCCGGGCATCCACCATGGCCTGGCGCAGGTGGGCGGCCCGGGTACCCAGGCCGGGCACGCGGTCGATCACGTCGATGACCAGGTGGAAGCGATCGAGGTCGTTGAGCATCACCATGTCGAACGGTGTCGTGGTGGTGCCTTCCTCCTTGTATCCGCGCACGTGCAGGTTCTTGTGGTTGGTGCGCCGGTAGGTCAGGCGGTGGATGAGCCACGGGTAGCCGTGGTACGCGAAGATTACCGGCCGGTCAGTGGTGAACACCGTGTCGAACTGGCTGTCCGACAGCCCGTGCGGGTGCTCGCTTTCCGGCTGTAGCCGCATCAGGTCGACGACGTTGACCAGCCGTACCTTGAGGTCGGGCAGGTGCTGGCGGAGTAGTTCGGCGGCGGCGAGGGTCTCGAGCGTGGGTACGTCGCCGGCGCAGGCCAACACCACGTCAGGCTCCTGACCGTCGTCGGTGCTGGCCCAGTCCCAGATGCCCAGCCCGCGGCGGCAGTGCAGCACGGCCTCGTCCATCGACAGCCAGTTCGGGGCCGCCTGCTTACCGGCCACCACGACGTTGATGTAGTGCCGGCTGCGCAGGCAGTGGTCCATCGTGGACAGCAGCGTGTTCGCGTCCGGCGGCAGGTAGACGCGCACGACCTCGGCCTTCTTGTTGACGACGTGGTCGATGAAGCCGGGGTCCTGGTGCGAGAAGCCGTTGTGGTCCTGCCGCCACACGTGTGAGGAGAGCAGGTAGTTGAGCGAGGCGATCGGCCGCCGCCAGGGGATGTGCCGGGTCACCTTGAGCCACTTGGCGTGCTGGTTGAGCATCGCGTCGACGATGTGGATGAACGCCTCGTAGCTGGTGAATATGCCGTGCCGTCCGGTCAGCAGGTAGCCCTCCAGCCAGCCCTGGCACAGGTGCTCGGAGAGCACCTCCATGACCCGGCCGTCCGGGGCGAGGTGGTCGTCGCCGTCGTAGCGCGCGCCGAGGAAGGCGCGGTCGGTGACCTCGAACGCGGCGCCGAGCCGGTTGGAGGCGACCTCGTCGGGGCCGAGGAGGCGGAACCGGTCAGGATTGGCCCGGATTACATCGCGGACCCAGCCGCCGAGCACACGGGCCGCCTCGGACGTGGAGGTGCCGGGCTCGTCGACCTGGACCGCGTAGTCGCGGAAGTCCGGCAGCACGAGGTCGCGTAGGACCACGCCGCCGTTGGTGTGCGGGTTGGCGCTCATCCGCCGCTCGCCGGTCGGCGGTAGCGCGGCGAGCTCCGCGACCGGGGCTCCGGTGGCGTCGAAGAGTTCCTCGGGCCGGTACGAGCGCAGCCACTTTTCCAGCTCGGCCAGGTGGGCGGGGTTGTCCCGCACCGCGGCGAGCGGCACCTGGTGGGCCCGGAACGTCCCCTCCACCTGCGTACCGTCCACGGTCGCCGGGCCGGTCCAGCCCTTCGGGGTCCGCAGGATGATCATCGGCCAGCGCGGTCGGGTCGTGTCGCCGGTGGTGCGGGCGTGCCGTTGGATCGCGGCGATCTCGTCGAGTGCGCGGTCGAGGGTGGCGGCCAGCAGCTGGTGCACCGTGGCGGGGTCGTCGCCTTCCACGAGGTAAGGCTCGTAGCCGTAGCCGCGCATCAGCGCCCGCAGGTCGTCGCGGGGGATCCGGTCGAGCACCGTCGGGTTGGCGATCTTGTACCCGTTGAGATGCAGGATCGGCAGCACCGCGCCGTCGCGGGCCGGGTTGAGGAAGACGTTGGACAGCCAGCTGCCGGCGAGCGGGCCGGTCTCGGCCTCGCCGTCGCCGACCACGCACGCCACGAGCAGGTCCGGGTTGTCGAACGCGGCGCCGTAAGCGTGCATCAGCGAGTAGCCGAGCTCGCCGCCCTCGTGGATCGAGCCGGGCACTTCCGGCGCGACGTGGCTGGGGATACCGCCGGGGAAGGAGAACTGGCGAAACAGCCGGGCCATGCCCGCCTCGTCCCGGGACACTGACGGGTACAGCTCGCTGTAGGTGCCTTCGAGCCAGGTGTTGGCCACGATCGCGGGGCCGCCGTGTCCCGGGCCGGTGACGTAGATGGCGTTGAGGTCACGCGCGACGATCGCGCGGTTGAGGTGGGCGTAGAGCAGGCTCAGGCCGGGGCTGGTGCCCCAGTGCCCGAGCAGCCGGGGCTTGATGTGCTCCGGTCGCAGCGGCTCGCGCAGCAGCGGGTTGTCCAGCAGGTAGATCTGGCCGACGGTCAGGTAGTTCGCCGCCCGCCAGTACGCGTCCAGCCGCGCCAGCTCCGCCTCGCTCAGCGGCGCCGCCGTCTCCAGCGTGGTCTCCATGGGTGTCAGCCTCTCGCAGGTAGGGGAAGAAAAAGGCCGAACTCAGCCTCATGGATGGCAGCCGGCACCGCACAGGGCCATTGGTCCCGTGCCGTCCAGGCCGGATGATCTCGAAGCCGGACTAATCACGCCGGACGCGGTAAACCGGGATGCTGGGCGCGATGCGCTCGAACTCCGCCAGTGACGCGTCCCGATCGACGGGCAGGTGGGCCCGGGCGCCCGGGGCCAGGTCGAGATAGCGGCGCAGGATGGGCGCGCGCTCGGTGACCGGCACCTCGGACAACCGGACCACCTCCCGGCCGCGGCGACGCAGGACCGCCCGGCCGCCGGCCGCGCGCACGTTCCGCACCCAGTTCGCCTCGGGCCCGAGCATCGACACCAGGTACCGCCCGTCCTGGTAGTCAGCGACGACCACGGGCAGCGACACCGGGCGACCGGTACGGCGGCCGCGCACCTCCAAGGTCACCCAGTTGGGCCGAGCGAGTACGCCGGTCGCGAACTGGATCGCCGAGATCCGGTTGAGCATGCGCGCCAACCGGTTCGGCCGGCCGCCGCGGTACATCCACCGCCGTGCGCGCCGCCACACCGGACCCCACCGCTGGTTGACTACCATCGCCGACCTCCTGCGCGGGGCCCGGGCTCGCCGGGCCCCGCGACCATCAGGTTTTCGTTCAGGGCTGGAGCACCAGCCGGGCCGGGACGCGGCTGGCTAGCACGTCCGCGATCGCGTTGTTGATCTCGTCGAGCTTGCGGACCTCGTAGATGACCTTCGTACGGCCGGCGGCGTGCAGGGCGAACACCTCGGCCAGATCGTCGCGGGTGCCGACGATGGAGCCGACCACGGTGATGCCCTTGAGCACCGTTTCGAAGATCGGTAGCCGCATCGCGTTGTCCTTGGGCAGCGAGACCAGCACCAGCCGGCCACCCCGCCGCAGGCAGGCGTGCGCCTGCTCGAGCACCCGGGCGTCGGCGGCCAGGACGACGGCCACGTCGATGCCGCCCAGCGCGCCGATCGCGGCGACCGGATCGGTGGTGGCGGCGTTGACCACATCGGCGGCGCCGAGCACCACGGCGAGCTGAAGCTTCTCGTCGGTGACATCGACCGCGACCGTCTGGCCGCCGAAGATCTGCGCGTACTGCTGGGCCAGGTGCCCGAGACCGCCGATGCCGAAGATCCCCACCCGGTCACCCGGCCGCACACCGGCCACCTTGACCGCCTTGTACGTGGTGACGCCGGCGCAGGTCAGCGGCGCCGCCTCCACCGGCTCGACGCCGGCCGGGACGCGGACGGCGTAACGGGCCGCGGCGACGGCGTACTCGGCGTGGCCGCCGTCGAGCGAGTAGCCGGTGTTCTGCTGTGCCTCGCACAGCGTCTCCCAGCCGCTCACGCAGTAGTGGCAGGTGCCGCAGGCCGAGCCCAGCCAGGGCAGGGCGACCCGGTCGCCGACCGCGTGTTCGGTCACGCCGGCGCCGACCTTCTCGATGATGCCGACGCCCTCGTGGCCGGGGATGAACGGCAGGGTGGGCTTGACCGGCCAGTCGCCCCGCGCGGCGTGGATGTCGGTGTGGCACAGCCCGCTTGCCTCGATCCGGACCAGCACTTGGCCGGGGCCGGGCTCGGGCACCGGGATGTCCTTGATCTCCAACGGCTTGTCGAAGCTGGTTACGACCGACGCGCGCATGACCTTCTCCTGCTCGATGTGGGTGGTTCGATGACCAGCCGCCGGGCCCGCAGGAGGCGGGCCCACCACGGCCGGTGCGTCGGGGTGAGGCCAGGCGCGGGCACGCCCTTGAGGCTCACCCACCCGCCTGGCCCCATGTGGACGGCGCCGATCGCGGGACGGTGCCGCCGGCTCACGGCGACGGCGGCGCAGGCGGCCACCATGGCCACGGCCGCCAGCACCTCCCGCAGGTCGATGACGGGTCGATAGCGGACGGTCCCGTGGGACAGCACGTACGCCCCGATCGGGCGGGGGTCGGCGCCGCCGCGCAGCACCGGTATCAGGGTCACCGGGTCGGGGCCGGCGAGCGTGACCGGCGGTCCCACCGGGTCGGCCTGCGGGCCCTGGTCCGGGCGGACGATCGTGTCGAGCATGACGATGCCTCCCTAACGGCTGTCGGACCCGGCGGCCGTGGTCGCGACCGCGGCGCGGCCGGCCTCCAGGCGGGCGATCGGCACGCGGAACGGCGAGCAGGACACGTAGTCCAGGCCGATGGTGTGGAAGAAGTGGATGGAGTCCGGGTCACCGCCGTGCTCGCCGCACACGCCGATCTTCAGGTCCGGGCGGGCCGCCCAGCCCTCGTCGGCGGCCATCCGCACCAGCCTGCCGACGCCCGGCACGTCAAGCGACTCGAATGGGGAGACGCCGAAGATGCCCATCCCCAGGTAGCGGGGGAAGAACGTGCCTTCCACGTCGTCGCGGGAGAAGCCCCAGCCTAGCTGGGTCAGGTCGTTGGTGCCGAACGAGAAGAACTCCGCCGACCCGGCGATCTCGCCGGCGGTCACTGCCGCACGCGGCACCTCGATCATCGTGCCGATGCGCACGTGGGGGAGCCCGCCGATCTCGTCGAGGATGTGTTCGGCCTCGGCGCGTACCGCCTCGAGCTCCTGCACGGCCGCGACCAGCGGCACCATGATCTCCGGCCGGGGCGACCGGCCACGGGCGGCGCAGTCGGCGGCCGCTTCCGCGATCGCCCGCACCTGCATCGCGAACAGCCCGGGCACCACCAGGCCGAGCCGCACCCCGCGCAGCCCGAGCATGGGATTCTGTTCGTGCATCCGCCGCACGGCGGCCAGCAGCGCCCCGTCCCGCCCCGGATCCTGCTCGAGCGCCTCGGCGCGGGCCACCCGTGCGGTCAGCTCCTCCAAAGGCGGCAGGAACTCGTGCAGCGGCGGGTCCAGCAGCCGCACGGTGACCGGCAGTCCGTCCATCGCCTCGAAGATCTCCACGAAGTCGGCCCGTTGCAGCGGCAGCAGCGCGGCCAGCGCCGCATCCCGCTCCTGATCGGTCTCGGCGAGGATGAGCCGCTCGACCAGGGCGCGACGTTCGCCCAGGAACATGTGCTCGGTGCGGCACAGGCCGATCCCCTCGGCCCCGAACCGCCGCGCACGGGCCGCGTCCGCACCGGTGTCGGCGTTCGCGCGGACGTCCAGCCGCCGGGTCCGGTCGGCGTGCAGCATCAGCCGGTGTACGGCCTCCAGCAGCGCGTCCTGCTCGGCCGGCGTCTCGCCCTCGAAGTACCGGGCGACGGGGGAGGGGTGCACCGGCATCTCGCCCAGGAACACCTCGCCGGTGGCGCCGTCGATCGACACGACGGCCCCTTCGGTGACGACGACGCCGTCCACGGTGAACCGTCCACTGTCGGTGTCGACGTCGAGCGCGTCCGCGCCGCACACGCAGGTCTTGCCCATCCCGCGCGCCACCACGGCGGCGTGCGACGTCTTGCCACCCCGCGAGGTGAGGATGCCCTGCGCGGCGATCATCCCGGGTAGGTCGTCCGGGTTGGTCTCCCGCCGCACCAGGATGACCTTCTCACCGGTCGCGGCGACCTCGACGGCCCGCCTGGCGTCGAAGACCACCCGTCCGCTGGCCGCGCCGGGCGAGGCCGGCACACCGACCGCGAGCGGCGCCGGCGCGGCCGTGCGGTCGAAGCGCGGGAACATCAGCTGGGCCAGCTGGGCGCCGGTGACCCGGCGCAGCGCCTCGTCCAGGTCGATGACGCCCTCGTCGACCAGCTGGACGGCGATCGTGAACGCGGCCGCCGGGGTGCGCTTGCCGACCCGGGTCTGCAGCATCCACAGCTTCCCACGCTCGATGGTGAACTCGATGTCGCACAGGTCCCGATAGTGGTGCTCCAGCTTGTCCATGATGGACAGCAACTGGTGGTAGCTGCGCGGATCGATCCGCTCCAGCTCCTGCAGCGGCACCGTGTTTCGGATCCCGGCGACGACGTCTTCGCCCTGGGCGTTGGCCAGGTAGTCGCCGTACACACCGCGGACACCGGTGGCCGGGTCGCGGGTGAACGCCACCCCGGTGCCCGAGTCCGAGCCGAGATTGCCGAAGACCATCGCCATCACGTTCACGGCCGTGCCGAGGTCCTGCGGGATCCGCTCCTGGCGGCGGTACAGCACCGCCCGTTCGGTGTTCCAGGACGCGAAGACCGCCTCGATCGCCAGGTAGAGCTGCTCGTGCGGGGCCTGCGGGAACTCCCGGCCGGTGTGGTCGTGGAAAACCTTCTTGTACACCTCCACCAGATGCCGCAGGTCCGCCTCGCCCAGCTCCGCGTCGGTGGCGACGCCCGCGTGTGACCGGTGCGCCGCGAGCTCACGCTCGAACGCCTCACCCGGCACCCCGCAGACGGTCTTGCCGTACATGCCGATCAGCCGTCGGTACGAGTCCCACGCGAACCGGGCGTCGCCGCTCTGCACGGCCAGCCCGTGCACGCTGACGTCGGTCAGCCCGATGTCCAGGACCGTGTCCATCATCCCCGGCATCGAGAACTTCCCGCCCGAGCGCACGGACAGCAGCAGCGGGTCGGTCGGATCGCCCAGCGTCCTGCCCAGCCGGTCCTCGACCAGCCGCAGGTGCGCGTTCACCCGGTCGAACAGGCCAGCTGGCACGGTGCCCGTCGCCAGATAGGCGCGGCACGCCTCGGTGCTGATCGTGAACCCGGGCGGCACCGGCAGCCCCAGCCGGGTCATCTCGGCCAGGTTCGCACCCTTGCCACCCAGCAGGTCCTTGAGGTCCTTGCCACCCTCCACGAAATCGAACACGTACTTGGGCATCACCGGGCCGCCTCTCGCGTCGACGTAAGTCGTCATGTCCGTGGTACCAAGCGGGGCGGGTCGAGCCGTAGGGCCGAAGGGGAGCGAGAGGTGCGGGACCTTGGTCCCGCACCGCGGCGTGGCCTGCGTCCAGTCGCCCGCCGGCGGTCGACTGTTCAGCCGACTCTCGTCACTGATCGTTACCAGACATCGTGCCTCATCGGCGTTTGTGCTGGTAAATGCCCAGTCCGGCGATTCCGGTTTGTGGCGGGCGTCCTTTTAGGGACCTTGGTCACCGCGGCGCCAGGGCCCTCGACCTCTGCTTTCCAGATGGCCTTCCCCCGGACACTTCCTGTGAACGAGATAGGAGCGTGTCATGACAGTCACGATGGACGAACAATCACAGCCTGACGACGGCGCGACAGTGGTCCTTTACACCACGCCAAACCTGATAGTCACGCAACGGTGGATCTACACCCGCGGACATCGCTACCAAGTCGCGGATCTTCAGCAGGTTGTCCGTGCGCGAGGACGGTTACATCCTGCGGCGCAAGGAGCGCTGATCGTGGCGGGGGTCGAGGCGACCGCAGCGGTACCGATCATGGCAATGGTCGGCTCGGTGGCCGGTTGGCTGATGGCTGCTGTCGCGGTGCTGGTGCCGTGCCTGGTCGCCGCGGTCTCCGCCCATCGGTGGCCGCCCCGCCAAGAGTTGTGGGCCTTCTACCGTGGCTCCCGCGTGGCGCTGCTGAAGACCCGCAACGGCATCGTTTTCGGCCAGGTGTCCCGAGCGCTCCAGCGAGCCATCGAAAGCCTTCCGTCCCGCCGGTGGTAGTGCCGCCTTCCGGGCTTTACGGGGTTGGATCAGGCGTCCACGTCGATCGTCAGCTGTTTGCGATGGAACTCGAAGTGCTGCCACGGGTAGTGGTAGATGTCCAGGACGCTCATCCCAGTGGTGAAGAACGGGTCCCAGCGGGTCGGGAACGGCATGCCACGCCGCAGGTCGGCGTCGTCTTGCCTGTCGAGCCGGCGCGCCAGCGCACGGCAATTGCGCTCGAACAGCATCGCCATCCGGCGTGTGGTGACCAGCCGGCCACCGAGGACAGCGCCGAGGTAGTTGACGAGGTGAAAGGGAGCGGCCACGGCGTTGAGAACCGCCGCGAAACCGCGACCCACCCGCGGTGGCAGGCGGTCCATCACGCTCACCAGCGGCAGCAGCATCCGTACCAAGCCGTAGCCGAGCAGGAGATGGAAGAGCATCTCCAGGTTGGTCCACCGGGTGCCGGATGTTCGCCGAGACAGGGAGCCCGGCGTGGCCGAGGCCAGCAGGTCGCGATACGCGTCGGGCGCGCGGGAAAGCTCGCGCAGGACCGCGTCCCTAGTCACGTCAGTCATGTCACGGCCCGGCGGCTATCGGGACAGAAGATCACGGGTGCCCTCCCTGTTGACCGACATCAAGCCACACACTAGCGTTGCTACATGTAGCAACGCTACAGCACCTGCTCGCCTCGGAGGCCGACATGCGAGCCGTCCATGTCATCGCGGCCGTCGCCATACCGCAGGGCGGCCCGGCGTTCCGCGCCGCGCTCGCCGTGCACATCCTGGCGGGGCTCACGTCCGTGGTCAGCGGAGCCGTGGCGGCCACCGCGCGCAAGCGGGCAGGTCGCCACCCCGTAGCCGGGACGGTCTACTTCTGGGGCCTGAGCGCGGTCTTCGCCACGGCCACCGTGATGGCGAGCATGCGCTGGAGTCGTGACGCTCACCTGTTCGCCATCGCCACGGTCGCCTTCGACCTCGCGGTCGCCGGCAGGGCGGCCAGGCGGCGCCGTCCACGAAGCTGGGTGCTGTGGCACGCGGCGGGGATGGGCGGCTCGTACATCGCCCTGCTCACCGGCTTCTATGTGGACAACGGTTCGCAGCTTCCGGTCTGGGACCGCCTGCCACATCTGGCCTTCTGGGTGCTGCCCGCGGCGATAGGCGTGCCGCTGATCGTCGTGGGCTTGGCGCGCTTCGAAGCGCCGCGGCTCAAGCCGCCGCGGCCCGGAGTGCGGCGCACCGGCGCGCCGCCAGCACCGCAAGAGTGAGGCGGACGCTGCTAAAGAGGACCGCAACCGCCGCCAGCCATGACTCGTCCACGCCACGCAGTGTCGAGACGATCAAACCTGTGATCAAAGTGACGTCACCGACCATGCAACCAACGGCGGCGAAGCTCGCCGCGGCCGCCGCCAGCCGAGGCCCGACTGGAAGCCGTCGGGAAGCGGTACCGGCACCTGCGGTGGCCACCAGCGCGGCCGGCACCACCAGCGCCAAGATTATGGCGTAGGTCGGAATGGCCGACAACATCGCGGTCAGCTCGCCGCGCCAGCCGAGGCCGCCGCCGCGGGCAATGAACGCGGCCAGCCACACCAGCCCCACGACGGGTCCGGTGCAGATCAAGGCAAGCCCGACACGGTGGGCCGTGACGCCGGCCAGCTCGGTGGCGAACTGGGCGGCCAGCGCGCGCGGACTGCCGAACTCCTCGATGGCCGCCGTGGCCGCCTGCTCAGGCGCCGCCCCCTCCGCCTGATGCTTCTCGACGGTGTCGGCCAAGCCGTCGCCGACCTCAGCGAGGATCGCCCTCCTCGCTCGCCGCGACGCCGGCAGACCACCGGCGAGCTCGTCCATGTAGTCCTCTAACGAGGGCCGCGCGGCGGGATGGACGTCGGGCGGCAAGACCGTCAAGCGGGCGCCGGCCATGAGGTGTTCCCGTCGAGTACCGCGGACATGGCGGCGGAGAACTCGCGCCAGTTCGCTCGCTGGGTGGCTAGCTCCTTGCGGCCCGCCGAGGTCAGCTTGTACGTGCGCCGCCGGCGGCCCTCACTGCTCGACCACGATCCGGCGACCAAGCCCGCCCGCTCCAGCCGGTGTAGCGCGGGATAGATCGTGCCGGTCGGCAGGTCGAAGGTCCCGTTGCTGCTCGAGCGGAGCGCCTCCATGACCGCGTACCCGTGCAACGGCCCGTGCTCCAGCGCCGCCAACATCAAGCCGTCCAGGTGGCCTTTCAGCACCTCCGCCCTCATACCAAGTAACGCTACACGTCACCCGTCGCATCGAGCATCAGCGCCGCAGTTTGACAGCTGCTACTCGGCTCGCGTTTGATCACGTAGTGCTGATATCAGCTGAGCATGATGTGATCCGCCTGCTGGCCGACCCGCTGCGAGCTCGGATCGTGGAGCTGTTGGCTCAAGGGGCGGCGTGCACCTGTCACCTCGTCGAGGACACCGGTGCGACGCAGTCAAACGTCTCCAACCACCTCCGTGCGCTGCGGCAGGCTGGCGTGGTGCGGCCAGAGCCACATGGCCGGTACACCTACTACCGGATTCGCCCAGAGGTTCTCGACGGTGCCGCGGGGTACCTCGCTTCGCTGGCCGAGCTGGCCCGCGCGAGCGACGACGTGCGGCGGGAGTGCTGATGGGCGTGCCGTTGTGGCGTCGTGCCGTCGCCGAGTTCGTCGGCACCGGTCTGCTGGTCGCGGTCGTGGTCGGCTCCGGGATCATGGCGGCTCGGCTCTCACCGGACGACGTGGGACTACAGCTGCTGGAGAACTCGACCGCCACCGCACTCGGCCTGGCCGTAATCATCCTGGTGGTCGGTCCGGTGTCCGGCGCCCATCTCAACCCGGTCGTCTCGCTCGGGGAGTGGTGGTTGGGCCGCCGCGACGGTACCGGCCTGACCACCCGCGACGTCGCCGCGTACGTGCCGGCGCAGGTGGCTGGCGCGATCGCGGGCAGCGTGTTGGCCAATCTGATGTTCGACCTGCCGGCGGTGGACTGGGCGAGCACCGATCGCGATCGGAGCCACCTTTGGCTCGGTGAGCTGGTCGCGACGGCCGGGCTTGTGCTGGTGGTGTTCGCGCTGGCCCGTTCAGGTCGGGCAGCGGTGGCTCCGGCAGCGGTGGGTGGCTACATCGGGGCGGCGTACTGGTTCACCTCCTCCACGAGCTTCGCCAACCCGGCGGTCACGGTGGGGCGGGCATTCACGGACACGTTCGCCGGTATCGCACCAGGTTCGGTGCCTGGTTTCGTGGTCGTCCAGCTACTGGGGCTGGTCGTCGGACTGAGTGTGTTGATGGTGTTGTACCCACGCGCCGAGGTCGGCGTAGACGAGGCCGTGGTCCCGCAGCTGTCGGAAGGACGATGACGATGACCGAAGGCAAGCCGACGGTGTTGTTCGTGTGCGTGCACAACGCCGGGCGGTCGCAGATGGCGGCCGGGTGGCTGCGCCACCTCGCCGGCGACGCGGTCGAGGTCCGCTCGGCCGGCTCCGCGCCAGCGGACCAGATCAACCCCGTGGCGGTGGCGGCGATGGCTGAGGCGGGGATCGACATCACCGGCAACATTCCGGCCATGCTGGAGTACGACGACGCGTACGCCGCCGACGTGATCGTGACGATGGGCTGCGGCGACGCGTGCCCGGTGTTTCCCGGCAAGCGGTACGAGGACTGGAAGCTGGACGACCCCGCCGGCCAAGGCATCGATGCGGTGCGGCCGATCCGCGACGAGATCCGTCGCCGCGTCGAGACCCTGGTGGCCGACCTGGTGCCGGGAAAGGCGAGCGGATGAGCCGGCTAGTGATCGTCGGGCAGCGCGGTCGCCACCACGACCAGGCTCAGCGCCTTGTTGACGATGACGGCCTACAACGCCACGAACCCCGCACGGCGCGGGACTGAGCCTGAGCCCACGCCGTCACCCGGCGCGGGCCCGCCCAGCGCCGGTGGCGGTGACCAGGCGCGGGCCACCATGCCGGCCGCGGCGAGAAGGCACGCGCCCCCGACCACGACGAAGGTGACCGGATAGCCGGCGACGGCGAGCAGCCCAGCCGCGCCCAACGGTGCCGTGGCCCTGGCGACGGTGATCGGGGTGGCCAGGATGCCGCCGATGGTGCCGTAGGCGACGGTGCCGTACCGGTCGGCCAGCAGGGCCGGCTTGACCAGACTGGCCACGCCGAACCCGAGCCCGAACGCGACCACCGCCACGGCCGCGCCCACCGGGCTGCCGGCCACGACCGGCAGGGCGATCGCGGCCCCAGCCTGGACCGTGAACACCACCGCTACCACCACGGGCAGCCGCAGGCGGCGCTGCAGCATGGTCAGCAGCAGCCGGCCGGTCACCGACAGCACACCGAGCAGCCCGGCCACCGCCGCCGCGAACGTGACCGGGTGTCCCTTGTGGACCAGTAAGCCCACCAGATGCAGAGTCATGGTCGCCATCGCCGCGCCGTGCGCGACGAACGAGACCGCCAGCCACCAAAATCGGCGGTCCCCGAGGGCTGCCCGGACCACAGCCGCCCGGTGCAGCCGCGACGGCCGCCGAGCTACCGCGAGCTGTGGCGGGGTGCGGACGGTAAGCGCGTGCAAAGGCACGGTTATCGCACCGTGCACCACGGCGAGGACGAGCAGCGTCGCGCGCCAACCGTAGGAGTCCAGGAGCAGACCGGTCAACGGCATGAAGATGGTGCTGGCGAACCCGGCCACCACGATGACCACCAACACCGCTTTGGCCCGCCGCTGTGGCGAGAACCAGGACACCACCACCGTGAGCGCGGGCTCGTAGAGGACCATCGCGGTGGTGACCCCGACGCCGATGAGCACCGCGTATAGCTGGGCGAGCGTCCGCACCTGAGACCAGGCCACCACCAGGCCGGTGGCAGCCAGGGAGCCCGCGGTCATCAGCGCGCGGCCGCCGCGGCGGTCCAGCCAGCGGCCGACCGGCACCGCGCACGCGGCGCCGGCCAGGATCGAGGCGGTCAGCGCCCCGGTCACCGCCGCCGGCGAGGCGCCCAGCGAGGCGGCCATCGGCTGCAGCAGGACGGCGAAGGCGTAGTAGAGCACGCCGTAGCCAACGGTCTGAGTGACCGCGAGCGCGGCCACCATCCGCCAACCCTGGGTGCCCGCCGTCATGTCAGATCAATGATGAAAGTTTGGCGTCCGAGCCGGCAATGAACCAGACCGTCGCGACAACCAGGCGAGCCACGGCGTGAAGGGTGGCGGGGTCGACGCGGTCCGGCGTATCGGCCGGGCTGTGGTAGCCGGCCATGCCGGCGCCGATCCCGACCGCCGGCAGACCGGCGGCGGCGTAGCGGCGGTTGTCCGAGGCCACCGGCCCCGCCGCCAACGGCAGGCCGGTGTGCCGGCCGGCCTGGTCCAACACCGCGAGCAGACCATGAGCGGGACCGCCGGCCTCCACCGCCGCCGCGCCATCCAGGTTGGCGGCGCCGTCGACGTTGACCACCAACGGCAGCGCCCCGCTCGCCTGAAGCCTCGTGGCGTGGTGCGCGGAGCCGACCGCGCCGACCTCCTCACCGTCCAGGAACGCGACCGACAGCCCCATCCCGGCGGGCAGGGAGGGCGCGAGGACACGCGCGGCCTCCAGGACGACCGCGACGCCGGATCCGTTGTCCGACGCACCCGGCTGCCGCAGCCCGGGAAGGTCACCGACGCCGTCGTAGTGCGCCGTCAACAACACCTCCATCCCGCCTTCGCTCGGCGGCCGGAGACGGGCGTGCAGGTTCGCACCGGTCACGGACTGGCGGCGGATCGGCGTACTGGCGACCAGCCAGCCTCCGCCCGCGGCGGCAGTCTCATCGGCCGCCCCGTGGGCTGCCGGTGCGAGAGCCAGGACCGGCAGCGGACCCGGGTCCGGGCCGGCCAGCATCGTGTACAGCCAGCCGTCGCCGTCGACCGGCCGTCGCACCAGCAGCCCCGCCGCGCCCGCCGCCAGGTCGTAGGCGGCTGGCAAGCTCATCCCGGCCGGCACCACCAGCCACCGCCCCGCCGGATCACCCACACCCACCACACCCAGCCCGCCGCGACGCGGGTCGGGCAGCTCCGCCGAGGCCAACGGCACACCGACCTGCCGGCCGAACGCCAGGTGCCGCTCGGTGCGGCCGTCGTGCCACCGCACCCGCGGCGCCGCGTAGAGCTCGGGCACCGACCGCACCGCGAACTCCTCCACCGACGGCTCGACGCCGACAGCGGCGAGTCGCTCGGCCAGCCACGACCGTGCCGCCGCGTTGCCGGGAGTGCCGACCCGCCGGCCCGCGAACCCGTCACCGGCGAGCGTGGCCACGGTCGCGGCCATCCGCCGCTCGGAGACCGCCGCGAGGACCGCCTCCACGCCTGCCTGGACGGCACTCGCGGGCGGACCGGGTGTGGTGGTCATCCGCAGCAGCCCGCGCCGGACGCGACCGCGTCCGCTTTCGCCGCCGTCCCGCAACAGCTACCCGCCACCTGCGCCTCGGCGGTCGTGCCGCAGCACGGCGCCCCAGCGGGATCGGCCGACTCGGCCAGCACGACATTGGTCGCCGGGTTACCGCAGCAGGCGCTCGTCCCGCTGGCGACCGCCAACGTGGCGGCCGGGTCGCCGGCGAACCCGCCGGCCGACGTGGTCTCGCTCATCTCGTACTCCCTCGGTTGGTCCAGATGCCGTGGCTCACCGCTGGACGGTCTACCCGGCTGTTTAGACGTTTCTCGAAACAGGGTTGCACGCTGTTTCGAGACCTGTCAACCTAGACGCATGTCAAAACAGGCTGGTCTCGCGCTCACCGACGTCACCGCGTGCTGCGAGCCGATCAGCGAGCAGCAGGTGTCCGCCGAGACC
>Ga0214467_1000155_pt1 | contig 19409 bp, 20 predicted proteins | sample RVTome_8_FD_187339 | JGI IMG/M metagenome (GOLD analysis project Ga0214467, IMG submission 187339) | Soil microbial communities from uranium-contaminated site in the Upper Colorado River Basin, Wyoming, United States - RVT160D0 HiSeq ...
CAGCATTCCGCCTCCGATGTCGCGCAGCAGGCTGCCCCCGAGCGATACGGCGAGCCCAATGACGATGACACCGAGCACGTCGATGCGGCGATGCCTCTCTCCTGCAGCGAACAGGGCGCCCTGAAGGCCGCCGAGTCCTGCGGCGAGGAGCTCGATCCACAGCGCCACCTCAAACGACGTGGTGGACATGCGGTCACACTCCGGGCAGCTCGGGGCCGGCTCACGTGGCGCGTGCGAGCCGGCCCGGGTTGGAGGTGGTCAGCGAGCGCCGGCGGCGGCGTTCTGCGCGGCGGTGACGATCACGTCGCAGACGACGCCGGACTGCGTCACGTACAGCGCGTGACTGGCCGGGACGTTGGTGATCTTCGCGTTGATGCGCTTGGCCATGTGCTGCAGCATCGCCTGGTCGAATGACTTGTCGTCCGCGGCGATGACGGCCCAGCTCGGCTTGTCGCGCCAGGCGGCGTACTTCACGGGCGTCGCGAACACCGCCATGTTGATGGGCACCTGTGAGTCGCGCAGGAAAGCGGCGTCGGCGTCGCTGGCATCCGCAGCGAATCCGGCCTTGAACTTGTCGTGGTTGAGGAAGCCGTATCCGTCTGCGCCGACGTCGATGACGAATTCTGGCGTCGGGGCGAATCCCTCGTACTGCTGGGAGGTGGTCTCACCGGCGTCCGGGGCCAGCGCCGACACGTAGACCAGTCCGGCGACGTTCGAGTGAACTCCCGCCTCGGTGATGACCGTGCCGCCCCAGGAGTGGCCGACGAGGATCGTCGGGCCGTCCTGCAAGTCGAGCACTCTCGTGGTCGCCGCGACGTCGTCCTCGAGCGAGGTCAGTGGGTTCTGCACGATCGTGACCCGGTAGCCCTTGGCCGTCAGCTTGTCGTAGACGCCGCGCCAGCCCGAACCATCAGCGAACGCGCCGTGCACGAGCACGACATTCTTGATCTCTTGACCGGTGGTGCTCATGAGGCTCTTCCTTCCGTCGCCGCGCCGGCTTTCCCGGGCGAGTCCTCGGTGACCCGGCCGGCCGCCGTCTCTGCACGCAATATATTGCATGCAGAAGGATGCGACAAGGGGTCGCCTCCACTTGTGCCCCGCCAGCACGGTGTGTGCAATATGTTGCATGCCGATCCCATCGAGCGGCCCGGTCGTGGACCGCTCACTCCTGCGTGACGATGTCTACCGGCGCCTCCGCGACGCCATCGTCGACTGCACCTTCCTGCCCGGGGAGCAGCTCAAAGACGGTGACCTCGCAGAGTGGCTCGGAGTGAGCCGCACTCCGGTGCGCGAGGCCCTGCTACGCCTCGGAGCCAGCGGACTGGTGGTGGCACTGCCGGGCCGATCGACGAGGGTAAGCACCATCGATCCGGCGGCGGTACGGGATGCTCGCGACGTCATCGCCGCAATGCACGAACTGGCCGTTCGCCAGACAACGGGCCGGCTTGGCGAAGATCACATCGATCGCATGCGGGCGGCCAATCGCCGCTTCGCCGAGGCGGTGAACTCGGGCGATATCGGCGCGGCACTCGACGCCGACGAAGAGATACACCGGATTCCGGTCACCGCGCTGGGCAACAAAGCGCTCGAAACCGTGCTCGACCAGTTCGACCCCCTCGTACGCCGCGCGGAGCGGCTGCGTTTCAGCGCGGACGGGCACGCCTCTGTGGAACTTCATTCGCAGCTGATCGAACTCATGGCGGCCGGAGACGTGCAGGGAGCCGCGTCTGTGGCGTTCAACATCTGGCACACCCTGCCGGCCGAGGATGTGCCGACGGCTGATCCCCAGCGCGGGGCGTAGCGTCAGCGCGGTCCTGCCCGCGCCGGACCGGCGAAGGTCAGATCTTCGCCGTGCCCGGCAGCCGCACGATCAAACACGGCGGCCTCCGCCCCAGCACCACCGCCTGGCCTCGCCCGGCAACAACGACGAGGACCCTCACTCAGCCCTGCTACGATCGTGGCACCGGAAACCAGCGCCCGGTGGCTCATCAAACGAGCGATCGCGACGCCGGGCGACCCGGTGCCGGCGTCCGTCGCCTCGACCCTGTCCGTCCAGCCCGGCAGCCTCGTCCGCGATGGCGCCCTGATCGCCATCGGTGACAACACGAACGCCAGCTCCGACTCCCGTGACTTCGGCTACGTCACCGCGAGCGACCTCTTCGGCGTGGTGCTGCGCCCGATCCGCCGCCAGCCGTCGCACGCGTAGCCGACGGCGCGAGAAACCTCAGTGGTACGTGAGGCCGCGCCACCGCTCAGCCGACCAGCCGGGCGGCCTCGCGGTCTCGCCAGGCCGCCGCCAGCTTCGTGCGCCCGTTGGTCCGCAGCAGCGAACCCTCGTAGATCCGCGCACCCACGAACACCATCGCCACCGCGGCCACGGCCAGGATCGCGAGCGACAGCAGCGGCTCCCAGCCGGCGGCCTCCTCGGCGAACAGTCGGACCGGCATCGCCGTCGGTGAGGACACCGGCAGGTACGACAGCAGCGTGATCCACGCCGCGTTGTCCTTCAGGGCGAGCACCGCGATGAATGGCAGCATCAGCACCATCTGGACGGGCATCGACGCGCCGCCGATGTCCTCCTGGCGGTTGACCAGCGCGCCGACGGCCGCCCACAGCGCCGCCAGCATCACGAAGCCGACGACGAAGAACGGGATGAACCACCCGATCGCCGGGCCGAGCAGCGACAGTACGTTGTCTGGTGCGCCAGCCAGCCGGGCGCCGACGATGCCCACCACCGTGATCAGCGCGATCTGCCCGAACGCGAGCACGGCACCGCCGACCACCTTGCCCGCCAGGAGCGCGCGCACCGGGACCGTCGCGACGAGGATCTCGACCACGCGGGTCTGCTTCTCCTCGGTGATGCTCTGGGCGATCTGCAGGCCGAACGTCAGCGAGGTGATGAAGAAGACGAACGCGAACGCGTACGGGACGAGGAACGCGAGCGTCTCGTTGACGGTGTTCGGGTCCAGCAGCTCGACGGGCGGTTGCGCGCTGAGCGCCGACACGACCTTGGAGGGCTCGTCGTCCATGGCCAGCACCCGCGGGCCGGCGACCACGGCCGCGTCGACGTCGCCGTCGCGGACGAGCTGCTCGGCCGCGGCGTCGTCGGTGACGGTGTGGACGTCGAGGCCGGCGTCGGCCAGCGCGGTTGCGGCCGGGCCCGGTGCGACGGCCACCGACGCCGGCGCGCCATCGCCACCGCCCAGTAACCCGGGCAGCACCGTCGCGCCCACGACGACGAGCAGGAAGATGGCCGTACTCCACAGGAAGGTCTTGTCTCGCAGCTTGACCCGGATCTCCCGGGCGGCGACCAGGCGGACGATGTCGAACGTGGTCATCGGGCGACCTCCCGGAAGATCTCGGCGAGCGACGGGGCGACGGGGGCGAACACGCGCACCGGCCCGCGATCCAGCGCCGCCCGCAACACGGACTGGTCCTCGACCCCGGCGGCGAGGTCGAACACCGCGCGTGGCCCGTCGAGGTCGACCATGGTCACGCCGGGCTGGTCGCGCAGCCACCCGGCATCGCCATCGACCCGGATCTCGTACCTGGGCAGGGCGTACGTCGCGCGGAGCTCCTCACGGCCGCCGGCGGCGCGGATGGCGCCGTCGCCGATGATGACCAGGTCGTCGCAGAGGCGCTCGACCACGTCGAGCTGGTGGCTGGAGAACAGCACCGGTACGCCGCGAGCGGTCTGCTCACGCAGGACGGCCACGACGGTGTCGACGGCGATCGGGTCGAGGCCGGAGAAGGGCTCGTCGAGTACCAGCAGCTCCGGCTCGTGCACCAGCGCGGCCGCGATCTGGGCCCGCTGCTGGTTGCCCAGCGACAGCTTCTCCAGCGGCTCGTCGGCCCGCTCACCGATGCCCAGCCGGTCGAGCAGGCCGGCGATGTTTCGGGTGACCGTGCCGGCGGCGAGACCGTGCAGCCGGCCGAGGTAGGTCAGCTGTTCCCGGACGACCATCTTGGGGTAGAGGCCGCGTTCCTCCGGCATGTAGCCGAAACGCCGCCGGTGGTCCCGGGTGATCGGGGCGCCGCCCCAGGTCGCCGTCCCGGAGTCGGCGGCGAGCACACCGAGGATGATCCGCATGGTGGTGGTCTTGCCGGCGCCGTTGGCGCCGACAAACCCGGTCAGCCGTCCCGGCGCCACGTCGAACGTGACGTCCTTGAGCGCCTGCCGCTCGCCGAAGGCCCGGTTCAGCCCATCGAGGCGGAGCAACTGTGTCATGCCTCGACGCTAGGCGGGCCCGACAGCCGGCACGTCCGACGTGAGATCGATCGTCGGGGTCCCCCGCGCGACTGACCCGGGTCAGCCGCGCGGCCTAACGACCCCGTGCTCGTACGCGAACACGACCGCCTGGGTGCGGTCACGCACGCCCAGCTTGGCGAGCACCCGGCTGACGTGGGTCTTGACCGTGGCCTCGCCGAGCAGGAGCGCGGCGGCGATCTCCGCGTTTGTCGCACCACCGGCCAGGAGCACCAGCACCTCGTACTCGCGCGGGGTCAGCTCGGACAGCCGCGCGCCGTTGGTGCGGGTCGCCGCGCCCGGCTTGGTGAACGTCGCGATGACCCGGCGGGTGATCTCGGGTGCCAGCAGCGCGTCGCCCCGGGCCACCACGCGCACGGCGTCGATCAAGGCCTCCGGCGTGCCGTTCTTCAGCAGGAAGCCGCTGGCCCCGGCCTCCAGCGCGGCGAACAGGTAGTCGTCGCGGTCGAAGGTGGTCAGGATCAGCACGGAGGCGGCAGCGTCGGCGGCCACGATGCGGCGGGTGGCCTCGAGCCCGTCGACGCCCGGCATCTCCACGTCCATCAACACGACGTCGGGGCGGGCGCTGGCGGCGAGGTCGACGGCCTGCGCCCCGTCGGACGCCTCCCCGATCACCTCAATGTCCTCCTCGATCTCGAGGATGACCCGGAACCCGGTCCGCACGAGTTGGTGGTCGTCCACCACGAGCACCCGGATCACGCCGGCACCGCCTCGATCCGGGCGAGTGGGAAGCGGACCCGCACCCGGTAGCCGCCGCTGGAGCGCGGGCGCGCCTCCAGCGTGCCCTCATGCGCGGCGACCCGTTCCCGCATGCCGATCAGGCCCAGCCCGACCTTGGTATCCGTGTCGGACGGGGCACCGCGGCCGTCGTCGGTGACGTCGACCTCCAGCTCCAAGGCGTGGTACCGGATGCGCACGTCGATTGTGGACGCGCTCGCGTGCTTGAGCGTGTTCGTCACCGCCTCCTGCACGATCCGGTACGCCGCCTGGGACAGCGACTCGGGAAGCGGCACCGGCTCACCGTACACACCCAGCCTCGCCGTGAGCCCGGCGTCGCGGGCGTTGGCGAGCAACTCGTCGAGGCGGTCCACACCGGACCCGTTGGGCCGTTCCTCCGCGCCGCCGGTCGCACGCAGCAGGTTGAGCATGCGGCGCAGCTCGTCGACGGCGGTGCGGGCGCTCTGCTCGACCGCGGCGAGCGCGGTGCGCGCCTTGTCCGGGTCGCGATCCATCACCCGGCGGGTGGCCGATGCCTGCACGCCCATCACCGACACATGGTGGGCGACGACGTCGTGCAACTCGCGGGCGATGCGCACCCGCTCCTCGATCACCGCCCGTTCGCCGACCTCCGCCGCCAGCCGGCGCAGCTCCTGCGCCTGCACCTCCAGCTGATGCCGGCGGCGGGCCGAGATCCACGCGGTCTCGCCGAAGAAGTAGGCGAACCCGAAGAACAGCGCGTTGAGCAGCACCCCGTTGGCGATGGCCCCGAGCAGCGGCTCCAGCGGACCCGCGGCGTCGGGGAAGGCGTCCGGGGGCACGTCGGTCACGGCATCGCCGAGCACGACGGCCACCCAGCCGAACATCACGCCGATGATGGCGACCCGCACCCACCGGGCCCGCACCCGGTCGCGGCCCCACGCGCCGAGCGTGTAGATCGCGAAGTAGAGGGCACCGTTGGTCACCTGCTGCTCAGGCGACTGACGAACCTGCGCCGCGATGAAGGCCGCCGAGATCACGATCGCCACGGCGGCCGGCCACCGCCGGCGCACCACCAGCGGCAGCGTGACCGCGAGCGGCCACAGGACCTGCTCCAGCCGGCTCGGCCGGGCATCCCAGATGAACAAGCCGGCACTCGTCGCCAACACCAGGTTGAGCTGAGCGACCGCCACGATCGCCACCCCGATGAGGACGTCGTTGCGCCGCTGTTCCGCGGTCGGTCCGGGCCGACGCCAGGCCGTCGGTTCCACGCTCATGCCCGCGACGATGACACAGAACCGATCCCCGCCGCGAACCGCTGAGGAGCCATCGACGGACCGACGGTCCTCGACCATCTGGCAGGAACTCCTCGTCAACCCATGAGGTCACCGACGGCAGCAAGCCTCTCGACCAGGACCCGCCCGGATCGCGGTAGATGAGGACGCCGGACCGAGCGAGATATCTGACGGTTGAAGGCGGCCGGCGTGTGATCATGTCCTACCGGAGACGAACACTGATGAGTATGACCGCATGATCGCTCCTCTCCTGACGAGGCTGGCAAGCAGTGCCGACGCGGGGCAGGTTCAACAGTTCCTGGACGACGAGATCGCCGGCCACTTCGGTATGTCACTGGATCAACTCGAGACTGGCGCCATGGCCGACCGGTTGACCGCATGGTGGCGGTCCACCTCGCCGTAGCCTCGCGACGAAACCGCAACCGTGAAGGACCTCCGCTGGATGGGGAAGTCCTTCTCAGGTCAGTACAGCGGCGACGCTTGCCACGAACCATTGCTCGAACTGTTCGGCCGACCAGCCGCGCTGACCGACGAGCCAGTCGTAGTTGCGGACGTCCTGGGCAAGCCACAACACGTCGGCGGCCTGTTCCTGATCAACCCGCACCTCGCCGGTCTCGGCCAGGTCCGCGGCGAACATCAGCATGCCGCGGCGGCGCTCCTCGAGATTCTTGCGCCAGATCGCCGCGGCGTCGGCATCGGCGGTCGCTGCGCCGGCGAGCGCCAGCATCACGCGAGACTGCCGGGCGTGGACCTCGGCGAGGTGCCGAGCGTATCGGGCGAGCTTCGGTCGCAGACCGGTCAGCCCGCGAATGTCGGTGACGAACGGCCGGTCCTGCATGGCCACCTGCTCATCGTCGCCGACCAGGGTGACGTCGACCAGTTCGGAGAGCAGTTGGCGCTTGGTGCCGAACACCGCGTACACGGTCTGGATGGCGACATTGGCCTCGGCGGCGATGGCGGTGAGCGGGGTAGCCGCATAGCCGGGGTCGACGAACAACCTGGCGGCGGCCTCGAGGATCGCTCGCCGGGTCAGCCGCGCCTGCTCCTGGCGCCTCGGTGAGACATATCGGCGGTTGACAGCCACGGGTGCAGCGTAGTCCACTATTAGATAGAGCCTCACTCTATTGACTAAAGTCTTAGGTGGTCGATATGCCGTTCGGCGTCGTTCAAGACATGCCCGGAGTCACCGAGCAGGAGTACCGGCAGGTCGAGAAGCACCTCGGTCCGGACCGTCCGCCGGGCCTGCTGGCCCACGTCGCCGGCCCCTCGGAGGAGGGCTGGCGGATCATCAACATCTGGGCGGACGAGGCCGCGTTCCGCCGGTTCCAGTCGGAGCGCCTGGTCCGCGCCGCGGGCCTGGCCGCACAGGAGGACGGCTTCGACCCGACCAAGGCCGCCAAGTTCCGGTCGGCCAGCGTCGACGGTGCCGAGATGCCGTTCTGATGACTGACGCCGCCGCTCTGCGTGCCCGCAATGCCGTCTTCTGGGCGCAGGCGGCACCCGGCTGGATCACGCACGCCGACTGGCAGGACGGGATCGGCCGGCCACTGGGAGCAGCCGCGCTCGACTGGCTGCGGCCACAGCCCGGGGAGCGGGTGCTCGACGTTGGCTGCGGGTGCGGCGGTGCTACCGCCGAACTTGCCAGGGCGGTGGCGCCGTCGGGCAGCGCCGTGGGCCTCGATATCGCCACGGCGATGGTGGCGGCGGCACAGGCCCGGTTCGCCGGGCCGGGTCTGCGATTCCTAGCCGGCGACATCGAGACCCTCGATCGCGTGTCCGGAGCGCCGTTCGACGCCGTCCACTCCCGGATGGCGCTGATGCTCTTCGCGGATCCGATCGCCGGACTGACGACGATCCGGCGATCCCTGCGCGCAGGAGGCCGTCTGGCCGCGACCGTGTTCCGTGACGGCGGCGTGAACCCGTGGCTGCCGGCGGCGATGCTCGGCGCGGCACCATTCCTGGGTGCGATGCCGCCATTGCCGATCGGCGACGAGCCGGGGCCGTTCGCCTTCGCTGACCCGGCGCGGGTGACCCGCTTGCTCACCGCAGCGGGCTTCACCGACGTCGCGGTCGTCGCGCAGGACGTCACGCTCGAAGCGCCGGACGATCCCGAAGCCGTCGCCGCTTGGCTGATCGAGATCGGTCCCGCTGGCGCGGCCTACCGGGCCGCTGATCCTTCCGCCCAGACCTCCGCCCGTGCCGGCGCGGTGCGACTGCTTGAACGGTTCCGCACGGCCGGCACCGACTATCGCTTGCCCGCCGGATGCTGGCTGATCACCGCGACAAGCCCGAGCCCACCCCGTAGATAGGATTTAAGTCAGTGACTTCTCGCCAGGCGATCCTCGCAAGCTCCAAGATTCGCAACGTCACGGTGAACGGCCAGTGCACCAACGTCACGATCGACACCGAACTGGACGACGACAACACAGCCGATGGCAAGCAGATCTGCGAGGCCGCCGGCAAGGTCGTCTACACCGGCGACATCAATTCCGTCACCGTACGTAGTAGGTCGGGGGCCGAGCTTTCGACCGGCATCGACGGGGCACGCTGCCTGCCGTAACCGGCCCGCGAACCAGCTCCCGCCGCGCCCCCGAGGTTCAAGACGCCTCGACCGGCTCGTCAGAGTACCCACCAACGCACCACCGAACGAGACCAACTGACCCCACCGTTAGTGGTACGTCAGCTCGCCCGCCTCGATGGGAGCAGCGAGCCGGTTCTCCTCCGGGGCCAACGGACACGCCCACCGGTCGTCGTACGCGCAGCTCGGGTTGTACGCGTAGTTGATGTCGAGCCGCACCCGGTCGCCGGGCAGCGGCACCACGCCCCGCCCGAAGGTGCCCTTCACCGTGTCGGTGAGGTAGCGCCCCGCCCCGTACGTCATCGACCCGTACGTGCCGTCGCGGAAGGGCAGGAAGAGGCCGCCGCCGTACGCCTCGATCCAGAAGAGCGTCAGCGGGCCCCACGGGGTGATCGCGCGCGCCGCCCGCCGGTACCGCACCACGCCGTCCGGGCCGCCGGTGTCGATCTCCAGCGTGCCCTCGGCCGGTTCGAGGGGTACCTCGACCACCGCGGTCGGGTTTTGCGGAAAGTAGCGGAGGCCGGCGAAGGTGGGGCGCTCGTCCGGCGGGATCGGTGACTGAGGGTGTTCGGCGAACAACCGGTCTCGGGCCGAGCGGAATTCGCCCAGGTCGAGCCCGGACAGGTAGATGCGTGCGACTCGCTCGCGCCAGTCCGCCAGATCCAGATCTTCCACGCTCTCGAACCCTAACCGCCCATCCCACGTATTCACGGCGGATGAGGCATTACTTTGCCCCGGCGGCCCCGAGGCCCTCGCTGATACCGTTTGTCCGTGACTTTCCGGACAGACCGATGATCCACACGGTCGGGCTCGTGCTGCACCCCCAGCGGGACAGCCGCGCGGCCATGTCGACCATCGGTGCCTGGGTGCGGGGGCACCAGGCCACACTACTGGGGTTGCCGGAGGAGGTCGCCCGCACCGAGGGCGCCACCGCCGTGCCGCCGGAGAAGCTGGCCGAGGAGTCCGACCTGGTCGTGAGCCTCGGCGGCGACGGCACGATGCTCCGCTCGATGCGCCTCTCCTGCGGTGGCCGGGCCCCGGTGCTGGGTGTCAACCTGGGCCGCCTCGGCTTCCTCGCCGAGATCGACGTGCCCCAGCTCCCCGAGGCGCTGTCGGCCATCGACGACAAGCGGTTCACGGTCGAGGCCCGCTCCGCGGTGCGGTCGCGGTTTCACGAGCAGGAGGTGCTGGCCTTCAACGAGGTCGCCCTCGTGCGCCGCCCGGGTGGGCCGATGGCCGCGATCGAGCTCTTCGTCGAGGGGCACCCGTTCATCCACTACGTGGCCGACGCGCTGATCGTGGCGACGCCGACCGGCTCGACGGCCTACAGCTTCTCGGCCGGCGGCCCGATCGTCTCGCCGCGCGCGCAGGGGCTGGTGGTGACGCCGGTCGCGCCGCACTCGGCGTACAACCGGGCGCTGGTGCTCTCCGAGAGCGAGAAGGTGGCGCTGCGCGTGCTGCCGGCCAGCGGCGACCTGGAGGTCGAGTCGGACGGCTCGGTCGTCGGCCGCCTCTGCCCCGGCGACACTGTCGAGGTGGCCGCCGTGCCGGGCGCGGCGAGCGTGGTGCGGCTCGGGCACACCACGTTCTACCAGCGCGCGCAGCGCAAGCTCCGCCTCACCGGCTCGACCGAGGTCGACCGCGCCTGGTGAGCCGGGAGTTGGTTCAAATCTGAAATAGAGCTACCGTGGGGGCATGGCCGAGCCGCTCACCCCCACGGAGCTGGCTGGCTGGCGGGCGTACATCGAGTCCAGCCAGCGGCTCATGACCCTGCTCGAAGACGACCTGCGCGCCGACAGCGGGCTGACCTTCGCCGACTACCACGTGCTCGTGCTGCTCTCCGAGGCGCCCGAGCGCCGCCTGCGGATGGGCGAGCTGGCCAGCCGGCTGGTGTTCTCGCCCAGCCGCCTTACCTACCAGATCGGTTCGATGGAAAAGCGCGGGCTGGTGGCCCGCGAGAGCTGCCCGGACGACCGCCGGGGCAGCGAGGCCGTGCTGACGGCCGAGGGCCTGCGCACGCTGCGCGAGGCCGCGCCGCACCACCTGCGCTCGGTGCGCGCCCACTTCGTGGACGACCTCGACGAGGCCGAGATCGCCGTCCTCACCCGCGTCTTCTCCCGGCTCGGCGAGCGCCTGCGCGCCGAGCGGGTCGCTCAGTAAGGAGTCCGACCATGCCCGCCATCACCGTCGACGACGTACTCGTCCTGCCCCGCCTGCCCAAGCTGGACCCCGCCACCACCGAGTACCGGGCGGTGCGCCGCCTCATCACCGCGCCGAGCGGCTTCGAGGGCGAGGGGTTCCCGGTCCGCCGGGCCTTCGCCGGGGTGCCCCTGACCGAGCTCGACCCGTTCATCCACCTGGACCAGATGGGCGAGGTGGACTACGCGCCGGGTGAGCCGAAGGGCACGCCGTGGCACCCGCACCGCGGCTTCGAGACCGTCACGTACATCATCGACGGCATCTTCGACCACCAGGACTCCAACGGCGGCGGTGGCACGATCACCAACGGTGACACCCAGTGGATGACCGCCGGCAGCGGGCTCCTGCACATCGAGGCGCCGCCGGAGCACCTGGTCGTCAGCGGTGGCCTCTTCCACGGCCTGCAGCTGTGGGTCAACCTGCCCCGGGCCAAGAAGATGAGCCCGCCCCGCTACCAGGACATCCGCGGCCGCGAGGCGAGCCTGCTCACCACGCCCGACGGCGGCGCGCTGATCCGGGTCATCGCCGGCGAGATCGACGGCCACCAGGGCCCGGGCACCACCCACACCCCGATCACGATCGCGCACGTCACACTCCAGCCCGGCGCCACGCTCGACCTACCCTGGCGCAGCGACTACAACGCCCTGGTGTACGTGCTGGGCGGCCGCGGCACGGTCGGCACCGACGGCCGGCCCGTCCACACTGGACAGATGGCGGTGCACGGGCCGGGCGAGGCGCTCCGGGTGGCCGCCGACGGGCGGCAGGACTCGCACACGCCGGCGCTGGATCTGTACATCATGGGCGGTGAGCCGATCCGCGAGCCGGTGGCCCACTACGGCCCGTTCGTGATGAACACCCGCGAGGAGCTGATGAAGGCGTTCGAGGACTACCAGGCGGGCCGGCTGGGGGTCATCCCCGCGAAGAAGGTCCCGCACTCGGGCGGCGAGGAGCCGCCGGTCTCCTAGCTGGTCTCGGGCCGCGCGCGAGCGCGGCCCGGTGGGCTTTCAGAGGGATACGAGGTACATGCCGGCGACGCCGAGCACGACCATCAGCAGCACGGTCAGCAGCAGGCCGCGGCCGGCCTCGACGGGCTGCGCGGCCCGCTCGGTGGTGATGGACTCGGTGGTCACTGTGGCCTCCTCGGGGGGTCGCTCTCTGTCACAGACGTTAGGCGGCACCCCGCACCTGGGTAATCACGGATTCGTGCCGCTGACGAACTGGTTCCTCACCGCGCCGGAACGCGATAACGACGTGTCCGACATACCCGCTTGGGCGACAGGAAACACCGCCGAGCCATTGATTCATGGCGCGACCTACTTCGATCGCCTGGTCACCGCCGTCGAGGAAATGTCGGAGGGTGATCACCTCTTCTTCACCGACTGGCGCGGCGACCCGGACGAGCGCATGCGCCCCGAGGGGCCCACCGTCGCCGAGCTCTTCTGCCAGGCGGCGAAGCGCGGCGTCGTGGTCAAGGGCCTGATGTGGCGCTCGCATCTGGACAAGCTGCAGTACAGCGAGGAGGAGAACCGCCACCTCGGCGAGGCCATCGAGGAGGCTGGCGGCGAGGTGCTGCTCGACCAGCGGGTACGCCCCGGCGGCTCGCACCACCAGAAACTCGTCGTGCTCCGCCACCCGGGCCGGCCGGAGCGCGATGTGGCGTTCGCCGGGGGCATCGACCTGTGCCACAGCCGCCGCGACGACGCCGACCACCGCGGTGACCCGCAGGCGGTCCGCATGTCCGCGCGGTACGGCGACCACCCGCCGTGGCACGACGTACAGCTCCAGCTGCGAGGGCCGGTGGTGGGCGCGCTGGACACGTCGTTTCGGGAGCGGTGGACCGACCCGACACCGCTCGACTCCCACAGCCCCATCGCGTGGGCCCGCGACAAGATGAGCGGCGCCGACCTGTCCGCCGGCGAGCTGCCACCCCAACCGCCCGACCCGTCGCCCACCGGCCCGCACGCGGTGCAGGTGCTGCGCACGTACCCGTCCTTGCGCAGGTCGCAGCCGTTCGCGCCGGGCGGCGAGCGGACGATCGCCCGCGGCTACACCAAGGCCATCAAGCGGGCCCGGCGCCTCATCTACCTCGAGGACCAGTACCTGTGGTCCGGCGAGGTGGCCGACCTCTTCGCCGAGGCACTGACCCAGAGCCCCGACCTCCACCTGATCGCCGTCGTGCCCCGCTACCCGGACGTCGACGGCAAGCTCGCCTGGCCCCCCAACCAGGTCGGCCGCGCCAAGGCCCTGGAGGTCTGCCGCCGCGCCGCCGGCGACCGCGTCCACGTCTTCGACGTGGAAAACCACGAGAGCCATCCGGTGTACGTGCACGCCAAGGTCTGCGTCGTCGACGACGTGTGGGCGAGCGTGGGCAGCGACAACTTCAACCGTCGCTCGTGGACGCACGACAGCGAGCTCTCCTGCGCGGTACTCGACGAGACCCGCGACGCCCGCCCTCCGACCGACCCGGCCGGCCTGGGCGACGGCGCCCGGGTCTTCGCCCGCGACCTGCGGCTCCGCCTGCTGCGCGAACACCTCGACCGCGCCACCGACGGCAGCGAGGACGCTGACCTCATCGACCCGGCCGACGCCGTGGCCGCGGTGACCGCACACGCCCAGGCACTGGCCGACTGGCACGAGGGCGGCGAGGTGGGCCCCCGCCCGCCCGGCCGCCTGGTGCCGCACGAGCCCGAGCGCCTCTCCCGCCTGACCCGCCTGTGGGCGATCCCGGCCTACCGCCTGATCTACGACCCGGACGGCCGCTCCCGCCGCCACCGCCGCTCCGGCACCTGGTAACCCCCGCGCCGCCAGGGTCGCTGTTCTTTAAGCCCATTTTTTGCCCGCGTTCGTGTCAGTCCCAGGCCGTTTGCTCCCGCGGGCCGGCGGGTTCGCGGTGGTTGGCGTTACCCCTTTGCCTCCGGCGGGAGCGCTCCGGACCATCAGGATGGGTGGAAGTGCCATCCCGGCGGCCATCGACCCACACGAGCGGAGCAGACCAACGCCCCGCTTCAAGCACACGCGGGTCGATGGCCGCCGGGATGGCACACGGGGTTGGGGTGTGCGGCGGGCAGCCGACCGGTGTCCGTTCGCAGATGTCCGCCGTGGTCTCGACCGCTGCTCCCGGAGGCTTTGGTTGCTCTGGGTAGTGAGTGCTTTCTGCAGATTCATCCCTCGTGAGCGCCTCACCTAAAAGATCGTGGTACGCAACTGCCCTCATAGGGGCGGGTCTGTACCACGATCTACTGACCCGGCCGGAACCATCCTGGGTTGACGTGATATTCCACCGCATCCAGCGACGCTGCGTTACTGGCCTGCGACGATCCGGCCAGGGGAGGCGGTTCGAGCGCCGGATAGAAGCCGTGATCGTTCGCCCGAAATTGGCGTTGGATGGGGCGTGTCACGCCCCATCCAACGCCAATTTCGGGCGAACGATCAGGCGGACGACGCCCGGGCACCGCCAGGCCACGATCACCGCCCGGGCGCCGGGCGGGCACGCCTCTTCTTGCCAACGCGCACCCGGACGGCCGCCGATCGTGGGACTGGTCCCCGGTCCGGGAGGCCGCTCTAGTCCTCGCGTGAGGCCCAATAGGGGCCGTGACCAGCAGCGGACGGGTGAGGCCGCGGGAGCGGCGGTCTGGACCACGACGGGCATCGCGGCAGCCCAAAGCTTCGAATTGATCGTCTAGGAGACCCCGGATAGCTGTCGGCCCGGTGTGCTCCGTTTGTGCGCCCAGCTCGACCGCTCACGAGGCGGACGAGGAATCCTGGGTTACGGGACCAGGCGCCAGTCTCGCGGCACCCAGATGGGCTGTGCCGGATCGCCGTCCAGGGTCATTTCGGTCCGCCAGGCGGGCACCGCGGGGCGGCCGCTCGCGAGCCAGCGGTCGATCAGGGCGCTCGCGCGCTCGGCGTACGTCTCGGCGTTGGGGCCGCTGCCCCGCACGGTGCCGTCCGGCCAGATCGTGGCGCCGCCGACGACGGTCTCGTCGAGCAGCGCGCAGCCGCCGCTGTCCATGCTGTCGGGTGGCTGGACGTAGGTGGTGCGGGCGTCCCACGCGCCCAGCGCGAACCACATGTCGTGGTAGCGGAACACGTCCAGCGGCGGGTCGAACCGGGCCGGGTGGCTCACCGTGGTCGCGGGCAGCGGGCCGCCGCCGAGCGGGTGGGCGCCGGGATACACGGCGGAGAGCGGGCCCGCCGCGGACATGAAGCCGGCGGGGCAGACGCCGGCCGCGTGCACCGTGCCGCCGGCGGCGCGCGCCACCCGCAGCACCGGGTGGTGGCCGGCGTGGCGGATCGGCGCGAGCACGAAGCCGCCGGGCGCGAGCTGGTCCAGCCACAGCGGGGACGCGCCGGCGACGCCCACGGTGACGATCACGCGGTCGTACGGGGCGCCCGCCGCCCAGCCCTCGTAGCCGTCGCCGAGCTGGAGGTCCACATCGGACACGCCCGCCGCGGACAGGCCGAGGCCGGCGCGTGTCACCACGTCGGGCTGGATGTCCACAGTGGTCACTCGCGCGCCGGCGGTGGTCATGAGCGCGGCGTTGTAGCCGGTGCCGGCGCCTACCTCCAGCACGCGGGCGCCGGGCGACAGGTCGAGCGCCTCGATCATCGCGGCCATCAGCGACGGCTGGCTGGAGGAGCTGGTGGCCCGGCCGTCCACGATCTTCGTAACGAGGACGTCGTTGGTGTACACGGTGGTCAGGAAGCCCTTGGCGTCGGGCGGGACCCACGTGCCGTCGCGCCCGTGAAAGCCGTCCGCGACGAACGCCTCCCTCGGCACCGTCGCGAACGCCTCCGCCACCTCGGAGCGGGTGATGGCCCCCTCGCGCCACAGACCGTCGGCGAACCGCCGGCGCAGCTCAGCTGAGGAGACCATCACACCACCGTACCCATCAGGACAGGTCGAACTCCGGGTTGCCCAGGCCGGTCACCCACTTGCGTATCTTCTCCACGTCGCCGCCGGAGAATGCCAGGCTCAGCATGAGCAGCAGCCGCGCCTTCTGGGGCAGCAGGTCGTCGCCGGCGATGATCGGCTGGGTCGTGCTGCCGCCGTACACCGAGCCGGTGCCGGTCCGGGTCGTGCTCACGAAGACCACGCCCTTGGCCGCGGCCGCCGTGCGGGCGGTCCCCTGCGCGGACGACAGGCCACCCGCACCGGTGCCGGCGGTGACGATGCCCTTGACGCCCGCGTCCGCGAACGCCGTGATCGCCTCGCCGCCGGCCTGCTGGTAGCTGGTCACGACCTCGACCCGGGGCAGTGCCTCGGGCGCGAGCTTCGAGAGGTTGAAGGGCGTGTACCACTTGCTCTTGTCGTCGCAGTCCTGGATGCGGGCCGGCGCGCGGCCGACCTTGATGTTCGGGCCGTCGATCCAGCCCAGCACGCCGAACTCGCGGGTCTGGAAGGTGTCCATCCGGTACGAGCTGGTCTTCGTCACGTCGCGCGCGGCGTGAAACTCGTCGCCGAGCATCAGCACCGTGCCATAGCAGTAGGTGGCCTGGCTCGCGGCGAGCACGATCGCGTTGTAGAGGTTGGCCGGGCCGTCCGCGCCGATCACCTTCGGGCCGTCCGGCGCGACCGCCGCCCACGGGCGCATCGCGCCGGTGAGCACCACCGGCTTCTGGCTGCGCACGGAGAGGTCGAGCCAGTACGCGAACTCCTCCATCGTGTCGGTACCCGTGGTCACCACCACGCCGTCGGAGGACTTGAGCGCCTTCTCCACGGCGAGGGTGAGCGCGTGAAACTCGGGGATCGTGTAGCCGCCGGAGCCCTTGTTGCCGAACTGCACCGTGCTCACGTCGGCGACCGCCCCGATCTCCGGCTGGAGGTAGCCGACCATGTCGCCGATCGCGATCTGGCCCGAGCGGTAGTCCTGGAAGCTGCTGCGCGAGGTGGCGACCCCGGAGATCGTGCCGCCGGTGCCGATGACGGTCACCTTGGGCTTCTTGGCCTTCGCGGCGGCGACGGCCTGGGTGTACGCGACGCTTTCGATATCGGTCAGGGTTTCGACGCCGTCGACCTTGACGGAGGTGGAGTCTTCGGGAGCGGGTGCCGCCGACGGCTGACCCAGCGCGGAGACGACGAGGGCCGCGGTGACCGCGGCCGACACGACGGGAAGGAGGAGGGCGCCGAGGCGCGAAAACGATCTCTTCGGCATGCGGGAGATCGTCGGGGCCATGCGTTTCGGTCACGTTGCCCCGAGGTTGCGCACGTTGATCAAATATTAGCCGCTCAGCGGCTGCCACCACGCGTCCACCGCCGGCGGCGCGCCCACGTCGACCCGCTCGCCCGGCCGCGGGATCGACACCGACACGTCGAACGCCTTCGCCTCCCGCCACAGCCGGTCGACCGGCTCGCTCCACGAGTGGTACGAGAGCACGAACGTCGCCCAGTGCACCGGCAGCAGCAGGCCAGCGCGCAGGTCGACGTGTGCCTTGACCGCGTCCTCCGGGGTCATGTGGATGTCCGGCCACGCGGGGCTGTAGGCGCCGATCTGGACCAGGCTGGCGTCGAACGGGCCGTACTTCTCGCCGATCGCCGCGTACCCGTCGAAGTAGCCGGAGTCGCCGGTGTAGAAGACCTTCCGCCCACCGGCCTCGACCACCCACGAGCCCCACAGCGTGCGGTCGCGGGCGAAGAGCCGCCCGGAGAAGTGCCGCGCGGCGGTCGCGGTGAGCCGCAGGCCGGCGAGGTCGACCCCGTCGTCCCAGTCGAGCTCGACGATCCGCTGCCGTGGCACGCGCCAGCGGTCGAGGTGGGCACCCACCCCCAGTGGCACCAGGAAGGGCGCCTCCTGGGTGCGGACGAGCTCGCGCACCGTGGGCAGGTCGAGGTGGTCGTAGTGGTCGTGCGAGATCACGATCGCGTCCACCGGGGGCAGCGCGTCGAGCGGCACCGGCGGCGGGTGCAGCCGGCGCGGCCCCGCGAACTGGAACGGCGAGCACCGCTTGCTCCACACCGGATCGAAGAGCACCCGCCGGCCATCCAGCTCCACGAGGGTGCTCGCGTGCCCGTACCAGGTGATGTGCAGGCCCTCGGCGGGAGCGGTGCTCGGCGTGACCAGTGGGATCGGCGCGGTGGGCTTGCGCACCTGCTTTCCGAAGATCATCTCGCGCATGGCCGCCCGCATCGCGCCCCGTGGGAGCGGGGTGGCGGCCACGGTGTTGTGGAAACGCCCGCCCCGGTACTGCGGGGAGGCGTCGACGCCCGTGGGGTCGGGGCGGCCCCCGAATGTGGCAGGTCCGAATCTCACTGCCCAACCGTACGACGACCCTGACCGGTTCTTCGTAAGGCCCTGGTAACCCGGGCCTGCGAGAATGGTCCACGTGTATGACTACGACGTGCTCGTGCTGGGCTCCGGCCCCGGCGGGCAGAAGGCCGCGATCGCCGCCGCCAAGCTCGGCCGCCGGGTCGCCGTTATCGAGCGACGTCACATGATGGGCGGGGTGTGCATCAATACGGGCACCATCCCGTCGAAGACGCTGCGTGAGGCGGTCGTCTACCTCACCGGCCTCAACCAGCGGGAGATGTATGGGCAGAGCTACCGGCTCAAGGACGACATCACGGTCGACGACCTCACCGCGCGTACTCAACACGTCATCGGGCGGGAGACCGACGTCATCCGCAGCCAGCTCGCCCGCAACCGTATCCGCCTGCTCACCGGCACCGGCACCTTCGCCGACGCGCACACGCTCCAGGTGAGCGACGGCGTCGGTCGCGAGTCGAAGGTGACCGCCGAGAAGATCGTGGTGGCCGCCGGCACCCGCCCGGCCCGCCCGAGCACGGTCGAGTTCGACGACCGCACGATCATCGACTCCGACGGCATCCTCAACCTCGAGCACGTCCCCCAGTCGCTGGTGGTGGTCGGCGCGGGCGTGATCGGCATCGAGTACGCGTCGATGTTCGCCGCGCTCGGCTGCAAGGTCACCGTGGTCGAGCGGCGTGACCGCATGCTCGAGTTCTGCGACCTGGAGATCATCGAGGCGCTCAAGTACCACCTGCGTGACCTGGCGGTGACCTTCCGCTTCAGCGAGACGGTCGCGTCGGTCGAGCGCCGCGCCAACGGCGCGCTCGCGGTGCTGGAGAGCGGCAAGCGGATCGCGGCCGACGTCGTCATGTACTCCGCGGGCCGCCAGGGCATGGCCGACCAGCTCAACCTGGAGGCCGCCGGCCTCAGCGCGGACAACCGGGGTCGCATCAAGGTCGACGAGCACTTCCGCACCGAGGTGCCGCACATCTACGCGGTCGGCGACGTGATCGGCTTTCCCGCGCTCGCCTCCACCTCGATGGAGCAGGGCCGGCTGGCCGCCCACCACGCGTGCGACGAGCCGGTGCGCGCGATGCACGAGCTGCAGCCGATCGGCATCTACACGATCC
>Ga0214467_1000156_pt1 | contig 19209 bp, 16 predicted proteins | sample RVTome_8_FD_187339 | JGI IMG/M metagenome (GOLD analysis project Ga0214467, IMG submission 187339) | Soil microbial communities from uranium-contaminated site in the Upper Colorado River Basin, Wyoming, United States - RVT160D0 HiSeq ...
CCGCCCGCGCGAGCGCTGGTACTGCAACGCCATCTTCACCGCGACCTCGACGCTCACCGAGCCGGAGTCGCAGAGGAAGACGTGCTCCAGCCCCTCCGGCGTGACGTCGACGAGCGTGCGGGCCAGCGCCACGGCCGGCTCGTGGGTCAGCCCGCCGAACATCACGTGGCTCATCCGCCCCAGCTGCCCGACCACGGCCGCGTCCAGCACCGGATGCCGGTACCCGTGGATCGCCGCCCACCACGACGACATCCCGTCGACCAGCTCCCGCCCGTCCGCGAGCCGCAGGAGCACACCGTCGGCGCTCTCCACCACGTACGGGTCGGTCGTGCCCGGCATCGGCCCGTACGGGTGCCACACGTGCGCCCGGTCCAACGCCACGATCTCGTCCGGCCTCACCTCAACGTCCCTCCCCTATGGCACGCCGACCGCCGCCGGCCGCGAACGGGCGGCGCGGGCGATGGACCGCACCAGCGCCGGGCCCCGGTAGATGAAGCCCGTGTAGAGCTGCACCAGGCTCGCGCCGGCGTCGAAGAGCCGCGTGGCGTCATCCGGGTCGAGGATGCCGCCGACGCCGATCACCGGCAGCGCTCCGCCGGTCTCCCGGCATACGAATTCGACCACCTCACGGGCCCGTTCGGTGAGCGGCCGCCCGGACAGGCCACCCGCCTCCCGCGAAAGGGTGAGGTCCGCGGCCGCCACCCCGGCCCGGGACAGCGTCGTGTTGGTGGCGATCACGCCAGCCGCGCCGCGGTCGGTGCAGACCCGCAGCAGCTCGGCGATCGCCGGCTCGGTCAGGTCGGGGGCGATCTTCACCAGCACCGGCGGGCCGCCCACCAGCGCCTCCAGGATCGCGTCGAGGTGCTCGCGGTCCTGGAGCGCGCGCAGGCCGGGCGTGTTGGGTGAGGAGACGTTGACGGCCACATAGGACGCGTGGCCGCGCAGCAGGTCGTACGAGGCGTGGTAGTCGGCCACCGCCTCGCCCAGCGGGGTCGCCTTCGACTTGCCCAGCGAGATGCCCAGCGGCACCGGCAGCGGGCCCACCTCCGTGAGGCGGGAGGCCAGCGACGCCGCGCCCTCGTTGTTGAAGCCCATCCGGTTGATCACCGCCTCGCTCTCCCGGAGGCGGAACAGGCGCGGGCGCGGGTTGCCCGGCTGCCCGTACGCGGTGACCGTCCCCACCTCGACGAAGCCGAAGCCGAGCGCGGGCCACGCGGGCAGCGCGAGTCCGTTTTTGTCCATGCCCGCGGCGAGGCCCACCGGGTTGGGGAAGTCCACGCCGAAGGCCCGCACCGGTGCCGGCACCGCGTACCGGCGGCGGAGCACCGCCAGCACCCGCGGCGAGAGGCGGGACAGGCGGCGCAGGGTCCACTCGTGCGCCGCCTCCGCGTCACCGCCGCCGATCCGAAACAGGGCCGCCCGCGCGAGCCGGTAACTCACGACGCCGCCCGCAGCGCCTTGTGCAGCTCCTGCAGCGGGCGAACCGACATGTCGCCCCGGATCAGCGCCTCGATCCCCATCACCGCGGCGGTCACCCCGGGCACCGTCGTGATGCACGGGATGTCGGCGGTGACGGCGGCGCTGCGGATCTCGTACCCGTCGGATCGCGCACTCGCTCCTGATCCTTGGGGTGTGTTGATCACCAGCGCGACCTCGCCGGCGGCGATGAGTGAGACGGCGTCGTCGCCTGTGGACTCGTAGTGCTTCGGCACGGTCGTGACCGCGATGCCGTAGCGCCGCAGCACGTCGCTCGTGCCGGCCGTGGCCACGATCTCGAAGCCGAGGTCGGCGAGGCGCTTGACCGGGAAGACCATCGCCCGCTTGTCGCGGTTGGCGACCGTCACCAGGATGCGGCCGGCGGTGGGCAGCGACCCGTACGCACCGGCCTGCGACTTCGCGAACGCCTGCCCGAAGCCGACGTCGATGCCCATCACCTCGCCGGTCGACTTCATCTCCGGGCCGAGCAGGTTGTCCACGCCCTTGCCGGCCGGCGTGCGGAACCGCTTGAACGGCAGCACCGCCTCCTTGACCGCGATCGGCGCGCCGTCGGGCAGCTCCCCGCCGTCACCCTCCGCCAGCAGCAGGCCCTCCGCGCGCAGGTCGGCGATGGTGGCGCCGAGCATGATGCGGCTGGCCGCCTTGGCGAGCGGCACGGCGGTGGCCTTGGAGACGAACGGCACGGTCCGCGAGGCGCGGGGGTTGGCCTCGAGGACGTAGAGGGTGTCGTCCTTCAGCGCGTACTGCACGTTGAGCAGCCCGCGCACACCCACTCCCCAGGCGATCTCCTCGGTGTACCGGCGCACCTGCGCGAGGTGCGAGCCGGCGAGCGTGATCGGCGGCAGCACGCAGGACGAGTCGCCGGAGTGGATGCCGGCCTCCTCGATGTGCTCCATCACGCCGCCGATGTAGACCTCGCCGGTCGCGTCGCAGAGCGCGTCCACGTCGATCTCGATCGCGTCGTCGAGGAAGCGGTCGACGAGCACCGGGTGGTCCGGCGAGATCTCCGTGGCACGGCCGATGTAGCCGCGGAGCGTCGCCTCGTCGTACACGATCTCCATACCGCGACCGCCGAGCACGTACGAGGGGCGGACCAGCACCGGGTACCCGATCTCGTCCGCGATCGCGCGGGCCTCCTCGAACGAGGTGGCCGTGCCGTGCGCCGGCGCCCGCAGCCCGGCCTTGGCCAGCACCGCGCCGAACGCGCCCCGGTGCTCGGCCAGGTGGATGGACTCGGGGGTGGTGCCGACGATGGGCACGCCCGCGTCCTTGAGCCGCTGCGCCAGGCCGAGCGGCGTCTGGCCGCCCAGCTGCACGACCACCCCGACCACGCCGGGCCCGCCCGCGGCGGTGCCGGAGGAGTGCTCGGCGTGCCACACCTCCAGCACGTCCTCGAAGGTGAGCGGCTCGAAGTACAGCCGGTCGGCGGTGTCGTAGTCGGTGGAGACGGTCTCCGGGTTGCAGTTGACCATGACGGTCTCGTAGCCCGCGCCGCGCAGTGCTTGAACCGCGTGCACGCACGAGTAGTCGAACTCGATGCCCTGCCCGATCCGGTTGGGCCCGGAGCCGAGGATCAGCACCTTGGGCCGGTCGGAGCCGGCGACCTCGGTCTCCTCGTCGTAGGAGGAGTAGTGGTACGGCGTCTTCGCGGCGAACTCGGCCGCGCACGTGTCCACCGTCTTGTACACGGGCCGCAGGCCCAGCCGGTGGCGCAGGGTCCGGATGCCGTCCTCGCCGGCGAACTCCGGCCGCAGCGCCGCGACCTGGCGGTCGGAGAGGCCGGCCCGCTTGGCCCGCCGCAGGAGGGCCTCGTCGAGCACCGGCGCCGCCATGATCTCCGCGCGCAGCTCCACGAGCGAGGCGATCTGGTCGAGGAACCAGGGATCCATGCCACCCGTCGCCGACGCCACCTGGTCCACCGTCGCGCCGAGCCGCAGCGCCCGCTCGACGGTGTAGAGCCGCCCGTCGTGTGGCGTACGCAGCTCCGCCAGCGTGGACTCCAGAGTGGACTCCGGGTCGGGCGTGGTCCAGAAGCCCGCCGCCTTCGACTCCAGCGAGCGCATCGCCTTGTTGAGCGCCTCGGTGAAGTTGCGCCCCAGCGACATCGCCTCGCCCACCGACTTCATCGTGGTGGTGAGCTCGGGGTCGGCGCCGGGAAACTTCTCGAACGCGAACCGCGGGATCTTCACCACCACGTAGTCGAGCGCGGGCTCGAACGCGGCCGGCGTCTCGCGGGTGATGTCATTGGGAATCTCGTCCAATGTGTACCCGATGGCCAGCTTCGCGGCGATCTTGGCGATCGGGAAGCCGGTGGCCTTGGAGGCGAGCGCGGACGAGCGGGAGACCCGCGGGTTCATCTCGATGACGACCAGGCGCCCGTCGTCCGGGTGCACCGCGAACTGGATGTTGCACCCGCCGGTGTCCACCCCGACCTCGCGAAGCACCGCGATGCCGAGGTCGCGCATCTTCTGGTACTCGCGGTCGGTGAGCGTCATCGCCGGCGCGACGGTGACGCTGTCGCCGGTGTGCACGCCCATCGGGTCGATGTTCTCGATCGAGCAGACCACGACCACGTTGTCCTTGCGGTCGCGCATCAGCTCCAGCTCGTACTCCTTCCAGCCGAGCACGCTCTCCTCGATGAGCACCTCGTGCACCGGGGAGGCGGCGAGGCCGGCGCCGGCGATCCGCTCCAGATCCTCGTCGGTGTGCGCCATGCCGGAGCCGAGCCCGCCCATCGTGAACGACGGCCGGATCACCACCGGCAGCCCGAGCTCGACGGCGGTGTCCCGCACCTCGGCCATCGACTTGCACACCCGGCTGCGCGGCGTGTCCCCGCCCGCCTTCGCGACGATCTCCTTGAAGAGCTGGCGGTCCTCGCCCCGGCGGATCGCGTCGATGCGGGCGCCGATCAGCTCGACGCCGTACTTGTCGAGCACCCCCGACTCGTGCAGCGCGACCGCCGTGTTGAGCGCGGTCTGGCCGCCGAGCGTGGGCAGCAGCGCGTCCGGCCGCTCCCGGGCGATGACCAGCTCGACGAACTCCGGCGTGATCGGCTCGACATACGTGGCGTCGGCGAACTCCGGGTCGGTCATGATGGTGGCTGGGTTGGAGTTGACCAGGCTGACCCGCAGCCCCTCGGCGCGCAGCACACGGCACGCCTGGGTGCCGGAGTAGTCGAACTCGCAGGCCTGCCCGATGACGATCGGCCCCGAGCCGATCACGAGCACGTGCTTCAGATCGGTCCGCTTAGGCATTTTGCGTCAACTCCACGCCCTGCTTGCTGGTTCGTGTCGCAAGCTCCACGAATCGGTCGAAGAGGTAGTCCGCGTCGTGGGGACCCGCCGCGGCCTCGGGGTGGTACTGGACGGTGAACGCGGGCACGTCCAGCGCCCGCAGCCCTTCGACCACGTTGTCGTTGAGGCAGACGTGGGAGACCTCGACCCGCCCGAAGTCGGTGTCCACTGTGGTGTCGTGCGGTGCTTGGACGGCGAACCCGTGGTTGTGCGAGGTCACCTCCACCTTGCCGGTGGTGCGGTCGAGCACGGGTTGGTTGATGCCGCGGTGGCCGTAGCGCAGCTTGTAGGTGCCGAAGCCCAGCGCCCGCCCCAGGATCTGGCTGCCGAAGCAGATGCCGAAGAGCGGCACCCGCCGCCGCATCACCTCGCGGGCCAGCGCCACCGGGTGGTCGGCCGTCGCCGGGTCGCCCGGGCCGGGCGAGAAGAAGACCGCGTCCGCGCCGATCCCGAGCACATCCTCCACCGTGGACGTCGCCGGCAGCACGTGGGTGGTGACGCCGCGGGCGGCCAGCCGCCGCGGCACGTTGCGCTTGATACCCAGGTCCAGGGCGGCCACCGTGTACCGGTGCTCGCCGTCGGCCCGCACGGTGTACCGCTCGGGCGTGCTCACCTCGGCGGAGAGGTCCGCGCCCACCATCTCGGGTGACGCGAGCACCCGTTCGCGCAGCGCGGCCGGATCGGTCTCCACAGTGGATACACCGACCCGCATCGCACCCCGCTCGCGCAGGTGCCGGGTGAGCGCGCGGGTGTCGACGCCGCTGATGCCCACCACGCCCTCGGCGGCGAGCCGCTCCTCCAGCCCGCCGGTGGCGCGCCAGTTGGAGCCGACGCGGGCCGGGTCGCGCACGACGTAGCCGGCGACCCAGATCCGCCCCGACTCGTCGTCTTCGCCGTTGACGCCGGTGTTGCCGATGTGCGGGGCGGTCTGCACGACGACCTGGCGGTGGTACGACGGGTCGGTCAGCGTCTCCTGGTAGCCGGTCATGCCGGTGGTGAAGACCGCCTCGCCGAAGGTCTCCCCCTCCGCGCCGTACGCCTCGCCGTGGAACGTGCGCCCGTCTTCGAGCACAAGGATGGCGGCCTTCCTCACTTCACTGCCTTTCCGTCGAGCACCGTCGCCTCGCCGCGCAGGAACGTCGCGACGACCCGGCCGGGGAGCGTCATGCCCGCGTACGGCGTGTTGCGACTGCGGCTGGCCGACTCGGACGGGTCGACCACGCGGCGCACGGAGGGGTCGACGAGCGTGAGGTTGGCCGTTACCCCGGGGGCGAGGTCGTGGCCGTGCTCATCCAGCCCCGCGATCCGCGCCGGCGTGCGGGACATCCGCTCGGCGATCATGTCCCAGTCTTCGCCCAGCACGTCCAGCACGATCGAGAGCGCCGTCTCCAGGCCGAGCATGCCCGGACGCGCGTACCCCCACTCGCACTCCTTGTCTTCCACCGCGTGCGGCGCGTGGTCGGTGGCGACGATGTCGATGACGCCCTCACGCAGGGCCTCGCGCAGCGCCTCGACGTCCGCCTGGGTACGCAGCGGCGGGTTCACCTTGAAGACCGGGTCGTAGCTCGTCGCCCGCTCGTCGGTGAGCAGCAGGTGGTGGGGCGTGACCTCGGCGGTGACCTTCACGCCGCGCGCCTTGGCGTGGCGCAGCACGTCGACGCTGCCGGCCGTGGAGACGTGGCAGACGTGCAGGCGGCTGCCCACGTGCTCGGCGAGCAGCACGTCCCGCGCGATGATCGCCTCCTCCGCGACCGCCGGCCAGCCGGTGAGCCCGAGGCGGGTGGCGACCTCACCCTCGTGCATCTGCGCGCCCTCGGTCAGCCGCGGCTCCTCGGCGTGCTGGGCGATCACGCCGTCGAACGCCTTCACATACTCCAGCGCCCGCCGCATCAGCCGCGGGTCGGCGACGCAGTGCCCGTCGTCGGAGAAGATGCGCACCTGAGCCGCGGAGGTGGCCATGGCGCCGAGCTCGGCCAGCCGCTCGCCGGCCAGCCCCACTGTCACCGCGCCGATCGGCTGCACGTCGACCAGCCCGGCCTCGCGGCCGAGGCGGTAGACCTGCTCGACCACCCCGGCGGTGTCGGCCACCGGCGAGGTGTTGGCCATCGCGCAGACCGCCGTGTACCCGCCGAGAGCCGCCGCCCGCGAGCCGGTCTCCACCGTCTCGGCGTCCTCGCGTCCCGGTTCCCGAAGATGGGTGTGCAGGTCGACCAGGCCGGGCAGCGCGACCAGCCCGTCCGCGTCGATGATCTGGGGCTTTTTCGCGCCGCCCTCGGCGATCACGCCGTCGTGGATCAGCAGGTCGGTCTTCCCTCGGCCGAGGATGGAAACGCCTTTGACGAGAAAGCTGCGGGGCCCCCGCGTGAACGTGGAGCGAAGCGGAGCGTTTTCGTGGGGTGCTTTCACGACTTGCCTCCGAGCAGCAGGTAGAGGACGGCCATCCGCACGGAGACACCGTTGGCGACCTGTTCGACGATGGTGGATCGGGCCGAGTCGGCCACCTCGGGAGAGATCTCCATGCCCCGATTCATCGGGCCGGGGTGCATGACAATCGCGTGCTCGGGCAGCCGCCGCATGCGCGGCCCGTCGAGGCCGTAGCGGCGGGCGTACTCGCGGGCGCTCGGGAAGTAGGACGCCGCCATCCGCTCGCGCTGGACCCGCAGCATCATCACCACGTCGGCGTCGGGCAGCACGGCGTCGAGGTCGTAGGAGACCTCGGTGCGCAGGTCCGGCGGGATCAGCGTGGGCGGACCGACCAGCGTGACCTTGGCACCGAGCGTGGCGAGCAGGTGCACGTTGGAGCGGGCCACCCGGCTGTGCAGCACGTCGCCCACGATCGCCACCGACAAGCCGGCGAGGCGACCGAGGCGGGAGCGCATCGTGTACGCGTCGAGCAGCGCCTGCGTCGGGTGCTCGTGGGTGCCGTCGCCGGCGTTGAGGACCGAGCCCTCCACCCACGTGGCCAGGCGGTGCGGCGCGCCCGAGGCGGGATGCCGGATCACCACCGCGTCGGCGCCCATGGCCTGGAGGGTGAGCGCGGTGTCCTTGAGGCTCTCCCCCTTGGACACGCTCGACCCCTTGGCCGAGAAGTTGATGACGTCGGCGGAGAGGCGCTTGGCGGCCGCCTCGAAGGAGATCCGCGTGCGGGTCGAATCTTCGTAGAAGAGGTTGACGACCGTGCGCCCGCGGAGCGTGGGCAGCTTCTTCACCTCACGGCCGGCGACCGTGGACATCTCGGCGGCCGTGTCGAGCACGAGCGTCGCCGTCGCCGCGTCCAGGTCGGCGGCGCTGAGCAGATGCTTCACGATGCTCTGCCTACCTTTCGTTCGTGACCGCGGGGCTCGGTCGCCAGCGCTCCCTCACTCCTCGCGCTCACAGCGCCTACCTTTCGTTCACGACCGCGGGGCTCGGTCGCCAGCGCTCCCTCACTCCTCGCGCTCACAGCGCTTACCTTTCGTTCACGACCGCGGGGCTCGGTCGCCAGCGCTCCCTCACTCCTCGCGCTCACAGCGCTTACCTTTCGTTCACGACTGCGGGGCTCGGTCGCCAGCGCTCCCTCACTCCTCGCGCTCACGGGGCACCGCCGTAGAGCTTGACCTCGTCGGTGCCGTCGGTCTCGTCGAGCGCCACCCGGACGCTCTCGCTGAGCGCCGTCGGGATGTTCTTGCCGACGTAGTCGGCGCGGATCGGCAGCTCGCGGTGGCCGCGGTCGACCAGCACGGCCAGCTGCACCGAGCGCGGGCGGCCGATGTCGCTGAGCGCGTCGAGGGCGGCCCGCACCGTGCGGCCGGAGAAGAGCACGTCGTCGACGAGGATCACCCGGCGACCGTCCACACCCGCCGGTGGCACATCGGTCGGGCCGATCGCGCGGGTGGCTTGGCTCCGCAGATCGTCGCGGTAGAGCGTGATGTCCAACACACCCACGGGCACGTCGATGCCTTCGAAGGTGCGGATGCGGTCGGCGAGGCGGCGGGCGAGCGGCACGCCCCGCGTCGGGATGCCGAAGAGAACGGTGTCCGCCGCCCCCTGGGTCTTCTCCAGGATCTGGTGGGCGATGCGGTCGACGATCCGTTTGACGTCGTCGGCACTGAGGATGGACTTCGCGAGGGCAGCCTGCGGTAACGCCACTGGCGGTCACTCCTTCCCCGCCTCACGGGACGGGTCTTAAAGGGTGTCGATGTCCAGCCCGACCCGCGGGGCGCGGGCAGGCCGGTGGCCGCACGCAACGTTACCAGTGGACCTTGCGAGTCCCTCGTAACGCCTGCGAAACTACGAATCAGTACTGGTGCGAAACGAGACAAGTGTGCTTTTATCGCGCGGGGACGCGTTTAGGGGCACTTGACGCTGTGTCTCAATCCCCGTACCGTCACGCTCCGTAGCGAATCGCTGGGGAGAACCCCGGGCAGAGCACTGGGAGTGTCGGAATGCCCTCTGAGTACGCCAAGTCCTTGGGCGCCCGCCTGCGCTCCATCCGCCAACAGCAGGGCCTGTCCCTGCAGGGGGTGGAGGAGAAGTCGAACGGGCGCTGGAAGGCCGTCGTCGTCGGCTCGTACGAGCGCGGCGACCGCGCGGTCACCGTGTCCCGCCTCGCCGAGCTGGCAGACTTCTACCGCGTGCCCGTCTCGGAGCTGCTGCCCGACGGCAGCGGCGTCCGGCACGAGCCCACCAACAAGATCGTGCTCGACCTTGAGCGGCTGTACGACGAGGTGTCCGACGAGCTCGCCTACGTCGCCCGGTACGCACGCGCGATCCAGCAGCAGCGCGGCGACTACAACGGCCGCGTCCTCTCCATCCGTGCGGACGACCTCCGCGCACTGGCGATCGTGTACGACATCTCGCCCTCCGGCCTCATCGAGCGCCTGACGGAGGCCGGGGTGCTGGTGGCCGACCCGCGGGCGTTCTTCGCCTCCTGAGTCAGCTTCCAACGGCAGCGCGGCGCCTCCTCCCCGGCGCTCCGCGCACGCACGCCGCGAAGGCACGTGGTTCGCAAGCGAACCACGTGCCTTTCTCGTCCCGCCCTTCTCCTCACGTCAGCATGCGAGACAGCAGAAACCAGGTTTCTGCTGCTTCGCGCGCGGCCGGATACAGCAGAAACCTGGTTTCTGCTGGGATCTTGCCGGGGGAGGGCGGCGGTGGATCTTCTTAGCGCTCTAGCGTCCAGCCCGACGGGGTGCCGTCGCTCAGGGAGCCGTCGTTGAAGCGCGTGGTCGCCGGCGCCGGCCAGGCGCCATCGGGGAACGCCTCGTGATCGGAGAGGCGATGGCGGATGGTGGTGATCGCGTCGCTGACCCACTCGACCAGGGCGGCCAGCGCGGCCGCCCCACCCGCCACCGCGGCGCAGGCTGTCGCGACGCTCGTCGTGGCGAGCACGAGCGCGGCGGGGGTGCCCACCCCGGTGGCGGCGGCGAGCGCGGCGCCGATCAGCTGGATCACGGCGGAGCAGAGGGCGGCGGCGATCGCTGCCCAGAGGCCGCAGATGCCGATCGCCAGGCGGGCCAGCGCGGTGTCGAGGTCGCCGCCCACGGCCTGGAGCGCGCTGAGCGCGGCGCGCTGGCGGGCGGCGGCGGCCTCGTAGGCGTCGGCGGCGCGGCCCTCCCACTCGTAGCCGGCGGCGAGGTGGTCGGGGTCGAGCTTGCCAACCTGGTCGCTCAGCGGGCGGGCGAAGTCGTCCACCCAACGCTGGCCGGTCTCCCACACGCGCATGGGATTGCCGGCCGGGGCGATAAGGCGGCCGACCAGGTCGAGCAGCCGGCGCACCACGCCCATGAAGTCTTCAAGCAGCCGGACCACCTGCCCGGCGAGGAAGGCGGGCAGCCCCCGCGCCACGCGCAGCGCGTCGGTGACGAGGCGGTCGGCGGTGTCGCCGACGCGCTCGAGGAGGCGGCGCACGCGCGCGATCAGGTCGTCGAAACCGGCGACGTCGACCGGCATCGGCGTGCGCAGTGGGGTCGTCACGGCTACCACACGCCGCGCAGGCGGTGGACGGCGTGGCGCTCGTCGCGCTCGTATCCGTCGGCGGCCGCCGTCAGGGCGTCGGCCACCTCCACGAACCGCAGCGCGCCCTGCACCGCCATCATGTGGGCGTGGTAGCGGAGCGAGGCGTAGGTCTCGGGGAGGCCGACCACGCCGCTGAGCGCGCACATGTCGTGGACCGAGAGGCCGAGCTGATCGACCACAGTGGACGCTCGGCGGAGTGTGCCGGCCCACTCGCGCCAATCGTCGGCGTCGGAGCGGAGGGCCGCTATCGCGACCCGGATCTCCTCATCGGTGGGCGGCACGGCATGACGCTACAAACCAGCCCCGAACCCGGCAACCCCATCGACGTCGATCAAGGAGTCAGTGGGTCGTGAACTCCGCGATCCGCCCCAACATCCCGTTGAGGAAGCGGGGCGAGTCGTCCGTCGACATCTGCCGCGCCAGCTCGACCGCCTCGGTGATGGCGACCGCGTCGTCGATCTCGTCCACGTACAGCAGCTCGTAGACCGCGATGCGGGCCAGGTTGCGGTCGACCACCGGCATGCGGTCGAGGGTCCACCCCTCCGCGTAGCTGCCGATCAGCTCGTCGATGCGGTCGAGGTGGGCGTCGACCCCCTCGATCAGCCCGATCGCGTAGCCGAGGTGCTCGGGCCGGGGCTGCTCGAGCCGCTGGATGTACGCCTTGAGCACCTCGTCGACCGGCATGTCGCGGAGGTCGGCCTCGAAGAGCACGTCGAGCGCCCGCTTGCGGGCCTTGCGGCGCGCGGGCATCTGCGACTTCGGCGCCTCAGCCACGGTGGGAGCCAGTGAAGAGCCCGGCGAACGAGCCCATCACGCCCGGCCGAGGTAACGGCCGTCGCGCGTGTCGACCTTGATCTTCTCGCCGGTGGTGATGAAGAGCGGCACCTGCACGGTCGCGCCGGTCTCCACCGTGGCCGGCTTGTTGCCGCCCGTGGAACGGTCGCCCTGCAGCCCCGGCTCCGTATAGGTCACCTGGAGCACCACGCTGGTCGGAAGCTCGATGTAGAGCGGCACACCCTCGTGGGTCGCCACCGTCGCCTCGGCCTCGGGCAGCAGGTAGTTGGCCGCCTCGCCCACGGTGCCACCGGCGACGTTGATCTGGTCGTAGGTGTCCAGATCCATGAAGACGTAGTCTTCGCCATCCGCGTATAGGTACTGCATCGTGCGCTTGTCGACCGTCGCGGTCTCGACCTTGGTGCCCGCGTTGAACGTCTTGTCGACCACCTTGCCGGAGAGCACGTTCTTGAGCGTGGTGCGCACGAACGCGCCGCCCTTTCCGGGCTTGACGTGCTGGAACTCAACGACGGCCCACAGCTCGCCGTCGAGGTTGAGCACCAGTCCGTTCTTCAGGTCGTTCGTGGTGGCCATGTCCTGCCTTGATCTTCACTCGACTGATTGACCTATCGAGTCTACCGGTACGCCCGGCCCGCGGCAGACCACGCCCTCGCCGGGAGACGTCACGAAGACGTCAACCGATGTCTTTGTCCGAGACACCATCCGCTGACACCCTGCACCCGTGTTGACCAACTGCCGCGCACTGGGGCTGGGGGGCTCGGTTCTCCTCGCGGCGGGTGGCCTGGCCGCCGGCGCGCTGCCGGCGCAGGACCCGTTCGGACTGGCCATCCTGCGGCGCCACCCGGGGTGGGGCGTCGTCGTCGCGTACACCGGCCTGGTCCTGCTCATCGCGGCCTGGTGGCGCCTCGGCCACCTGGTGCGCGACGAGGGCCGCGAGCCCGGCGAAAAGCCCACCCCGCGCCAGCTGATGATCACGCTCGCCATCTGGTCGGCCCCGCTGCTCCTCGCACCCCCGCTCTTCAGCCGCGACGTCTACAGCTACCTCGCCCAGGGCACGATGGTCGGCGCCGGCCTCGACGTCTACGAGCACGGCCCCGCCTACTACGGTGGCCCGGTCGCCGCCGAGGTGCCCGCCGTCTGGCAGCAGACGCCCACGCCGTACGGGCCGTTCTTCCTCCTCGTCGCCACCGGCGTGGCCGCCGCCGCGGGCGCGCACCTGGCCGCCGGGGTGCTCGGCATGCGGCTGGTCGCGGTGCTCGGTGTGGTGCTGCTGACCGCCGCGCTGCCCGGCCTCGCCCGCAGCTGCGGCGTCGACCCGGCCGCCGCGCTGTGGCTCGGCGCGCTCAACCCGCTCGTGCTCGCCCACCTCGTCGCCGGCGCGCACAACGACGCGATCATGGTGGGCCTGCTGGTCGCCGGCCTGGCCGCGGCGGTCGCCCGCCACCCGGCCGCGGGCGCCGCGCTGGTCGCGCTCGCCGCGCTGGTCAAGGCGCCGGCCGCGATCGCCCTCCTCTTCGTGGCGTCGATCTGGGCCGAGCAGCCCCCCGGGCGGGCGGCATCAGGTCCGAGGAGCGCGGCCGGCGGAGCCACCGGGCGCTGGCGCCGCGTCCGCACCATGCTCTACGCGGCCGCCGTCGCCGCGGCCACCACCGTCGTGGTCACGGCCGTCGCCGGCACCGGGTACGGATGGGTCAGCGCCCTCGACACCCCCGTCTCCACCGGCAACTGGTCACCGATGAGCGTGCTCGGTCGCCTCACCGGCGCGATCCTGGGCACCGCCCACGCGGTACCCATGTGGCGGTGGATAGGCCTCGCGGCCGCCGCGGCCGCCGGGGCGGTCCTGTGGCTGCGCCGCACCCGCCTCGGCCCGGTCTACGCGGTGGGGCTGGGCCTCGGGGCGATCGTCCTCTTCGGACCGGCGATGCGCCCGTGGTACCTCCTCTGGGGTCTCGTGCCCCTCGCGGCCGCGGCGCCCGAGGGATGGGTGCGGCGCGTGGCGGCCGCGGCCTGCGCGGCGCTCGCGGTGGTGGTGCTGCCGAGCGGCTTCGCGTTCGGCGCCGAGCAGGTGGCGCAGGCGGTGTTCGGGTGCGTGCTCGCGGCCGGCCTCGCCGCCGCCCTCCTACTCCCTCGCCAGGCCCCGGTGGTCGCCCGGTGAAAAATGCACCCCACGAAAACGCTCCGCTGCGCTCCACGTTTACGCGGGGACCCCGCGATGTCGACCGCCGGTGGCTCGTCGTCGCCGGGGTGGCCGTCGCCACGGCCGTCTTCCTCGCGTTCGTGCCGGCACACCGCGGCTTCTTCGACGTCGGCGTCTACCACGGTGCCGTGCACTACTGGCTGCGCGACGGCGGCCAGCTCTACGACTACCTGCGCCCGCCGACCAACTACGGCTTCACCTACCCGCCCTTCGCCGCGCTGGTGCTCAGCCCGCTCGCACTGCTCCCCTGGCACCCCGCGATCGCGCTGAGCATCGTGATCAACACGGCCGCCGGTGCCGCCCTGCTCGGCCTGCTCATCGACCCGATCGCGAAGCGCCAGGGATGGCACCGGGGGCTCACCTTCGGGCTGGCGGCGTGCGCGGTCGCGGTGTTCGAGCCGGTGCGTGACACGTTCAGCTTCGGGCAGGTCAACCTCGTGCTGCTCCTGCTGGTCGTGGCCGACACCCGCGTGCTGCGGCAGACCCGCTGGTCCGGCGTGGGCATCGGCCTCGCCACCGCGATCAAGCTGACGCCGGGCATCTTCATCCTGTACCTGCTGGTCACCGGCCAGCGCCGCGCCGCCGCGGTAGCCGGCGCCACGGCGGGCGCGGCGACGCTGGTGGGGCTCGCGATCGCGCCGGACGCGTCCCGCACCTTCTGGACCGAGGCGCTGTGGGACACCAACCGCATCGGCAACCTCGCCTACGTCTCCAACCAGTCGCTGCAGGGCGTGGTCGCCCGCCTCGACCCGGCGGAGCCGAGCAAGCTGGGGTGGCTGCTGCTGGTCGCGGCGGCGATCGCGGTCTGGGTGTACCGGGTGCGGCGCGTCGACCCCCTCACCGGCGCCGCGCTGACCGGCGTGGTGGGGTGCCTCATCAGCCCGATCACCTGGGTGCACCACCTGGTGTGGGTGCTGCCCGCGCTGGTGCTGCTCGCCGACTCGCGACGGCGAAACCACGCGATGGCCGCCTACGTGCTGCTGTGCAGCAGCGTCGTGTGGCTGTGGTGGGACGGGCTCGCGCCGTTCGCGTTCCTCGGTGCGAACACCTACGTGTGGATCTGCGTCGCGCTACTGATCGGCCTGCCGGCGCGCCAGATGGTGGAGGGCGAGCCGATAGCCGTCGACGCCAAGACCGCAGATGACCCCGGTCGCTACAGCGGACACGACCGAGTGATGGCGAAACTCCTCACGCGCGTGGATGTTCGAGATGTGGACCTCGACGAGCGGCGCGCGGAGGAGCGCACAGGCATCGCGCAGCGCGTACGAGTAATGTGACCACGCCCCGGGGTTGAGCACCACGGCCGCCTGCTCGTCGGCGGCCGCGTGGATCCAGCCCAGCATCTCGTGCTCGGCGTCGGTCTGCCGCACCTCGACGTCGAGGCCGAGGTCCTTGCCGGCCGTCTCGCAGAGCTCGACCAGCCCGGCGTACGACGTCAGCCCGTAGACGTCAACCTGGCGGGTGCCGAGCCGGCCCAGGTTGGGTCCATTGAGGACGTAGACCTTCATGCCTCAACCTCCTTGTAGGCGGCCCGCAACAGCTCGTCACTCGGGCCATCCAAGATGGACGGTTTGGCGAGGCCGTCCAGCACCACGAAGCGCAGCCGCGAGCCGCGGGCCTTCTTGTCCACCCGCATGGTGGCGAGCAGGTCCGGCCAGGCTCTCGTGGGGTAGGCCGTCGGGAGCCCCAACGCCTCCAGCACGCCGCGGTGGCGGGCCGCGGTGGCGTCGTCCAGCCGGCCGGCGAGGCGCCCGAGGGCCGCCGCGTAGACCAGGCCGACCGAGACCGCGTGGCCGTGGCGCCACGAGTAGCCCTCCACCTTCTCGATCGCGTGGGCGAGCGTGTGCCCGTAGTTGAGCACCTCCCGCACGCCCCCCTCGCGCAGGTCGGCGCCGACGACGTCAGCCTTGACCCGCACCGCCCGCTCGACGAGCTCGCGCACACTCCCCTCGTCGGCACCCTTGGCCTCGATCAGGTCGAGGATCGCGGGGTCGGCGATGAAGCCGCACTTGACCACCTCGGCCAGCCCCGCCACGAGGTCGACGGGCGGCAGCGTGTCGAGCAGCGCCAGGTCGCAGAGCACACCGGCGGGCGGGTGGAACGCGCCCACCAGGTTCTTGCCCGCGGCCGTGTTGACGCCGGTCTTGCCGCCCACGGCCGCGTCGACCATGCCGAGCAGGCTGGTCGACACCGGCACCCAGCGCACGCCGCGCAGCCAGCACGCCGCGACGAAGCCGGCCAGGTCGGTCACCGCCCCACCGCCGACACCGACCACCGCGTCGGTACGCGTGAAGCCCGCCGCTCCCAGCCGATCCCAGCACTGGGCGGCGACGTCGATGCTCTTGCCCGCCTCCGCGTCCGGCACGTCGATGGCGAGCGGCACGATGCCCGCGTCGGCGACGACGGCGGCGATCGCGTCGGCGTGCGACTTGAGCGGGGGTGCGTAGAGGACCGCGGCGCGCGCGGCCCCGTCGAGCAGGCGCGGCAGGTGGCCCAGGAGGTTTCGCCCCACGAGCACGTCGTAGGGGCGCTCGCCACCCACCCCGATGCTGGTCACGTCATCCATCGCCGTGCAGCCTAGCCCCGCGCTCCGGCGTGGGTGGGGTGGCGGGTGGCCATCTCGGCGAGGTGCTTCGCGAACTCGCCCACCGCCTCGCGCAGGTCGTCCGGGCGCAGGACCGTGAAGGGCCAGCCCAGGCCGGCGAGCATCTGGGCCATGCCCTCCAGGCTGTTGGCGCGGCAGCGCAGCAGCACGCCGTCTTCGGTCTCGCTCAGCTCCGCCACACTCGGCGGGATGCGGCGGCGGGCCTGGTCGAGGTCGGTCTCCAGGAGCACTTCGACCTCCCAGGTGTACGGCACGCCGGCCAGCGAGCGGGTCACGTGCGCGACCGCGTCGAAGCCCTCCGGCACCGCGAACGTCTCCGTACCCGCCTCCACCGCGCTGATCCGGTCGAGCCGGAACGTGCGCACCTCGCCGCGCCGGTGGTCGTGGCCGGTGAGGTACCAGCGGCCGGCGTGGAAGACGAGACCGTACGGGTCGACCTCGCGCAGCGAGACCCCGCCCCGCCACGAACGGTAGGTGAGACTCACCCGCTGGCGGGAGCGGGTGGCGGCGCCGAGGGCGAGCAGTGTGGCGGTGGCGGGGCGGGCGGTGCCCTCCTGGCGGGGGCGGAGCGTGAAGCCGAGCGACTCGCGCACCGCGCCCAGCCGCTCGGCCAGCGCGCGCGGGAGTACCCGCTCGATCTTCGCCAGTGCCACGCCGGTGGCCGGTGCCTCGGTGGTGAGGCCGAGCTGCTCGGCGGCGAGGAGGCCGAGCACGACGGCGGCCGCCTCGTCGTCGGTGAACATGAGCGGGGGCAGCTTGTAGCCGGGGCTCAGCCGGTAGCCGCCATACCGCCCGCGGTTGGCCGTCACCGGGATGCCCAGGTCGGCGAGGGTGCCCGCGTATCGCCGCACGGTGCGCTCGTCCACACCCAGCCGCGCGCCGAGGTCGGCACCGGTGAGTCGGTGGTGGGTCTGGAGAAGCTCCAGCATGCCCAGTACGCGTGAGGCAGGATGTGACACAGGTCACGCTCCTTAATCGGGCGGTATGCGTCCGGATTCGATCCTAACCTTGCTCACATGACGACATTTGTGCTGGTACCCGGGTTTTGGATCGGCGGCTGGGCGTGGGACGAGGTAGCCACCTCGCTCCGCGCCGCCGGACATCGCGTCCACTCGATCACTTTGACCGGTGTTGCGGAGAAGGCGCACCTCGCCACGCCCGAGACCGGCCTCGATACCCACACGGACGACGTCGTGCGGCTGATCGAGGACGAGGACCTGCACGACGTGGTGCTGGTCGGCCACTCGGGCGGCGGCATGCCGGTCACCCAGGCCGCCGACCGGATCCCGGAGCGCATCAAGCGCGTCGTGTACGTGGAGAGCGGCCCCCTCCCCGAGGGCGTCTCCCAGTTCGACACCAACGAGCCGGCGGAGCAGGAGCGGCTGCGCGCGGAGATCGGCGACAGCCACCTGCTGCCAGCCCGCGCCTGGGACGCGAAAGCCGACCCGGTGCTGCTCGCCGGCCTCGACGAGGCGACGCTGGCCATGCTGCGCGAGCGCTCGACGCCCCACCCGCTGGGTGCCGCCACCCAGCCGATCCGGCGCACCGGCGCCGGCGACGCGCTGCCGGTCGCGCTGGTCGCGTGCGTGTTCCCGGTCGAGCAGGTGGAGGCGATGGTGGCCGAGGGACACCCGTTCTTCGCGGCGTTTCAGGGCGGCGAGATCCGCGGGCTGCCGACCGGGCACTGGCCGATGCTGAGCGAGCCGAAGCGCCTCGCCGAGATCCTCGACGAGCTCAGCTAGATATCGCCAAGGCCCTTGGCTTGGATCCGCTGCCGCCCGCGTTTGGTCGTGCTGTTTGAGCGCGACGTGGGCGGTGGCTGGGTCGCCTGTACGGAGGCTGTCGACCTGGGCGCATTGGTGTGCCCAGGGGGCCCTTGACGATCTTTCGGTGATTCGTGCGGAGCTGGGTTGGGTTGTGACACGTGGAGGGGCCGAGGCCGTCGCTCTGTGTCAATGCGGCATCGCGATCGACCAGGATGGTCCCGGCTACGCCAGTAGATCGTGGTACGCATCCGCCCCTATGAGAGCCCCTATGAGGGCAGTTTCGTACCACGATCTACTAGGTCAGGCGCCCACGAGGACGCGGCGAGCGGATAAATCGGCAAAAGGCACCCACTACCCAGGGCAACGAACCCAGCGCGAGCCGCGCGCACGCCATCGGAGACCTTTTGGAGTCGAGGGCGTGGGTCCGTCCACAGACGAGCGGGCAACGCCCCGCCGGGCCGATGATCATGGACTTGGCCCGGAACAGATCGTGGTCCGCAGGTCCCCCATAGGGGGTCTGATGTACCACGATCTGTTCGCTGCGACCGCTTAGCCCTCATCAGCGCCGGCGAGAGGTCGGGGGCGCACAACGGGGCATCTTCCGAACCCGGGACCCACCCCGCGCTGCCCGGTCTGGAGCGCTCCCGCCGGAGGCAAGAAAACCAACAGCGGACGGGTGAGGCCGCGGGAGCGACGGTCTGGACCACGACGGACGTCGCGGTAGCCCAAGTCTTGGAATGGTTCCTCTAGGGCTTGAGGAGGGTGACGATCTCCTCGGCGACCTCTTCGGGCTCGCGGCCGTCGGTCGACACGGTGAAGGTCGCGACCTCTTCGTAGAGCGGGCGGCGCTGCTCCATGAGGTGCTTGAGCGTCGCCCGCGGGTTGATCGCCAGCAGCGGGCGGCCGGCGCCCAGGCCTACCCGGCTCACGGCGTCAGACAGGCCGACGGAGAGGAAGACCACCGCGTGCCCGGCCAGCTCCGCGCGGGTGCGGTCGGAGAGGATCGCGCCGCCGCCGAGGGCGAGCACGCCGTCGAAGGAGGCCAGCGCCGCTTTCACG
>Ga0214467_1000157_pt1 | contig 19100 bp, 18 predicted proteins | sample RVTome_8_FD_187339 | JGI IMG/M metagenome (GOLD analysis project Ga0214467, IMG submission 187339) | Soil microbial communities from uranium-contaminated site in the Upper Colorado River Basin, Wyoming, United States - RVT160D0 HiSeq ...
GCATGGTGGTGGCGCGTTCTCCGGCAAGGATCCGTCCAAGGTGGACCGTTCCGCCGCGTACGCGATGCGGTGGGTGGCCAAGAACGTGGTGGCCGCCGGCCTGGCCGAGCGGGTCGAGACCCAGGTGGCGTACGCGATCGGCAAGGCCCAGCCGGTGAGCCTGTTCGTGGAGACTTTCGGCACCGAGAACGTGCCGGTGGATCGGATCGAGAAGGCGATCGGTGAGGTCTTCGACCTGCGCCCGGCCGCGATCATCCGGGATCTGGACCTGTTGCGGCCGATCTACCGGCAGACCGCGGCGTACGGCCACTTCGGCCGCGAGCTGCCCGACCTGACCTGGGAGAACACCGACCGCGCCGACGACCTCAAGGCGGCTGTGACCGCCTGAGTGAGGGACGTGCCGGTGGGTTTGCCGGCCCGCCGGCACGGTCCCCGCTACAAAGGTCGTGCGGTTAGCCGCCGACCAGCAGTAAGAGGCCGCCGAGCAGAGTGAGGGCGGAGAGCGCGGCCAGCGCCGCGCCTCTACGGCGGACGTCGCCGCCGACGAGGCGCATCGCGAGGGCCAGGGGACCGATGGGTGGCATTCGGGATCCTTTCGAGTTGGTAGCTGTTCCCTCTCTGGCCGCGAACGCCTTCATGCGCACTGCGGCCCCGGCCGCTCCGAGGGCCAGGCGCAGTGGTGACAGGCCGAGGTCGGCCGCGCCACGCACGTCGGCCTCCCACTGCTCGCGGTAGCGGTCGCGCCGCCGCCGATCAGGCAACAGGGCGGCCGCCCAGCGCGCGACCGCGAGCGCGGCCCTCACCCCGCCTCCCGCGGCGATGGTGACGGAGCCGGCCGCCAGCCTGATCTCGCGGCGGCGCGGGCACACACCCGGCGCGCCTCGGCGGCCCCGTCGACGGTCAACACGTACATCCGCCGGCGCGGCCCGCGCCGCTCACTGTCGTCATCCCAGTGCGAGGACAGCCAGCCGGCCCGCTCCAGGCGCTCCAGCAACGGGTACACACTCCCGGACGGCCGCCCGGTCAGCTTGATGATCTCCAACCCCCAGCGCGGCCCGTCGCTGTCCAGCAGCACCCCGAGCACGTCGACGGTCGCCTTACCGATCCGCCCGAGTGGTTCCACGCCCCTAGGCTACCTATGTAGTTTAAGGCTGTCCAGCGCGGATGCTGGGCGGTGCCAGGATGGGCTCATGAGTTCGGCGGTGAGCGGCGGTGGGTCGGACGACGCGGACGCGTTGGCCAAGCTGATGGCGCCCGATCAGCCCGCGCGAGTGGTCGGTGCGGCGGGCAAGCGGCTGGCGTCGCGGCTAAGTGACGACGGGTTCGTTTGGGCCCGGTCGCTGGCGAAGTTGGAGCGGCGCGTCGGCGTACGCCGCGAACAGATCCACCTGCAGAGCTCGAAATGGAACCGCACGGGTGAACTCGTCGCGTTCGGCGTGGTCCTCAACGTGCGCGACGGCGCCTTGCGGAAGTGGCGTCGGGCGAACCCGGACCGGACCAGGTATGCCGGGGTGAACGACGACTGGGTGTGCGGGCATCCGCTGGGAGTGCTGACCGCGACCTGGGACCAGGCGCAGGTCGACCTCACCGCTCCGGATAGCCGCGGCGACCGACTTGACGCGTTCGTCGGGTTGTTGCGCGCCGTTGCTCTGCCTTGGTTCGATGCGTCGCGAGATCCGGAACGGATCGTGCGCGAAGCCCCTGACGTCACCGTCGGTCTGTATGTGGTCGATCTCGCTGAATGGCTTGTGAGCAAAGGAGACCAGGCGCAGGCGGCTCGTCTGGTTGAGCGTTGGCTCGCTGAGGATCCAGGTCGTCGGCCGGATTTCGAGACAGGTCGCTCGCTTGGGCGAGAGGGCAAACGGCCGGGCGTCTCGATGAGCCAGTGGGTCATGGCGGGGTGGAGCAGCGCCGTCCTGGGCCTGGTGTGAGTCGTCGCTGCTCGCCGTGCCGGCGCCGCGCGGTGCCTCAGCCGTTGCGGAGCAAGGGATCCAGGGCGAGCGTCAGGTCGAAGCGGGCCTCCTGGGCCACCGAGCGCTCGTTGAAGTCGTTGATCTGCTCCAGCAGGTCGGACGCGGCGTCGCGCAGCTCGTCGGGGTCGCCGCCCTCCAGGCTCTGCTCCAGGTCGTCGACGCCGTCGCGCAGGTCGTCGGCCGCGTCGTCGTCGATGCGGCCGGCCGCGATCGCACGTTCGAGCGTCTGGTCGACCTGCGCGACCAGGTCGGCGGGGGAGGGGGTGGGTGGTGCGGTGGTGCGCGGCGCGGTGCGGGCCGGCCCGCCGCTGGGTGGGCGGCCGGCCGCGCCGGGGTTGTCGTTCGGCGCGAACGAAGCGACTGCGGCGGCGGTCAGCCCGCCGGCCAGCAGCAGGCCCGTCATGATCATGAGGGTGGGGCGGAGGCTGCGGCGCTGCCGCTCGACCCGCGCACCCGGCCCGCCGCTTCGTGGAGCGGGCGGTCCCGGGCGTCCCACGGCCGTGCGTGGGCCCATCGGGGCGGCGGCCGGGCTGGGGGCGGCCGCCGCGACGCCACGGCTGTAGCGCGGGGCGGGCCGCCGGGCGTCGCGCGAGCCGGGAGGGACGCGGGCGTCGAGCGGGCCCGCCGCGGGGGCCTTGCGCTCGGCCGGGACGGCCGCGTCGAGCGCGTCGGCCATCTCCTGCGCGCGTGGCCGGCGGTCGGGGTCGCGGGAGAGGCAGGCCAGCACCAGCGCGGCCACCCCCGAGGGCAGGCCGGGGACGGAGGGTGGGGCCACCGACGGCGAACGGCGGTGTGCCTCCTCCGCCTCGTCCCACGTCGCCACCGGCAGCGGCGGCCGGCCGGTGAGCGACTCGTAGAGCAGCGCGCCCAACGCGTACACGTCGGCGGCCGGGTCGGGTGGGCCGGCGTCGAGCCGCTCCGGTGCCGCGTACGCCGGGGTGCCCACCAGCCAGCCGCCGTCACCCTCGGGGCGGGAGCCGGTCAGCGCGGCGATGCCGAAGTCGAGCACCTTGGCGCCGGTGGGGGTGAGCATCACGTTGCCGGGCTTGATGTCGCGATGCACCACGCCCATGCGGTGCGCGGCGGCGAGGCCGCTGGCCACCTGCGCGGCGGTGCGGACCGCCTCGGGCCAGGGGAGTGGTCCGGCGGCGAGCCGGTCGGCGAGGTCGCGGCCGTCGAGAAGCTCCATCACGAGGTACGGCACTACCGAGCCGTCGCCAAGGCGTTGCTCTCCGTAGTCGTAGACCTGGGTGACGTGGGGATGGGTGAGCTTCGCCGTGGCCCTCGCCTCGCGCCAGGTGGCCGCGAACAGGTCGGGCTCGTCGTCGAGGGTGGCGGTCAGTGCCTTGACCGCTACCGGGCGGTCGAGCACCTGGTCAACGGCCAGCCAGACCTCGGACATCCCGCCGACGCCGATCTGTTCGACGACGGCGTACCGGTCGTGCAACAGCAGCCCGGGGGCGAATGTCATGCCGACCAGTGTGGTCGATCCTCAGAGCAACGCCAACTGCGCGTCGATACGTTCCGCTAGCCAGGCCTCGAACCGCACCCGCTCGGCGTCGTACCAGCCACGGGTCGCGCCCTCGATCGCCATGATGACGTAGAGGTAGGTCCGGTAGAGGTCGAGCCGGCGCAGAGCGCTCTGGCTCAGCTCGGTGCCGCCCAGCAGCTCGGGCTCCGGCTCGCGCAGCAGGGCCAGCGAGACGAGCTCGGCGATCGGGTCGCCGTAGAAGGCGCGCTCGCCGTCGATGAAGCCGGTCACCCGCCAGCCGTCCGAGCCGCGCTGGATGAAGACGTTGCCGTCCCACAGGTCGAAGTGGACCAGCGCGGGTCGGGTCACCTCGTCGAGCACGTCCGCGTGCCGGCGCATCAGGTCACCGATCCGCTCGGGCGGCGCGGGCAGGGGCTTGTCGAGGCGGGCGGCATCGGCCATCAGGTCGTCGACCATCGCGCCGAACGCGCCCCGCCAGGTCGACTGCCAGCTGCGGCTGTCGCGCAACGGGTACCCGTACCCAGTGCCGGTGATCGTGTGGAGGCGGGCGGTGAGCCCGGCGGCCTGGCCGCGCACCGCGGCGATCTCGGCCGGCGCCAGGCTGTCCACAAGGGAGTGCAGGTCGGTGCCGGGCACCAGGGTGAGGAAGACGAAGTCGGTGCCGAGCAGGTCGCGCTCGAAGCCGGCGTAGATCACCTCGGGCCCGGGCACGCCGACCGCGGCCGCCCGCTGGTAGAAGTCGACCTCGGTGCGCATCAGGTCGACCTCGTGGGTGAGCAGCTTGAGGTCGGGCGGCGGGGCCACCTTGAGCACGACCTCGCGGCCGTCGCCGAGGGTCACCGCGTAGGCCGCGTTGTAGGTGCCGCCCTCGAACTCGCGCCAGGAGGTCACCGACGTGGCGGGGCCGAAGGCACATAACACCAGGCGGGCCAGCTCATCTTCGCTGACCCGCCTCTTGGTGATGCTGTCGCGCATTCAGACAGTGTTGTCTGCGATGACCCGCTTGTACCAGAGGGCGCTGCGCTTGAGGATGCGCCGCTGGGTGGCGTAGTCGACGTAGATGATGCCCCAGCGCTCCTCGTAGCCCTGCTCCCACTCGAAGTTGTCCAGCAGCGACCACACGTGGTAGCTCTCCAGCGGCACGCCGTCGGCGATCGCCCGGTGCGCGGCGGCGAAGTGGTCGCGCAGGAAGGAGACCCGCTCGACGTCGTCGATGTCGTCTTCGGGGCCGAGCACGTCGGGGCAGGGCAGGCCGTTTTCGGTGACGGTCAGCGGCAGCGGGCCGTACTCGCGGGTGACCCGGGTCAGGATGTCGTACATGCCGTCGGGGTAGATCTGCTGCCAGAACGCCTTCGACGTCGCGTGCCGCTGCTCGGTGCCGCCGTCGCCGGTGATGTAGTAAGGCGTGTAGTACTGCACGGCGAGCAGGTCGACCGGCGCGGAGATGATGGCCAGGTCGCCGTCGCGGATCGAGCGGACCAGCGGGCTGTCCGGCCCCTGGTCGGCCAGCACGTCCTCGGGGTAGAAGCCGCGCAGCGCGGAGTCGAGGTAGATCCGGTTCTCGTACCCGTCGAAGAGGCGCGTGGCGGCGGCGGCCGCGGCGGTGTCGTCGGCGGGGTAGCAGGGGTGCAGGTTGAAGGCCGGGCCGATCCGCGAAGGGCTGCCGGTGGCGCGCAGCGCCTGCACCGCGAGGCCGTGGCCGAGCTGCAGGTGGTGGGCGACCTGGTAGGCCAGCGGCACGTCCCGCTTGCCCGGCGCGTGGTGCCCGGTGATGTACCCGTTCTGCACGACGGTCTTGGGCTCGTTGACGGTCAGCCACCTCGGCACGACGTCGCCGAGGGCGGCGAACACGTGCTCGGCGTACTCGGCGAACCGGTAGGCGGTGTCGCGCGACTCCCAGCCGCCCTGGTCCTGCAGGCCCTGTGGGGTGTCCCAGTGGTAGAGCGTGGCCATCGGCTCGATGCCCCGCTCGAGCAGCCCGTCGACGATGCGGCGGTAGAAGTCGAGGCCGCGCTGGTTGGGCGCGCCGGTGCCGTCGGCCTGTATGCGTGACCAGGAGATGGAGAACCGGTACGACCGCAGCCCCAGCTCGCCCATCAGGTCGAGGTCTTCGGGGTAGCGGTGGTAGTGGTCGACGGCGACGTCGCCCGTGTCGCCATTCTTGGTGCGACCCGGCGTGTGGCTGAAGGTATCCCACACCGACTCGCCGCGGCCGTCGTCCTTCGCCGCCCCTTCGACTTGGTACGCCGACGTCGCGGCCCCCCACCCGAAGCCATCCGGAAACACCAGGCCGAGCGGAGCGTCGACCGCTGGGTCCCGGGACAGATCGTCGGGCTCGACGCCGCGGAGCAGGGCCGATCTGGCCGAGTCAGCGGTCGGGGTAGCGCCAGCGGTGGTCCTGGTCGGTACGGACATGTTCGGGTCTCCTCGGTGGTGGCCCATCCCCCGTCGTCTGGGAGCGCTCCCAAGGCTAACCCGGATCGTGGCGGATGGAAATGGGGTGATCGGGTGGCGATGCGGTCGAGGGATCGTCCACATCACCCGGCCGGAGTCGTGCCCGCCCGCTCAGGCGCGGATGGGCCGTTCGACCAGGTCCGTGCACGCGGACCGTCGTCGGGTGCATGCAAGGCGTGTCGGCCTCCCGCTGGCGTGTCCGTGCCGAGCGTGTCGGGCGGAGGCGGGCAGAGGGGTGGAGCACAGGCGGTCGGCGGAGCCGGTCCGCGCTGACCGGCCGATGAGGTCGGCGTGACGGCGATCGGAGTGGCGCGCGGCGGTGGTGCGGGTGGAGCGGTGGGTCCCTTGGGTCCGATGCCGTCTTTAGAGAGCCGGTCGACCGGTTAGGCGCATCACGCCTGACCCGACGACCGATTACCCCATTTGGTGGTGGGGTTTATCTTCTTCAGAGTGGGTGTGGGGACGGGGAGGGCAACCCCCGTCCCCACCATCAGTTACACACGCGCGAGAGGATCTTCCTCCTCGTCGCGCATGTCGCGCGGGAGCCGGGCCACGCGAGTGGCTCTGGTTCCACCTCCTCTCGACCGGGGGGTGAGACGCTGGCGGCGGAGTCCGGGCTGGCCCGCCGCCAGCTCTGCGGCTGAGCGGTTGTGGGACCGCCGATGGTGCCGGCGGCGACCCTGTAGTGTGGTCCCCCGTTGACTTGCATCGACATCAATGGAAGCGCTCCCATCGACGTTGGCTGAACTGTAGTACCCGTTACGGCTTTGTGAAAGACCCAAAACAAGATCGAAACACCAAGCCAACGACGGCGAAACCCCGCAGTGCCGCTAGATCGGCAGGTCAGGGGCAGTTTGACCACACTGGAGCGAAGACAAAAACGCTCCCACTTGCTGCGGGAGCGCTCCCATGCAAGACTGTCGAAACATCGCGTGAGGGAGCCAACACCGCGCGATCGCGGGCCGCCGAGGGCATCCCACTGTGGAAACCGGCGCCCCAAATGTGAACGGATCGAGCGCCATGCTCGCCACCCGGTCCGGGACGGGATGCCCCACGACCCCACACGCGCCTTCCGCCCTGCGCGCCGCTTACCCCACCGCGTAGAAGGCGCCAGCCGAGCCAGCTCGGCCTGGTCCGCGAGGAGACACTCCACGATGAAGCTCACCGCAAGTAAACGTCGGATGGCGATGATCGCCACCGGCGCATTGGTCGCGGGAGGGATGGTGGGCGTGCCGGTCGGCATGGCCTACGCCGCGACCCAGTGCGACGTGGTCTATACGACCAACGACTGGAGCACCGGGTTTACGGCCGCCGTCACGATCAAGAACGTCGGCGACCCCCTGACCAGCTGGAACCTCGGCTTCGCCTTCCCCGGCAACCAGCGCGTCACGCAAGGCTGGTCGGCCAACTGGACGCAGTCCGGTGCCAACGTCACCGCCACGAACATGCCGTGGAACGGCAACCTGGCCACCGGCGCCTCGGTCTCGATCGGCTTCAACGGCTCGTACTCGGGCACCAACGGCAAGCCGACCGCGTTCACGATCAACGGCACCGCCTGCAACGGCGCCTCCTCCAACCAGGCGCCCACCGTCTCGCTCACCAGCCCGGCCGCCAACGCGACGTTCAACGCGCCGGCCACGGTCACCGTGAGCGCCAACGCCAGCGACGCCGACGGCTCGATCAGCAAGGTCGAGTTCTACCGCAACGGTCTTCTCATCAACGAGGACACCACCTCGCCGTACAGCTACGAGATGACCAGCCTGCCCGCCGGTTCGTACACCGTGCAGGCCCGGGCCTACGACAGCGCCACGCCCGCGTTGACGGCGACAGCCGAACGGTCCTTCACGGTCACCGGCACCGGCGCCGCGAGCATCGTCACCCCGGCCACGCTCAGCGTCGCCGAGGGCAGCACCTCGCAGCTGAACGTGAAGCTCAGCGCGGCGCCCACCGGTAGCGTGCCCGTCACGCTCACCAAGACCGGCGACGCGGACGTCACGCTCGGCTCGAGCAGCGTCACGCTCACCTCGTCGAACTGGCAGACCGGCGTCAACGTGCCGGTGAACGCGGCACAGGACGCGGACGCCAACAACGACACGGCCTCGGTCACCGCGAGCGCGACCAACTACACCTCGTCGGTCACCGCCGTGACGGTGCAGGACGACGAGAACACCACCACCCCGGGCCGGTACGGCGAAGAGTTCCTCGAGCTGTACAACAAGATCAAGGCTCCGGCGAACGGGTACTTCAGCCCCGAGGGCGTGCCTTACCACTCGGTGGAGACGCTCCTCGTCGAGGCGCCCGACCACGGTCACGAGACCACCTCCGAGGCGTTCAGCTACTGGCTCTCGCTCGAGGCGATGTACGGCCGCGCCACCGAGAACTGGGCGCCGTTCAACAACGCCTGGAACATCATGGAGCGGTACATCATCCCGGCCGAGACGCAGGGTGGGTACAACCCGAGCGACCCGGCCGACTACGCCCCCGAGGCGAACCGGCCTGACCTGTACCCGCAGCAGGGCGGCAAGCTGGACTCCTCGATCAGCGTCGGCCAGGACCCGCTGTACACCGAGCTGACCCAGACGTACGGCAGCAACCGGGTCTACGGCATGCACTGGCTGCTCGACGTCGACAACGTGTACGGCTACGGCAAGTGCGGCGACCGCACCACCAAGCCGGCGTACATCAACACCTACCAGCGCGGCCCGCAGGAGTCGGTCTTCGAGACCGTCCCGCACCCCTCCTGCGAGACGTTCAACTTCGGTGGCCCGAGCGGCTACCTGCCGATCTTCCTCGGCGACTCGTCGTACACCCGCCAGTGGCGCTACACCAACGCCCCCGACGCCGACGCGCGCGCCATCCAGGCCGCGTACTGGGCACTGAAGTGGGCCAAGGAGCAGGGCAAGCAGGCGGACATCTCGGCCACCATCACCAAGGCGGCCCAGATGGGTGACTACCTGCGCTACGCGATGTACGACAAGTACTTCAAGAACCCGGGTTGCGCGTCGCCGACCTGCGCGGCGGGCAGCGGCAAGAGCAGCGCGGCGTACCTGCTTTCCTGGTACTACGCCTGGGGCGGCCCGCAGGGCAGCTCCGACTGGGCGTGGCGCATCGGCTCCAGCCACAACCACGGCGGCTACCAGAACCCGTTCGCGGCCTGGGCGCTGTCCAACACCACCGAGCTGATCCCGCGGTCCTCGACCGCGCGGACCGACTGGTCGACGAGCCTCACCCGCCAGATCCAGTTCTACACCTGGCTGCAGTCCGCCGAGGGTGCCATCGCCGGCGGCGCGACCAACAGCTGGAACGGCGACTACAGCGCCCGTCCGTCCGGCCGTCCGACCTTCTACGGCATGGTTTACGACGACAAGCCCGTGTACCACGACCCGCCGTCGAACCAGTGGTTCGGCTTCCAGGCGTGGAGCATGGAGCGCGTCGCGGAGTACTACTACGAGACCGGCAACGCGCAGGCCAAGGCGCTGCTGGACAAGTGGGTCGCCTGGGCGATCGCCAACACGACGGTCAGCGGCACCACGTACCAGATCCCGTCGACGCTGAGCTGGTCCGGCCAGCCCGGCGCCAGCTGGACCAGCGGCACCACCTCGGTCAACAACAGCGGTCTGCACGTGACCGTCGTCGACCACACGCAGGACGTCGGTGTGGCCGGCGCGTACGCCCGGACGCTGATCTACTACGGCGCCAAGGCGGGCCACGCGCAGTCCCAGGCCACGGCGAAGTCGCTGCTCGACGCCATCCTGGAGCGCAAGGACGACAAGGGTGTCTCGGTGCCGGAGACCAAGGCCGACTACAACCGGTTCGACGACACGTACAACAGCTCGACCGGCCAGGGCCTGTACGTCCCGCCGGGCTTCTCGGGCACCATGCCCAACGGCGACCCGATCAACTCCAACAGCACCTTCCTCAGCATCCGGTCGTTCCTGCGCGACGACCCTGAGTGGCCGAAGGTGGAGGCGTACCTGAACGGTGGTGCGGTGCCTACATTCACCTACCACCGCTTCTGGGCGCAGGTCGACGTCGCGATGGCGCTGCATGACTACGACCGGCTGATCGGGGACTAACTCCCCGGACAGCAGCGACCCGGGTGGGTGGTAATTCTCCTTCCCACCCACCCGGGTTCCCTAGACGGCCCGATCCCCACAATCGGGCCGGAAAGACGGCCTGATTCCCCCACGGTCAGGCCAGCGGGCGGCCTGATTCCCACGGTCAGGCCAGCCAGTGGTGGGCCGGCCGGATTGGCCAACGCAGCGGTCCGGTCCGGCCCACCACCCAACAACACCGACTTCCGGGCGGGTGGCACGAGATGCCACTCGCCCGGCTCCATTCGCTGGCGGTGTCCTACATGGACGGTTACTGGCGGCGCCGGCTGCGGCGCCCCGCGCGGGTCAGCGGCGCAAGCAGTGCCACGAGAACGCGTCGTTACGGTTGGAGAACTGCGCGAACGCGGCGCTCCCGTACTCCCGGCGGCAGGCGGCGTTCATGTCGATGAGCGGGTTTTGGCCTTGCCGGCGGCACTCCCAGTTGTTTTCCGCCTGGCCGGTGCCGTGGCGCAGCTGCGCCTCATCGGTGCGGTAGGTGGCCTCGCAGTACTCCCGGAGCATCCGCCACAGCCCGAACGCGCCGCCCTCCGGACCCACCGCGACCGGCGCTTTCGGTGCCGCCGCGGCCGGCGGGGTCGTGCGCTTGGGCGTGGGGCTGGTGGTGCGCGCGGCGGGCCGCCGCGCAGCGCCGGCTTGCTGGGCCGTCGCGGAGGGCGAGGCGCTCGTGGTCGGCGCCGCGCTGGTCGGCGGTCCACCGGACTCTGGTGTGCCACTGGCCGCGGCGGGCGCGACCTTGGCGGGGGCGGCGAACGGGTCGCCGGAATTCCAGCTCATGCCGACGCCGTCGACGAACGGCAGCGAGCACAGCAGCACCAGTGCGGCCAGGCCGACCGCGGCGAGCAGCCAACCGTATTCCCGGCCCAGCCGCCGGACCACGGCGATGGGCGCGGCCTCGTCGGACACGGTGACCCGGCCCTCCCGTTCGCCGTGGTGCCAGTCTGTGGGGTCTTTCGGCTGGTCACTCTAACCACTGCGGTCGCTTCGCGGCATGCCCGACCGGTCTCCTGGGGATCCGTTTGTCGGGCAACCGACACTGAGCGGTCACTCAAGAACGCGGGCCCCCACGAACGCCGGAAGGGGGGTAACCTGGTGGATGGAGAGGCCGCTTCCCCCGTGGCGGCCTCTCCATCTACGTCTGGTCCGATCCCGCGTCCGTGCTGGCCCGGCCACCGTGCCGGGCGATGACCTCGACGGTAAAGTCGCGCGTTGTGTCCCGACTGCCCTCGCTGACCGGCCTGCGCTTCGTGGCCGCGTTCGGGGTCTTCGGGCTCCACGCCTACTCGCTGGTCGCGCTCACCGACCCGATCGCCCGGCGCGGCGCCCAGCTCCTCTTCGACGCCGGTGACCTGGGCGTCTCGTTCTTCTTCGTGCTCTCCGGCTTCGTCCTGACCTGGTCGGCGCGACCGGAGCGCGGACCGCTGCGCTTCTGGCAGGGACGGGTCGCCCGCATCTACCCGGCCTACCTTGTCGCGCTCGCGCTGGCCGTGGTCACGCTGCGGGTGACCGACCGCGTCCCGCCGATCTTCTGGGAGCCGCTGGGCGCCGGCGCGGTGCTGCTGCACGGCTGGTACACGCAGGACTTCGTCTACCTGGGCGTCAACCCCGTGGGCTGGTCGCTGTCCTGCGAGATGTTCTTCTACCTGTGCTTTCCGCTGCTGCACGCCCTGCTGCGGCGGCTCGGTCCGGCCAGCCTGTACCCGATCGCGCTGGCCCTGGTCGCGCTGACCTGGTCGATGCCGTGGATCGCCGAGGTCGCGGTGGTGCCCGAGCACGAGCGCTGGTTCGTGTACATATTTCCGGTGACGCGGATGACCGAGTTCACACTCGGCATCGTGCTGGCCCGGTTGGTGCTGCTGGGTGCCTGGCGCGGCCCTGGCCTGCCCGTGGCCACCGCCGTCTTCGCGGCCAACTACCTGGCGGTGGGCTGGGCACCCGCTGTCACCCGGGACACGGCCGCCGTCATCGTCGGCACCGCCCTGCTCATCCCGGCCGCCGCGCTGGCCGACCTGCGCGGCGAACGCTCGCCCTGGCGGCACCCGGTGGTGGTCCACCTGGGCGAGGTGTCGTACGCCTTCTTCCTGGTCCACCTCACGGTCATCGTCACGGCGGTGGAGCTGCTGGAGCTGCGCGGCCCGTGGGCATTGTGGCCGGCGCTGGGCATCGTGGCCGTGCTGCTGCTGGTCTCGTACGGCCTGGCCTACGCGTTGCACCGCTGGGTCGAGGTGCCCGGCATGCGCCTGCTCAACCGCCGGGTGGCCGGGCGGTCCGCCACACACCTAGCCTCCTAGGACGCTTTACGGGTGGTGCTCCGGGTCACGTCGAAAGGCGCAGGGTCGCCGCCACTTCTTCGAGCACGGCTTCGTCGCCGGCGTACCAGCTTTCCGCGCGCGGCCAGTGCGACAGCACATCGGTGTAGCCGCACTCGGCCGCGCGACCCAGTGCGTCGGTGTAGTAGGCGGCGCTGGACAGCGAGTACACCGGCGAGGAGTCGAGCGAGAGGTATCGGTCCACAGTAGACGGATCGCGGCCCGCCGTGGCCAGTACCTCGTCGAAGCGGCGTACCGCCGCCGCGGCGCCGCGCCACCAGTCGTCGATCGAGTCCATCCGGCCCACCGTGGTGACCCAGCCGGCGCCGTACTTCGCCGCCAGCCGCATCGACCGCGGCCCCAGCCCGGCCACCACCCACGGCACGCGGGGCGACTGCACCGAGCCGGGCGTGCCGCGCGCGTCGACGGCCGTGTAGTAGTGGCCGCGGTAGGTGACGCGCTCGCCGCGCAGCAGCGGGTCGAGGATCTCCAGAAACTCGGTGAACCGGTCGACCCGCGCCCGTGGCGGCAGCGCCTCCCCGCCCAGCACCGTGTTGTCGAAGCCGGCCACGCCACCGGCGCCCACGCCGATCGTCAGGCGGCCGCCGCTGATGTCGTCGAGCGCGGTCACCTCGCGGGCGAAGTGTGCCGGGTGCCGGAAGTTCGGGCTGGCCACCATCGTGCCCAGCCGGATCCGCTCGGTCACGCCAACGGCCGCGGCCAGGGTGGGCACCGCGTCGAACCAGGGGCCGTCGACCAGGTCGCGCCAGCCGATGTGGTCGTACGTCCAGGCGTGCGCGAAGCCGTACTCCTCGGCGCGCCGCCACCGGCCGGCTGCCTCCGCCCAGCGCTGGTCGGGCAGGATCACGATGCCCGCCCGCATCCCGCTCAGACCAGCCACCGGCCCTCCCGCATGATCTCGCGGCCGGCCAGCTCGTTCTCCTCACGCCAGGCCCGGATCCGCTGGGGCGTGACCAGGAAGTAGCCGTAGCGCGGCGTGCTCTCCCGCGCGTCCCAGTGCTGCCGGGCGAACAGCTCGGCGAAGTCGGTGGGCACCTCCTCGCGGGTGTAGGCGGTGACCGTGCCCTCGACGAGCACCACGTCGCGGGTCAGCCCGAGCGCGAGGTGGGCGACGCCGCCGGCGCGTAGGTTGCGGCCGGTGGCGCTCTTCTCCGGCGTCGCGAGCAGCAGGCCGCCGCCGATCCAGACGAACGAGAGCGGCAGCAGGTACGGCGCGCCGTCCGCGCTCGTGGTCGCCACCCACACGTCGATGTCGTTTTCCAGCCGCGCCAGGGTGTCGCGCTTGCGGTCCGGCCCGCTACGCGGCGGCGCTACCTCCACTGTCATGGTCGACACTCTGCTACGTGTACCGGGCTGCGACGCAAGTGGCTCGCTCATTAGCCTGTGGCGATGCGGGGACGGTGGGTGTGGCTGGCGCTGGGCGCCCTGCTGGTGATCGCCGGCGGGAGCGCGGTGCTGGTGCCGCTGGTGCGCAGTGCGACCTCGGACGAGCCGGCGCCGACGAGCAGCCGGCAGCTGATGGGCTGTGCGGAGGTGCTACCGAGCGACGGCTACTGCCAGCGGCTGGCTGACGACCTCGCCGATCGTGGCTCGCTGACCCGCATCGACCAGGCGGAGGCGGAGCGGCTGGTCGACGATCTGCGCGCGGTCTTCGAGGACGACCTCGGTGGCCAGTGCCCGCCGGAGGGCCATTTCTGTGTGCTCGCCGAGCCACCCACCGCGGAGGCGGTGCGCGCGGCCCTGGTCGCGGCGGGCTTCACCGGCCCGGTGCGGCCGGCACGCTACACCGATCCGGCCCCGGCCGAGGCGATCATCTATGGCGTCCACGCCGGCGCCGCGTGTCTCGTCGGCTGGGTGGATCGGGGCACCGGCTCGCTGCCGAGTCCCGTCGGCCGCCGCCCCGACGGGAGCTGCCTGGCCCCCTAGTTACTACGAGGCCAGCCGCTCGCCCGCGTGGCGACCTGATCCGGCGAGGTCGACGCCGTCGGACTGGTTGATCTCCGACCACACCGCGTCGAGGGAGAGGCCGAGGACGTCGGCGATCGCGGCGATGGTCGGGAAGGCGGGGGTGGCTACGCGACCGGACTCGATCTTCCGGAGGGTCTCCGGTGAGACGCCCGCGTCCAGCGCGGTGAGGAGCATCGAACGCTGCCCCCTGGCGCGACGCAGGAGGGCGCCGAGGCGCTGCCCGCGCTCGACCTCCGCGGGACTGAGTGGCAACCTGACCATGGCTCCGATTCTAGTACCGGGATAATATGGCCGGGATACTTATTGGCCGGACGAGTTAGGCGCCGCATGATCGAGATCCTGAACCCCACCGACCTGCTGCGAGCGAAGGATGCCGGCGCCCTGGTCGCCGACATCTTGCAGACCCTGAAGAGCCGCAGCGCGGTCGGCACGAATCTCTTGGACATCGACCGGTGGACCCAGGCCATGATCACTGAGGCGGGGGCGGAGTCCTGCTACGTCGACTACGAGCCGTCCTTCGGGCGCGGACCGTTCGGCCACTACATCTGCACGTCGGTCAATGACGCCGTGCTCCACGGACGGCCGTACGACTACACGCTCGCCAACGGCGACCTGCTGACGCTCGACCTCGCGGTCTCCACCGGCGGAGTCGTCGCCGACTCGGCCATCAGCTTCATCGTGGGCGACGCGAAGCCGCCGGAGAGCGTCGCGATGATCGACGCGACCGAGCGCGCGTTGAGCGCGGGGATAGCCGCGGCCAGCCCCGGGGCTCGCGTCGGTGACATCTCCCATGCCATCGGCTCGGTCCTCAGCGCGGCGGGATATCCGATCAACACCGAGTTCGGCGGTCATGGCGTCGGGTCGACGATGCACCAGGACCCGCACGTGTCGAACACGGGGCGGCCCGGTCGCGGATACCGGCTGCGCCCGGGGCTGCTGCTGGCTTTGGAGCCATGGGTGATGGCGGACACCGCCGAGCTCGTCACCGATGCCGATGGCTGGACACTGCGAAGCGCGACAGGCTGCCGGACCGCGCACAGTGAGCACACGATCGCCATCACCGACGACGGAGCCGAGATTCTCACCCTGCCGAAGCAGTCACGACCGTGAGGTGACGGCCGTCCGCGTCGATGAAGTCGAAACGAAGTCGGCGGCTGTTAGCTTCCGGTTTTCCGCGGGGCGGGAAGCCACGTCATCCTGAGCTACCGGGTCTCGACCGGCTGAGGGATTGGAGCGAGATGGTGGACTATCGGGGTCTGAGCAAGCGTCTGGATCTGCCCGCGGACTGGGCCGCTCCGGCCGCGCTGGCCCACGGCGACATCCGGGCGTACGCGCTGAGCCGTGAGCATCTGGACGACGACGTTCGAGGCATCAACGCCAGCCTCGAGCTGATCCGCCGCACGCGCGGTGGGAGCTGGCCGACCGGACCGGTCACGGCGGAGTACAACTACGTCGACGCGGTCTGGCACGAGTGCGAGTTTCGCGACGGTGGCTCGTTCACCTACGCCGTGTACGACGACGGCGGCCAGTACCTCGGCTGCTGTTACCTGTATCCGATGGGCCGGCGCACCCCGCTCAGCGGCGAGACGATCGACTACGACGTCGACGTGAGCTGGTGGGTGACGCCCGACGCCTACGAACGCGGCCACTACACCGCTTTGTACACGGCACTGCGGCACTGGCTGGCCACCGCGTTCCCGTTCTCGAAGCCGTACTACTCCAACCGGGAGATACCCGGCGACTGAGCGGCGACGCGCCCGTCAGCCGAGCGTGCCGGCGCCCTCCGGGACCTGGTCGGCACCGGTGATGACCTTGTCGATGAAGCCGTACCGCCGGGCCTCCTCGGCGGTGAACCACCGGTCGCGGTCGGCGTCCTGCACGATCTGCTCATACGCCTGGCCGGTGTGGTGGGCGATCATCTCCAGCAGCGACTTCTTCGTGAAGACCATCTGCTCGGCCTGGATCGCGATGTCGGCCGCCGTGCCGCCCATGCCGCCGGAGGGCTGGTGCATGATGATGCGCGCGTGCGGCAGCGCGTACCGCTTGCCGGGCGCGCCGGCGCAGAGCAGAAACTGGCCCATCGAGCCGGCCATCCCCATGGCCACAGTGGACACGTCATTGTCGATGTACTGCATCGTGTCGTAAATCGCCATGCCGGCGTAGACCGAGCCGCCCGGCGAGTTGATCCAGAGGTTGATGTCGCGCCCCGGGTCTTCGGCGGCCAGCAGCAGTAGCTGCGCGCAGATGCGGTTGGCCACCGTGTCGTTGACCTCGCTGCCGAGGAAGATGATGCGCTCCTTGAGGAGCCGGTCGTACACCGCGTCGTCGAGTCTTTGATCGGTCATGCGATCAACCGTAGGTTCGCGGCGGCGGCGCGCGATCGGGCTTTCGCTGTCAGCGCAGGTCTTCTGCCGTCGGCAGAATTGCGGCGTCCCGCACCAGCAGCGCGGCCTGCACCCGGTTGGCGCAGTCGAGTTTGGTGAGCACGCGGCTCACGTACGTCTTGACGCTCGGCTCGCTCATGCCCAGGCGGCGGCCGATGTCCGCGTTCGGCAGGCCCTCGGCGACCAGCCGGGCCACGTCCGCCTCGCGCGGTGCCAGCGCGGCCAGCCGGGCCGCGGCCTCACGCTGGCGGGTCGCCTCCGCGGGCGCGACGAGGCCGAGGACGAGGCGGGTGACGGCGGGGGAGAGGTACGCCTCGCCGTCGTGCGCGGCCCGTACGGCGCGGATCAGCTCGTCGGGGGTGCAGTTCTTGAGGATGAACCCGGACGCGCCGCCCTCGATCGCGCGTAGCACGTTGGGTTCGCCGCCGTAGGAGGTGAGCACCACCGTGCGTACGGCGGGCGCGCGCCGGCGCAGCTCCTCGGCCGCGGCGAGGCCGTCCAGCAGCGGCATGCGGATGTCGAGCAGGGCCACGTCGGGGCGGTGGCGGACCGCCTCCTCGACGGCCGCGCGCCCGTTGCCCGCCTCGGCGACCACCGCGATGTCGCCGGCCGACTCGAGCACGGTGCGGATGCCGGCGGCGATGAGCGGCTCGTCGTCGGCGACAAGCACCCGGATGGGCGTGCTCATCCGGCGCCGAGCATCATCGTGGCCGGCAGCACCAGGAAGAGCAGCACCGCCGCGGCCGCGCCGACGAGCACCGGCCGGCGGGTGGCGAGCGGGGCCGGTGGGTCGGCCGGGAGCGTCGCGCGCAGCTGGAACGCGCCGTGCGTGGGACCGTGCTCGAGCTGGCCGCCGGCGAGCCGTACCCGCTCGGTCAGACCTTGCAGCCCGCGGCCGGCACCCACCGCGGCGGGCGAGCCGGGCCGGCCGGGGTTGGTGAGCGTGACCCGCAGCGCGCGCCGCTGCCAGGCCAGCTCGACGGTGACCGGGCGCGACGGCGCGTGCTTGGCGGCGTTGGTGAGGCCCTCCTCGACGACCCGGTAGGCGGCCTCGGGCAGGGACCGGGCCGCGCCCCGTTCGTGCAGCTCCACGCGGACGCCGGCCGCCCGGAACTGCGCCACCAGCGCCGCCAGGTCCGGGGTGTCGCGGAGGGCGCCGACCACCCCGTACACCTCGTCCATGGCCTCGCGGGCGGTGGCGGCGAGCCGGCGGACGGCCTCGGCCCGTGCCGGCGGCAGGTCCGCGACCTCCAGCGCGGCGGCCTGGATGGAGACCAGGCTGAGCCGGCGGCCCACCGAGTCGTGCATGTCCCGCGCGATCCGCAGGCGTTCGCCGAGGCGGGCCTGGTCGGCGAGCGCGGCGGTGAGCCGCTCCTGCTGGGCGAGGTAGCCGCCGACCAGCAGCGGCATCCCGACGAAGACGAGGTGGAGCACGACCAGCTGGGGGATCGCGCGCGGGTCGGCGGGGCGCACCGCGAGCATCAGCGCGAAGCCGCCGGCGGCGGCCCCGATGGCGGCCAGCGCGTCCCGGCGGCCGCCGACCGCCCGGCCGGCGCGGAAGGCGGTCCAGAGCATCAGCAGGAACGCGGCGCCGGTGACCGCGTTGAGGACGAGCGCCGCGGCGAAGCCGGCCACCGGCACGCGGTAGGTGAGCAGCGCGGCCACCGCGAACAGCACGCCCACCCAGGCCAGAGTGGGGTGCCCGGTGGCCAGGATCGCGGTGTCCGCGGCGACGACGGCGGCGGCGAGGAGATGTCGGCCCACGCCCGAAGGGTACGTGCGTCAACCTTCGTCGGCGCCACCCCGCGACTTTCGCCGACTGCCGGGCGCCGCCGCGCTTCCTACCGTGACTGTCGTGATCGAGGTGCGGGATCTGGAGAAGAGGTACGGGCGGACGGTCGCGGTCGACCGGCTGTCGTTCACGGTGCGGCCGGGCCGGGTCACCGGTTTCCTCGGCCCGAACGGCGCCGGGAAGTCCACGACCATGCGCATGATGCTCGACCTCGACCGCCCCACCGGCGGGCAGGTGCGGATCGACGGCTCCCGGTACCGCGACCTCGACCGGCCGCTGACGAAGGTGGGCGCGCTGCTGGAGGCGAAGTCCACGCACGGCGGGCGGCGGGCGTACCACCATCTGTCGTGGCTGGCGCAGAGCAACCGCCTGCCCGCCTCGCGCGTGCGGGAGGTGCTGTCGCTCGTCGGTCTCGATGATGTCGGTGGGCGGCGGGCCAAGGCGCTGTCGCTGGGGATGGCGCAGCGGTTGGGCATCGCGGCCGCGCTGCTCGGTGACCCGCCGGTGCTGCTGCTCGACGAGCCGGTCAACGGGCTGGATCCGGAAGGCGTGCACTGGATCCGCGGGCTGCTGCGCGCGCTGGCCGCCGAGGGGC
>Ga0214467_1000160_pt1 | contig 19013 bp, 23 predicted proteins | sample RVTome_8_FD_187339 | JGI IMG/M metagenome (GOLD analysis project Ga0214467, IMG submission 187339) | Soil microbial communities from uranium-contaminated site in the Upper Colorado River Basin, Wyoming, United States - RVT160D0 HiSeq ...
TCGATCGCGCCAGTACCGCCGCGCGCCCTCTCGCTCCGGGTGCGCACGCTCCCGGCCGCGTCCGGGATGCCGGTCAAGTCCCTCTCGTACGGACCGAGCCTCGCCGCCCGCCGCTGGGCCGCCGCGAACGGGGTGGACGACGCACTCTGGACCTCCCCGGACGGGTACGCCCTGGAGGGTCCAACGGCAAGCCTGGTGTGGCTGGACGGCGACGCCCTCTGCACGGTGCCGCCCTCGGCCGGCGTCCTCCCGGGGGTGACCGCGGCCTGGCTGCTGGGCCAGGCGCCATCTCAGGGCTGGCAGGCGTCACACCGCATGATCAAGCGTGCCGAGCTGCACGAGGTCGACGGCGTCTGGCTGGCATCCTCGGTGCGAGGGCTCGCGGAGGTGTGCGCTCTGGACGGTCACGACCTGCCGGTGTCCGCTCACACCGCGCGCCTTCGCGCGCTGCTCGGCTACTGACTCTCCTCCAGGTCCGACAGCCTGATCGTCCGGACCACGGTGTAGGCGTCGGCGGTCGGGGTCAGCCGGTGCTGCTGCACGAGGGCATCGGAGGGGACGTCCGGGTGCTCCTCGACGAGCCAAAATTCCGGGATGCCGGCGGCGGCATACATCAAAGGCTTGGTCACCCGATCGCGCTTGGTCGACTCCGGCGAGACGACCTCCACGACACACTGGACGTCTTCGGCCGGAAACTGCGACCGCCGAAGGTCGATCAGCGGCTCATGGAAAACGGTGACATCGGGGACAAGAACGCTGTGGGCCGCGACCACCACACCGACGCCTCGAGCAGCGTCAGGGTGGCGACCACGAACCCAGGTCTCAATCCGTGCGGCGACCATCGAGTGCCAAGCCATCTGCGCCAACGCCGACAGAAGAAGGTTGCCCTCCCACAGTTCCATGCGGACGCCTTCGATCTCTGGCACCGCAATGAACTCATCCGCCGCAAGCGGTAGAGCGCTCGGCAAGTCCAGCAGCAGTTTCATCGCTCCCGGCCGTCGGCTAGCCGCCCACGCGGATGAGGCGGGCGGAGAGGTGGGGCGAGAGCCCTTGACCGACCGCTGCCATGTCCTGGGCGTAGAGCAGCGCGCCCTCGACGATGCCGTAGAGCCGGTGGCCGGCGGTGACCTCCTTGGCCGTGGAGGTACGCAGCACCGCGTCGGTCGCCATCTCCAGCTGGGTGCCGCTGACCCGGCCCAGGTAGAGCTCCATGATCCCGGTCGGGTTGGTGAGCAGCGCCTCTACCTCGTCGGTCGCCCGCCCGTCCTGCATCACCGGGCGCAGCCATCCGACCTCGCGCATCGCCGGGCGTACCGGCTGGCTCTGCTCGTCGAGGATCCACGCCCGCGACTCGTAGTGCAGGAACGGCCGGCCGTCGTGGCTGATCCGGATCTCCTGCCCGTAGTCGAAGTCTTCGATCGTCGGGTAGCCGCCCTTGCCGCGCCCCCGCCACTCACCGATGTACGGCAGCAGCGCCAGCAATGCGGGGTGCAGATCGGGGCCCTTGCGCAGGTCGTGCGAGTCCTCGAACGGGTAGGGGTCGACCGGCGGCGCGTTGAGCCAGGGCGGGGGTCCGAGCGGGTTGTCAGTCACCAGCGTCCTCTTGATATGCGCACGGCCAGGTAGACCAGGCCACCGGCGAGCAGGCCAAAGCCCGCGACCAGCAGGCTGACGAACCCGATCTCGGTAACCATGACCGGGCAATCTTATGACCAACGCGGCCTATGCTCTCGGCATGGCTCGTTCCCTCGTCGTCAAGGTAACCGCCGGGTCCGACGCGCCGGAGCGGTGCGCGCAGGCGTTCACGGTGGCCGCGACCGCTGTGGCGAGCGGGGTCGACGTCTCACTGTGGCTGACCGGCGAGTCGGCGTGGTTCGCGCTGCCCGGGCGTGCCGCGGAGTTCTCCCTGCCGCACTCGGCACCCCTGCCGGACCTGCTCGCCGCGGTGCTGGCCGGCGGCCGGGTCACGCTGTGCACCCAGTGCGCCGCCCGCCGGGAGATCACCGAGGTCGACGTGCTGGCGGGCGTGCGGATCGCCGGCGCGGCGGTGTTCGTGGAGGAAGCGCTGGCCGACGGCGCCCAGGCGCTCGTCTACTGAACTGCAGAGCGGTCTGGTGAGAGTTAGCCCACAGTTAGCATTTTGCTTGCAAGAGCAAGCGCTATCGGCGTACGTTCGAGTGCATGGCCACCCCGAAGGATCTGCCCCGCGACATCGGCGGCTTCATCCGTGACCTGCGGCGCAATGCCAAGATCTCGCTGCGGCAGCTGGCCGACCAGGCCGGGGTAAGCAACCCATACCTGAGCCAGGTCGAGCGCGGTCTGCGCAAGCCGAGCGCCGAGGTGCTCCAGCAGCTGGCCAGTGCGCTGCGCGTCTCCACCCCGGTGATGTACCTGCGGGCCGGGCTGCTCGACGCGCTGGACGCCAAAGAGGGGCAGGGCGTGCTCGCCGCGATCGCCGCGGACCCGGATCTGACGGTGTCGCAGAAGCAGTCGCTGAGCCAGATCTACGAGACCTTCCGCCGGGAGAACGTCCGAGCGGCGGCCGAGTCCGAGCCCTCGGACGAGACGGAGCCCTCGGATCGGTCCGAGCCCTCGGACGAGACCGAGCCGGACACCGAGACCACCACCCCCATGCCCGCGAAGAAGACCGTGAAGAAGGCGGTCAAGAAGACGGTCGCACCCGCGGCCAAGGAGGAGAACCAATGACCGAGCAGACTGAGCAGCCCGTGAAGACCCAGCCGACCCGTATCCCCGCCCCGCTCTACGCCGCCGCCGGCGCTGGCGACCTGGCGTACCAGCGGCTGCGCAAGCTGCCGGCCGTGGTCAACGAGCTGAGCGGCAAGGCAGCCGCCGGCAGCGTCGACCTGCGTGCCCGGGCCGTCGCCACGCTGCGCGCCGCCAACACCACCGCCACCAGCCTGCGTGACCGGGCCGCGACGACCGACTTCGACGCCGAGCGCGTGCGCGCGGCGGCCCGTCGCAACGCGGCCGCCCTCGTGGCCGGCGCCCAGGCGGCCCAGGAGCGCGCCGTCGCGTTCTACGGCCAGCTCGTCGCTCACGGCGAGCGCGTGGTCGGCACCGGCGTGGTCCGCACCGCCGACGTGGTCAACTCGGACATCGAGGCCACCGAGCCTCCGGCCGAGGTGACCGCGGCTCCGGCCAGCGAGACCGAGGACAAGCCGGCGGCGAAGGCCGCCAAGCCCGCGAAGCGCACCAGCCCCGCGGCTAAGTAACTCAGCGCGACGCTGATGGGCGCCGGCAGGGCATGGCCCGGCCGGCGCCCGCCGCTAAGCTTTCTCCCATGGCCATCACCGCGCCGCTGTTCTATATCGAAGTCCGGACAGTCATCGACATGGCGCTGCTCATATTCGCCTTGGTGATCGAGGGCGTGGCGCTCGTGCACTGCCTCACCCAGCGGTCCGACGCCTTTCCGGCTATCGGCACGATCCCGAAGGGTGCCTGGCTGGCCATCCTTGGCGTGTCCCTCCTGCTGACCCTTTTCTTCTTCAGCGCGGTCAACATCTTCGGACTGATCGGCATCGCCGCCGCCTCCGTCTATCTGCTTGACGTGCGTGTCGGCCTGCGCGATCTGACGGACGGTAAGGGCTTCTGGTGAGGGACTTCCGCTGGCCGCCGCCGCCCGATGGCGGCCCGCGGACGTACGGGCCGGGCCCATCAGCGCCGCGGACCGGCCGGCCAGCGCTCCCCGAGCCGGCGACCGAGCTGGTCACCACCCCGCACGGCGTGCGGCTGGAGCGGCTCATCTCGGGCTCCGGCGACCCGGCCACCGTCTTCGCGCACGGATTCGCCACCGGCATCGCGGCCACCCGGCCCCTCGGCAGCGCGGTCAACGGGCGCAAGGTCTTCTTCCAGTTTCGCGGGCACGGGCGGTCGGATTCGCCGGGCGGGCCCCTGACCTACGGCGACCTGGCGCGCGACCTCCGGGCCATCGCCGACCTGGCCGGTGCGACCCGCGCGGTGGGTGCCAGCCTCGGCGCCGGCGCGCTGTGCCACCTCCTGGCGGAGAGCCCGGAGCGCTTCGAGCGGGTGGTGTTCTTCCTCCCGGCCGTTCTCGATCAGCCAAGGAGCGCGGCGGCGCGTGACCGGCTGGCGGGCCTGGTGGAGGCGGTGCATTCGGGGGATGTGTCCGCCGTGGCGGACGCCGTCTCGACCGAGACCCCACCCGCGGTGCGCAACACCCCCGCCGGCTGGGCCTACCTCCGGCAGCGCATCGACCAGCTGATGCGCGACGGCCTGGCGCCCGAGCTGGCCGGCCTCGCCGACCAGCCGGCGATCGCCGACCGGGGCGACCTCGCCGCCGTCACGGCCCGCGCGCTCGTCATCGGCAGCATCGGCGACGACCTCCACCCCGCCGCTGTCGCCGAGCAGCTGGCGGCCGCACTGCCAAGCGCCGAGCTGCACATCTACGACCGGCCCGGCATCCTCTGGACCGAGCGGGCCGACCTGCGCGATCGGATATCCACGTTCTTGAACGGTTAGGACCGCATCATGGGCGTCACGCACCACGGCCGCACGCAGCGGCTCGACCTCGCCGACCCGACCCTGCGCGAGTGGGAGTCCACGGTGCTCGCGGCCGATCCCGAGCAGGGCATCGTGCTCGACCGCTCGGCCTTCTACCCGGGCGGCGGTGGGCAGCCGCCAGACCACGGGGTGCTGCTGTGGCAGGGGGTGCAGACCCGCATCGTCGGCACCCGCAAGGGCGACGACCTCTACCTCCTGCCCGCCGAGGGCGACCCGCTCCCACCGCCCGGCACAGCGGTGACCGGCGCGATCGAGGATGAGCGGCGCAGCCTCCTGATGCGCACCCACAGCGGCCTGCACGTGCTGTGCGGCGTGGTGTTCCGCGACTTCGGGGCACTGGTGACCGGCGGCAACATGGAGCCCGGCGAGGCCCGGATGGACTTCAACCTCCCGCAGGTGCCACCCGACTTCAAGGCCTCGCTGGAAGACCTGGTCAACGCGGAGGTCGTGGCCGACCGCGCGATCGAGGTGCGCGTGCTGCCGCGCGCGGACGCGCTCGCGATCCCGGACATCGTGCGCACTCAGACCAACCTCATCCCGCCAGACGAGGAAGAGGTGCGGATCGTCGACATCACCGGCCTGGACGTCCAGGCCGACGGCGGCACCCACGTGGCGGCGACGGCCCAGATCGGCAAGGTCCAGGTCGTGAAGGTCGAGAGCAAGGGCAAGGCCAACCGCCGAGTGAGGATCCGCCTCGTTGCGTAACCTTTTTACCGTTTGCGCGGTGAAAAGGTGTGGACAAGACGTCGAAGGTGGTTTTCGCGGCAATCGTGGTGCTAGGGCTGCCGCTTGCCGTCTGGGTGGGGTGGCACCTCGCCACCGATGGGCCGCCGCCGGCGTCCAGGCCTGAAGGGGCGGGCAACATGGGCACCGCGCCGCCCGGCGCCTCGGCGCCCGCGCGCGGCTGGCCGGGGCGGGGGCCTGCCTCGCTGCCCGTGGCCGCGAGCGAGTCGGCGACCGCCTCGCCGTCGGCGCCGGGCACGGCCGTCCCGTCGGCCACGGCCACCGCTGAGCCCGCGCTCACGCCGACCCCGACCACGGCCCCCGAGGCGACCGCCGAGCCCACGCCGCCGCCGTCCGCGTCACCGCCGCCCCCCACCAATCCGGACCCGTCCCCGATCTCGTAGCGCCGCCGCGCGCTTCTGGGCGGGGTGTTCTACGCTCCCGGCGTGGTTGGTGAGTTCTTCGCGGGCGTCAGGCTGCTCGGCCGGGGTGTCGGCATGTATGCCCGAAGCCCCCGCCTGCTCCTGCTCGGCATCATCCCGGCGCTCATCACGGGGCTGTTGTTCATCGCCGCGTTCGCGACGCTGATCTACTTCATCTCCGACCTCTCGGAGCTGTTCACCTGGTTCGCCGACGGCTGGTCCGAGGGGCCGCGCGACGCGGTGCGGGTCCTCGCCGCGATCGGGATCCTGGGGCTCGGCGGGCTGATCGGCGTGCTGACCTTCACCGCGATCGCGCTACTCATCGGCGACCCGTTCTACGAGAAGATCTCCGGGGAGATCGAGGCGCGGTTCGGCGGCGTGCCGGGCGAGGTCGAGGTGCCGTGGTGGCGTTCGCTGCGGCGCAGCCTCTGGGATTCGGTGCGGCTGATCGCGCTCTCGCTCGCGATCGGCATCCCGCTCTTTTTCCTAGGCCTGTTACCGCTCGTCGGCCAGACGGTGATCCCGGTGATCGGCGCGCTGATCGCCGGCTGGTTTCTCGCGCTGGAGCTGGTGGGCGTGGCGTTCTACCGCCGCGGTCTGCGCCTGCCGGACCGGCGGCGCGTCCTCGCCGCCCATCGCCCGCTTGCGCTGGGCTTCGGCGTCAGCGTGTTCTGCTGCTTCCTGATCCCGCTCGGCGCGGTGCTGATCATGCCGGCGGCGGTCGCGGGCGGCACCCTGCTGGCCCGCAAGGTGCTCGGCCTGCCCATCGACACCCCAGCCCCTGTTACCGCCCCGCCACCGGGCCGCGCCGCCATCGACTCCTAGGTCGGCCGATCGCCAACCCCAGATTTGGGCTACCGCGACGTTCGCCGTGGTCCAGACCGTCGCTCCCGCGGCCTCACCCACCGCGCTTGGTCGCGCTTACCCCAGCGGCTGCGCCGGGCCCGGCGGTGTAGGTCCGTGTGCGGGGGGATGCTTTGCTCTGCTCACCGGGGGCTGTCGCCGCAAGTCCGCGACGCACCGTGGCGGTTTGTGGTGGGGCATTGCGATAGTCCCCGGAGCGCTCCCGCCGGAGGCAAGAAACAACCAACAGCGGACGGGTGAGGCCGCGGGAGCAGCGGTCTGGACCACGACGGACAGAGCGGTAGCTCGGAGCCATTTGAAGTGGATCTTTTAGCCGCTCTCGCGGATCACCAGCTCCGTGGGGAGGATCAGGGCCTCCTCGACGTCTTCGCCCCGTGCGATCCGCAACAGCTGCCGCACCATCTCGCGGCCGATGCCGATGATGGGCTGGCGCACCGTGGTGAGCGGCGGGTCGGTGTAGCGGGCGATCTCCACGTCGTCGAAGCCGACCACCGCCACGTCGTCGGGCACCCGGCGGCCGGCCTCCCGCAGCGTGCGGAGCGCGCCGTGTGCCATCAGATCGGATGCCACGAAGACCGCGTCGAGCGACGGGTCGTCCTCCAGGAGCTGGCGCATCGCGACCGCGCCGGACTCGCGGGTGAAGTCGCCGTTGGCCACGATCGAGCGGCGGCGCGAACCCTTCAGCTCGTTGCGGTAGCCGGCCAGCCGATCGATCCCCGCCACCATGTCCTGCGGCCCGGCGATCGTGGCGATCCGCTGGCGGCCCGCGTCGAGCAGGTGGCGTACGGCCTGGGCGGCCCCACCGACCGAATCCACGTCGACATAGGGCACCGGGGGCGTGCCCCGCCCCATCGGGCGACCACTGCACACGACCGGGATGCCGATGCGGGCGAGCGTGCCGGGCAGCGGGTCGACGCCGTGGATCGAGGCGAACATGACGCCGTCGACGTGGCGGCCGGTCGTGTACCGCTCGACCCGGTCGTAGCTGGCCGCCGAGCCCGCCATGATGAGCACGAGCTGCTTGTCGGCCGCCTCCAGCTCCTGGCTGACGCCGCGCACGATGCCGGGGAAGAACTGGTCGTCGGAGAAGACCCGGGTGGCCGACTCGGGCAGGATCAGCGCGATCGAGTCGGTGCGCTGGGTGACCAGGCTGCGGGCGGCGAGGTTGGGCACATACCCGAGCTCGCGCACCGCCTGCCGCACCGCCTCCTGGATCGGCCCGGCCACCGTCGTGGAACCGTTGACGACGCGCGACACCGTGGCGCGGGAGACCCCTGCGCGGCGGGCCACCGCCTCCAGAGTGGGGCGTTCCCGCGCGATGGTCATGTCGGCAGTCCGTTGCGGCCGATGACGTCCCGATACCACAGCGCGCTGTCCTTCAGCGTGCGCCGCTGGGTCTGGTAGTCGACGTGGATGATGCCGAACCGCTTGCGGTAGCCCTCCGCCCACTCGAAGTTGTCCATCAGCGACCACACCAGGTAGCCGCGCACGTCGACGCCGCGCTCGATCGCGGTGTGCACGGCGCGGAGGTGGCCGTCGAGGTACGCGATCCGGTCGGCGTCGGCCACCTGACCGTCCGGCCCGGCCTTGTCGTCGAAGGCCGCGCCGTTCTCCGTGATGTAGAGGGGCGTGGTGGGGTAGTCGCGGCCGATCCGCTCCAGCAGCGCGGTGAGGCCGGCCGGCTCGATCTGCCAGCCCATGTCTGTGACCGGGCCGGCGGCCGGCAGGAAGAGGATGCCCTCGGTGCCGGGGTGGGCGAGGCCTCCGCCGGGCGCGCCAGGGCGCCCCGCCACGTAGGTGGGTGCGTAGTAGTTGACGCCGAGCAGGTCGATCGCCGCCGCGATGGCCTTCTCGTCACCGTCCTGGATGAACGCCAGGTCGGTGAAGCGGCGCATGTGCTCCAGCACGTCAGGCGGGTAGCCACCGGCCAGGATCGGGTCGAAGAAGATGCGGTTGGACAGCCCGTCGACGACCCGCACGGCCTCCGCGTCAGCCGCGCTCTCCGGGTCGGCGGGCAGCACCGCCGCGGGGTTGAGCGTGATTCCCACCTTTTCGGCGCCCGCCGCGCGCAGGGCCCGCGCGGCCAGGCCATGCCCGAGCAGCAGATGGTGGACCGCGGCGAACGCGGCCGCAGGGTCCTGCCGCCCGGGCGCGTGCACGCCGGAGGCGTAGCCGAGGTAGGCCGAGCACCAGGGCTCGTTGAGCGTGGTCCAGGTGGAGATCCGGTCGCCCAGCCGGGCATAGGTGGCCGCAGCGTACTCGGCGAACCAGGAGGCGGTGTCGCGGCTGGTCCAGCCACCGCGGTCTTCCAGCGACTGCGGCAGGTCCCAGTGGTAGAGCGTGACGATCGGGTCGATGCCCCGGCCGATCAGCTCGTCGACCAGGCGGTCGTAGAAGTCGAGACCGCGGGGGTTGACCGGGCCGGTGCCGTCGGGCCGCACGCGCGGCCACGAGATCGAAAACCGGTAGGCCCGCAGGTCGAGGTCGCCCATGAGGCGCACGTCATCCGGGTACCGGTGGTAGTGATCGCAGGCCACGTCGCCGGTGTGACCAGCGTGGACCTTGCCCGGGGTACGCGAGAACGTGTCCCAGATCGACGGGCCCCGCCCGTCGTCCCGGGCCGCGCCCTCGATCTGGTACGCCGCGGTGGCAGCACCCCATACGAAACCGTCTGGAAATCGCAGGCCCACCGTCATCCCCTCACCACTCCCTGGCACGGTCCTTACGATTATGTGCCACGTCGCGCGGTGGAAGGGGGCGGCGTCAGCCCGTGCGCAGGCAGTCGAGCAGTGTGGCGTCGCCGGTGACCTCGAGCACATCGAAGCCCACACGCCCGTAAAGGGCCAGCAGCAGGTCGCTCGCGGTGCCCGCCGCGTACGCCCGGGCGGGGTGCTCGTCGGTGTCCAGGAGGGTGCCGGTGTCGAGCAGCGCGACGCCCTCGCCGCGCAGCCGCAGGAACCACTCCTGCGCCGCGTCGGTCGCCACGAGGTGCACCACGCCCTGCCGGGAGGTGGGGTTGTGGCGGCGGCCGGCGGGCAGCCAGGTGTCCAGCACCTCGCTCACCCCATCGACCGCGAGCTTGGCCTCGACCGGCTCGCCGGCACCGATCGCCATCTGGGCGTCCCACCTGTGCACGGCGGTCTCGTGTGCCATGCGGCGGTGCCAGAAGCCGGCCTTCTTGGCCTGGGGTGCCCAGTTCCACGCGGGGAGCTCGGGGTCGAGCGCCTCCAGGGTGTCGACGAGCTCCGCGTACTCGTCTTGCCACCACTCGACCGCGGCCGGGCCCGTCGGGAGGCCTTCGGGCACGGGCGCGCGGCGCGTCTCGGGCGGGGAGTTGACGCCCCGGACGGCGTGGCCGCGCACCCAGCGGTAGATGGAGCCCAGGTGGTGGACGAGGTCGGTGACGGTCCACTCGGGGCAGGAGGGCACTGGCGTGTCGGGTGGGGCCTGCGTGACCGCATCGCGGAAGGGCGGGCCTTCGGCCCGCAGCCCGGCGATCCAGAAGTCTTTCGACCCGTGCAGTCTGCTGGTCATAACACCCTCCCGACGCGGCCGGGCGGCCCTTGGGTTGCCCCCGTGCAGTCCAGCCTAGGGTGAATGACGTGCCCGACGTTAGCGCCGAACTGCCTACTGCCGCCCAGCCGACCGTGCCCGATTCGCTCTCGACGTACACCACTTTGGGTCTTGGGGGCCGGGCGCAGCGAGTATTGATCGCCACGAATGCGGACGAGCTGGCTCAAACTCCCACGAACTCGTTCATCCTTGCGGGTGGCAGCAACGTCGTCGTCGGCGACGGCGGCTACCCCGGCACGGTGGTCCTGGTCCGCTCCACCGGCGTGGCGGTGCGGGAGGCCGAGGGCGACACGGTGACCGTGACGGTCGAGGCCGGCGAGTCCTGGGACGGCGTGGTGGCCCAGGCGGTGGAGGCCGGGTGGTCGGGCATCGAGTGCCTCTCCGGCATCCCCGGGTCGGCCGGCGCCACCCCGATCCAGAACGTGGGTGCGTACGGCCAGGAGGTCGCCGAGACGATCACCGCGGTGCGGGTCCTCGACCGGACCACCGGCGAGCGCCTGGTGATGACGCCCGAGGAGTGTGGCTTCGCGTACCGGGCCAGCGTCTTCAAGCACAGCGACCGGTGGCTGGTGCTCTCCGTCGACTTCCGCCTGCTTCGCTCGCGCGAGTCGGCGCCGGTCCGTTACGCGGAGCTGGCCCGGGCGCTGGGCGTGGAGATCGGCGATCGGGTGCCGCTGACCGACGCGCGGGCGGCGGTGCTGGGGCTGCGGGCCGGCAAGGGCATGGTGCTCGACCCCGCCGACCCGGACACCCGCTCGGTCGGCTCGTTCTTCACCAACCCTGTGCTGGATGCTTCGGCGTACGCGGCGCTCCGCGAGCGTGCCACCGGGTGGGGCGAGCCGCCGTCGTGGCCGAGTCCTGAGGGTGTGGTCAAGGTCAGCGCCGCCTGGCTCATCGACAAGGCGGGGTTTACGAAGGGTTATGGCTCCGGCCCGGTCCGCATCTCCACGAAGCACACGCTCGCGCTCACTCATCGCGGCGGCGGCTCCACGGCTGAGCTGCTCGGCTTGGCGCGGGAGATCCGAGACGGGGTGAGAGACCGGTTCGGGGTGACGCTCCACCCCGAACCGGTCCTGGTCAACTGCGCCATGTGAGGGTCACACGCGACCGAAGTCCTGCGTCCACAACAGGGCGCCGTCCTTCGCCCGGGCCACACCTACGCCGACGGCCTTCGCCGCGCAGTCGAGGATCGCCCTGCGGTGCGAGGTGCTGCCCATCCAGCCCTTCACGACCTCGGCCGCTGTGCGGTGCCCCTTGGCGATGTTCTCGCTCATCGCGTGGTTGTAGCCGGCCCGCTTGGCGCGGGTCGAGAAGTCGCTGCCGTCGCTGCCGGTGTGGCTGAAGAAGTCGTTGCGCGCCATGTCCTGGCTGTGCCGCCGGGCGGACGTGCTGAGCTTGGGCTCGTGTCGAGCGGCGCGGCAGCCGTTCCTGGCCCGTTCCTGGTTGGTCAGACGGATCACTTCGGACTCCGCCGAAGCCCGGGCGGCGCCGGCGAACGGTGTGGCGGCGACGGCCGGGCCGGGTGGGAGCGTGCCCAATGCGACCGCCCCCGCGACGGTCGCCATGGCCACCCACCGGCCCGGTCTGGAAGGAGTTGACATCGCGATCACCCTTTCCGTGCGAGGTGGTTCGGTAGGACGCCCAAATACCCGAGAAGCTCTCGCAATATCACGTTGGGTGACGAATATTTCTCCCGTAAACGGGCATAACCCCAGGCCGTTCCTGTTTGAGTAATCGCTCGTTACACGGAGCGTGTCGACTTTCTCTTACTCACGCGCCTTCCGGCGTGCATCGATAGCAGGCCTTCTGGTCTGCGGGATCACGGGCGCCGTGGTCGCCACGGCCTCCACCGTGCTGGCGGGCACGGACCCTCGTCCGGCGGCCGAGCGTGCCGAGGTCCTGCCGGAAGGAACCCGCGGCTACGGCCACACGAAGACCCCGACGCCGAGTCCGTCGGTCAGCTCGACGACGAGCCCCAGCCCGTCGGTGAGCAGCACCACGAGCCCGACGCCGAGCCCGTCGGTCAGCTCGACGACCAGCCCCAGCCCGTCGGTGAGCACCACGACGAGCCCTAGCCCGTCGGTGAGCACTACTACGAGCCCCAGCCCGTCGAGCAGCACCACCGCCAGCCCCAGCCCGTCGAGCAGCTCGAGCCCGTCGACGAGCCCCAGCACCACGCCGGGGCCGAACGGCGGCCTGCCGACCACCGGGAATCCGGCCGCGCTGATGGCCGGCGTCGGTGCCGGCCTGCTCCTGGCCGGCGGTGCCGCGATATTCCTCGCTCGCCGGCGGCGGCTGAACCTGGCGCCGTAACAAGCGGTCACCCCTGGCCGGCCGCCACGGCCGGCCAGGAGACCGTCACTTCGCCATGACGCCAGCGGGCTGGCCGGTCGACGATCGGCCAGCCCGCCGTTCGTATGGCGGACACGGCGCGCGACCAACGTTGCCGTGGTCCGAAAGTGGCGTACGGCGCGGCGTCCCGCCATCCTTCGTCCAATGCGGACACGAACGCGTGGATCGGTTCGCCCGGCACGTTGTGGTGGATGAGCGCCTTGGGCAGCCGCTCGGCGAGCGTGGCCGGTGCGTCCAGAGTGGACAGCCGGGCGGCGAGCGTTAGTGTCCGTGGGCCGGATGCGTCGAGCAGCACCCACGAGGCGAGCCGGCCCAGCTCGTCGCAGGTGCCCTCGACCACCGCACCACCCGGGGCGAGCGCCGCGGCCATGGTGCGCCAGGCGGCCTCGACCGCTGCTTCGTCGTACTGGCGCAGGACGTTGAAGGCGCGCACGACCACCGGGCGCAGGCCGGCCAGCTCGAAGCCGCCGCGGGCGAACGCCAGGCCGGGCGGATCGGCCACGGGCGCGGCGGCGGCCACCCGCGCCGGGTCGATCTCCAGCCCCACCACGCGCACGTCCGGTCGCACCGCGGCCGCCAGCCGCGCGCGCAGCTCGACGGCGGTCACCGGGCTCTCGCCGTATCCGAGGTCGATCACCAGCGGGTCCGCGGCGTCGCGCAGCGCCCCGCCCAGCGTGGCCGCGATCCAGTTGTCCACCCGCCGGAGCCGGTTGGGGTTGGTGGTCCCGCGCGTGATCTCACCCTGCGGCCGAGCGGCCATCAGAACACCCGGTGCACCTTGTGCTGGGCGGCCTGGGCGATCGGGCGCACGATGAGGCGGTCGATGTTGACGTAGTGCGGGCGGGTCACGGTCCAGGCGACGCAGTCCGCGATGTCGTCGGCCACGAGCGGCTCGGCGACGCCCGCGTACACCGCGTCGGCCTTCTGCGTATCGCCGCCGAAGCGGGTCAGCCCGAACTCGTCGGTGCGCACCATGCCCGGGTCGATCTCGATGACCCGGATCGGCCGGCCGCTGAGCTCCAGCCGCAGCGTCTCGGCGACCGCGGTCTGCGCGTGCTTGGCCGCCGCGTAGCCACCGCCGCCCTCGTACACGATGAGACCCGCCGTGGAGCTGAGCACGACGACGGTGCCGGCGCCCGACGCGTCCAGCGCGGGCAGGAACGCCTGGGTCACCCGGACGGTGCCGAGGACGTTCACGTCGAACATCCACTGCCAGTCGGAGATCGACCCGCGCTCCACCGGATCGAGGCCGCGGGCGCCACCGGCGTTGTTGACCAGGACCGTGACCGGCCGGCCGAGCTTGGACACCGCCTCCGCCAGGGCGGCCACCGACTCGTCGGAGGTGACGTCGCAGGTCAGGGCGGTGGCCTCGCCCCCGGCCGCGGCGATCTCCTTGACCAGCTCGTCGAGCCGGTCGGCGCGGCGGGCGGCGGCGACGACGTGGAAGCCCTCGGCGGCCAGCCGGCGGGCGGTGGCGGCGCCGATCCCACTTGAGGCGCCCGTCACTATCGCGATCGAGGAGGTCATGAGGCCGATTCTTCCTCAACCGGTTGGTGAGAGGTGGGTCACGTCTGGCCGCACGTTAGATGCACGTTCAACTGGTTATCGGGAAGATGGGTCCGGCCGCGGGGGTTGCATTGCCGGGGGGCGTAGAAGTTCGCCGTCGTGGAAGGAGCACCCTTGTCGCACTGGCCGACGCCGCGGCGCATCGCAACCCTGTCCGTGCACACATCCCCGCTCGACCAGCCGGGCACCGGCGACGCCGGGGGCCTCAACGTGTACGTCGTGGAGGTCGCCCGCCGGCTCGCGGACGCCGGGGTCGAGGTGGAGATCTTCACTCGGGCCACCACCCGCGAGCGCCCGGCATGTGTGGAGATGTCGCCCGGGGTGACCGTCCGGCACATCATCTCCGGCCCGCTCGAAGGGCTGGCCAAGGAGGACCTGCCGGGTCAGATGTGCGCGTTCGCCAACGGGGTGATGCGCGCCGAGGCCGCCCACCCGCCGGGCTACTACGACCTGATCCACTCGCACTACTGGCTCTCCGGGCAGGTCGGCTGGCTGGCCAAGGAGCGGTGGGGCGTGCCGCTGGTGCACACCGCGCACACGCTCGCCAAGGTCAAGAACTCCCAGCTCGCCGACGGTGACCGCCCCGAGCCGCTCGCCCGCGTGGTCGGCGAGGAGCAGGTGGTCGCCGTCGCGGAGCGGCTGGTCGCCAACACCCAGGTCGAGGCCCGCGACCTCATCACGCGGTACGGTGCCGACCCGGCCCGCGTCGCCGCGGTCGAGCCGGGCGTCGATCTGGAGCGCTTCCGCCCCGGCTCCGGTGGCCGGGGGGCGGCGCGGCGCCGGCTGGGCCTGCCCGAGCGGGACTACATCATCGCGTTCGTCGGCCGCATCCAGCCGCTCAAGGCGCCCGACGTGCTGCTGCGCTCGCTGGCCGCCCTGCGCGACCGCGAGCCCGAGCTGGCCGACCAGGTCACGGTGGTGATCTGTGGCGGCCCGAGCGGCAGCGGCCTCGACCAGCCCACCGCGCTCATCGACCTCGCCAACACTCTCGGCGTGGCCGACTCGGTGCGCTTCATGCCGCCGCAGACCGGTGCCGACCTGCCGGCCCTCTACCGCGCGGCCGACATCGTGGCGGTGCCGTCGCACAACGAGTCGTTCGGGCTCGTGGCGCTGGAGGCGCAGGCGTGCGGCACCCCGGTGGTGGCGGCCGCGGTCGGTGGCCTCGTGACGGCGGTACGCGACGGCGTGAGCGGCGTGCTTGTCGACGGGCACTGTCCGGTCGACTGGGCGATCGTGCTCGGCAAGCTGCTGGCGTGCCCGGGCCGGCGCGAGGAGTTGGCCGCCGGCGCGGTCGGACACGCGCGCAACTTCTCCTGGACCCGTACGGCGTCGGGACTGCTCGCGGTCTACCGTGAGGCGGTGACCGAGCATCGCGAGCGGATCGCCTCGTCGCTGGCTGGCGACGCGGGCGCGCTGAGGGCATTGGCGTGAACGCACCCCAAGAAAACGCTCCGCTTCGCTCGACGTTTCCCCGGGGGCCCCGCATCCGGCCGGCTGAGGTCGCCGCACTGATCGAGTCGGTGTGTGCCGAGCGCGAGCTGCCGTGCGAGGCGACCGGCGAGTTCTCCTACGCGGTGACGCTGCCCGGCACCCACAAGCTCAAGACGGTCTGCAACTTCATCGTGGGCGAGCACGCGCTGCGCGTCGAGGCGTTCGTGATGCGCCAGCCGGACGAGCGGCGCGAGGAGCTGTGGGCGTGGCTGCTGCGGCGCAACGCCCGCATGTACGGGGTTGCGTTCTCCATCGACACCGTTGGCGATGTCTATCTGACCGGACGGGTGGGGCTGTCCGGGCTCGACGAGGACGAGCTCGACCGGTTGCTCGGATCCGTACTGACGTACGCGGACGAATCCTTCGACACCATGCTCGAAATCGGCTTCGGCACGGCGATCCGGCGCGAGTGGGAGTGGCGGGTCAAGCGCGGCGAGTCGCTCGCCAACCTGCGCGCGTTCGCCCACATGTTCCCCACGGACCGGCAGTCAAACGGTGTGACGGGCGAGACAACGTAATCGCCTTGTGTCAAGAAAGTGTTGCGCCGTAACGTGATCTACACGCGCCGCACCTGGCAAAACAGTTCGGGGGAACTCTGGTCCGTCGTCGGGACCGCGCCAGGATCAGCGCTGGGGGATGGGTGGCATCAATACACCGTTGGGGGACGGCGCCACCTAAGACCGGCGGCGAGAGCGGGCGACGCTTACGGGGGTGAGTGTCGTCCGCCGCCGCCGGGCCGAAGATCCCAGGCCCGCCTAGAGTCGCCATCATGACTGGACCGCTCGCCGGGCTGAGCGTCATCGAGATGGCCGGGCTCGGGCCCGCTCCCTTCGCCGGCATGGTTTTCGCCGACCTCGGCGCCACCGTCGTGCGCGTCGACCGCGTGGGCGTAGCCGCGGTACCGCTCCCACCCCGCGAGGATCTGCAGGGCCGGGGCAAGCGCTCGATCGCCGTCGACCTCAAGCAGCCCGGCGCAGCGGCGCTGGTCCGCACGCTCGCGGCCCGCGCCGATGTGCTCATCGAGGGCTTCCGGCCGGGCGTCGCCGAGCGGCTGGGCATCGGACCGGCGCAGTGCCTCGAGGTCAACCCCCGCCTCGTGTACGGCCGGGTCACCGGCTGGGGACAGGAGGGCCCGCTCGCCGCCACCGCCGGACATGACATCACCTACCTGGCCCGCACCGGTGTGCTGCACGCGATCGGTCCGGCAGACGGCCCGCCCGTACCCCCGCTCAACTTGCTCGGCGACTACGGCGGTGGCGGGATGCTGCTCGTGGCCGGCGTGCTCGCCGCACTGTGGCAGGCCCAGCGCACCGGCGCCGGCCAGGTGGTGGACGCCGCGATCGTAGACGGCGCGACACTTCTGGCCACGCAGCTGTACGGCCTGCTCCACAGTGGAATGTGGCAGGACCGGCGCGGCGCCAACCTGCTCGACGGCGGCGCCCCCTTCTACGGCGTGTACGAGACCGCCGACGGCCGCCACCTGGCGGTGGGCCCGCTGGAGCCGAAGTTCTTCGCCGACTTCGCCGCACGGCTGGGGCTGGATCCGGCCGAGACACCGGATCAGCTCGACGTCGCGTCGTGGCCGCACCTCCGTACGCTCATCGCGGCCCGCGTCGCCACCCGTACCCGGGACGAGTGGGCCCAGACCTTCGCGGACGGCGACGCCTGCGTGGCGCCGGTGCTGTCACTGGGAGAGGCGCCCACGGACCCGCACCTGAGCGCCCGCGGCGTCTTCGTGGAAATGAACGGCGTGCGCCAGCCCGCACCGGCCCCACGCTTCTCGGCGACGCCGGCCGCCGCACCGTCACTGCCGCCGCCGCTGCCGGGCGAACACACCCGCGAGGTGCTGGAAGAGTGGTCCGTCCCCGACGCCGAAGCCTTGCTCGCCAACGGAATCGCCCACCAGGCTAGACCTTACTGAAGCCTTCCGCCGCGGCACCCAGCGCGGCCGTCGGGGCGGGAGCGGCCGGCGGCGGTGCGGCGGGTGCGGCGGCGAGGGCGGCGACGCGGCGCTCGCGGGCGGGACCGGAGAGGATCTGGCCGATCGCGACGAGGGCGGCGATGCCCGCGGTGCCGAGCCACAGCGCGGCGTCGCCGGCGTGCTGCATGACGTAGCCGCCCAGCGTCGGCGCGAGGAACGCGGCGGCCGACCACGACAGTGAGAACAACCCCTGGTACCGCCCGCGGATGGTGGCCGGGGAGAGCTCGGCGATCAGCGTGGCGTTGGAGGGCGACGTGAGCATCTCGCCCATCGTCCAGATGAGGACGGTGACCGCGTACAGCCAGGCGACGTCGGCCACCGCGGTCAGGCCGAAGCCCAGGCCGGTGACGAGCGAGGCGACGGCGAGCGTGCGGGAGCGGTCGCGGCCCCGGATCAGGCGGGGGACGAAGAGCTGGCCGCCGACGATGAGCACGCCGTTGAGCGCGATCACCCAGCCGAACGTAGACGGCGAGAGCCCGTCCTCCCCCATCGCGATGGGCAGCATCGAGATGTGCTGCAGGAAGACCACGGCGGTGAGCAGGTTGAGCAGCAGGAAGCCGAGGAAGATCCGGTCGGCCAAGACGCTGTGCAGGCCGGCCGCCGGCGCGCTGGTGTCGCGGCGGCGGGCGAAACCCTGCGGGCGCCTGGTCTCCCGCACCTTGAGGAAGATGATCGCGGCGGTGGTCAGCGTGGTGGTCGCGTCGATCACGAAGAGCAGCAGGAAGTCGGCCTGCGCGGCGAGGCCGGCGAGCACCGCGGCGAAGGCGAAGCCGAGGTTGATGGCCCAGTAGTTGAGCGAGAACGCGCGCAGCCGGTCGCGCGCCGGCACGACGTCGACCATCATCGCCTGGAACGCGGGGCGGGTCGCGTCCATGAAGAAGCCGAGCACCAGCGCGCCCAGCGTGATCGTCTAGCGGTCGCGGGCGGAGCCCAGCACCAGCAGCATGGTCGCCGTGCCGAGGTGGGCGGCGAAGAGCGTGGGGCGGCGCCCCCACCGGTCGGCCAGCACACCGCCGACGGTCACGCCGATCGCGCTGCCCGCGCCGAAGAAGCCGATCACGAGGCCGGCCTGGGTCTGGGTGAAGTGGCGCTCGCTCGTGAGGTAGATCGCCATGAAGATCATGACGAACGAGCCGAGGCGGTTGACCAAGGTGCCGGTCCAGAGGTACCAGAAGGTGGCCGGTAGTCCACCCGTGGTCTCCCGCAACCAGCCGCGCACGCCAGATACCTCCCCCGTAACGGCCGCTGTGCACACCGTTCCTTACAAGCTAGTCCGGTGTATGGGAGCCACGCATCCCGATTCCGATGTGGTGGCGGTCACGATGGCAGGATGATCCCTATGACTCTGGGGACGCTGGTGCTGCTTAGGCACGGTGAGAGCGAGTGGAATGCGAAGAATCTCTTCACCGGCTGGGTCGACGTCGACCTGACCGCCAAGGGCGAGGCTGAGGCCCGGCGCGGTGGCGAGCTGCTCCGCGAGCACGACCTGCTTCCCGACG
>Ga0214467_1000161_pt1 | contig 18851 bp, 11 predicted proteins | sample RVTome_8_FD_187339 | JGI IMG/M metagenome (GOLD analysis project Ga0214467, IMG submission 187339) | Soil microbial communities from uranium-contaminated site in the Upper Colorado River Basin, Wyoming, United States - RVT160D0 HiSeq ...
GGACAGCGTGATGGAGAGCATGGGCGGCCCGATCAGCGTGAATGGCGTCGTCGTTTCGCACCTGCTCGTAAACGGCATGGGTGACAGTTGTTGCGGGGCGGTCCAGGACGCTCCAGAGGGTTCCGATCACGTGTCGCCATCCGGCGTGCTGCATAGCAGAGGCGACAGTGATGGCTTCATCGAGGTTGGCGGTTCCACCGGTGGCTGTCTTGCAGGCGGACAGGAACGCAAACTCGCCGCCGGTGTGCCCGGGGTTAGTGAGGTCGGTGACGGTGACAAGCCCTGCGGTGTTCCAGTCGTAAGGTAGCAGCCCGCCGGTGGCTGGATCGCTGAGGTCCTGGGAGCCGTGGCAGCTGGCGTGCAGCCAGCGGTGTTGGCTGAGCTGTTCAAGGACAGCGTCGCGGGTAGCGGCAGGTCCGTCGAGGATGGTGCGCGCCCCCGCGGTGAACGCAGCGGCGAGGAGATCGCGTTCATAGCCGGCACCGCTCAGCCGGCTTTGCTCAGGGGTGTCGGGTAGGGCGATGACGAGGATCTTCGCCGGTTGTGGTGCGGAGGTGCGGGCCTGGGCGTGGGTCAGTGCGGTGAGGGTGGGCGTGTACGAGCTGACTGCTCGGTCCAAGACCGCGTCCGAAGTGTCATGGTGGCCAGCGGCGTGCAGAGGCAAGAGCGTGAGGGCACCGGTGGGGCACCACCGAACACGAGGCCAGTCCCCGTTCGTTGGGATGCTGGTGTGGCCGAGGTGGTCGAGTATGGGGCCGGTGATGTGATCCCAGAGCCATTCCAACACAGCGTTAACAGCCGTTTCCTGGCTGCGTGGGTCCGTGCTGATTTGGTCGGCTTCGAAGCTGTGCACGGCTTTCAAGTACCGGTTGGCTTGAACAACTACCTGGTCCTCAGTGACCTCGGCGAGCTCGACGGCATCGACGCCGTCGGCGGTGACGATAAGTGCGTCGCAGCGCCAAAGGCTGACATTGACGATAACGATCGGATGGTCGCCGGGCCTGGGGAGGAGGTTCCTGATGGCGGGAGGTTTGAGAAACCGGTCCGGGTGAGGGAACGTTTCGCTCGGAGCTAGGGCGCGGACCTGCTGCACGACGTGCTCGAATCGGCGGGCGGCGTCCATCCGTGTCTGCGCCTCTGCGGCTGGATCGCGTGGAGCGCTGGTGGGCAGGCCCGGGATGGCGTGTTCGAGCACTGCTCTGCACTGCGCGAGTTGAGCGGCGAGGTTCGGAGCGGTCTGGTAAAGGGCGGTCAGGTCGGTGCGTGTGCTCAGGAGTTGGGACCAATAGATGCCCCGTCCGGCCTCCAGCAGTTCGACCGCCAGACCAGGCTGGTCGGCGGCGATCGCGGAGGCGGCGCCTTCGCGCGCCAGCGACGTGGCGTACTTTCCGAGCAGTTGTTGCTGGTCGTGGTGGGTGATTCCTCGCCAGAGCAGCAAGGGCAGCAGACCGATCGCTGCGGTGTACGCCTCGGCTGCGGCGGCGGGCGTCCGGCAGCGGGCAACGTTCCTTGCCCAGTTGCTGGCGGCAGTCAAGCGATGCGTGACCGCCGTCGTCGGCGACTGGGCCGCCTGTTCCAAGACTCGAACCGCTGCGTCGAGGTCGGCGCCGTCGCCGGTCAGTTCAAACCGGAGGGTCAAGGTGTTGCCAAGGTTGGCTAGGTACGTGCCGCGGTTGGGATGATCGTCAGGGGTAGCGTCAACGGCCTGCCAGCCAAGTGCGGCCGCCTCGTCGATGACTGCCCTTTCCCCGGTTCGTTCGAACCGGCGGGCCAACATGTTGCTGAGATTGGACAGGTACATGCCGCAGTCGGGGTGGTCATTTGGAACGGCGGCCACCGCCCGCCGATAGGCTTTTGTCGCCTTGTCGAGGGCGGTTCTTTCGCCGGTGCGTTCGAACCGGAGGCTTAACGCGTTGCCGAGGTTGTTCTGCAACGTGCCCCAAGCTGGGTGGCCATGGGGAGCGGCGGCCACGGCCCGCCGACTGAACCTGAGCGATGCGCTTAGATCTGCTTCCTTTAGGGTCCGCTCGAACCGGACCCGCAACGCGACGCTGAGAATGGACAGCGGCACGGCGCGGTTGACGTCGGTGCGAAGGGTGGAGGCGTCCACGGCCTGCCGTACAGTGGCGATCGCCTCGTCTAGGTCTGTGCTGGAGTTGGTGCGCATGAACCGAACGAGGAGCGCGCCACCAAAATCGGACAGCACCGCCGTACGTTCGGGATGGTGGGAAGGGGTGGCGGCTACAGCCTGCCGCCCGAAGGTGATTGCTTCGTCAACGTCAGAAATGTCGCCGGTACGTTCGAAGCGGACCCGCAGCGCGTTGCTGAGACTGCATAGGCACCCGATGCGATCGTCGTGGTCGTCGGACACAGCGGCAATGGCCCGCCGGCCGAGAGTAATCGCTTCGTGGATGTTATCCATGTTGCCGGTGTGAGCGAACCGGACGCGCAGCGCGACGCCAAGACTGGACAGGGAAATCCCCCAGTCGCGATGGCCCTCGGGAGTGGCTGCCGCCGCCTGTCTTCCAATTTCGATCGCCTCGTCGATGTCAGCCGCATTTCCGGTGCGCTCGGCCCGGACGCGCAGCGCGACGCTGAGAGTGGACAGGCACGTGGAGTGGTCGCGGTGGCCGTGGGGAGCGAGGGCCAGGGCCCGCCGGCCCGCGGCGACCGCCTCGTCCAGGTCGGCGCTACGGTCCGTGGGCATAGAGCGGAGGACCAGTGCGGCGCTGAGGTGGGATAGCATGCGGGCGAGGTCGAGATGGTCCTTCGGAACAGCGTCGATTGCCGCAGTCAGCATTGTGATGCTCCGGCTCAACCCTTCGGGACTGGAGCGTCCCATGACCGGACTGAGCATTCTACCCGCGACCTCGGCCAGCCCGGCCGGGCCAAGGCCATCCATCAGCACCGTGGCGATACGCCGGTCAGACACCATCGCCTTTCCGCCCTGCTTTCCGTCGCCAGCCTGCGGCTGAAGGACTCTATGTGATCGAACGTGTAGGCAGCCTACGCGGCACAAGTGGCCTCCGATGGTCACGTCGCCGCCGCACCGCAGCGACGAACGGCACCCGATCCTGGCATCTGACTCGGGTCAAACAGCCCGGCGGAAGTGACTGACGATCGGGCCGCGCCCAGCGTCTGGGCAGGATGCCAGCATGCTACGCATCAACGGGTCACCCACTCTTTCGGGGCAATGGTGTTGAATCTGACCAACGCCACCATAGGGTGCATGTCGTCGAAGCCACCCGCCGCGGAGCCCGGTGAGCGCTTGGCGGTGGAAGGAGCGGCTCCAGATTTACTGGGTTGGCACCTCCAGCGGGATCGTGGCCGTCACACCCGTTCGCCCCGCCGTGCCGTCAAACCTGAGCGGCTCGGTGGGGGCATCCGGTTTGCGTTCTACGGCCGGATCTCTACGGAGGATTGGCAGGATCCTGGGTCGTCGGGTCGTTGGCAGCGGGACTTTTGCCGAGGAGTTGATCATCGGGCGGGGGTGATCGTTGCGGAGTTCTTCGATGTCGGGCACAGCCGTGCCCGGGGGTGGGGGCGTCGTCCGCAGGCGGCCGCGCTGCTGGCCCAACTGGCCGACCCACGGCGTGGCTGGGACGCGGTGGTGGTCGGTGAGTTCGAGCGGGCGTTCTACGGCGATCAGTTCGAGCAGTTGGCGCCGGTCTTCGCGGCGCATGGGGTGGCGGTGTGGCTGCCCGAGCTCGATGGCCCGGCCGACCTCGATAACGCCCTACACGGGTCGCTGTTGCGGATGTTGGGGGTGCATTCGCGGCGGGAGGTGCAGCGGGCCCGGTTTCGGGCGAAGGCGGCGATGCGGGCGCAGGTCGCCGGTCAGGGCCGGAACCTGGGTGGCCGTCCGCCGTACGGGTATCGGCTCGTGGACGCGGGGCCGCATCCGAACAAGGCGCATGCCCGGTGGGGACGGCGGGCGATGCGGTTGGACCCCGACCCGGCCACCGCGCCGCACGTGGAGTGGATGTTCGCGCAGCGATTGGCCGGCTGGAGCATCACGGCGATCGCCCGCGATCTCAACGAGCGCGGCATTCCGTGCCCGTCGCGGGCGGATGCCGAACGGAACCCGCACCGCAGTGGGCGGGCGTGGATCTGGCAGACGGTGGCCGCGATCCTGGCCAACCCGCGGTACACCGGCCGGCAGAGCTGGAACCGGCAGCGCACCGACACCGGCCCCCTCGACAGCGCCGATGACGTTTTGGGGCGGGCGGAGGCGCGGCGGTGGAACATCGCGCAGGACTGGGTGACCTCCGAAACAGGTGGCTCATCCGCCGCTGGTCAGTGAGGCGGATTTTGCTGCGGTGCAGGCGATGTACGCCACGCCGGCGCCGGCCGACGGTGGCAGCCGCGGGTTCATGCTGTCCGGGTTGCTGTTCTGCCAGCATTGCGGGCGGCGGCTGACCGCGCATTGGGTGCACGGCCGGGCCGCTACCGCTGCCGGCACGGGCACACCACCACCCAGACCGCGCGGCAAGACGGGCGCCGGAACGTGTAAGTGCGCCAGGACCAGGCCCTGTTATTCCTCACCGCACATGTCCCGCAGCTCGGCGACAGTGCAGCCACCATCACGGATGACGTGTTGGCGACGTTCCAGCGGGAGCACGAGCTGGCGGTGGTCTGCGCCAACTACACCTGGCGCGCCTGGAGGTGGACGGCGCCATCGTCTTCGACGGCTGGCCGCCCCGCCTGCCCCGCCGGGAAATCCCCCGCCAACCCCCGAAGGAGGCGCATTCCCGCCTGAGATCGAGGGACGCGGATAAGGTTGGTGGGCGATTACTGTGTCCGAAATCGATACCGTAACCCCCCACAGGAGCAGCAGCCTGACGTCCACATTGCCATCGGACCGTAGATAGACGGCTGTCGTGGATAGACCTGACGTGATGGCGACTGCTGGTGAAGCCGCAGTTGCCCGCAGAGATCAGATCCCTGTGCACCGCCGCGTTCCGCTCGGCGTGGCTCGGGTCGACGCGATGCGCGGTAGCGGCGGACTTGTCGCACGGTCCCCTTGCGCTGTGGTGGGTTGGATAGGGTCTGGCTGGTGGAGAATCCGCAGGAAGGACTCGACTCCGACCTTGAGTCGGGTGATGGGGCCATCGGCCGGGCGCCTCGTCCGCTGATCCAGGCCGTGCAATGGCTACCGGCACGGGACGTCCTGCCCCGGGAGGCCGACGACTTCACACCGTGGCTGGCAGACAACCTGGACATCCTAGCCGCGGCGCGCGAGCTGGCCGCGACGCGGGACTGGCTCCACGTTATCCAGCTACCTGCCTACGCCCCAGACCTCAACCCGACCGAAGGCGTCTGGTCCCACGTCAAACGCAGCCTCGGCAACCTCGCCGTGACCAGCGTGGACCACCTCGCCGCCATCGTGCGCAACCGGCTCAAACGCATCCAGTACCGCCCGACCTACTGACCAGCTTCCTCACCCACACCGGCCTAAGCCTCGACCCCATCCGCCGTAACCCTGACCATTCAACCTCTGTAGCGCACGCGCAAGCGCCCTCAGCGCGGCATGTGCGGATGGCGAGCGCCCACGCGTTGACGTGTGCCAGGCCCGCATCTCCCGTCATCGGCGTGATCGGTGTAACCCGATGGTCCGTCACCTGGATCAGGTAACACGTGGGCCCTTGCTCATGTCCAGCAGGCACACCGTGTTCCCGAACGGGGGTCAACCAGCACCGCGCAACCTCGAACGGCGCCTCTCGAACAGCACAGCCGGCCCGCTGGCCAATCGCGACCGCGTCGCGCACGTCGTCCACCAGATAGTGCACGCTGCGATCGCCGGGCAGGTCCATCGTGTGCAGCACCACCTCGGCGTCGGTCTGCGCCATGCCCATACCGATCGACACCTCGTCGCGCCACAGCGGCTGCAGGCCGAACACGCGAGTGTAGAACTCCGCCCCCCGAGCGCTCGTGGGTCAAAATTTTGGTTCTGGCCCACTTTTCGTGATGGCCCTGCGGGCGGCCGTGTCTGTCCACTGTGGTATTTGATGGCGTGGTCGACGGTGTCATCGGGGTGTTGTTCCCTCATCTGAATGCTGTGACGGTCGAGCGCGTCGAGGCTGCTGGGCCCGGCGTGCGGATCTGGGCGCGGGCGACTGGTCCCGGCACGCGGTGTCCGGGGTGTGAACGGTTCACGACGCGGGTTCACTCCCGGTATCGCAGGTCGTTGGAGGACGGGACGACGGCTGGCCGGCCGGTGAATCTGCGGCTCCTGGTGCGACGGTTCCGTTGCCCGGTACCCGAGTGCGAAGTGTCGACGTTCGCCGAGCAGATTCCTGGTTTGACCAGCAAGTATGCCCGTCGGAGTCCGACCGCGCGGCGGGCGTTGGAGGCGATCGCGGTCGCATTGGCTGGCCGGCCGGGCTCACGGTTGGCGACCACGCTCGGCCTGTCGGCCAGTCGCAGCGCGCTGCTGCGGCTGCTGCGGGCGTTGCCGCTGCCCACGCCCGGACAGGTGCGCGTCCTTGGGGTTGATGACTTCGCGCTACGCCGCGGCTACGTCTATGCCACGGTCCTGGTTGACCTGGAAACCAGGCGACCCATCGATGTGCTCCCGGACCGCGAGAGCGCCACGCTGGCCGCGTGGCTGCGGCGACGGCTGGTTGACGAACGCGCCCCCGCACAGGCTGGCTCGGGGGTCCGTTGCGACGGCCAGGGCATTTCTAGCCGTCGGGTAGGGGCGGTCGTTACCCGGGCCCATGTGCTTCAGGGGCCGATGTGGAGGAACGGCGCCCAGAGAAGCGGCTGGTCCGGCCGCCGGTCCCGGATCTCCGCCACCGCGGCGTGGAGGGCTGCCGCGTGGGCGCCGTCCCGGTAGAAGCGCTGCGCCACGCGCGACGCCGTGGTGTCGGACACCTCCCACAGGGTGGCGACCACGTGGCTGAAACCGGCGATCTGCATGCTGCCGGCGAGCGTCGTGGGCTCGTCCGGCAACCGTTCGTCCTGCTGGGAGGTGGCGCAGGCGGAGAGAAACGCGAGCGAGGCGCCGGGGATCGACAGCCGCGCCACGGTCCGTACGTCGAGGTCGCCGTCGTAGAGCAGCAGCCGGCCCGACGACACGGTGCCCGCCTGCCGGTACGCGTGGCAGGCGAAGTGCACCAGGCTCGCATCGGCCAGCGCCGCGGTGACCGCTTCCACGTTCGCCTCTGGGCCGATCAGGACGTCGGCGTCAGGGAATTGGGTCCGCAGTGCGTCGATCTCGCGCTCCACTCCGGTAAGCCGCTCGCCGGGCAGTCCCGGCGCCCGTTCCGGCACGCCGACCAGCAGCCGCCGGCCGGTCATCGGCGGACCGGCCCGGTAGCGGGCGTCGACGAGCGCGCGCAGGGTGGGCGTATACGAGCAGACCAGCTCGGGCGGGGCGGCGGCGTGCAGCGGAAGCCAGGCGAGCGGGCCCGTCGGGCACCACCACACCCGGCCGGTGTCCAGGCCGTCGAGGGCTGGGCTGACCACCCGCTCGCCGAGCCGGCGCACCGTGTCGGCCACCACCTCGTTGTGCCGGCCGCGCACAGCCGCCTGGAACTGGTCCGCCATCGTGGCGATCTCGACGAGGGTAACCGGCAAGGGCCGTACGGTGATGCCGTCCTCGCGTACGACCAGAGCGTCGCAGCGGTGCCGGCTGACGTTGATCAGGAGCACCGGGCCTTCGGAGGCCGCGACCGCCAGCTCCGCCCAGCCGGGCACCTCCCAGAACCCGGGTATTAGCCGCCGGATGCCGGCGAGGGTTCGCTCGAGCGCGTCCACCAGCTCGGCGACCGGACGCGGCGGCGCGGCGAGCTGGTCGAGGATGCCGGTGAAGCGCTCGTGCAGGGACGGGCTCACTTCGCGGAGCTCGCTTAGGTCGCCGCGGAAGGCCAGAGCGTGGCTCATGAGGATGCCCCGGCCGTGCTCCAGCAGCGATACGGCCAGTTTCTCGTCACCGCTGTTCAGCGCGCAGGCGGCAGCCTCGGCAGCCAGCAACGGGAAGTCCTTGACGACGTGCTCGATGTCCGACCGGTCGTGCGCCGGAGAGGCCATCCGGTGCAGCTGGCCAATCGCGTCGCGCAGCGTACCGGCGGCCTGCCCCCAGTCGCCCTGGTCGGCCAAGAGCTGGCCGAGCGTGCCGAGATGCACCACACGCTGCAGGGGCTCCGGGACAAGCGGCAGCGCCTCCTGCAGGTACCCGATGATCTCCGCCGGATCGACGGCGTCCGGTTCGACCCGCCGCAGCAGTGACAGGCTGCGCACATGACCGCTCAGTGCCCGGGCGCGCAGCGACGGGCTCAGGCCCGGGGTCTGCAACAGTTCCGAAGTCAGGGACAGGGAGCTGCGCAGCAGCACCGGGTCGAAGCCTGTCTCCCGGGCGGCCATGAACAGCGCGTTGGCAAGGTTCATGACCATGTCCTGGCGCACGATGAAGTTTGCGCCAGCGGCGACCGCGACCGCCTGCTCAAACGCAGACAGCGCATCCCGGTAGGCGTACCGGGCGCCGCCCAGCTCAACCCGCTTTTGCAACGCCATGCCGAGGTCGGAGAGCACGTTGGCGCGGATCGCAGGCGGCACCTGCCCGCGCAGCGCGGCGAGCAGCGTGGTGATTGCCTCGTCGAGCACCTCGCGGTCCTCGGTGCGCTCGCCGTAGACCATCAGCGTGCCGCCGTACTCGGCGAGGAACAGCGGAAGGCGGACGCCGCAGAGCTCCGGTCGGGACAGCGCCAACCGATGGGCGTCGATCGCTTCGCGCAGCGTCCCCTTTTCGTTGCGCAGCGAGCCACGATGCCGCAGAGCGTTGGCGAAGTTCTGCAACCCGATCGCCCGCAGCCAGGGGTCAGGGTCGTCGAAGCCCGAGATCCGCCGGCCCGCGGCGATGGCCTCGTCGAGCAGGTCCGGGTCGTTGCGGCTGCGGCCGAGTAGCCACACCGCGCCGATGAGGTTGACCAGGTTCACGAACTCGTACGGCGTACCGGCTGGCGCTCGGCGCAGCCCGGTCCGGGAGTGCTCCGCGGATCGCTCCAGGAAGACCTCCTGGTTGGTCCGCTCGTAACGGGCAGCGTTCGCCTGGTGCAGGATCGTGCGGGTTGTAGCGTCGTGGACGTCGTTGTCCGTCGGCAACAGGTCATCGAGAATCCGCAGCGCCTTCTCGACCACCGCCGTGTCCCCGCTGCGCGCGTAGTCGCTCACCAGCGCGTCCGCGTAGACCTGAGTGGCGGGCACCCGGTTGATGCCGCCGGCGCCCTCGCGGTAGGCCCGTTCGCCCGTCGTGAGCGCACGCCGTAGGTAGGCGAATTCACCGGTCTGCCGGTAGAGCTGATGCGCCTCCATACACTGCTGGATAAGTGACCCCACCCCTCGAATATGTCGGTGCGAGAATCCAGACCACCTCGGACGGACGGTCAGATGTCCCCGGCGAACTGGTTCCACATCGCCTGCTTGACCGGCCCCGCTCCCTCATGGATGGCACAGGGAGGCCTTAGATCGGTGCGCACCGGAGCAGGCTACTTCGCCGACTCGGACTGAGTTGGGCAACATCAGGAGCGTTGGAAGGCGACGCATCATCCGCGCGCCGACACCGGGCCAACCACGCCGCCATTCGTTCAAACCCCCACGGCCGGTGGCGAATGCGCGGTCCGTGTACGATCCATGCGTGATCGATAGCCCTGGCGCGGGCAGTCACCCGCCAGCATTAATCGTCACCCCGGCATGACGAATGTGCAGGCATACTGGCATGAGCTGATATCAAGCGGCACAACAAAGCAATGGTCGACATCAATAGCAGCTGGCTCTTAATCCACAGGTTCTGGGTTCGAGTCCCTGGCGGCGCGGGCCCGCGGCGACCGGTTCTGCCTCGCCTCGTGGCTCGGACAACACATCTAGACGCTGCGCCTCACTGGGACTGCGCACGGTCGCCTCCTTAAGCGCGGCTGATTCGATGATGCCGACAATGAGCGCTTGAGCGATCACCTCGTTTGCTTGAGCGACCCGAGAGGCCACCTGTCTCACAAGGATGCCAACCGCGCAAACCAACAGAGCAGTCGAGGCTGAAGCCCAAAGGATACTCAACTCCGATTTCCAGACTACAACAGTTACCAACGCGCCTACCGACGGCGCAATGTTGAACCGGAAAGTCGCTTCGGCCAAGAGTCGATCAGCGCCGGTCCTCCAGGCGGGTCCGGCTGCGAGGATTCCCATCGAGGATCGAGGTCAGAGGTACCAACCTGTGCACCCAGCGACAGCACAAACGCCGAGCTCAGCGACCTCGCTGCCGCGATCGCAGCGGGCTGACAGGCGTTGCTGTCGACCGGTTTGAGCCGCAGCGTGGCATCCGGGTTGGCGTGCTGTCCCGGCTGCCCGCGCGGGAGGTGGGGCAGGCCGACATGTTCCCTGACCATCTGGGACAGGTCCGCACGGACGATGGCGGTGCGTTGACCTCTCAGATGAGGCAGAACGCGCCCGCTACGCCGCCTACGCGCTGCACCGCCGCGCCGCGGAGGCGGTCACCGTTCGCGCTCTGGTGGACGATCTGCTTGCTGGTGCCGGCCGGACCCGGCGGCTGGTGCTGGCCGGGGACCTCAATGACGAGGCGTCGGCCGCGACCGCCCAGATCCTGCGTGGCCCGCCCGGGTCCGAGTTCGACACCGTCGGTTTCGACCGGGAGGACGTCGGCGACGCGCACCGGCTGTGGAACCTGGCAGCCCGTATCCCGCAGAAGGAACGCTTCAGCCGCGTCTACCGCGGGCGAGGCGAGCTCATCGACCATCTGCTCTAGCCACGCCCTGCCCGGCCAGATCGAACGGGGTTCCCAGCATTGGCGAGGGCCAACTTGCCTCGATCGACGACGACCCGACCAGCCGACGCCTGGCCGAGGACTCCGACCACGCCCCCGCCATCGCTCATCTGACACTCTGACCGATCACCGCCCAAGGAAGCAGCACACCGCCGTCATGGTGGTGCTCGCCCCGAGTGCTGGCCGGTGCACACTCTGCCACCGGTGGTGCCTGCTTCGCTCCGAGCCTCGTCACGCACGGTCAACCCGGCTGTCATAGGCATGCCCGCCAATTGCCGATGTCTGCGCGCCCAATCTTGGTCCTATGCCACGCTTTGAGTGGCACTGCGGAATCGCCGACGCCGCGGGAGCGGCTCGAGGTCCGCTCAGATCACGCTGACGTGCCGGTGACAGTGCGTTTGTCGCCAGCGGTTCACCCACAGGTTTTGGCTGGAAAGCAACAATGTCAGGCAGGCCGTGTCCGTATGTGGCGTTGATCCGACACTTGCCAGTGCTCGCCGGTGCTACCCGTCGGCACACTGTGCCCCTACTGTGTGAGCCGCACCAGCTATCGCCTTGGAGCGGCTATGGCTCGCCGATCCGGACATTGAATGCCGCCCAAAGGGGGTTGTCTTGGCTCCAATCGCTCCTGCGCGTGGTCTCGTCCGAATTACAGGGGCGATGATCGGTCGAGTGGTCGCCGCCGTGCGGACGGTTGCGCGAACAGTTAGAACCAGTCCGAAGCTGCGTGCGTCTTGCCTGCTTATCCCTTGTCTACTTGTACTCGCAATACGCGTGTTCGGTAGCCACGCCGACGTGCTCTATGGCGAGGAGAGGATTCGGGCATGGAACGTTGTGGCTGGCGCGACGATCTTCTTCGCCATTTTCCTATGGCCAAAGGGAGGCCAGCCTACGGGGCAGAATAGCAGGCTGGAACGAGTAGTAGTTGTATTGGCTATTCCGACCGCCATCCTTGCTGTAGTTAACATAGCGCTGCCCTTCGTTCCCAACCATGCCTCGGCGGCTCCATGTAGGAATGCTCAGGTTGACGACCTTCCGTTTGTGGGTGTAACCAACGGCTCGCTAGGGAATAATGCACGATCCGGACCGGGGCAGTACTTTGAGATCGTTGACCGTTTCGACGCAGGATGCTCCATCGGATTCGTTGGATACTGCCTGGGTGAACCAATGGAGGGCAGCTACAACACGGCTCAGGGCGCCGGCTGGACAGCTGCAGCGGGGAAGGCGGTGCCAAGTGCTGTAGCAACTCCAGCCTCGTCACCTGGTTGGCGCGATCCTCGTTGGTTGCTGATGAATCAACACCGGGGCATAGGGGGAATTCTTGCAAGAACACTGTCGGGAGAGAATAGCAAGCCTCGGTTTCTTCCGGCATCCCTGATAGTTCCTCAAAATTCACCAAGTGCGCTTCCTTCGCTCCCGTCGGAGAAATGCGGCGGCGAGGAGCAAGTAACGCCTATGGATATCGCGCTCGATGTCGAGATCCGCAGGGGCCAGACTCAGTCCGCCGGCCTTGTCGGCATCGGCGCCGCTCGGTCGATGCCGGACGAAATCGTCTTGAGTGCACGATCCCCGGGGAGTGTCAACGTGGGATTTGCGCTCCTAGTCTATGATGGTTACTCATCTAATGGCACGTTCGTGCATTTGGGGGGCGGTGGAACGGCGATCGACGGAACGCGAACCTGGGAGCTCCCGACGGACGCTTTTCGCGAGAGCTTCAGGGTTGCCCACGGTGATGTAATTGTTCTGGCGGCCTCATGTATAGCGTCGACGATTCCGGTGGAGCCACCGCAGTCGGAATGGCGAAGTCTGAGGCTCGAAAAAGATACAATCGAGACATCGCGTGTACAGTTGGGCACGGTTCAGCATCGACGGCTTGTCGAGAAGGCATGCGCGGCCTCATGACATCTGATCAATGCGGCGTTGTCCCCCTACGCCGGGACGAGATCATGCAGCCCGGCGGATCGCTGCTGGATTGACCTTCTTACTCTGCCGGTCATTCGGCGTTCGCGCTCCCTGGGCTTCCCCTTCTGCCGCCGGTCGTGCGCATTCGCTGCCGATGCCCTCACTGTCCGTAGCTGACTACTCGCGTCGCGGCGTCCGTCTTGACGATGGAAGTGCGGGTCTGCCGCCGTGCGCGAGGGGGCGCAAGCCGGGTAATCCCTGGTGAGGTTGGCCCGCGCTCACTCGTAGGCTTGGTCTACCGGGATTCGCGGCGGTCCACCGAGGACACTGTTCCGTCCACGTGCCCGCCGACATGGAGTGTGGCGCGTAGCTGCCGTGGCGTGGCGGCACGCCGATCATCGGTGAGTCGAGACGACCAGGAGACGAATACGCGTCCCGCCAGAAGGACGCCATCGCAGGGTCCGGTCGTTTCGTGGGCGACGGCTCGGACAACAGGCGCCGTGACTGGGGAGGCGGGTTCGTGGAAGCGCAGCACGGTAAGGCCAAGAGCGAGCCGGCTGTGCGGCACGTCTTGTCGGGAAGCAGCGTCGCGGGCGGCGATGAGGTCATGCCGGACCTCGTCCGCTGCCTCACCGTCGAGGACTCCGAACCTCATGCACGCAGCCAGGTACGCGTGCTTGAGCAGCGCCAACCGGTACCGGTTGTGGTCCGGAAGTAGGCCGGCAAGGTCAACCTGCCCACTGTTGAGCATGTCGATGATCGCGGGGTGAGATTGGACGTCCAGGAGCAGCACGACCTCTCCCGCCGGCGTCGTCCTCCACAGGATCCGACCGGACCTGCGGTCCCCTGGCACTCCAGGTGATCCAAACCGAGGCAACGTCAGCACGTTGTCGAACCAGTCCGCCAGATCGGCTTCGAGATGGCTGCCGAGCCGGTTGTTGCACGGTCCGCAGGTGCGGGTCATGACCTTGCCACCGATGCTCCTCGGCGGCATGTGTTCGTCGTCGGTTGCCGGGGCACCGCAGATAGGGCACGACTCGAACGGGCGCCCCTGGATCTCTTCGACCAAGGTGACCTCAACCGACTCCCCTGCCGGTTCGGGCATGATCGCGAAGTCCAGGACGCGGCCTTCGGCAAGTTCTATAGACATCAAGTCCGGCGAGCGACGAGGCACGCAGTCAGGCTACTAGCCAGAGCGCCGGCTTCCGCCGCTCTCGTGCCGCGTCAAACGGGGCTGCGGCAGCACGCGTTCAAGTCGTCGTCCACGTTCGGTTGGCCCGCCCGCCGGGCCGTCATCGTGAACCTGTAGCTGCGTCTCTTCAGCATCAGCGAACTGATCGGGGAAGGAGGCGGCCGGTATGACGATCACGCAGGACGTCCTGGACAGTGACCTACTAGCCCGGTGGGCCGCTGGCCGGCAGCCCACACGTCGACGAAGCAGCCCCAAAGGCGTTGCGCGAGCCGGGCTGCGGTTCGCGTTCTGCGGGCGTATCTCAACCGAGGACTACCAGGACAAGGTGTCCTCGGCACGCTGGCAGCTCGACTTCGCTAACGAGCTCGTCGGTGGGCGCGGCAGGATCGTCGCCGAGTTCTTCGACATCGGATACTCCCGACGCCTGCCCTGGCCCGACCGCCCCCAAGCCGCCGCCCTCTTGGCCGCCGTGGCCGACACGAACCGCGGCTTCGACGCGATCGTCGTTGGTGAGTACGAACGCGCCTTCTACGGCGACCAGCTACTACAGATGGCACCGCTGTTCGAACGACATGGCGTCCAGCTGTGGCTACCCGAACTCGACGGCCCGGTCGACATCACCAACCCCACGCATGTGGCGTTGATAATGCTGCTCGGCGTGCAGTCCAAACGGGAGGTTCAACGAGCCCGGTTCCGGGTGATCGCGGCGATGCGGGCGCAAGCCCGCGAGCAGGGTCGGCATCTGGGCGGCCGCCCACCCTACGGATACCGTCTGGTCGACGCCGGCCCTCACCCGAACACTGCCCACGCCCGCTGGGGACGGCGCCTGCACCGGCTGGAGCCCGATCCCGTGACCGCACCGCATGTGCGGTGGATGTTCGCCCAACGCCTGGCCGGGCGCAGCTTCGCCAGCATCGCCCGCGACCTCAACCGACCGCGGCGTACCCTGCCCGTCCGGCGCCGACCCGGACCGCAACCAGCACCGCCGCGGGCGTCGTATCCGGCTCGTAGCGGCCAGGAGCCGGACAAGCTCGGCTGGGAGGACCGCCACGTAGTGCGGCGACTGCTGCTCTTGGCCGCATCAACCCCGCTCGCTAGCCGCTCGGCTTGTCGTGTGTGGTGGATGGCCTGCGCCGCATACGCTCTCCCAGTGATCTGCTTTGATACCAACGTCATCCGCGACACTGGGTCGCGCGAAGGGACCCTCTTCACGCTCCTGCGCGGCCTCGCTCGCCTCACCGGGCACCCGCTGGCCCTGCCCCAAACGGTCCTTGACGAGCTAATGGGCCACTACGAGCGGACGATCACCGAGGCGCATGCCACTGTGGAACGGATCGAGCAACGACAGCAGGCCGACAAACCCGAGAAGGACGGGCAGGCCGATAGGCTCGTAGCCGCCCGCGACGTGCTGCTGGACCTCATCCCGTGGTGGATCGGCCGTGCCGAGTTCTACAGGGGGGACAACTCGAAGCTGCCGTTGATCGCCTCGGCGTGTAGGCGGGAGGATGACCGGCTCCGTAAGATCTTTCACATCGTGCCGAAGCCGGCCGGCGCCGACGAGGAGGGCAACCGGCGCGAGATCGCCCGTCAGCTTCCCGCGCTGCACGACGGCGACTCTGGCAAGGGTTCACGCGACGCCGCGATCTGGCTGACAGTGCTGGACGCGGCCCGCGGGTCGGGGACCAGCCTTGTCTTCTTCATCTCCAAGGACGGCGGGTTCGCCTCGAAAGGCGGCCGCCGTCCGCTACGCCCAGAACTTCGCGCGGAGGCAGACCGGTCCGGTGCCGCGAGCCTCGTCTTCTACTCCGATGTAGACCAGCTGATCGGCCGGCTCTCCTGCGTGACTACTACCCTGCCCGAGCCCATTGAGACGCTGATCGCGAGCGAACCCGCAGAAGCCGCCGTACACGCGCACCTGCGCGACGGCGACTTCCGTATCGACCTCACCGGCTGGCGTTCGGAGCTCGGCTACGGCATTGCCGCGCCCGATGACCTGGTCCCCCAGCCTCGCGTGGCCGCAGGGCACGACACGCCACGCGTCACCCGCGTCGGCGAGACCACACTGGTTGCCTTTAACCGGGTTTGGTACGTCACGCGCCGCTACAGGGTCCCGGCCGAGGACGGTCTCAGCGACGAAAAGACTGCCGAGTTCACCGTCCTGTTCTCGCTGCTGGTCTCATACGTCGACGACAAGATCCAGCGCGTGCAGGTCGTCAGCCGTGGCGGCGTACGCGGCCAGGCCGGCCTCTGAGGTCAACCCGTGCCCGGAGGGCGGCGTCTCTCGGCTCCGCTACTTCGGCGACAGGCGGAAGGCTTCTGAGAGAGGGCGAGCAGCCTCAGTCAGTCGGCACCGATGGTTCTGCTCGAACCTGGTGTAAGACAGATAAATGACTTCCTCCTCTGTGGCTGTTTACCTGGGACCGGATCATGGCCGGTGGCTCCCACGGACGTGGCAGGACGTGGTCGACGCCGCCGCAGACGGTCTGCTCGACGAGACAGCCTGGGTCGACTTGAAGCGCGAGCTACCAGCCGCCGGTGGCCGCACGCACCACAACACCGAAATCGCAAAGGACCTCGCGGCGATGGCCGTCGATGGCGGCATGCTCGTCATCGGAGTCGCCGACGACCACAGCCGCGCCGGCAAAGTCACGGGTGTTGGGCTCGCCGGCCTCGCCGACCGGATCACTTCGATAGCTGGCGGCAAGGTGCGTCCGCCGGTCAGCGTCCGATGCGTGGAGATCCCAGACCCGGACCGGCCTGGCTTGGGCTGCCTGCTCGTGCTGATCCCACCGAGCCCACTTGCGCCGCATATGGTCGACAGCGTCTACTGGGGCCGCACCGACAAGGGCAATGAGCGGCTGACCGACGACAAGGTCCGTCGGATCATGGCAGCCCGAGCCGCGCAGGCCGGTGACATCGTCGCCGAGTTGCACGCCTTCGCCGGGCGAGACCCGTTCCCAGCCGACCGCCGTCACAACGGGCACCTCTACCTGATCGCCCGGCCAGCCGCCGGAACCCAGGAGGCCTTGGTCCCGTTCCTGACCCGCCCAGGCATGCGTCAGGAGTTGCAGAAACTACTGGGCCGGATCGCCGTAGACGTCAGAGGGCACCACCTACCGCAGGCCGACACCGAAAGACGCCGCGCGGACGGGCTCGTACTCAGCCCGCACCCCGGCCGGAGCGACTTCCACGAGTCCGGCCTCAACGACCTGACTCTGCATGAGGATGGCACGCTTACGCTGACGAACGGGTCCCTGGTGGAACTGCGCACCCCCCACGGCGGGTCCGGCGACAGCCAACACAAGCTCGTGTGGACGCCAGCGATGCTGGGTGCGATCCACGCCGTTCTGCTGCTTGCCGGCCGACTTGGTGACGAGCAAATCGGCTACCAAGGGCCCTGGCAGATCGGTCTACGGATCGAGGGTCTGGACGGGGCCGCACCAATCGAAGCAACCCAGGGCATGGACCTGTACCTGCGCGACGTATATGACCGCGACGTGTACGAGAAGACCACCACCGCGGTCACCGCCGAACTCGTCACGGGTGCACACGCGGTCGTCGAGCGGCTCGTCGCGCCGTTGCTACGCGGACTGCTCGTCGGCAACCAGTACCTGCCCTACACCGAGCAGACACTGCAGAACGTAAGCCGGCGATGACCTCAAGCCGTGACCCAAGAACGGAAGTGTGACTGCATCTCTGAGGGTCCACGAAACCCTCGCAGCGGAGATGTCCGATCCGCCCGATTACCCCCCACAGCAAGAAGACCGTCGCTTCGAGCACTTCGCCACAGAATCCGGCGACCACATCAATCCGGCCGAGAAGAACAGACCCCGCCTCGCCGGAGTACCGCATAATCTTCTCGAACTCGACATTTCGTCAAGACCGAGGCCGGATCGATACCGTAACCCCACACGAACAGCCGGCTGAGGTCCACATTGCCATCGGACAGTAGACCGTGGCTGTTCTGATTGACCTGGCGTGACGGTCGCCGCGGGTGAAGCCGGCTGTGCGTAGGAGTCAGAATTCCTGTGCGTCGCGGCGTTCGGCGCCGCGTGGCTCGAGCCGGCCACGTACGCGGTGCCAGCAAGCATCCCGGCCGAGCGCAAGCTTCTCGCCCGCCATCGCGTTCTCACCGCTACGACCGGTCGCCTGACCCGCCGACGCTGAGCCAAGGCAATTCACATGGCGAAGTAGGACCTGCCCCCTAGATCACCCTGCCATCACCCTCGGTGACGAGCGGATCGCGGCATGAGCGTACGCGGTCGTTAGATTGCGGCTGACCGTCCGGACAGTCGGTAGCGCAACCAGACAAGGCCGTCACCGACGATCTCGTGTGCGATCAGGCCGGCGTCACCGGCAGGCGGCGCTGCGGCTCCGTGCCAACGGCGAGTGCCCCCAGCACCGGCCAGCAGAGGGTGGATCAGCAGGCTCACTTCGTCAAGAAGACCACCGTCGAGCAGGGCGCCGATCAGTGAGCCCCCGCTGTCCACCCGAACCACTTGGATGCCTTGTGCGGCGAAGGCGTTCAGTGCTGCCGCCAAGTCAACCCGCTCAGCACCAACGACGACCTCGCGTACGGTCCTACCGGCCGGACGCGGTGGCGTCGCTTCAGCGTGCAAGGCGAGCACGTCCGACCAATGCCCGGCATTGCGCAGCGCCTCCCATTCACGGACCCGGCCCTGCCCATCCACGACGGCCAACAGCGGTCCGCTGACCGCCGGCCCTGGGCCAGCGGCCGCGGCAAGCAACTGCTCCTGGGCGAGGATGGTGTCGGACCCAACCAGCGTGACGTTCTCCGACCAGGTCGCAGCAAGCCGATAGAACTGGCCGAGATCCGGCTCAAAGCCATCGGTAGCGCCCTCCATCGACACAGCCACGTGCGCCACGACATACGGCCGAGACGCGAAACTCGATGCACCTGTCGACATAGGCCCGAAGGTAACGTGCGAGGCCGACAATAACGGCGTCACCGCCGACAAC